>Ga0075430_100001179_pt1 | contig 20954 bp, 18 predicted proteins | sample RhiMetdeltSRZDD4_FD_75294 | JGI IMG/M metagenome (GOLD analysis project Ga0075430, IMG submission 75294) | Populus rhizosphere microbial communities from Tennessee, USA - Rhizosphere MetaG P. deltoides SRZDD4 | ecosystem: Host-associated > Plants > Roots > Rhizosphere > Soil | place: USA... | reverse complement strand
ATCGCCAACCTGATCGTGGCCCAGCTCCTCCACCTCGAGTCGGAGGACCCGGACAAGGACATCTCGCTCTACATCAACTCGCCCGGCGGGTCGGTGTACGCGGGCCTCGCGATCTACGACACGATGCAGTTCGTCAAGCCGGACGTTCAGACGATCTGCGTCGGCATCGCGATGTCCATGGGCGCCCTGCTGCTGGCGGGCGGCGCCTCCGGCAAGCGCATGTCGCTGCCCAACGCGAAGATCCTGATCCACCAGGTGAGCTCAGGCTTCCAGGGCCAGGCCACCGACATCGAGATCCACGCGCGCGAGATCATCGACGTGCGCCGCCGACTCGACAAGATCCTCGCTCACCACACCGGCCAGGACTTCGACAAGGTCACGCGCGACACCGAGCGCGACTACTTCATGAGCGCCGAGGAGGCGAAGGAGTATTCGCTCATCGACCGCGTGATCGCGAAGCACTAGCCCGCGGCGACGCAAATCGGCTCCCGGGTTGAAGGGAGCAGAACATCCGTCGAGTATCTACCTGGGCGAAGCACCGCTGATACCCTCGGCTCTCTGAGGAGAGATTTGTGGCTCGACCCACGGACTCGAACGAACAACTTCTGTGCAGCTTCTGCGGCAAGTCGCAGCGACAGGTCAAGAAGCTGATCGCCGGTCCGGGCGTCTATATCTGCGACGAATGCATCGATCTCTGTAACGAGATCATCGACGAGGAGCTCACGGGCGCTCCCACCTTCGACCTCGAGAACCTCCCGAAGCCGAAGGAGATCTACTCCGTCCTCCAGGAGTACGTGGTCGGCCAGGAGCCCGCCAAGCGCACCCTCTCCGTCGCGGTCTACAACCACTACAAGCGCGTGCAGATGATGCAGTCCGAGGGCGAGCAGGACCTCGAGCTTCAGAAGTCCAACATCCTCCTGCTCGGGCCCACGGGTTGCGGCAAGACACTGCTCGCCCAGACGCTCGCGAAGATCCTGAACGTGCCGTTCGCGATCGCGGACGCCACGGCGCTGACGGAGGCCGGCTACGTGGGCGAGGACGTGGAGAACATCCTCCTCAAGCTGATCCAGGCCGCCGACTTCGACGTGAAGAAGGCCGAGACGGGGATCATCTACATCGACGAGGTCGACAAGATCGCGCGCAAGGCGGACAACCCGTCGATCACGCGCGACGTGTCGGGCGAGGGCGTTCAGCAGGCGCTCCTCAAGATCCTCGAGGGCACGGTGGCGAGCGTGCCGCCGCAGGGCGGGCGCAAGCACCCGCACCAGGAGTTCCTCACGATCGACACCACGAACGTCCTGTTCATCTGCGGCGGGGCGTTCGCGGACCTCGACAAGGTGGTCGAGCGGCGGATCGGGCACAAGGGCGTGGGCTTCGGGGCCACGGTGTCGTCGAAGCACAACAAGGACACCGGCGACCTGTTCGAGCGGGTGCTGCCGGAGGACCTCGTGGACTACGGGCTGATCCCGGAGTTCATCGGCCGGCTGCCGGTGTGCTCGGTGATCCACCAGCTCACGCGCGACGACCTGGTCACGATCCTGACCGAGCCCCGCAACGCGCTCGTCAAGCAGTTTCAGCGCTTCTTCCAGTTCGACGGCATCGAGCTGGTGTTCGCCGACGACTCTCTCCAGGCGATCGCCGACCGCGCCCTCGACCGCGAGACCGGCGCCCGCGGGCTGCGCTCCATCCTGGAGGAGACGCTGCTCGACGTGCAGTTCGAGCTGCCCTCGCGCCGCGACGTGAAGAAGTGCGTGGTCACGAAGGAGACGATCGAGAAGGGCCTCAAGCCCACGCTCGTGACCGAGGCGGTGTCGGATGACGACGACGCCGAGGCCGGCGAGGCGCACGCCGAGTCCGCTTGAAGCAGCTCGCCGACGGCGTGTGGCAGCTGAAGGGCTTCCCGCCGGACGGCATCAACGTCTACCTCGTAGAGGACGTGCTGATCGACGCGGCCACGCGCCGCGCGGGCAGGCGGATCCTGCGTCAGATCGAGGACCGCGAGGTGAGCGCCCACGCGCTCACGCACGCGCATCCCGACCACCAGGGCGCGTCCGACGAGGTGTGCGGCAAGCTCGGCATCCCCTACTGGGTGGGCGAGCGCGACGTGCCCTACGCCGAGGAGCCCGAGCTGATCGCGGAGAGCCAGGGGTCGCACCCGTTCAACCGCTTCGCGCTGAGGCACTGGGCCGGGCCGGGCCGCAACGTCGACCGCGCGCTGCGCGAGGGCGACGAGGTGGCCGGCTTCAAGGTGATCGACGTGCCCGGTCACTCGCCCGGGCACGTGGCCTACTGGCGCGAGTCCGACGGCGTGCTGATCCTCGGCGACGTGCTGAACAACGTGAACGTGACCACGGGCGTGCCGGGCCTCAACGAGCCCAAGCCGTACCTCACGCCCGACCCGGTGGAGAACCGCCGCTCGGCGCGCAAGCTAGCCCCGCTCGAGCCGCAGCTCGTGCTGTTCGGGCACGGCCGCCCGCTGCGTGACGCGCGGAAGTTCGTCGACTTCGTGGCCACGCTTCCCGGCGAGTAGGGTCAGCGCCGATGGTCGGTGACCGTCTGAAGATCCTCGAGGAGCGCACCCGCTACGAGCCGGCCGAGGTGGAGGCGCGGGTGTTCGAGCGCTGGGAGCGGGCTGGGGTGTTCAGCCCCGAGCCGGCCGGCAGCGCGAGCGAGAACTTCTCGATCGCCGTGCCGCCGCCGAACGTGACCGGCAGCCTGCACATGGGTCACGCGCTCAACGCGTCGATCCAGGACGCGTGCATGCGCGTCGCGCGCATGCGCGGCCGGCGCTCGAAGTGGATCTTCGGCACCGACCACGCGGGGATCGCCACCCAGCGTCAGGTGGAGAAGCAGCTCGAGGCCGCCGGCTCGAGCCGCTCCGAGATCGGCCGCGAGGAGTTCGTGAAGCGGGTCTGGGACTGGCGGCGCGAGTACGGCGACACGATCACGAGCCAGTTCCGGGCGCTCGGCGCCTCGCTCGACTACGCCGACGAGCGCTTCACGATGGACGACGACTACGTGCGGGCGGTCACCTACGTGTTCGTGCAACTGCACGAGAAGGGGCTCGTCTACCGCGACAACTACATGGTCAACTGGGACCCGGGCCTCGGCACCGCCATCTCCGACCTCGAGGTGGAGCAGCGCACCGTCGAGGACACGCTGTACATGGTCGAGTACCCGCTCGAGTCCGGCTCCGGATCGGTCACGATCGCGACCGTCAGGCCGGAGACGATGCTCGCGGACACCGCGATTGCCGTGCACCCGAAGGACGCGCGCTACTCACGCCTCGTGGGCGAGGCCGCGGTCCTGCCGCTCGTGGGCCGCCGGCTGCCGATCATCGCCGACGAACACGTGGATCCCGAGTTCGGCACCGGGGCGCTCAAGATCACGCCCGGCCACGATCCGGCCGACTTCGAGATCGGTCGCGCGCACGGCCTCGACGAGGTGTCCGTGATCGGCGAGGACGGCCTGATCACCGACGCCGCTCCCGATCGCTTTCGCGGGATGGGGGTGGACGAGGCGCGCGACGCCGTGGTGGCCGCGCTCCGCGAGGAGGGGCTCGTCTCGGGCAGCCAGCCCTACGAGCACGAGGTGCCGCACTCGCACCGCTCGGGACGGCGAATCGAGCCGCTGATCTCGCTCCAGTGGTTCTGCGACATGAACGAGCTCGCCCGCCCGGCGATCGAGGCCGCCCGCGACGGGCGACTCCGCTTCCATCCAAAGAACCCGTCCACCGGCGTGTACCTGAACTGGCTCGAGAACATCCGGCCCTGGTGCATCTCGCGACAGCTCTGGTGGGGCCACCAGCTGCCGGTGTGGTACCGCGGCGAGGAGACCTGGGTGGGCGAGAGCGCGCCCGAGGGCGAGGGCTGGGAGCGCGATCCGGACGTGCTCGACACCTGGTTCTCGTCCGGGCTGTGGCCGTTCGCGACGCTCGGGTGGCCGGCCGAGACCCCTCAGCTCGAGGCGTTCTACCCGACCGACGTGCTCTCCACGGCCCGCGACATCATCTTCCTCTGGGTCGCGCGCATGGTGATGTTCGGCGTCGAGCTGACCGGCGAGCTGCCCTTCACCGACGTGAACATCCACTCGGTGATCCAGGCGCCCGACAAGCGGCGGATGTCGAAGTCGCTCGGCACCGGCATCGATCCGGCGGATCTGATCGCGGGCGGTCCGCGGCCGCCGGTGTACGAGGAGGGCGGCGCGTTCCCGGCCTACGGCGCCGACGCCCTGCGCTTCGGGCTGCTCGCGATGTCCTCGTCGCAGGACGTGGCCTTCAACGAGGACCGGGTGAAGCAGGGGCGCGATCTCGCCAACAAGCTCTGGAACGCGTCGCGGCTGATCCTGCTGCGGGTGTCCGAGGTGGCCGCCGACCCGGCCGCCGCCGAGACGGTCGAGGACCGCTGGATCGTGTCGCGGCTCGAGCGCCTGGCCGAGCGGGTGACCGAGCAGCTCGACGGCTTCCGCTTCTCGCACGCCGCGCTCGAGCTCTACGACGCCTTCTGGTCCGAGCTCTGCGACTGGTACCTCGAGCTGGCCAAGCCGCGGCTCTACGAGGAGGACAACGCGGCGGTGTCCGCCGTGCTGCTGCACGCGCTCGAGCGCTCGCTCGAGCTGCTTCACCCGGTGATGCCGTTCGTGACCGAGGAGATCTGGTCGCTGATGCCGGGCGAGCGCGGGCTGCTCGCCGTGGCGCCCTGGCCGGTGCCGGAGCCGGCCCGAGTCGACGAGGCGGCCGAGGCGGACTTGGCCCGGCTGATCGAGTCGGTGACCGTGCTGCGCCGCTACCGGGACGAGGTGAACGCGAAGGCGGGCAAGCCGATCAGGGCGCGCTTCGCCGCCGACACCGATCCGGCCCTGCGCGACCACGTGGCGCGGCTCGCGCGCTTCGAGTTCGTGGAGGCCGACGACGGCAACGGCGACGTGCTCGCCACGCTGCCGATCCCGGGCGGCGCGGTGCTCGTGCTGCCCTCGGAGGCCTTCGACGCCGGCGAGGCGGCGCGGCGCATCGAGGCAAAGCGCGAGACGCTCCGCGCCGAGGTGGAGCGGGCCGAGCGCAAGCTCGCCAACGAGGGCTTCGTGGCCAAGGCGCCGCCCGAGGTGGTGGAGGAGCAGCGCCGCAAGCTCGAGGAGTACCGCGCGGCCCTCGAGCGCCTGGGGGAGAGGTGAACGCCCGCCAGGCCGAGGAGTACCTGCTCGGGCTCGAGCTGTTCGGCATGCGCTTCGGGCTCGACCGCATGCACCGGCTGATGACCGTGCTCGGGCTGCCGCAGCGCCGCTTCGCGTCGATCCACGTGGTGGGCTCGAACGGCAAGTCGTCGACCGTGCGCTTCGTGGCCGCGCTCCTCGAGCGCCACGGCCTCCGGACCGGCAGCTACACCTCGCCGCACCTGGGCTCGTTCCGCGAGCGGGTGGAGGTGGGGGAGGAGCCGGTGCCGGAGGAGGAGTTCGCCGCGGCCGTGGCGCGGGCCGCGCAGGCCGCCGAGATGGTCAACCGCACGGAGGCGCCCGACGATCGCGTGACCCAGTTCGAGGCGCTCACCGCCGCCGCCTACAGCGAGCTCGCACGGCGCGGGGTCGAGGTGGCCGTGATCGAGGCCGGCCTCGGCGGGCGCTACGACGCCACCAACGTGCTGCCCTCGAAGGTGCAGGTGCTCACGTCAGTCGGCCTCGAGCACACGCGCTGGCTCGGGCCGACGATCGAGGACATCGCCGAGGAGAAGCTGGCGGTCGTGCGCGACCACTCGACGCTCGCGATCCGCGAAGGGCTCGATCCCGCCGCGCGCGCCGCGGCGGCCCGAACCGCCCGCCGGACCCATTCCCGCCTGGTGAGGGCGGAGGCCGAGCTGGGGGTCGAGCTGCGCGCGCCGGGGCGCTTTCAGCGCGGCAACTTCGCCCTCGCGGCCGCCGCTGCCGAGGCGTTCCTCGAGCGTCCCCTCGAGCGGCCGAGCGTCGAGCGGGCCGCTCGTGAGACCCGCATCCCCGGCCGGCTCGACGTGGTCTCCGACGAGCCGCTGACGGTCTTGGACGGCGCCCACAACCCGGAGGGCGCCCTCGCGCTGGCCGACTCGCTCGACGAGGTGCTCGGCGAGCGCCGCCCGCGCGTGGGCGTGATCGGCGTGCTCGACGACAAGGACGCCGCGGGGATGCTCGGCAGCCTGCTGCCGCGGCTCGACCGCGTGGTGTTCACGCGCCCGGGCAACCCGCGCTCGCTCTCGCCCGCCACGCTCATGAGCCTCGAGCAGCAGCTGGGCGGGCCGCCGGCCGAGACGGTGCCCGCGCCGCGTGCCGCGCTGCGCCGAGCGCGCGAGCTGGCGGGCCCGGAGGGCAGCGTCCTCGTAACCGGCTCGATCTACCTGATCGCCGACCTCGTGCGCGACGGCACGGGCGCCCGCGCGTCGACGCTCTAGGTCCGGCCGCGGCGGCGCGCGGGCTTTGCCCACCGGACGTGGGTGGACTTCTAGGCGTCGACGTCCTCGCGCTGGCTCTCGCCAGGGATGCGGCGTACTGAGCCCCAGCCGTACTTGGTCCACGCGACCAGCAACAGGCCGCCCAACGCCGCGCCGACCGTGTCCGACACGAGATCGCTCACGGTGTCGTCGTTGCCCATCGAGAGGTTCGAGCCGAACACGGCGTCCGAGGTCCATTCGACGATCTCCCAGACGCCGCCGATTGCCACCCCGAGCGAGAACGCGACGGTGAAGATCCCCGCGTAGTGCCGCGGGACGAAGTCGTCGCGGAGGTCGGGCAGCACCTCGATCCGTGCCAGCGCGATGTAGGCGACCTGGCAGCAGAGCATCGGCACGATTACGTGCACGACGTTGTCGTAGGGCTTCCAGAGGTCGTAGAGCCCGAGCGCCTCGCCCCAGCCGGTGAGGATCATGGCGATGGTGAATCCGAGGTCGTACAGGCGGGGCAGGTCGACCAGCCGCGCGGCGACCAGTGCCGCACCGCCCACCACCAGGTTGCCCGTCCCGCTGAGCTGGCCGGTGACCAGGAAGTAGGCGGCACCGACGAAGAACGTCGCGCGAAGCAGGTCGATCGGATCGCGGACGACCCGGCCCCAATCGCCCATCACGAGTGTGCGGCCGGCGGAAGGGCTCTCGCGAAAGCCGCTCACGGGGGTTCCCATACCCGCTTCACCTGCGAGGATTCGCCGCGATGGACGGCGACGGCCCTCGCTTCGGAGCGATGATCGCCCTCGTGGCGGTGATCGTCGCCACCGTGATCCTGGTGTTCTTCGGGATCGGCTACGCGCTCGGCAGGCTCTTTCTCTAGACAACTCACCCGCTTACGGCTGGATCGCCCACTACACTCGCCACTCCTATGGGCGCCCTCGCCGTCTTCGGCATCGAAAACGACGGGCTCAACCTGGCAGTCAACCTGCTGCTGCTGTTCCTGGTGGTGATCTGGCTCGCGCTGATCTTCTGGACCTTCATGGACGCGCGCAGGCGGATCGCCGACCCGATGCTGGTCGGTTGCGCCACGGCGGCCTCGCTGTTCCCGTTCGTCGGCACGATCGTCTACCTGATCGTGCGGCCGCCCGAGTACATCGAGGACGTGCGCGAGCGCGAGCTCGAGATCCAGGCCGCCGAGGCGCGGCTCGCGGGGCTCGAGCACCTGCACTGCCAGTACTGCGGGTTCGAGGTGGAGAAGGCGTTCCTGCGCTGCCCGAGCTGCCTGCGCCGCCTGAAGGAGCCCTGCACGGTGTGCGGCAAGCCGCTCGACCCGCGCTGGAAGATCTGCCCCTACTGCGAGGCGGAGGTCGGCCAAGCGCCGCCCGAGACTCGTCGCACCCGGCCTCGCAGGGCGGCCGCGGCCGCCGGCGGCGCGGCGCGGGCGCCCGCCGCGCGCCCCTCACAGGCCGCGCGCCAGGCGCTGCCGCCGGAGGCCACTGCGGAGCGGCCCGCACGCGCGCGCCGCGAGCGCCCGTAGGCCCCACCCCGAGCAATCCCGAGAGGAGCACTGATGGACCGGACCCTGATCCTGGTGAAGCCGGACGCCTTCGAGCGCCGCCTGACCGGCGAGATCGTCGCCCGCTTCGAGCGCAAGGGCCTCGCGATCGCGGCCGCCAAGCACATGACTGTCGACCGCGAGCTGGCCGAGCAGCACTACGCCGAGCACCGCGAAAGGCCTTTCTTCGGCGAACTCGTGGACTTCATCACCGGCGGCCCGCTCGTGGCGCTCGTGTTCGAGGGCTACGAGGCCGTGACCGCGGCGCGCCAGGTGATCGGCGCCACCAACCCGCTCGAGTCGGCGCCCGGCTCGATCCGGGGCGACTTCGGACTCGAGGTCCAGACCAATCTCGTGCACGGCTCCGACTCCCCCGAGTCCGCCGCGCGCGAGGTCGCGCTCTTCTTCCCGGACCTTTGAGAGGCCGGCTCTGACCCTCATCCTCGCGTCCCGCTCGCCGCAGCGCAGCGCGATCCTCCAGCAGCTGGGGATCCCGTTCCGGGTGGTGGTGCCGGACGTCGAGGAGCTGACCGAGGGCGATCCGCGCGCGTTCGTGGAGGCCAACGCCCGTGCCAAGGCCCGCGCCGTGCCGGCCGGCGAGCCGGTGCTGGGCGCGGACACCGCCGTGGTGCTCGACGGGCAAGGCCACGGCAAGCCGCGCGACGCCGCCGAGGCGGCGGGCATGCTGCGCGCCCTCGCCGGACGCACCCACGAGGTGATGACCGGGATCGCGCTGCGCGAGCCGGACGGCGAGGAGCGCGGCGAGGTTGCGGTCACGAGCGTGCGCTTCCGCGCGCTCGCCGACGCCGATGTCGACTGGTACGTTCACACGCGCGAATGGCGCGAGCGCGCGGGTGGCTACGCCATCCAGGCGAGGGGAGCGGCACTGGTCGAGTCGATCGACGGCGACTACACGAACGTGGTCGGCCTCCCGGTGCCGGCCCTGCTTCGGCTGGCCCCCTATCTCCTGCAGCCCTAGGCGCGCCCCGGTAGTCACGAGGAGGGAGAGGGATGGACACAACCAAGGTCTTCGAGTACCCCGTCAAGGAGCACTGGCGCCAGCCGCGCTGCCTGCTCGGCCCCGGCGCGTGGGAGGCGGGCGGCCCGGAGGCCGCCGCGATGGGGCTCGAGCACGTGCTGTTCGTGACCTCGGGCCTGAGCGGCACCGGGATCGTGGACGAGGTCGAGCGCAACTTCACCGACGCCGGCGTGGCGGTCACCGTCTACGACAAGGTCGAGTCCAATCCCAAGGACTACAACGTGATGGACGCCCACCAGCTCTTCATGCAGGAGAAGTGCGACGGCTTCGTGTCCGTCGGGGGCGGCAGCTCGCACGACGCCGCCAAGGGCGCGCGGATCGTGGCGGCGCACGACGGGCGCAACACCAACGAGTTCGCCGGCGTGAACACCTCGGAGAAGCTCGAGAACCCGCCACAGATCGCCATCAACACCACCAACGGGACGGGCTCGGAGACCACGCCGGCCTACGTGATCACGGACACCACGTCCGACAACGCGCCCTACAAGTGGGTCGGCTTCGACCGCGCGGCCACCACCACGCTCGCCATCAACGACCCGACGCTGATGATGACCCAGCCGGCCGAGTACGTGGCCTACACGGGCTTCGACACGCTGGCGCACGCCTCCGAGGCCTTCGTGAGCCGCATGCAGTACACGGGCGCGCTCCCGCAGGCGCTCGAGGCGATCCGCCTGGTCGAGGAGAACCTGCGCGAGGCCTACGCGAGCCCGCAGAACTTCGAGGCCATGAACAACATGATGTGGGCGCAGTACATGGCCGCGCAGGCGTTCTCGTCGGGCCTCCTGGGGATCATCCACTCGCTCTCGCACGCGGTGTGCGCGCACTACGACGTGCATCACGGGCTGAACAACGGCGTGGGCATCGCGCGCGTGTGGACCTACAACCTGCCCGCCTGTCCCGAGCGCTTCGCGAAGATCGCCGAGGCGATGCACGCCACTACGCCCTCCATGAGCCAGACCCAGGCAGCCGACGCCGCCATCGAGGCGGTCATCCGCCTCGCGCGCGACTGCGGCATCCCGGAGAACTGGCAGAGCGCGCCGGAGTACCCGAAGTCGCGCCTCGGCAAGGGCTGGTACGAGAACTCGCCCTCGGAGATCGACCCGGGCGACGACGTGCTCGAGAAGATGGCGGCGCACATGCTGAGCGACCTCTGCACGCCCGCCAACCCGCGCAACGTGACGCAGGCCACCTGCAAGGAGATCCTGCGCGACTGCGCCTTCGACAGCATGGACAGCAAGGCGGGCGCCCCGCTCGACGGCCGGCCCGCGCACGGCGGCGTCGGCGCGACCGTGCCGCGCGTGGGCACCGACGAGCTGCCGCCGGGCGCGGTGGTGGGCAGCGCCGGCTGAGGCCCGAGAGGGGAACGTGTTCGAGGACATCGACGACGTCCGCGAGCGGCTCGCGGAGCAGCGCTACGTCTGCGACCGCCGCCTCGCCACGGTGGTGTTCCTCGCGACGAAGATCGGCAAGCCGATCCTCGTCGAGGGGCCCGCCGGGGTGGGCAAGACGGAGCTCGCCAAGGTGCTCGCCGGGGCGCTCGGCGTGGAGCTGATCCGCCTGCAGTGCTACGAGGGCCTCGACGAGGCCAAGGCCCTCTACGAGTGGGAGTACGGGAAGCAGCTGCTTTACACGCAGGTGCTGCGGGAGAAGATCGGCGAGCTGCTCGGCCCGACGAGGGACCTGCACGAGGCGGCCACGGCGCTGCGCGGCCAAGAGGACGTGTTCTTCTCGGAGAGCTTCCTGGTCGAGCGGCCGATCCTGCGGGCGCTGCGGGCGGAGGAGAGCGCGGTGCTGCTGCTCGACGAGATCGACCGCGCCGACGAGGAGTTCGAGGCCTTCCTGCTCGAGTTCCTGTCCGACTACCAGGTCTCGATCCCCGAGATCGGGACGGTGGAGGCGAAGAGCGTGCCGATCGTGGTGCTCACGAGCAACCGCTCCCGCGAGCTGAGCGAGGCGCTGAAGCGCCGCTGCCTGCACCTCCAGCTCGACTATCCCGCCCAGCAGGTCGAGCTCGAGATCGTCCGGCTGAAGGCGCCCGGGATCGGCGATGAGCTGGCCGCCGAGCTGGTGCGCGCGATCCAGCACATGCGAGGGCTCGAGCTGCGCAAGGCGCCGAGCATCGGCGAGACGCTCGACTGGGCACAGGCGCTGGTGGTGCTCGGCGCCGACCACCTGACCAAGGAGCTGATCGAGGAGACGCTCAGCGTGATCATCAAGTACGACCGCGATGCTGAGAAGGCCCGCGAGTGGACAGGGTCGTCGGCGACTTCGTAGCGCTGCTGCGCCGCCACCGCGTGCGCGTCTCGCCGGCCGAGGGCCTCGACGCGCTCGAGGGGCTCCGCCTCGTGGGCCTGGCCGAGCGCGAGGGCGTGCGCGACACGCTTCGCACCACGCTGGTGAAGAGCGGCGAGGACATCGCGACGTTCGAGCGCCTGTTCGACCTCTATTTCGGGCTGCAGCCCCAGCCGGTCACGCCGGCGCGCGTGCACCCGCACGTGCACGACAACGGCGGCACGGCCACCGAGCTGCGCTTCGGGGAGGACCTGGAGGGCGACCCGGACGACGGCGACCACGACCATTCGCACGCGGGGCCCGAGCCGATCGACCTGCGCCGCTTCCTCGACGAGGACAAGCTGCGTCCCTCGCACGACATCCACGGCGAGTCCGAGCGCCTGCGCCTGTCGGTCTTCGGCCAGCACCTGATGCTGAACCGCAACCCCGACACGCTGCAGAAGGCGCTCCGGAGCGCGACCCACCAGCTGCGCGTGAAGCGCGCCCGCTCGTTCAACCCAGGCGCCGTGGCGCCCGAGGCGGGCGCGGAGGAGCTGCCCGTGGAGCTCCCGCCGGTCGGCTTCGACGAGCTCGTGGACGAGCTGCGCGAGCTGGGCGTGGACGAGCGCCTGGTGGCGGCACTCGCCGCCCAGGCCGACGACATCCTGCGCGCGCTGCCCGAGCTCCTGAAGGAGCTGCTCGAGCGGCGCCGCCGGCTGGCAGCGTCGTCGTTCGACGACGAGGAGATCACGCGCCGCTCGCTGCGCACCCTGCTCGACCTGCCCCCCGCCGACCAAGCGGAGCTCGAGGCGGCCGTGCGGCGCCTGGGACGCCAGATCCACGGTGCGCGCGGGCGCCGCCTGAAGCCCGACCGGGTGGGGCGGATCAGCGTGCCGCAGACGCTGCGGCGCAACCTGAGCTACGAGGGGGTGCCCTTCGAGCCGGTGCTGCGGCGGCGCCGCGAGCAGCGCCCGCGACTCGTGGTGCTCTGCGACGTGAGCCTCTCCACCCGCAACCTCGCCCGCTTCTGGCTCCACCTCGTCTACGGGCTCCAGGGCCTCTTCTCCAAGGTCCGGACGTTCGTGTTCGTGGCCGACGTGGCCGAGGTGACCCAGCTCTTCGAGGCGCAGACGCTCGAGCGCGCCGTGGAGACGATCTTCTCCGGCTCGCTGATCGACGTGGACGAGAACAGCGACTTCGGCAAGGCGGCGGAGCAGCTGGCGAGCGGGCTCGAGGCGGGGTTGGGCCGGCGCACGACGGTCGTGGTGCTGGGCGACGGGCGCAACAACGGCCGCCCGGCGAACGCGAGCGCGCTCGAGGAGATCGCCGCGCGGGCGCGCCGGCTGATCTGGATCACGCCGGAGCCCAAGTGGGGCTGGACCCTGGGCGGCTGCGACATGCCGCTCTACGAGCGGATCTGCACGCGCGTCGAGGTGGTGCGCAACGCCGAGGAGCTCGGCGCCGTGGCGGAGACGCTGGTCCGCGATGCCACCGCGCCCGGACGGCGCCGGGCCGTGCAAGCACCGTCCCTCCAGCCTGAGCGCCTCGGAGAGGGCCGCTAGACTGCACGCCCCGGCCGCCCTGTGCGGCCGCAGCGGCGCTTATCCTCCCTTTCGAAGGCGCAAATGGGCTTTTTCTCCAACCTCACCGGTATGGGCGGTCGTGACATGGCCGTCGATCTCGGCACCGCAAATACGCTCGTCTACGTGCGCGGGCGCGGAATCGTGCTGTCCGAGCCGTCCGTGGTCGCGATCGACTCGCGCACGGCCGAGGTGCACGCGGTGGGGATCGAGGCCAAGCGCATGCTCGGGCGCACGCCCGGCACGATCCAGGCGATCCGCCCGCTGAAGGACGGCGTGATCGCGGACTTCGACGTGACCGAGCAGATGCTCCGGCACTTCATCCAGAAGGTCCATCAGAACCGCTGGGCGCACCCGCGCGTGGTGGTCTGCGTGCCCTCCGGCGTCACCGGGGTCGAGAAGCGCGCGGTGGAGGAGGCCTGCCTCAGCGCCGGGGCGCGCCAGGCCTACCTGATCGAGGAGCCCATGGCGGCCGCGATCGGCGCCGGGCTGCCGGTGGGCGAGCCCACGGGCAACATGGTCGTCGATATCGGCGGCGGCACGAGCGAGGTTGCGGTGATCTCGCTCGGCGGAATCGTGGTGTCGCAGTCGATCCGCATCGGCGGCGACGAGCTCGACGAGGCGATCATCAACTACGTCAAGCGCGAGTACAAGCTGATGATCGGCCAGCAGACTGCCGAGGAGGTCAAGCTCGAGATCGGCTCGGCCTTCCCGCTCGACGAGGAGGTCCAGGCGGAGATCCGCGGGCGCGACCTCGTGTCCGGGCTCCCCAAGACGATCGTGCTCACGAGCGAGGAAGTGCGCATGGCGCTCGAGGAGCCGCTCCAGGCGATCATCGACGCGGTCAAGGAGACCCTCGACCGCACCCCGCCCGAGCTCGCGAGCGACATCATGGACCGCGGCATTATGCTCGCCGGCGGCGGCGCGCTCCTGCAGGGGCTCGACGAGCGCCTGCGCGACGAGACGCAGATGCCGGCGCACCTGGCCGAGTCCCCGCTCACGTGCGTGGCCGTGGGCTCAGGCCGTAGCCTCGAGGAGTTCGAGGCCATCCACCGCAGCAACAAGAATTCCCGAACGAGCCGGCGGCGGTAACGCCGCAAGGCCGGCTTCGGTGGCCTAGCTCATGCTCGACAGGAAGGTGATCCGGCGGCGGCGGGCGGCGCTCGCCGTCTGCGTGGCCCTGTCGATCGCGATCCTGACCGCCTACTTCGGCGAGTCCGGGGGTGGTTTCTTCCACGCCTTCCAGCGCGGAGCGCAGGAGGCGTTCGCGCCGATCGAGACCGGTGCCAGCCGGGCGCTCAAGCCGATCCGCGACCTGTTCGGCTGGGCGGGCGACACGGTCGACGCCAAGGACCAGAACGAGGAGCTGCGCAAGGAGGTCGCCCGGCTTCGCTCCCAGCTCGCCCGCTCCCAGACCGCGGAGCGCGACGTGGCCCAGCTCAAGGGGCTCGTCGGGCTCCAGAAGGAGGAGGGCTTCCCGCAGGGGACCGAGCCCGTCACGGCGCGGGTGATCGCCCGCTCCCCGACCGTCTGGTACTCGAAGATCAAGATCGACAAGGGCTCGAGCGACGGCGTGAAGCTCGACCAGCCGGTGATCGCCTCGAGCGGCGACATCGAGGACGAGGCGGGCGGTCTGGCGGGCAAGGTCACGAGCGTCACGGGCGGCAACGCCGAGGTCACGCTGATCACGGACGCCTCGGTCGGGGTCGGCGCGCAGGTGATGCCCGCGGGTGCGTCGGGCGTCGTCCGGCCGGAGGTGGGCGACCCGCGCGACCTGCTCCTCGACTTCGTTGAGGGCGGCCGGCGCGTGACCGAGAACACCACGGTCGTGACCTCGGGCTTCAAGACATCCCGCGGCGAGTCGCTGTTCCCGCGCGGGATCCCGATCGGGCGGGTCACGCAGGCCGATCTCGACGAGGTCGAGATCTACCAGCGCGTGCACATCCGCCCGTTCGCCGACCTGAAGCAGATCGACATCGTCCAGGTGTTGACAAAGAAACCCGCGGGCGCGCAGACCGCCGGGGTGATGTCGCCGTGAGGCCCGGTGTCGGCTCGTTCGTGCGCGTCGGGCTCCTGCTGCTGGTGGCGGTGATCCTGCAGCTCTCGTGGCTCAGCCAGCTCGGCATCCTCGGCGGCCACATCGACCTCGTGGTGCTCGCCGTGGCGGCGGTGGCCTACTACGCCGGCTCGGTGCCGGGCACGGCCACGGGCTTCGCCGCCGGCTTCCTGCTCGACCTTCTGAGCGGCGCCACGATGGGAGCCTCGTCGCTCGTGCTCACCGCCGTCGGCTACGGCGTCGGGCGCTTCCGCGAGCTGCGCGACCCGAGCCATGGCCTGCTCCCGATCGCGGTGGGCGGGCTCGCCACCGCCGCGTGGGTGACCGCATTCGCCGCGGTCTCGTTCATGCTCGACGTCGGTGCCAGCGTGAGCGTGCTGGTGGTCCGCGACATGGCCGTGACCATCCTCCTGGGCGCCGCGGTGGCGTTCCCGGTATTCGCAGTCGTCCGCAGGCTGCTGCGTCCGGTGCTGGTCGTCGACCCATTCGAGGTCCGGCGCAAGCGCCAGGCCCCGCGCGAGGCCGGCCCGCTGGGCCTGCGCGGGCTGGAGGTCTAGGCGGCGATGTACCTCGACAACGAGCGGCGCCCGACCCTCACCCCGCAGCTCGCATTCCGGGTGGCGGTGCTCGGCGGCGTCGCGCTGCTCTTCTTCGCGATCATCTTCTTCCGGCTCTGGTACCTCCAGGTGCTCTCGGGCGACACCTACCGGGCCGAGGCCAACCAGAACCGCGTGCGCGAGATCAAGGTGCAGGCGCCGCGCGGCGAGATCGTCGACCGCGACGGCGCCACGCTCGTTGACAACCGCACCGGCTACGCGATCGTCGCGCGGCCGGACAAGCTCCCCGAGGACGAGAGCGCGCGAGGCGAGCTGTACGACCGGCTCTCCAAGGCGCTGCGCATGCGCCGGAAGGTCGTGGCGAGGCGCGTGGAGCGCCAGCTCAAGGCGCTGCCGTTCTCCTCGGCGATCGTCAAGCAGGACGTGTCCGAGCCGATCGTGGCCTGGCTGCTCGAGCGCCAGGACCAGTTCCCCGGCGTGGACGTGGAGCGGGTGTTCCTGCGCAAGTACCCGCACGGCGAGGTGGGCGCGCATCTGTTCGGGTCGGTCGGCGAGATCACCGAGTCGCAGCTCGATGACGAGCGCTACAACGGCGTGGAGCAGGGCGACCGCATCGGCCAGTCCGGCATCGAGTCCCAGTACGACCGCTTCCTGCGCGGCAGGAACGGCGCGGCCCGCGTGGAGGTCGACGCGCTCGGCAACCTCACCGCCACGCTCAAGCGCGACGAGCCGGTGCAGGGCCGCCAGCTGCGCCTGGCGGTCGACCTCGACGTGCAGGAGACCGGCCAGCGCGCGCTCGCGGGCGGCACCGGCAAGGGCGCGTTCGCGGTGATGAACGTGCGCAACGGCGAGGTGCTCGCGCTCGGCTCGGAGCCCTCGTTCGACGCGAACATCTTCACCCGCCCGTTCTCGCAGAAGACCTTCAACCGGCTCTCGGCGGAGGAGTTCGGCAAGCCGCTCTACAACCGCGCGGTGCAGGGCGGCTATCCCACCGGCTCGACGTTCAAGCTCGTGACCGCCACGGCGGCGCTCGCGGGCGGCGTGCTCACCCCGGACGAGATCATCAACGACGGCGGCTCGATAACCGTCGGCGACGTGACCTTCAAGAACGCCGGCGACGCAGTGCACGGCCCGATCGCGCTGCGCCAGGCGCTCACCGTGTCGAGCGACGTGTTCTTCTACACGCTCGGCCGGGAGATGAACGGCACCGACCTGCTCCAGCGCTGGGCGCGCCGGCTCGGGGTGGGGCGCGAGACCGGCATCGACCTGCCGGAGGAGCTGCCCGGGTTCGTGCCGAGCCCGCGCTGGCGCGACCGGGAGTTCCGCAAGTTCACGCGCTGCGTCGATCGCGAGAACCCCGCGCCTGACGAGGTGCTCACCACCTGCGGCGGCATCGACCGGCCCTGGTCGGTGGGCGACAACATCAACCTGTCCGTCGGGCAGGGCGACCTGCGCGCCAACCCGCTCCAGATGGCCGTGGCTTACGCCGCGATCGCGAACGGCGGCCGCGTGCTGCGCCCGCGACTCGGGTTGCGGATCGAGGACGCCTCGGGGCGGGCGCTTCAGCAGCTCGAGGCCCCCACGGCACGCAGGCTGGGCATCAAGGAGAGCGACCGGCAGGCCATCCTCGACGGGCTGTACGGCGCCGCCAACGAGCCGGGCGGAACCTCGACGCCGGTCTTCGAGGGCTTCCCGATCCCGATCGCCGGCAAGACCGGCACCGCGGAGAAGGGGGCCGGGCGGGCCGACCAGTCCTGGTACGTGGCGCTCGCGCCCTACCCCGACCCGAAGTACGTGGTGGCGGTCACCGACGAGGCCGGCGGCTTCGGAGCCGACACCGCTGCCCCGATGGCGCGGCTGATCCTGGCTGAGCTGTTCGGGGTGAGGGGCGAGAGCCAGCTCGTGGCGGGCGGGAGCGCCCCCGACTGATGCAGGCCTCCGCCTCCTCACCGGTGCAGGGCTTCCGCGAGGGCAGCGTGGTGCGCATCCTGCGGCTCGACCCGCTGATGCTGCTCGCCACGCTCGGGATCATCGCCGCCAGCATCTACACCATCTCGACCGCCACCCAGGACGACGTGGCGGGGAGCCCCAACTACTTCGTCTACCGGCAGCTCGCGTACGCGGGAGTGGGCCTCGTGCTGATGCTCCTGATCGCGCGCTTCGACTATTCGCGCCTCAGGGAGTGGAAGCTCGGCATCTACACGTTCCTGATCGCGTCGATCCTGCTCGTCTACGCGCTCGGCTTCTCGGCGCGCGGGTCGCGGCGGGCGATCGAGCTGCCGTTCTTCAACTTCCAGGCCTCGGAGCTCGGCAAGCTCCTGCTCGCCGTGGCGCTGGCCGCGTTCATGGTCGACCGCATGCGGCGGCTCACCGACCGCGAGACAACCAGCCGCATCGTGCTGCTGGGCGTGGTCCCGGCCATGCTCGTGATCGCCCAGCCGGACCTCGGTTCCGGACTCGTCTACCTGGCGATCCTCGTGTCCGTGCTGTTCGTGGCCGGCACGCCCTGGACCCATTTCGCCGCGCTCGGAGGGCTCGCGGTGCTCGCCATCCTGGCCACACTGGTGGTGGCGCCGGCGCTGGGGGTCGAGGTGCTCAAGCCCTACCAGCAGGATCGCCTCACGGCGTTCCTCAGCCCATCCTCCGATCCGGGCGCGGAGGGGTACCAGATCAACCAGTCGCTGACCGCGATCGGGGCCGGGGGCAAGACCGGCCGCGGGGACGAGGCCACGCAGACGCGGCTGGACTTCCTACCCGAGCACCACACCGACTTCATCTTCTCGGTGGTCGGCGAGGAGTTCGGGTTCGTGGGGGCGGCGCTTGTGCTGTCCCTGTTCGCGCTCCTCATCTGGAGGGCGCTGCGAGTACTCACGATGTCGAAGAACTTCTACGGCGCACTGGTCGCCGGGGGCATAACTGCCATGCTTATGTTCCAAGTCTTCGTCAACGTGGGCATGACCCTCGGGATCATGCCCATCACCGGCATTCCATTGCCGCTCATGAGCTATGGCGGCTCGTCGGTGCTAACGACATTGATGGCAATAGGCGTCTTGCAGTCGATCCACGCGCAAGCGCGCGAGTTGGCTGAGAGCAAGGGCCTATAAGAAACATGAAGGGAAATCTTCTTGAGAAAGATGTTGCTCGTCACGGTGGACCGTGGCGAAACGAGAGTCGCGATTCTCGAGGCCGAGGGCACGCCCCCCGGCGCCGCCCAGTCGGGCGGCCGGAAGCGTCGCGGCCGTAAGCAAGCAAACGACCAGCCCGACTGGCGGGTTGCCGAGCTCTACATCGAGCGCAAGGGCAACCGGTCGATCGTCGGGAACGTCTACAAGGGAAAGGTGGACAACGTCCTCCCTGGGCTCGAGGCGGCATTCGTCGACATCGGGCTCGACAAGAACGGGTTCCTGCACGCCGACGACCTGGTGTTCCCGGGCGTCGAGGTGGCGCGCCGGGGCCGCTCCGGCAAGGCCGGCAAGGGCAAGCGCATCACGGAGCTCCTGCGGCCCGGCCAGGAGGTCCTGGTCCAGGCGATCAAGGACCCGCTGAAGACCAAGGGACCGCGGCTGTCGATGGAGCTGTCGATCGCCGGCCGCTACCTCGTGTACGTGCCCCAGGGCGAAGGGGTCGGCGTGTCGCGCCGGCTCGAGGACAAGGAGCGCGACCGCCTGCGGCGCGCGGCGGGCAAGACCGACCTCGGCGAGGGCGGCGCGATCGTCCGCACCGCCGCACAGGGAGCCACGCGCGAGGACTTCGAGCGCGAGATCAAGTACCTGCACAAGCTGCATGACGTGCTCCAGAAGCGGGGGAAGGAGACCACCGCGCCGGAGATGGCCTTCCAGGAGGCGGACCTGTCGGTGCGCGTCGCGCGCGACATCTTCTCCGGTGAGTTCGAAAAGGCGATCGTCGACGACAAGAAGCAGCATCACCGCCTGGAGTCGTTCTTCAACCGCACCGCCCCGGAGCTGCTCGAGCGGCTCGAGTTCTACGACGACCCGTCCGAGCCGCTGTTCGAGCGGTACGGCGTGGAGGACGCGATCCAGTCGGTGCTCAAGCGCCGGGTTGACCTGCCCAGCGGCGGCTATCTGATGATCGACTACGCCGAGGCGATGACGGTGATCGACGTCAACTCGGGCTCCTTCACCGGCCGCGGCAAGGGTGCCAAGCTCGAGGACACGATCACGAGGACGAACCTCGAGGCGGCCGACGAGGTGGTGCGCCAGCTGCGGCTGCGGGACATCGGCGGGATCATCGTCATCGACTTCATCGACATGGCGCGCGCCCGCAATCGCGACGCCGTCCTGAAGACACTCCGCAAGGCTCTCGACGAGGACCGCACGAAGACCTACGTGGTCGAGATCTCGCCGCTCGGGCTCGTCGAGATGACGCGCCAGAACGTGACGGACGGCGTGCGCGAGATCCTGACCAAGACCTGCCCCACCTGCGAGGGCGAGGGTGTGGTGCTCTCCGAGGAGACCGTGGCGATCGAGGTGGACCGCTGGCTGCGCGACCTCGCGGCCGAGCGGCCCGAGCCGCCCGCGTTCCTGATCCGGGTCAATCCCAAGGTCGCCACGATCCTCGTGGGCGGCCACGGGGTCGAGGGCCCGATCCACGAGATCGAGGAGGAGACCGGCAAGCACTTCCACTTCGAGGGCACGGACGCACTGCCGCTCGACTTCTTCGACGTGGTGCTCGAGGGCACCCGCGAGGAGGTCGAGGAGCGCGCGCTGCCATTCCGCGAGGGTGAGGAGGTGCTGCTCCACATCGAGGAGCCGCACATGTACAACGAGGACGACGCGGTGGCCAAGCTCGACGGCTATGTGGTGTCCGTGTCCGGGGCGGCCCCGCTGGTGGGCGACAAGACGCTCGTGCGGATCGAGAAGGTGGGCCGCAGCGCCGCGCTCGGCTCGCTCGTCGATCCCCCGGAGGGCATCGTGGCCTCCGCGCGCGCGGAGCAGCAGCAGTCCGGGAACGGTGGCCGCCGGCGCCGGCGCGGCAGGCGCGGCGGGCGCGGGCGGCGGAAGGCGGAGTCCGGGTCGTCCGCCGGCTCGAGCTAGCTCGGTCGCCTTGAACGTCCCGGACTGGTTGCTGTAGGCGGTAGTCCGGGACGTTCGTTGCTGGGACATCGTGGGCGTAGGTTGCGGGGCGCAACCCCCCGATCAGCCCGCGCCCGAGGGCTCCACGCGCAGCAACCGGGCCGGCCACCTCGGCAGCCACCAGTTCCAGCGCCCCATCAGCATGATCACCGCCGGCACGATCAGCGCGCGGATCACGGTGGCGTCGAGCAGGATGCCCGCCGCGAGCCCGGTGGCCATCATCTTCACGTCCGTCTCCGGGCCCGAGGCCATCGAGGTGAACGCGAGGAACAGGATGAGGGCGGCGCTCGTCACAAGCCGGCCGGTGCGGCCGATGCCGCGGACCACGGCGGTCTCCGTCGACCCGGTGCGGTCGTACTCCTCCCGCATCCGGGACAGGATGAACACCTCGTAGTCCATCGAGAG
>Ga0075430_100001177_pt1 | contig 20975 bp, 15 predicted proteins | sample RhiMetdeltSRZDD4_FD_75294 | JGI IMG/M metagenome (GOLD analysis project Ga0075430, IMG submission 75294) | Populus rhizosphere microbial communities from Tennessee, USA - Rhizosphere MetaG P. deltoides SRZDD4 | ecosystem: Host-associated > Plants > Roots > Rhizosphere > Soil | place: USA... | reverse complement strand
GGGGTGCGGGTGTCGCCGGGGAGGGGTCGGCACAGCGGCTCCAGCGCCGCGCGGACCACCGCCGCGGCCTCAGCACCGAGCCGGCCGGACAGCCGCACCGCGCCGTCCCCGGCGTCAGAGAGGGTGAGGTACCGGTCGCGTTCGGCCCGCTGCTCGGCCCGCTCCAGCGCGGCTCGCTCGGCTTCCTCTGCGACGTCTGGGGCGACTACCTGCAGGATCCGCTCGCCCAGCCGCCGCAGTGCCACCGGCTCGTACTCGCTGGCGTAGCCGACCAGGGTCGCTGCGGCCTTGTCCACCACCGCGGGGCCGACGTCGGTGGGTAGGGCGGCCACCGCCTGGGTGACCACCTGGGCCTGCTCCAGGTTCAGCGCACCGGTGGCCAGCCCGTCGCGGACCACCGCCGGGGCGGCGTCTATCGCGGTGGCCAGCTCCACCAGGCGCCGGGCGGTGCCGATGGACATGCGCATCCGGCCGCGTAGCCACACCGCGGTCGACGAGGCGCCCTGCGCCACCGCCAGCCCCCGCCCGTCGACCTCGCGCACCAGTGCCAGGTTTACCGCGGCCAGCCGCTGCTGCTCCACCTGCAGCTGCTCCAACGCCTCGACGAGCTCACCATCGGACAACGCCCAGGCCGCGGTCCCGACGCATGCGTCGACCGCTTGCGCGATCATCGCAGTGGCTGCCCGCATATCCATATTCTAGTACGTGTGTTCGAGAATGTCGATAATGGACCCTGCTGTCTGAGGTACTCGACGGGGACCCGGCTGGGCGCTCGCGCGTACGGCCCACCCCGCGAAAGTGCCCCTGCCGCCGGCCGGAAAGCGGTGGTCTACAACCAACGGCCACCACCGCAGCGGAAGGGCGCCCTCGACCCGGTCTCACCGACGCATCGGCTTCGACGGCGACGGGCACTGCACTCGCGCGCAGAGTCCGGCCATCGCCACGCTCCGGACCCCGCTCGGGTCACGGACGAGACCTCTGGCCAGGGCCTAGCGGCGCGGGCCGAACATCGCCCGGATCGCCGCGAACAGCAGCAGCGCGCCGAGGACCGCGCCGACCAGCCGTACCCCCGGAATGTCGGTCCACGGCCGGGGGTCGGCCAGGCTCAGGCCGATCAGCATGTGCCCAGCCTGCCACGCCGGGCGGTGGCCGCGGCAGGTGTGCGCGGACTAGGTGTGCGCGGGGCGAGTGTGCGTGGGGAAGGTGTGTGCGGCGACGACCGGCCGGCGGGGCGCGGAAATGCCGTACCCCGCATTTTGTTGAGCTGTCGGTTGCCGGCAGCATGTGATGGAAGATATTCATGAAGCCGGCATGGATAAACGAAGGAGAGAGAGACTTTCGGAATAGCGGTTATCGCTTAGTCGGGCGACTGCCCGGGTGGGCGCGCCGCCGCCATCGGCGGGACCGGCTCGGCCGTGATGAGGGCTGCTGGCGCTTGACAGGTCAACTTCTGCATCCGCGACGATGTCCGGTTGCGGGCACCGAAAGCTGTTACCTCGAAAAATAGCCGGATGTGGATCAGGTTGCCCAGCCGGACGAACTAGGACGCAGTGATCTTAACATGCCCATTCTCGTTGTTATCGCGACAGTCGGGCATGGCGGCTGAGCCTATTGGTAAGACTTCCCAATGGCCACGGCCTCGGTTAGCATCGCTACGCACGGGAATCACGATCAAGATCAATGCTGATTGATTTTCCCGCCGGGGGAGGTGGAGCTGTCCAAAATTGCCGGTGACGAATCATGGTGCCCATTAGGCTACGCACCGGCTGGCACGACACCGGTTTCCCGTGCCGCCGCACGCCGAGTTCGGGGGGTCCCTACGTGTTCCGCATGATGTTGAAGTCCAAGATTCACCGGGCCACCGTGACCCAGGCGGACCTGCACTACATCGGCTCGCTGACGCTCGACGCCGAGCTGATGGCAGCGGCCGACCTGCTGCCCGGCGAGCTCGTCCACGTCGTGGACGTGACCAATGGCGCGCGGCTGGAGACCTACGTCATCGAGGGCGAACCGGGCTCGGGCGTGATCGGCGTCAACGGCGCCGCGGCCCGGCTCATCCACCCCGGCGACGTGGTGATCGTGATCGGCTACGCGATGGTGACCGACGACGAGGCGCGCAGCCTCAAGCCCCAGGTGGTCTTCGTCGACGAGCAGAACCACATCCAGCACACCGGTCACTACCTGGACCGCTGAGCCGGTGACGCCCGCCGTGAGCCCGCCGCCCGACCTGCCCACCCTGGCCGTGCTCGGCAGCGGCTCGCTGGCCCGGGCGGTCTGCTACGGCCTGGCCAGCGCCGTCGCGTACCCCGCTGAGGTCATGGTCGTGGCCCGGTCCGCGCGCCCGGTGGCCGACCTGTGCCATGTCGCGACGGTGCGCGCCGCGCTCTGCGGCCATCCGGTGCGGTTCCGCCCGGTCGTGGCCGAGCTGTCCGGCAGCGATGCGCTGGCCGAGGTGCTGGGCGCCGCCCGCCCCGCCGGGGTGCTGCTGTGCGCGTCGACCCAGTCACCGTGGGAGCGCCTCACCGCGCCGTCCGCCTGGACCGCCCTGGTCGAGCGCGCTGGGTTCGGGCTGACCCTGCCGCTGCACGCCGAGCTCGCGCTCGCCGCCGGGCGGGCGGTGGCCGCCGTCTCGCCGCGGCCGTGGTTTCTCAACGCGTGCTTCCCCGACGCCGTCAACCCGGCGCTCGCCGCCTGCGGCGTGCCCGTCCTCGCCGGCGTCGGCAACGTCGCGACGCTCGCCGCCGGACTCCAGGCGGCGCTGCGGGTGGCCGACCCGGGCCGGCTCGCGGTGCTCGCGCACCACCTGCACCTGCACGCCCCGGCCGACCCGGGCGACGAGGCCCGGGTGTGGTGCGACGGCGTCGAGGTAGGTGAGGTCGGGTCGCTGCTCGCGGCCCAGCGCGCGGTGTCGCGCCTCGAGCTCAACCAGGTCACCGGGTACGCGGCCGCGCTGCTCCTGCGCGACCTGCTCGCCAGGGCCGAGGTGGCTACCCACGTGCCGGGGCCGGAGGGGCGCCCAGGCGGCTACCCGGTGCTGATCGGCCCGGGCGGGGCCGCGCTGCGGCTGCCGGCCGGGGTCAGCGAGGCCGAGGCGACCGCGGCCAACCAGCGCTGGGCGGCCCTGGACGGGGTGGCGCTCGACGCCGGCCGGGTGGTGTTCGGCCCGGCGGCCGAGGCGCACCTGCGCGGCGTCGCCCCCGACCTGGCCGGCGGGTTCCCGCTCGCGGAGATCGCCACCGCCGCCACCCGCCTGCGCGAGCTGCGCGACCAGCTGCGCACGGCCGGCCCCGCCGACTCTGCGGCCGAGACCGCTGCCGGCCCCGCTGCCACCCGGCCGGCCGGGTTGGCGCAGAGTCGGGAAGCAGCCGCCGTCTCCACGTAACGTTCAAGGCACTACATGAGCAATGAGAGCTCCGGAGGGACGCCAAAGATGTCGAACCCCACCGCCGCCCCGGTGGACGCCACCGCTGAGCCGGCGACCGCGGCCGGCAAGGGCGAGGCCAACCTGCTGCTCGACTACTACCACCTGCTGCCGCAGGCGATCGCCGCGTGTGTCGAGCAGACGGCGCCGGTCACCGACCCGGAGGCGTTCTCGCCCGGGTTCCTCCTCCCCGAGCTGGACCCGGCGGTACGGGAGTTCCTGTCGGTCGCGGTCGCCCGGTGGCAGCCGGTGGGCGAGTACGCCGGGCACCGCGTCTGCCTGCTCGACCTGACCGCGAACCCGGGCACCCAGACGACCAAGACGTTCGCCTCGCTGCTGATCGTGGCGCGCGCGGTCGAGTACGTGCGGCGTACCGGGGAGCCGGTCATGATCTTCTCGCCCACCTCGGCGAACAAGGGCACCGCGCTGCGCGATGCGGTGCTGCGGGCGGTGACCACCGGCCTGGTAACGCCCGAGCAGCTGCGGATCGTCACGCTGGCGCCAAGGTCCTGCCTGCTCAAGCTGCGCACCAGCCGGCTGGCCGAGGATCCGCAGCTGCGCGCGCTCAACCCGCTGCTGCTCTACACCGGTGACGAGGCGGAGGCGGTCAAGGCGCTGGGCCGGGAGTTCGTCACCGCCAACGCCGCGGCGCTGCGCCGGGAGCAGGGCGTCAACGTCTGGTTCTCGCTGGAGCTGCGCAACTACCTGGTGGCCGACACCGCGCGGGCCTTCTTCGAGCACCAGGTCGACCCCACCGACGGCGCCGCCCGGCCGCGGCTGCACGCGCACGCCGTCTCCAGCGCGTTCGGCCTGCTCGGCTACCACGCCGGGCGCGAGGTGCTGGAGGCCGCGGGCCTGGCCAGCGCCGCCACCCGGCCGGCCAGCCTGCTCGTGCAGCACCTGGGCACCCCGGACATGGTGCTCAGCCTCACCTACGGTGACTTCGACCGCGCACGGGTGCCCGCGTACCGGCTGGACCCGGACAGCGGGCTCTACCGGCGGGAGGGCGGCGAGCCGCGCTTTCCGGAGGTGACCTACGACCCGGACGAGGTGCTCGACCCGACGTTCTACACCCACCGGCCGGCCACCTCCCCGGCGATGAACGAGATCATTGCCGGGTACGGCGGGGCCGGCATCGTGGTCTCCCTCGCCGAGTGCATCGCCCGCTACGCGTACCTGCGCAGCTGGCTCGCCAGCAGCCCCCGCCCGCTCCCGGCCGACCTGCGCACGCTGCGCGAGTGGTCGACCGTGATGGCGTTCACCGGGGTGTTCAACGCGATCGACCGCGGGCTGGTCGAGCCCGGACGGGACGTCGTGGTGCACGGCACGGGCGGCTACACCACCGCCGACTTCGACCCGCTCGACGCCGGCGCGCTCACCCCGGTCCGCACCGTGTCCGACATCGCCGCGGCCGTATCGGGCGCCGGCGCCCGACGGAGCGGGGTGTGAGCGCTGGTGGCGACAGCATGAGGATGGGGCTGGCCGGGCGCGAGGCCACACCAGACCCGGTCACGGCGTGGTTCGTCTCGCCCGCGCCCCGGCCGCAGGCGCCGGTCGTACTGTTCTGCCTGCCGCACGCCGGCGGTGCGCCGAGCGCGTTCCACCGCTGGTCACAGCTGGTCGGGCCGGGCGTCGACGTGGCCGCGGTGGCCCTGCCCGGCCGGGAGGGGCGGTTCTTCGAGCAGCCCGAGTGGAGCGTGTCCGAGCTGGCCGGCGCGGTCACCGCCCGGGCCGGCGGCCGGCGGTACGCGTTCTACGGCCACTCGATGGGCGCGAAGGTGGGCTTCGCGGTTGTCCGGGAGCTGCGCCGCCGTGGTGCGCGGCTGCCCAGCCTGGTGGCCTTCGGCGGGTCGCGGGCGCCGGGCCGGCCGCACCCGCTGGACGGCCTGTCCCGGCTGCCAGACCTCGAGCTGCTGCGGCGGCTGGCAGAGGTCGGCAACCTGCCCGCCGGGGTGATCGAGGACCCGGAGCTGCGGGACCTGGTGATGCCCGCGATCCGGGCCGACTTCCGCTGGCTGGACGAGCTGACCTACCCGCCCGAGCCGCCACTGCCGGTGCCGATGCGCATCTTCGCCGGCGCCGACGACCCGCTCGGCAACCCTGCCGAGCTGCTGCACTGGCTGCCCCACGCCGGTGCCGGGTTCCGGCAGCGCACCCTGCCCGGTGGCCACTTCTTCCTCGTGTCGGACCCGACCCGCCTGGCCGCGGCGCTGCGGGCCGAGCTGGCCGCCGTGGCAGGCACCGCGGCGGGTCCCTCGCTCGCCGCCGCGCCGCCGGAGGAGGACGAGGTCCACCTCTGGTACGCGCAGGTGGACCAGCTGGCGGGGCTCGCCGCGGCGACCGGGGAGCTGTCGCCGGACGAGTCGGCCCGGGCGACGGACCTGCCGCCGGCCGACCGGGCCCGGTTCGTGGCCCGGTCGGTGCTGGCGCGGCGGGTAGCCGCGGCGTACCGGGACCGGGACCGGGCCGCTGGCCTGCGATGCGCTGTCGGCCACGGCGGCTCGGTGGTGATCGTCGCGGTGACCCGGGGGCATGACGTGGCTGTGGAGGTGGAGCCCGAGGGTGTAGCAGCCGGTGACCGGCCCGGACCGCGGGCGGGGTGGCGGCTCACCCGGCTGCCGCTGCCCGGCGCCGTCGGCGTGGTCGCGCAGCGGCGCGACTCGTGGCGGCTCTGCCTGGAGGAGGTGGGGGCCGCCCACGAGCTCGCCGGGCCGGGTGGAGGGCCCCCGTGATTACGATGCATTCAGTGGATGGGTCCACGCCGGACTGGGCCCGGCTCGCCGACGCAGCCGGCCGCCGGAACCTCACCGAGCTGCGGCTCCAGCTTCGCGACCCAAAACCCGCGGGAGGTCCCGATGGAGCTTGACGTGCGCACACTGCCGACCCCTGCGGAATGGTCGGTCGGCGCTCTGGTCGAGTACCCGCAGACGGCCTACCCGGAGCTGGTGCTCAGCCAGGCGCGCCGCCGCCCGGACGCGGCCGCCGTCCGCCAGGGCCCGCGGGTACTGACCTACCGGGAGCTGGTCGCCGACGCTGCGGCCCTGGCCCGCGCGCTGCGCGAGCGCGGTGTGGGGCCCGAGGACCGGGTGGGGATCTGCGTACGCCGCCGGCCCGGCATGGTCACCGCCATGTTCGGCACGCTGCTGTCGGGAGCCGCGTACGTGCCGCTCGACCCGGAGTGGCCGGCGGCGCGCCGCCGTCAGGTGCTCGCGGACTCGGGCGCCCGCCTGGTCGTGGTGGACCCGGAGACGGCCGGCCTGATGGGCGAAGGCGGCACCGGCAACGGCGACCGCGACGGCGCCCACAGCGGCGACGGTGCGGCACCCGCGCTGACGCTCGTCCTGGTGCCGTCCGGGTCGCCGACCGACCAGCCGGTGCCGGCCTGCCCCGCGGTCTCGGACAACGCCGCCTACGTGATCTACACCTCCGGCTCCACCGGGAGCCCCAAGGGCGTCGTGATCACCCACCGCAGCCTGGTGGCGTACGCGGTCGGGTTCGGCGCGGCGACCGGGGTGACTGAGCAGACGCGCTCGTTCGGGTTCGCCTCGCCCACCTTCGACGTCTCCGTGATGGACGTCCTGGTGCCCCTGGCGGCCGGGGGTGAGGTGGAGCTGCTCAGCGAGGAGGACCGGGCCGACCCGGCCCGGCTGCAGGCCTTCGTGGCCGAGCACCGGGTGAGCTGGGGCTGCGTGCCGGTCGCCCTGCTTCCGCTGCTCGACCCGGACCAGCTGCCAGACTGGCGCCTGGTGGTCACCGGCGCCGAGGTGCCCGGGCCGGAGCAGGTGCTGCGCTGGGCCGGGCCGGCGGAGGCCCCCCGGCGGCGGTTCCTCAACTGCTACGGACCGACCGAGGCGACCGTCTGCGTGACCGAGTTCGAGGCGGCCGGCGCCTGGGACCGGCCGCTGCCGATGGGTGGACCGCTGCCCAACCAGCGGGCGTACGTGGTCGACGAGCAGCTGCGGCCGGTGCCGCCCGGTGTCCCGGGCGAGCTGCTGCTCGGCGGGGCCGGCCTGGCCCGCGGCTATCTGGGCTCGCCAGCGCTGACCGCGCAGCGGTTCGTCCCCGACCCGTTCGGCGAGGAGCCGGGTGGGCGCCTCTACCGCACCGGCGACCATGCGCTGTGGCTGCCCGACGGCGCGCTGCTCTTCCTCGGCCGGGCCGACGGGCAGGTCAAGATCCGTGGCCAGCGGGTGGAGATCGGCGAGGTGGAGACCGCCTTACGGCTCCACCCGCAGGTCGCCCACGCGGTGGTGGCGGCGGTGCCAGGGCCGCACGGGCTGACGCTGGTCGCTTTCTGTACGCCCGAGGACGCGCCGGACACCGAGGCGGTCCAGGAGTGGTGCGCGAAGCGGCTGCCGGCCGCGATGGTGCCGGCGCGGGTGGTGCGCCTCGCCCGGCTGCCGCTGAACACCTCCGGCAAGGTGGACGTCGCCGCCCTGCGGGTGCTGGCCACGACGGGTCCGGACGGGTCCGGCACCGAAGCGGCTACGACCGCCCGCCCGACGGCCGAGCCTCGCCCGGGTGGTGAGCCGTACCCGGCGGCTGGGCCCTACCCGGGAGCTGAGCCGTACCCGGGAGCTGAGCCGTACCCGGGGGCTGGGCCGGGACCGGCGGCGGAGCCGGCGGAGCGGCGGGTGGCCCGGATCTGGGCGGAGGTGCTGGACGTCCCCGTCGACCTGGTGCGCCCCGACGACGACTTCTTTGTCGCGGGCGGCCACTCGATCAGCGCCATGCGCCTCGTCGCCGGGCTGCGCGCGCAGCTGCGCCGGGCGGTGTCGGTGGAGGATGTGTTCTCCGGCCGGACGCTGCGCGTCGTCGTGGAGCGGGCCCTCTCCGCGCCGCCGCTGGAGGGCGGCGACCTGCCGTCGGGCAGCCCGCTCGCGCTCTCCGCAGCGCAGCGCCGGCTGTGGTTCGTGGACAAGCTGGACCTCCAGGCGGCCGCGTACAACGTGGCGGTCGCGGAGCGGCTGGTCGGCCCGCTCGACGTGGTCGCGCTCGACGCGGCGCTGGCCGCGGTCGCCGCCCGCCACGACGTGCTGCGCTGGCGCGTGCCGGACACCGACGGCCGGCCGTACGTCCAGATCGGCCCGGCCAGCCACACCGCGGACCTGCTGGTCACTGACCTGTCCACAATGGACGAGCCGGCACGGGACATCGCGCTGCGGGAATGGCTCACCCGGGAGGCGGCGAGCCGGTTCGACCTCGCCACCGGTCCACTGTGGCGGGCCCGGCTGCTGCGGCTGGCCGCAGACGACCACGTGCTCGCGGTGACCTTCCACCACGCGGTGTTCGACGGCTGGTCCCAGCGGCCGTACCTGGCCGACCTGGGCCGGGCCTACGCCGCGGCCCGGGACGGGCGCCCGGCGCAGCTGCCGGAGCTGACCACCCGGTTCGCCGACTACGTCGCCTGGCGCGCCGCGCGGGACGCCGGTCGCGGCGTGGGCGACCTCGCCTGGTGGCGGCAGCACCTGGCCGGTGCCCCCTGGGTGCTGGACCTGCCCCGGGACCGGCCGCGCCCGCCGGTGCAGACCTACCGGGGGGAGCAGGTCACCGGCGCGCTCTCGGTCGAGACCTCCCGGGCGGTACGTGAGATCGCCGTGGGCTCGGCGGCCACCGCTCCCAGCGCGCTGCTCGCCGCGTTCACCCACCTGGTCGGCCGGATCACCGGCGCGGCGGAGGTGGTGGTGGGCACGCCGGCCGCCGACCGGCGGCACGTTGCCTTCCACGACCTCGTCGGCTTCTTCATCGATGTGGTGCCGCTGCGGATACGGCTGGCGCCCGGCACGAGCTACCAGGCCCAGGTCCGCGCCTGCGCCGACGAGGTGCTGGAGGTGCTGTCCCACCCGGCCGCACCGCTGGAGCGCATCGTCGAGGCCCTCGGCGTGCCCCGGGACCCGACCCGCTCACCAGTGGTGCAGGTCCTGTTCAACGTCTACAACTTCCCCGAGCCCCGGCTGCGCCTGCCGGGGGTGCAGGTGAAGCCGGCGTTGCCGGGGCTGCCCGGCTCGGCGTTCGACCTCACCGTCTACCTCTTCGAGCGGGACGGCGCGTTCGCCGTCGAGTTCACGTACAACCCGGACCTGTTCGACCGGGACCGGATGCAGGCGCTGCTGGCGGCGTACATCCGGCTGCTGGACCAGTGCTGCGCAGACCCGGCGGCGCCGCTGTCAGCGTTCGAGCTGCCGGGGCTGGCGGAGCTCGCGCAGCCCGGTGCGGCAGCGACGCGGTCGCGGGCACCGGCCGGCGCCGGCCCTGCGGCGCCTGGCCCGCTGCCGGCGGGTGGCGGATCCGCGCTGCCTGCCACGCCGACCGAGCGGACCGTCGCCAGGATCTGGTGCGACGTGCTCGGGCGCGACTCGGTCGGGGCGGCGGAGAACTTCTTCGACATCGGCGGCACGTCGATGGCTGCGGTGGTGGTGCAGACCCGGCTGGGCGAGGCGCTGGGGCGCCAGATCCGCGTCGTCGACCTGTTCCGCTACCCGAGCGTACGGGCGCTCGCCGGGTACCTGGACGGTGGCTCCGCCGTCCCGGAGCTGGACCGGGCCGCGGCCCGCGCCGCCCTGCGCCGCGACCGCGGCCGGTCGCGAGGGCCCAGCCGCCACGGTGGCGGGTCGCAGTAGGAGGGCGCAGGGCATGCACAGCTGGCGGGAGGTTGCCGCGCGGCACCGGGGAGATCCAGGGTACGAGCCGTTCCCAGCCGGCCCGGCGTCGATAGCTGGCCGGTTCTGGCAGCAGGTGTACGCCGGGCCGCAGCGCCCGGCCGTCCTCGGTGCGGACGGCGTGCTGACGTACCAGGCCTTGGGCGACCAGGTGGCCGCGGTGGCCGCGGCGCTCGACGGGACCGGGGCCAACGCTGCCGTCGAGCACACGTGGCCGGTCAGCGCGGCCGTCGGGCAGATGTGGCCGGTCAGCGCGGACGTCGGGCAGGTGCGGCCGGTCAGCGCGGGTGGTGCGGGGCGTGGCCGCCGGGTTGCGGTCCTGCTCGACCACGGCGCCCAGACGATCGCGGGGATCCTCGGCGCGTTGACGGCTGGCGCGGCCTACGTGCCGCTCGACCCGGAGTATCCGGCCGACCGCCTGGCGCTGATGCTCGCCGACGCGGACGCGGACACGCTGCTCACCAGCCCGGCGCACGGCGACCTCGCGCAGGACCTGCTCGCCCGCTGCGGCGGCGGCACCCCACCGGGCATGGCCGTGCTGGACCTCACCCGGCTGACCGGCCCACCCCCCGTGACCGGCCCACCCCCCGTGACCGGCGCGTCGCCGGTGACCGGCGCGTCGCCGGTGCGGGTGTCCACAGTCGACCCGGACGCCGCCGCCTACATCCTCTACACGTCCGGCTCGACCGGCGTGCCCAAGGGGGTCGCCCAGACCCACCGCAACGCGCTGTTCCAGATCGGCACGCACGTGGACAACCTGCGGATCGGGCCGGGCGACCGGATCAGCGTGCTCTCGTCGTTCAGCTTCGACATGGCGGTGACCGACACGTTCTCCGCCCTGCTGAGCGGCGCCGCCGCAGTCCCGGTCGACCTGCACCGCACCGGCCTGAGCCGGCTCGCCACAGTCCTGGCCAGGCACGGCGTGACGGTCTACCACTCCACGCCGACGGTCTACCGGTACCTGCTCGAAGCGCTCGGCCCCGCCGGCCGACTGCCGTCGCTGCGGGCTGTCGTGCTCGGTGGGGAGCAGGTGGTCCGCGACGACCTCCACCGCTTCCGCCGGCACTGCGCAGAGGACTGCGTGTTCGTCAACGGGTACGGCGCCACCGAGATCAGCTTCGCCGCGCAGAACCACCTGACCGCAACTGACATCGACGCCGGCCGAGGCATCGGGAACGGGGTAGTGCCGGTCGGCCACCCGCTCGACGGGGTGGAGATCCTGCTCCTGCCCACTGATGATGGGCCCACTGAGGACGGGCCGGCGGCCGGCAGAGGTCCCGATGCCGCCACCGACGGGCCCAGTGCCGGCGACGGGTCCGGCGTCGGGGAGATCGCGATCCGCAGCCGCCACCTGGCCTCGTACTGGCAGGACCCGCAGCGCAACGCGCAGCGGTTCCGGGTGGAGACGGACGGCCGGCGCACGTACCGTACCGGTGACCTCGGCCGCTGGCTGCCCGATGGCCGGTTGGCCTACCTGGGTCGTACGGACCGGCAGGTGAAGGTGCGTGGACACCGGGTGGAGCTGGGCGAGGTGGAGGCGGCACTGGTCGCGCTGCCGGAGGTGAGCCGGGCAGCCGTCGCCGCGCACGAGGTCAGCCGGGCGGGTGGACCGGAACAGCAGCTGGTGGCCTACGTCGTGCCCGCCGCAGGGTGCGAGGTGCACCGCGACGCGCTGCGCGAGTCCCTTAACCAGGTCCTGCCGCCGTTCGCGGTGCCGCAGGGCTTCGTGCCCGTCGACGAGCTTCCGCTCACCCCGACAGGCAAGGTGGACGTACGGGCCCTGCCGGACCCGAGCCAGATCCTCCCCGGCCTCGGGGAGGCGACCAGTCGGGACGCCGGCACCACCACATCCCTGCTGGATGGGCCGGCTGACCTGCTGGACGGGCCGGCTGGGCGCACCGCCGCCGTGGTCGCCGACGCATGGCGCGCCGTGCTGGGCCGCCAGGACGTGGGCTGGCACGACAACTTCTTCGACCTCGGCGGCCACTCGTTGCTGATGGCGCAGGTCCAGCAGCGGGTGGCCGGCGCGCTGGGCCGACCGGTGCCGCTCACGACGCTGTACGCGTACCCGACCGTCGCCGCGCTCGCCGAGCACCTAGCCGGCGGCGCCGAGGCTCGGCCCGATGGCGCGGAGATCAGGTCCGGCGGCACGGAGGCCACCGGCGGCACGGAGACCCGGTCCGGCGGCACGGAGACCCGGTCCGGCGGCACGGAGACCCGGTCCGGCGGTGCGGAGACCCGGTCCGGCGGTGCGGAGGCCCGGCCGGATGGTGCGCAGGCCCGGTCCGATGGCGGTCGGGGCACCAGCCCGGATCTCGCCGCGCTCGCCGCTCGTCGCCGGCTCGCCCGCGCGGCCAGGGACCGGGCGAGCCCGATAGGCCGGCCCGATAGGCCGGCCCGATAGGCCAGCCAGCGCCGCGGCACCCGCCACCCGGACCGTACGACGCGCTACCCGAACCGGATGACGCCGCCCTGACCGGATGACGCCACCCCGACCGGACGCCTCGGCGCGGACCAGGCCGGCGGCTACCGAGGTGCCGGCTGCGGGTCGCGGACGAGCAGCCGGAACTCGCTGGTGTAGCGGTTGCCATCGGCATCGAGCAGCCAGGCGTGCCCGGTGGCCGGGAGCATCTCGGTGACGACCACCTCGACGTCGTCGCCGGCCTTGGCGTGGGCGCCGCGGACCAGGTTACAGAGGATACGGACGTAGACCAGGCTGGTCAGGTCGATGAAGCAGGGCTTGATCTCGGTCGCCACCCGCACGAAGATGCGTTCGGGCAGGCCGAGAGATGCCCGCCAGCGGCGGGCGGCGAGGTAGCGGTCGCGTTCCCGGGTCGGGCCGACCAGTCCGGTCTGGCCCACGGTGGTACGCCAGGTCTCGCGGACCACGACGAGGTCGTCGAAGACCACCCGGGGGGTGTGGCCGCGGCCGCCGGTCAGCTTCCACGCGTCGACGGTGTGGACGCTGAGCAGGTCGGCGTACGCCTCGACCAGCGGCCACGACCGGCCGTCCCCGGCACGGACCACAAGCTCTCCGCCGGCCGCAACGTCTCCACTGGCCGCAGGGTCTCCACTGGCCGCAGCCTCTCCAGCGGCGCCCGGCCCGACGGTCAAGGCGCTGACCGGCAGCAGCCGGTCGCGGTCGGCCCCGGGCGCCGGCACGTAGGCGAGCTGCACGTCGGCGGGGGCGTGCATCCACGCGGCGGTGCGGGCGGTGTGGCGCGGGAAGTCCTCCGGCAGCAGCAGGTAGAACCGGCTGTCGGGCAGGTCCTGATGCAGCGCGTCGCGCAGCGCCCCGGGGCGCGGGTGACCGGTCCGGAAGAAGTCGGTGTCGATGGCGGGCACGCCGATGTGCAGCTCGCCGAGCACGACCGTGAACTCGCCGCGGGTCATGGCCGCCCAGTCGGTGGCGCATAGCTGCACGTCCGGGCTGTGGAGGCGGGCGTAGGTCCAGCCGGGGGCGTCGGCCGGGAAGGCGGCAGCCACCCGGTCGGCCAGCTCGGCCGTTGTGAACCGCAGCTCGCGCACGCCGGCTGGCACCTCGTCCAGGCCGAGGATCCGCTCCCACCGCCGGTTGAACTCCGCGACCACGTCGGCGGCGACCGGGTGGGCGCCGACCACGGTGCCCAGGGCGAGGTACCACAGCTGCCCGAGCGGCACCTCCGGGGAGCCGAGCTCGGCGGCCAGCTCCCGATGCAGCTCGCTGAACGCGTCCCGGTACGCGGCGGCGATCGCGCTGGTCAGCCAGCGCCCGGAGCGCAGCAGCGGGTCCAGCGGGGCGAGCCGGGCCAGCACCGCGCCGCCGAAGGCGAGGTCCAGGTCGCGCACTGCGTCGACGTGGCACAGGGTACGCCCGGCGTAGGTCTCGCCCGGCCGCTGCTGCGCCGCCCGGCCGGTCAGCTCCATGAAGGCGCCGGCCAGCTCGGTCATCGCGGCGGTCAGCTGCGCCGGGTCCCCGGCCGCGGCCGTGGCGTCGCGCGCGGCGCAGAGCTGGTCGAGCAGGCCCACCGCCCACTTGCGCGCGGGGGCGTCGTCGATGCGCTCCAGCTGCTCCCGCAGCACGTCCTCGGCGGAGAGCCGGACCGGCAGGTCGAAGCCGACCCGCAGGACGCCCTGGTCGGCGAGCCCGTGGATCTGGGCGTGCACGTCCGCCTCGGTGCGGAACCCGCCATGCGGCGCGGCCGCCAGCTCGCGCGCGACCACGGCGGCCGGGCGCCCGTCGCACCGGGCCAGCAGCGTGGCGACCGGTGCGGTCAGCTGCTGCGCCGGCCGGTTGGGAAAGCGCAGCTCCCGGCCTTGCACAGTGAGGTGGGGCTGCAGGACGACCGGCAGCCACGGCCGTACGCCTGGGTCCTCGGCGATCCGCTCCGCGAGCGTCACCAGGGCCCACCGCTCAAGGTGGACGGTCTGGCTGCGGACCAGCGCTGGACCGGGCTGCCCGGTCATCGCCGGCCCGGCACTGTCCAATGTGGCCCAGCATGTCGGGCCGAAGAAGCCGATGGAGTCGTTCTTCACGCAGTAGCGCTGCCAGTACTTCGCCACAGCGTCCTCACGCTGGCGGCGGCGGGAGTTGCGCGATGCCTGCGGGCCGTCCCGCAGCACGCCCTCCACGGCCAGCAGGGCGCCCGGGTTCTGCCAGGTCACCGCCTGCCGGAAGCGCGGGTCGGCAGCTACGGCGTACACCGCCTCACGCAGGTCGCGGACCGCGTCCTGGTACGCCGACTCCAGCTGCTCCTCGCTCGCGCCGCCGCCCAGGTACGCGTCGGCCGCCGCGGCGAAGCCCGGCGCGGCGAAGCTGTCGACGCCGTCCGCGGGGAAGCCGGCCGAGCGCACCAGCACGTCCCGCCACACGTGCCAGGGCGTGCCCGGCAGCGGCACCAGGTGGCCGGTCACCGCGACCCCGCACCCGGGCCCGTACCCCGCGCCCGGTCGGCGACCAGGTCGGCGTAGCCCGGATGGCGTCTGATGTAGCTCGCGACGAACGGGCACACCGGCACCACCTGGGCGCCCTGCGCCCGGATGTCGTCGAGAGCGGCACGGGCGAGCGCGCTGCCGATGCCCTGGCCCTCGCAGGCCTCGTCGACCTCGACATGGGTCAGCTCGACCGCGTACGGGTGCACCCGGTACTGCGCGAACCCGACTACCTGCCCATCGAGGCTGGCTTCGTAACGTTCCCGTTCGGGATTGTTCACCACGGTAACCGGCACGTTCGTCAGGGTAGTCCCCACTCCTGCCCGCCGGGCCGACGTGGTCGTACCGCGTTAGCATGCGGCTATGTCACGGACCCGGCCCCTCGTCGCACTGCTCGGCGTACTGCTGCTCGGCTTGCTGGGCTGCACCAAGAAGAACGACTCAGGCGGTGACCTGCCGGCCGCCGACGGGCTGCTGAAGGCGGCGGCAGAGGACATGCGCACGGTCACCACGGTGCGCTTCGTCATCGAGGCCAGCGGGACAGTGGCCGGCCTGGCGCTGCGCCGGGCTGAAGGCGTGCTCACCCGGGAGGGCGACGCGCAGGGCAAGGCACAGGTGGAGCAGTTCGGCACCAACATCGAGCTGGAGTTCATCGTCAAGGGCAGCAGCATGTACATCAAGGGCCCGACCGGCGGCTTCCAGCAGGTGCCGCTGGGGCTCGCCTCAACGGTGTACGACCCGTCGGCCATCCTCGACCCGGACAAGGGCGTGGCCAACCTGCTCGCCACCGCGACCGAGGGCCGCACCGAGGCGCGTGAGGCCATCAACGGCGTCGACGCCTACCGGGTGTCGGCGAAGCTGAACACGCGGGCGGTGAGCTCGCTCGTGCCGGGGGTGAGCGGCGACATCACCGGCCAGCTGTGGATCGGCGTGGACCGGCCGCGGTTGCTCAAGACGACCTTCGCGGTGCCGGGGCAGTCGGGCACGGCGGCGGGCACGGTGACCATCACCCTCAGCGACTTCGATGCACCGGTGACGATCAATGCGCCCTAGCCCGGCGCAGCCCGGAGGCCCTTCGCCGTCGGGTTCGGCGCCCTCCAGCTCCGCGCCGGATGGCCACACACCCGCGGCGCGGGGCGGCAAGGCGCCCGCCGCGAGGGACGCCTCCGCGCCCGCCGCGAGAGGCGCTAAGGCGCCTGCCGTAAGAGACGGCTCCACGCCGCCCCGAGCCGCGCCCGGGCGTCCCGCTCCGGCAGAGGCGGCGCCCGCAGACCGCCGGCGCGGGCGGGGCGTCGCGGTCGGGGTGGGCGGGGCCGCGGTCCTGCTCGCCGCGCTTGACGCGTACGTCGTCGTCACGGTCCTGATCGACCTGGTCAGCGACCTCGGCGTGCCGGTCAACCGGCTGGAGCGGGCCACCCCGGTGATCACCGGCTTCCTGCTGGGCTACGTGGCCGGCATGCCGCTGCTCGGCCGGCTCTCCGACCGGTACGGCCGCCGCCCGCTCATCTACCTCTGCCTCGCCGGGTTCGGGATCGGCTCGGCGCTGACCGCGGCGGCGCCCACGCTGACCGTCCTGGTGGCCGGGCGCGCCCTGCAGGGCCTCGCCGGCGGCGCGCTGCTGCCGGTGACCATGGCGCTCGTCGCCGACCTGTGGGAGGAGCAGCGCCGGCCGGTGGCTCTCGGGGTCGTCGGTGCAGCCCAGGAGCTGGGCAGCGTGTTCGGCCCGCTCTACGGCGCCGGGCTCGCCGCGCTCATCGGCTGGCGGGGCATCTTCTGGGTCAACGTGCCGCTGGCCGTGCTCGCCATGATCGCTGTGTACCGGTTCGTACCCGCGCATCCCCGGCACCCGGGGGAGCGCGCGCGGGTGGACGTGGTCGGCGGGCTGCTGCTCGCGCTGGGCCTTGGCCTGCTGGTGGTCGGGCTCTACAACCCGGAGCCGCAGCAGGCCGTGCTCCCGCCGTGGGGGCCGGCCACCGTCGCGGGCGGCCTGGTCGCGCTGCTCGCCTTCGCGGTCTGGGAGGCCAAGGCGCGCACCCGGCTGCTCGACCCGACCGGGGTACGGCTGCGCCCGTTCCTCGCCGCGCTGGTGGCGAGCCTGCTGGCGGGCGCCGCCCTGCTGGTGACGCTGGTCAACGTCCAGTTCGTCGCGCAGACGCTGCTCGGGCAGGACTCGCTCGGCGGCGCCCTGCTGCTGTCGAGGTTCCTCGTCGCGCTCGCCGTCGGTGCGGTGCTCGGCGGGCTGCTCACCCCGCTGGTGGGGGAGCGGGCGCTCACCGCGGTCGGGCTGGCCCTCGCCGCGGCCGGCTACGTGCTGGTCGCGAACTGGCCGGTCGACGTGCTGGCGCGGCGGCACGAGATCGCCACGCTGTCCCTGCCGCGGCTCGACACGGACCTGGTGCTCGCCGGGCTCGGGCTCGGGCTGACGATCGCGCCGCTGGCAGCGGCCGTGCTGCGCGCGGTCCCGCCGGTCCAGCACGGGGTGGCGTCCGCGGCCGTGGTGGTGACCCGGATGATCGGCATGCTGGTCGGGGTCGCCGCGCTCTCCGCCTGGGGCCTGCACCGGTTCCAGGAGCTGACCGCGCGGCTGGACACCCCGCTGCCGTTCGGCCTGACCGAGGCCGAGTACCGGGCCAAGCTCGCGGTCTACAACGAGGCGGTACGGGCCGCGCTACAGGTCGAGTACCGGGAGATGTTCCTGGCCACCGCGGCGCTGTGCGCGCTCGGCGCGCTGGTGGGGCTGGCCCTCGGCCGCCGCCGCGACCCAGCCGCCTGAGTCCCGGGCACGGGCAGCGCGGGAAGGCGGGCAGGCACCGCCCACTGCCAGCCGGCATGCATGCCGGACTGCTACCCCGACGCAGCCGAGGAGGGACCGATGCACAGCAGGGTCCTCTACGGGCTCACGTACCTGGCGGCGGCGATGTCGTTGGGGCACCACCTCGACCATGCCATCCGGCACAACGCGGTGGGCTGGCCACTGGCCGGCGAGGTCAACGCGTTCACCGCGAGCCTGGTCATCTACCCGGTCATCATCACCGGCCTGCTGCTGTACCGGGCCGGCCGGGTCGGCCCCGGCTTCTGGGCCCTGGTCTCCGGCGGCGGGGCAGGGCTGGTCGGCGCCGTCCATTTCGGCCCCGCCGCGGTCGAGCCGCCGGAGATGATGATCGACGGGTACGGCTCGCCGGTCCTCGGCTGGTTGGCGTTCGGGTGGCTGGTGGCCTTCGCGTCCGTGCTCATCGTGGTTGGCCCGCCGTGGGGGCGTCCCCTACCGCAGCCTGCCCGGCCCGCCGGCGGCGGCCTGGCAGGTGGCGCTCGGTGCGCTCGGTGTGCTGGTGGCCACCGTGCCGGCCGTCATGTTCAGCACCGAGGTCAACCACGCCTACTACGGCGACGCCACCCCACCGTTCCTGGCCGTGGTCGATGTCCCGCCCGTGGCCAGCGCGTTCAGCGTCCTGGTGCCGCTGCTCACCGAGCTGGCCGAGCCGGTGGCCTACCTGGGCGTGATCCTGCCGTGGCTGGAACGGCGGCTCGGCCGGCCGTGGCTCGCCGCCACCATTGTCGTGCTCGTCTGGGCGGCGGAGCACGCGTTCTTCCCGCTGCTGGCCAGCGATGGCGGTCTCGACCTCGTCTTCGCCGGTTATCGCGTGGTCTCGGTGCTGCCGTTCCTGGCGGTCTGGACCGCGCTCTACTATGCCTTCGGCCGCCGGCTTCTGCCCATCATGGCAGCCAGGGTCGTCTTCAACGGCGGCACCGCGCTCGCCCTGGCCCTGGGTCTGGTCGGTTGAGAGGCGCCTGGTCGGTTGAGAGGCGGCGCAGCGCGCCGGCGGGTCGTATGTGGACTGGCGGCCGGTAAATAGTCCACAGTGGACTCTACGTCGACGACCACCACGGTCGCCCGGTGCGCGCTGGCGCGTCGACCGCCGCCGCCCGGGCACGCACCGGCCACGGCGGGCCGATCGGGCGTACCCAGTCCAGTAAGCCAGCACACCCGTGACCACCGTGGCGGACGGGCTGAAGCGGACGGTGGGCGGCCGGGTGAGGATCTTCGCTCGGAGTCAACCTTTCTGGCTGGTCAGGTTGTCCTATGCGCACCTGTCCGAAAGGAGCCGCCGGTGGGACATCACCCTACGGTCGAGCGGGAGTTCCGCGACTTTGTCGCGGCCCGGTCCGTCGCGCTGCAACGCACGGCCTACCTGCTGACCGGGGACTGGGCGCTGGCTGAGGACCTGGTGCAGACGGCGCTGCTGAAGACCTACCTGGCCTGGCAACGCGTTGGTGGGATCGCGGCGGTGGAGCCGTACGCCCGCAAGGTCATGGTGAACACGGCGACCAGCTGGTGGCGGCGCCGGTGGCGCGGCGAGCGCCCCACCGCCGAGATGCCGGAGCGCCCCCATCCCGATGGTGCCGAGCAGTGGCTGGAGCGTGACCGGGTCTGGCAGCTGGTCAAGACTCTGCCGGCCGGCCAGCGGGCAGTGCTGGTGCTGCGTTTCTACGAGGACCTCACCGAGGTCGAGACCGCCCGGTTGCTCGGCGTGTCGGTGGGCACGGTCAAGCGGCAGACCTCCCGCGCCTTCGGCTCGCTGCGCAAGCGGTTGGGCATGGCGGAGACCGCCGATGCGATGACGAGGGAAGGCGGCAGGCAATGACCGGGCTCGACGACATCGTCCGCACGGCACTCCAGGAGCAGGTCCAGGCTCCGCCGGCCATGCGCTCCCCAGCCGACCGGGTGATCGCCGATGCCCGGGGCGTGCGGCGCCGCCGGGCGCTGGTCGCGGTCTGCGCCGGCGTCACCGCGCTGGCCGTGGCGGTCGCCGGGCTCGCGACGCTGCGCGACGTCCGCGACGGTGGCACGCCGGTACCTCCGGCCACCGCGCCGGCGGGGACGCCAACGACGGCGCCGCCGGCCAGCCCAGCGGTCCGCGCGGACCTGCTCACCGACTTCCATTCCATGGACGGCTGGCGCAGCCTGCACACCGCCGACGGTCGCATGGTGTCGCTGGCCGCCACCGGCGGTGGGGTCGACACGGCGTACCGGACCGCGGGCGGATGGCTGGTTGTCGCGTACATGCCGCAGGCCCGAGGCTCGTTGTGGCTGGTGCGGCCGGACGGGTCCGCGGACCGGTTGGTCGACAGGGCTGACACCAAGCCGGCGGTGGCCCCGGACGGTGGGATCGCCTGGCGCAAGGGCGACCGCCTGTACGTGGGCCACCTGGCCGGCGCCACCCTCGTCGTGGACCGGTCGACGCCGGCGCCGGCGCGGGGCTCACCGATCGCCTACACCGGCACCGCCGTCGTGCTCGGCTACAGCGAGACCGGTGGTGGTATCGACCGCCACGACGTCTGGCTGCCGGCCAACGGCGACTACTCCCCGTCCTGGGACACGACAGGCCGCGTCACGACCGTGTACCAGCCCGCGCCCGATGGCTCACTGCTCGGCCTGGTGCGGAACGGCAGCGGGGAGTGCCTGACGAAGCTGGACCCCGCGGCCAACCTCAGGCCGTCCCGCACCGCCTGCGGGCTGCCCCTGAGGATCGACCCCTACGGCCTGGTGTCGCCCGGTGCGCGGTGGCTCGCCGCCCCGGTCTTTGCCGACGAGGAGACGCGGTTCGGCATCATCGACCTCGACCGCGTCTACGACCACCCCGCAGTGGCCGCCACGCTGGATGTCGGACCAGCCGGCTGGCTGGACGCCACCACCCTCCTGGTCCGCAGCGGCGACGGCACGCTGATGACGGCCCGGGTCGGGGGGCCCACGGTCACCCTCACCCCGGTCACCGTGCCCGGCCTGGCGCCCGGCGCATCCATCCAGGTGGTCCGCCGCCTGGGCTGACAGGCCAGGGGGCGGCGCCTAGCAGACCATCCGGCGGGTGCCCGGCGGACGACGGCTACTCCGGCCAGCTCACACCCTTGCCCGCCTCGACCCGGAAGCCCAGGTGGGTGGGGTCAGAGGGCCAAGATCAGTGCTTGGGTACGACACGCTCCGGCTC
>Ga0075430_100001171_pt1 | contig 20999 bp, 22 predicted proteins | sample RhiMetdeltSRZDD4_FD_75294 | JGI IMG/M metagenome (GOLD analysis project Ga0075430, IMG submission 75294) | Populus rhizosphere microbial communities from Tennessee, USA - Rhizosphere MetaG P. deltoides SRZDD4 | ecosystem: Host-associated > Plants > Roots > Rhizosphere > Soil | place: USA... | reverse complement strand
TTCTACGGCGGGGACAGCTGAGCGCAGGCGGGGCGGGCGCGCTGCTGGTCGAGCCAGGAAACCAGGTGCCCGCCCCGCCGAGCCGACCTCCTAGGATCGCCCCTCGTAGTCAGGGGCTGTAGCTCAGTGGTTAGAGCAGGGCACTCATAATGCCTCGGTCGTGGGTTCGAACCCCACCGGCCCCACTCCTGCGGCATGCTGGGCAGATGGCGACGGAGGCGGGCATGCGGACCGACGACCAGGCGCTGCGACGGGCCGTCGAGCGCCTGTCCCGGGCCTGGTTCTGGTGGTTCGTCCTCGGGGCCGTCTGGTCGCCGCTGTCGGCCGTGCTCGGCGCCTGGGTGCTCGCCGGCCTCGTCCGGCTCGCCCTGCTGGCGAGCGGGGAGGTGGCCGCTCGCCTCTGGCTGGCGGCCGGCATCGGGGTGGCGGCGGCAGGGATGTCGCTCGCCGGCCAGGCCGGCGTGAGCACAGCGGGCGTCTGGGCGCCGGTCGCGGTCGGGATGGCGCTGTACAGCTTGGCGCTGGGGCAGTGGTGCGACGAGCGGGGCTGTGACGAGGCACTGCGGCGGTCATGGCGGCGGGCCGTTGACTGGGCGGTGGTGTCGGCCGCAGCGGCCGCGGCCTTCGCGGTGGTCCACGCCGCCCGGCCCCGCATCGATGGTTGGTCCGACCTCCTGACCACCGGGGCCCTGGTGGTCACCCTGCCGGGGGCGCTCGTTGCCGTAGCGCTGGCGACGGTTCGGTTGAGGGACGGGCTCGGGCGGCAGGTGACGAGCAGGTTGGCCGAGACGTCTTAGGCTCGGCGGCGATCGCGACAGAGATCCGGGAGGCACCGTGGCTGAGAATCCGTTGTTCGAGCGCAGCAACCTGCCGTACCAGCTGCCGGCGTTCGGGGACATCGACGATGTCCACTACCTACCGGCGTTCGAGCGGGGGATGGCGGAGCAGCTCGCCGAGATCGACGCCATCGTCGCCGACGCCGAGGCGCCCACCTTCGACAACACGGTCGCCGCGCTCGAGCGGTCGGGCCAGCTCCTGAAGCGCACGTCGCTGGCCTTCTACGCCCTCGCCGCCAGCGACGCCAACGACGCCATCCGGGCCGTCGAGACCGAGGTCGCGCCGAAGCTGGCGCAGCACCGCGACGCCATCCACCTCAACCGGGCCCTCTACGACCGCATCCGCCAGGTCGAGGGCGCCGACGAGGAGGAGTCCTGGCTCCTCGAGAAGTACCGCGAGGACTTCGTCCGGGCCGGCGCCGAGCTCGACGCCGACCAGCAGGAGCGGCTCAAGGCCATCAACCAGGAGCTCTCCAAGCTGTCGACCACCTTCCAGCAGAACCTGGTCGACGCCTCCACGGCCGAGGCGCTGGTCGCGACGGCCGCGGACGCAACCACGAAGCTCGCCGGCCTCGACCAGGCCGCCATCGACGCCATCGAGCAGGACGACGGCAGCTACCGCCTCCCGCTGCTCAACTACACCAACCAGCCTGCCCTCGCCGAGCTCACCGACCGGGCCACCCGCCAGGAGCTCTACGAGCTGTCGATCAACCGGGCCGCCCAGAACAAGGCCCTCGCCATCCGGATGGCCACCCTCCGGGCCGAGCGAGCGGCCCTCCTGGGCTTCGACACCCACGCGGCCTACGCAGTCGCCGATCAGACCGCCAAGACCGTCGAGGCCGTCGAGGAGATGCTCGGCCGCCTCGTCCCGCCGACCGTCGCCAACGCCGAGCGGGAGGCCGAGGCCCTCGCCGCCGAGGCCGGTCACCCCATCGAGCCCTGGGACTGGTCCTTCTTCGCCGAGAAGGTCCGCAAAGTCCGATACGACCTCGACAGCAACGCCATGAGGCCCTACTTCGAGCTCGACCGGGTGGTGCGCGACGGCGTGTTCTTCGCCGCCAGCCAGCTCTACGGCATCAACTTCACCGACCGGCCCGACCTGCAGGGCTACCACCCCGACGTCCGGGTCTACGAGGTCAGCGACGCCGACGATGCGGCGCTCGGCCTCTTCCTCCTCGACCCCTACGCCCGGCCGACCAAGCGGGGCGGCGCCTGGATGAACAGCCTGGTCGGCCAGTCGCGCCTGCTCGACGAGCAGCCGGTGGTGATGAACAACCTCAACGTCACCAAGCCCGTCGACGGCCCGACGCTGCTGACCTGGGACGAGGTCCGCACCGCCTTCCACGAGTTCGGCCACGCCCTCCACGGCCTGCTCTCCGACGTCCGCTTCCCCCGGGTGTCCGGCACCAAGGTGCCCCGGGACTTCGTCGAGTACCCGTCGCAGGTCAACGAGATGTGGGCGACCTGGCCCGAGATCCTCGCCAACTACGCCCGCCACCACGAGACCGGCGAACCGATGCCCGCCGACCTCGTCGAGAAGATGCAGGCCGCCGAGAAGTTCAACCAGGGCTTCGCCACCCTCGAGTACCTGGCGGCGAGCCTGCTCGACTGGGCCTGGCACAAGGTGACGCCCGCCGACACCGTCGAGGACGCCGACGCCTTCGAGGCCGCGGCGCTGGAGGCCGCCGGGGTCGCGTTCCCGCTGGTCAGCCCCCGCTACCGCACCAGCTACTTCGCCCACATCTTCGCCGGCGGCTACGCGGCCGGGTACTACTCGTACATCTGGGCCGAGGTCCTCGACGCCGACAGCGTCGACTGGTTCGAGGAGAACGGCGGCCTCCAGCGGGCCAACGGCGACCACTTCCGCCGCACCCTGCTGTCCCGGGGCGGCAGCGTCGACCCCATGGGCGCCTTCGAGACCTTCCGAGGCCGCCCGCCCCACATCGAGCCGCTGCTCAAGCGGCGCGGCCTCGACGGCAGCGGCAGCTAGCGCTTAGCAGCCGGGCGCCTAGGCCGGCGCCAGCCCCAGGTCGACCGTCGCCTGGTCGGCGTCGGTGGCCCAGAACCAGAGCCGCTCCGGCGGCGGCACCTTCCACCAGCCGTAGAGCCCGACCGACTTCAGGGTCCGCAGGTCGACGCACACCCGCTGGAACGCGTCGGCCATGGCCTTGGCCGGCGGGTGCTCGGTGCCGAGCTTGATGGCCAGCCGGTACTCGTAGCCGAGCAGCAGCTTGCGGCCGTGCTTCTTCCAGGCGCCCCGCCGCAGCTTCCACGCCGCCCGGGCCTCGTCGAGGAGCAGGTTGAGGTCGTCGTTCTTGGGCAGCGACGGGTAGATCACGAAGGACGCCGCCCAGCCGCCGGCCACCATCTCGAGGTTGAACGTGCGGCGTTGGGGGTCGTCGCGGGGCGGCAGCGGGTCGCCTCGACCACCGGCGAACCACGGCGCCAGGTAGGCGAGCATCCGGCCGTAGCGGTCGATGATCTCGCCGGTCGGGATGGTGGCGACCCGGCGCTGCGACCCGTCCGGCTTGGTCAACCGCTGCTGCAGCAGCAGGTCGAACTGGGCCGACGCCATCTCGGCGGCGTCGATGTGCCGGGCCGCGGCGTCGGCGTCGAGCCGGTCGACCAGGTACTTCCGCATCCCGTCGGGGATCGCCGGATAGACGCCGTCGAGCAGCCGCTGACGGCAGGTGTCGAGCTTGGGCTGGGCGACCTGCGGCTTGCCGGCGTAGTGCGACTTCTCCGGCGTGTCGGCCGACACCATCCGCACCGGCTGCAGGATCGTCGGCGTGTCGCCGTCCGTGATCGAGAAGAGCCGGTGGGCCGCCGGGGGCCGCAACTGCCGCTCGAAGTTGAACTCGACCATCGCTACCTCCCGCCGGGCGATGTGGCTGCACGCACCGTACTCAATGGCGTCGTCAGCGTGGGGCACCGTCCCGGATCGCCCGGACGATCACGTCGACCGGGTCGCTGGCGGGAGCCGTGTCGGCGGCTTCGGGCGTAGCCGGAAGCTCGCCCGAGTCCCGCCGCCGCAGCGCCAGCGCGGTGAGCCCCAGCACCGCGAACGTGACGACGCCGAGCAGGGTCGACGCCACCCCCGGGCCCGTGTCGCCCTCCGACGCCTCGACCGTGGGCTTGGACGCCGCGATGTGCCGCGCCGTCGTCGTCGCCGGCTCCACCCGGGTCGTGGCGACGATCGAGGACGTGGTGGCGGGCGCCGTCGACGTCGGTGCGGCCGCAGTGGTCGACGGTGTCGACGTCGCGGGCGATGCCGGCGGGGGAGCGGCAGCCCCGGAGCCTGCGCCCGGGCCGTAGAGGCGGGCACTGGTGCGTTGCACCTGGTCGGGGGCCAGGGCGACGCCGTCGATCGTGGCGCTCTGGCCGAAGATGTCGGTGATCCGCACGGTGAACGGGCCGTCGCCCGGTCCCGGGTTCTCGGCCATCCAGAAGTTGTCCTGGGTGTGCACCAGCTGCCGCCACCCCGAGGAGGTGCGCAGCTCGAACCGTTCGAGCGGGTTGCCGGTGTTGCTGGCCTGGATCTGCAGCCACCAGCGGGACGAGCCGCTCTTGACCCGGAGGGCGATGGGGTCGGCGAGCGGCGGGTTGCGGACGAGCGAGTAGGTCACGTCGACCTGCCCGGCCGCCAGTGGGGCGATGCGGGCGAACGCCGTCTCCGACAGGTCGAGGTGGTGGACCGGGCACTCGGGGCACCGGTTGGTGACCTCGACCCGCACCGTGCCGTTGGGGCCCTTCACGTCGAGGTAGCCGCCGCAGGCGTCCGCGGTGCCGTACTCGGTCTCGGAGAGAGCGACGTCGAGGTGGTCAGCCGGCGGGCCGACGAACGAGCAGTTGCCGCCGTCGGTCGAGTGGTAGTGGGTCGCTGTGCCCGCTCCAGGCGACACGTCCGCCGACGCGGTCGCGACCGTCCCGGTCAGCCACCAGGCCGCGCCACAGAGCCCGGCGCCCGCCACGCCGCCCCCGACAACCGCGATCCTCCGCACACCATCCCAGCTGATGCGCACACCGTAGTCAGCCCCCATCCCCGGGTTGGTTGTGTACGGGCATGTTTACATGTGTAAGGTTCGAATCATGGCGGGGGAGTCCTCGAGCAGAACCCTGAGCAAAGGGCCCAGCGGCCCGGACAACGTGCGGCCTCGCCGGTCCCCGGAGGAGGTGGCCACCTGGCAGCGCGAGCGCATGCTCAGCGCCATGGTCGCTGCCGTCGCGGACAAGGGCTACACCAACGTGGCCGTCGCCGACGTTGTGCAGCGGGCCCGGGTCTCACGAGCCACCTTCTACGAGCAGTTCGACGACAAGACCGACTGCTTCGTGGCGGCGTTCCACTGGTGCGTCGACCGGTTCGTCGACATGCTGCGGCGCCGCAACCCTCGTGACCTGCCGCCCCGGGTGCGGCTGCGCTCGGTCCTTGAGACCTACCTCGGCGAGATGGCCGCTTTCCCCGAGGGTGCTCGGGTGTGCCTGGTCGAGATGTACGCCGTCGGTCCGACCGCGGTGCTGCACCGCAAGCAGATCCAGCTCGACTTCATGGCGATCCTGGAGGAGCTGCACCAGGACCTGGCCGCGTCCGGCGAGCCGGTCCGGGAGCTGACCACCTTCGACTTCGAGGCCCTCGTCGGCGCCATCAGCTCGCTCGCCACCAACAAGATCGCCATGGGCGACGCCGCCGAGCTCCCCCAGCTCCTCGGCCCGATGGAGCTGTTCGTCCTCACCCACTTCGGCCTCAACACCGACTGAGGGCGGCCCTCGCCAGCTGGGGGAGGAAGTGGGCCCAGCCCGCAGCGTGCTTCGGCTGCTCGACGTCCGGCAGGCCGATGTGCGTGAGGTCGACGCGGGTCCCGATCGCGATCGGGGTCAGGCGGAACTCGACGCGGGACGAGCCGGCCGGCAGGAGCTCGTTGCCGAGCACGCCCCAGCTCACGACCACCAGGCGGGGCGGGTCCACCTCGAGGTACTCGCCGCGCACGGGAGTGCCTTCGATGTTCACGGCGAACTGGCCGCCGGGGCGGGCGTCCAGCTCGGCGTGGTCGCCCATCCAGGCGAGCATCCCCTTCGGGGTCACGAGGTGATCGAACACGATCTCCGGGGGCGCCTCGATGTCGACCGTGGCGGTGACGTCAGGCATGGTCACGAGCCGCCTGCTCCGCCGCCGCCTTCAGGGCCGCCAGCCGTGAGGGCCAGAAGTCGTCGAGGAACTGCCGCACGACGTCGACCCCGTCGGACCGCACCGCGAAGAGGTGGCGGGTGCCCTCCCGGGTCTCGCTGACCAGGCCGGCGCCCCGCAGGACCCGCAGGTGATGGGACACCGCCTGCTGGCTCATCGCCATCGCCTCGGCGATCTCGCCGACGGCCCGCGGCTCGTCGCGCACCACCGAGAGGATGGCGCGCCGGTTGGCATCGGCCAGCGCCCGCAGGGTCACGTCGAGGGGCGCCGGCTCGGCTGTCACCGCGGCTTGCGCCCCAGGAAGGCCACGAGCTGGTCGGACAGGGTGTCGCCGACGCCGAGGTCGGCGGCGAAGGCGTCGCCGCGGTTGTCGTCGACCTCGGGCGTGCGGGCGAACTCGAGGATCGCCAGCGCCAGGGCGTCGGGGATGTCGGCGCCCTCGCCTGTGGCCTGGCCGATGTCCCACCCGTGCACCACGCACTCGAGCATGGTCGCCCGAAGCGTCAGGGGAGCCGGCCATGAGCCGATGGGCAGGTCGAAGGTGCGGTCCATGACCCCGGGAGCTTGCCACGCCTCACGGCTGCGGTCGGCCAGCTCGACGATGGCCCGGTCCCAGCGGCCCAGCTCGGCCGGGTCGATCGGGGCACCCGCTACGGCGCCAGTCAGCATGGTCAGGGCGCCGATGGCGTGGTCGAGCAGCTCCTGCAGGGTCCAGAGGCTGCATGGGGTGGGGAGGTCGAGGCCGTCGTCGGGGACGGCGGCGATGCGCGCGGCGGTCCAAGCGAAGCCGTCGTCGAGCAGGTCACGGGAGTCCATGACCGAATACAAACATCTGCTTGTACAAATGTCAACTAGTGGATACTGCCGGCAGCCGGGCGCGCAACGAGTAGGTCAACGGGAACCGGTACCGGCTCTCGGGGATCCGGTAGAGGCCGTCCTCGCCCCGCTCCAGCCAGTCGGCCGGTGCGGGCGTGACCGCCCGCTCCCGGAAGAGCTCGATGGTCAGCCCGGCGTCGAGGACCGAGGTGAGCACGTCGCTGATGGTGTGCAGGCGCTCCCAGCTGACCGTGTGGTCGAGGTGGGCGTCACGGTCGGCGTAGGAGCCGTCCTCGTCCCAGCGCTCGAGGTCGGCGTCGATGGCGTCCTGGCAGACGCTCTGGCCGTCCTCGACCATGGCCTGCCACATCGGGTGGATCTCCGCGACGTACAGCACGCCACCCGGCCGCAGCAGGTTGACCACCACCTCGGCCCACGGCTCCAGGTCGGGTAGCCAGCAGAGCGCCCCGTAGCTGACGTAGACGACGTCGAATTTCCGGCCCGCCAGCACGTCGTCGGCGCTGTAGACGTCGGCGGTGACCCACTCCATGTCGAGCCCGCAGTCCCGGCCCAGGCGCTCGGCGACCGCGATGGCGTCGGCGGAGAAGTCGAGGCCGACCGTTCGAGCTCCCCGGCGGGCCCAGCCGACCGTGTCGGTGCCTATGTGGCACTGCAGGTGGAGCAGGTCGAGGCCGTCGACCGGGCCCACCTCGCCCGGCTCCCACGGCTCAAGCGGGTCGTGCCGCCCGGCGACGATCCCGGCCAGGTCGTAGAACTCGGTGCCGGCGTGGAGCCGGGCCAGGTCGTCCCAGATCGCCCGGTTGTCGACCAGCCAGTCCGGCTCCGGAGCATCAACAGCGTCGCTCACGAAGCCGGACGATAGGGCTCAGCCGCCGAGCGGCGAATCGAGTTCCGACCGGGCGGCCCAGGCGGCCACCTCGGCGCGGGACGACATGCCCAGCTTGGCGAGGATGTTCGACACGTGGACCGCGGCGGTGCGCGGCGAGATGAACAGCCGGGCGGCCAGCTGGGTGTTGGTGAGGCCTTCGGCCAGCAGGGCGGCGACCTCGCGCTCCCGGGGCGTCAGCGCGGCCGGCCCGCTGGGCTCGTCGCCGATGCCCAGGCGGCGCTCGACCGCGTGCAGCTCGTCGACCCGCCAGCCCCGCCAGTGGGCGAGGATCTCCGCCGCCTGCTCGGCGTGGGCCCGCGCCTCGTCCAGGCGGCCGAGGGCGATCAGCGTGCGGGCGGCGGCGACGTGGGCGCTGCCCCGGTGCCCGGCGATGACCGACCGGGTGGTGGCGAGCTTGGTGGCCGCGGTGACGTAGAGGTCGGCGGCTTCCTCGATGCGGCCCTCAGCCTCGGCGAACTGGGCCGCCATCAGCTGGCGCCAGACGTTGTCGGCGGGCCACGGGCGCTCGCGGGGGCCGATCCGGTCGGCGAGCGGCCGCAGCTCGTCGGCGGTCATCCCCGCACCGAGACCGGCGGTCACCAGGTCGTAGGCCTGCGACGGGGTGCCGTAGCCCTCGTCGTCGATGGCCGTCAGGATCCCGGGCAGCGCTGCCCGGGCCTTGGCGAGGTCGCCGCGGCGGGCCGCGATGTTGAAGTCGAGGCCGAGGACGCCGGCCGCGCTGCGGCGGGTCATCGGCTTGGCCTCGGCGGTGTAGCGCTCGGCGGTGTCGATGTCGCCGGCCTCGATGGCGTATCCGGCCCGGGGGACCGCCTGCCACCGCCCGGCGTTGACCACCTGCTTCTGGTGGTCGAAGTAGGCGTCGTCCAGATAACGGATCGCGGCGTCGAGGTCGCCGTCGACGGCCGCGAGCTGGGCCAGGGCCTCGGTGTGGCCGGCCCCGGCCAGCCAGCCGGCGGCGACGGCGTTGCGGCGGATCCGGTCGATGAGCTCGCGCACCTTCTCGGTGTCCTCGAGCCCGAGCGAGTGCCACACGAGGTTGTTGAGGCCCCGGGCCGCGAGGTGGTGCTCGCCGACCCGCTCGGCCTCCTCGATGGCGGTCTCCAGGAGGGCGCGGCCGTCGTCGCGGGTGGCTTGATCCCAGAGCAGCACCGTCCCCTTCTCGACCATGGCTGCGATCCGCACGGGCGTCAGGCGGTCACGCTCGGCCAGCTCGTAGGCCTTGTCGGCCCATTCGAGCGCGGGGTCGGAGCGGTCGCGGAGCATGTACGACTGGGCGGCCCAGACCATGGCCCGGGCCCGCTCCTCGTCGGTCGGCAGCCGGTCGACGGCTTGGATGAGCTCGTCGGTGAAGTGGGCCATGGCGTCGAAATCGGCCAGCTCGTAGGCGAGGCGCATGCGCAGCGCCAGGGCGTCGGCCTCGACGCTGACGTCGTCGGCCGCCCGGGCCTGGGCCAGCCAGCGGTCGCCGTAGTCGGCGCCGTCGTCGATGAGCCCGACCAGGTAGGCGGCCCGGGTGGCGATGCCGAGCAGCTCGACGTCGTCCTCGGCCTCGGTCAGCCCCAGCTCGGCCAGCTGCAGCGCCTGGTAGGTGGAGCCGTGGTTGAGGAACTCGCGGGCGCCGAGCCGGGCCTCCTCGACCATGTCGTCGTAGCGGGTGGCGTGGTGGGCGTGACGGGCCATGGCGGCGTGGTCACGGCTGCCGGCGTCCCGCAGCACCTGCAGCGCCCGCTCGTGGAGGCGGCGCTGCTCCCGGCCCAGCAGGCTGCTGGCGATGGCCTCGCGGGCGATCTCGTGGTGGAAGCCGAAGACGTCGGGCTCGGTCTCGACCAGCAGCCCGCTGTCGACGGCGACGCGGAGCCGGTCGATGAGGTCGTCCTCGGAGGTGTCGGTGACGGCGGCCAGCACGTCGAACGGCACTCGGCGACCCAGCTCCGACGCGGCGGCCACGATGCGGCGGACGGCCGGGTCGAGCTCCTCGAACTGCGATCGCACCAGCTCGGTGACGGTCCAGGGCAGGGGCGCCTCGTCGAGGTCGCAGCTGGGCATGGCCCCCGACGCGGCGATGAGCTCCTCGAGGAAGAACGGGTTGCCGCCGGTGCGGGCGTAGAGCGCCTTGGTGGTGCGGTAGGTGGGCAGTTGGCCGTACACCGAGTCGAGGAAGGCGGCGACGTCCTGCTCCTCGAGTCGGCGGAGGTGCAGGTGGGTGACGGCGTGGCGGCGCTCGAGGCGGGGGAGCAGCTCGGAGGCGGGGTGGCGCCGGGACAGCCCGTCGGGGCGGTAGGTGCCGACGAGGAGGAGGCGGCCGCCGTCGGGCTCGGCCAGGCGCTCGAAGACGTTCAGGCTCTCGGCGTCGGCCCAGTGGAGGTCTTCGAACAGCAGCACCGCCGGGCGATCCCGAGCGAGCAGGCGCACCAGGCGGACGGCGGCACCCACCCGGTCCTCGGTGCCCTCGTCCCGGCTGCGGACGACGGCCTCCAGCTCGGCCCGGGGTCCTTCGGTGTCGGCCGCAGCCGTCGCGGCGTCGGCCGGGAGCGCCCCGAGGACGTCGAGGAAGAGGGCGAGGGGCTGGGCGGCGGTGTCGGGATCGGCCTGTCCGGCGAGCACCAGGGTGCCCGGCGGGATGCGGGCGACGAGCTCCTGCACCATCCGGGTCTTGCCGATGCCGGACTCGCCGGCGATGAGCGCGACGGTGGGCACCGAGCTGGCGCCGACCAACCCGGCCAGTCGCTCCAGCTCGGCCGTCCGGCCGACCATCTCCGGGGAGAGCCCCGCACGCCCAACGAGCACCCCCCGAGCGTAGGTCCGGTGGGTGCTCATCAGGTGGGAGGTTCCCCGGGGCGGGGACGGCGTTGGTGGAGGGGGCCCACAGCGACCACCGATCCGTGCTGCGTGCTGATGGCCGCCGATCAGGCCACCAGCACGTCCTCGGTGGTCGTGTGGGCAGAGCTTGCGGGATGGATCACGAACGACCCGACATCCGTGTCAGGTGCATGGTCCGCCTGGTGTCGGGTGCGACGCACCCGACGGGCCAGGCGAGCGACAGCAGCGCTGCGGTTGAGGTCGTTCTGACGGTCGTTGACGATGGTCTTGGTGGCTTCGTAGTTCATCATGTGACCATGGTGCGCTTCTGAACCATCCCGCCACATCGGTCGCTCTCGGCATTTGTCGGGGTGCGACCGACGTAGTCCATGCAGTCACCGCGTCTACGCATACCTAGACGGGCGCGAAGGCCCTGGTCACAGGCCAGCTGGTCGGGTCGTCGTCAGAGCCAGACGAGGTCGGTGGTGTGCTCGCTGTCGACCGGTTCGGCGCACGTCGGGCAGTACCAGTGGGCCTCCAGCGCAGTGCCGCAGGCGTCGTGCGCGAGGCCGACGGCGGCGGGCCCGCCGGCCCGGTTGCCGGTGCGGGCCGCAGCCCACTGGGCGAGCAGCCGGAGGACGCCCGCGAGCTCGTCGCCCGAGGCCGTCAGGCGGTAGGCGTGGCGCAGCGGTCGGCGGGAGTAGGGCTCGGCGACGACCACGCCGTCGGCCTCCAGTTGCTTCAGGCGCCGGGAGAGGATGTTGGGGGCGAGCCCGTCGATCTCCTCCAGTAGCTCACCGAAGCGCCGGGGGCCGCTGAGCAGGGCATCGATCACGAGCAGCGACCAGCGGTCGCCGATCTGGGCGACCGCCTCGCCGAGGGCGTTGCTGGGCGTCGAGGACGGGGCTCGGGTGGGCCGGGTTGGCATCGTCTGCAACCTCTGTAGATTCGACGGCGCAGAGTCACTTGCATCTTGCAAGTCACAATCGCCTGGAGGGAAGCATCATGCCCGCAACCGAGGAGCCTCGCATCGCTGCCCGCCGCGTCGTCGACGCCACGCAGTCGGGGGTGGTCCGGATCGGCCGTCACGGGGGCCGCGGCTGCGGTGTCGTGATCGACGCCGGCGTCGTGGTCACCAATGCCCACAACCTGCGTGACCGCACCACCGAGGTCACCTTCGCCGACGGCCGGGCCGTGCAGGCGCGGGCCCTCGGCGTCGACGTCGACGGGGACCTCGCCGTGCTGGAGGTCGACACGGCCGACGCCACGCCGCTGACCTGGGCGTCCGAGCCCACCGAGCTGGGCGACGTCGTGTACGCCGTGGCCCGGACGCCCGACGGCATCCGCGTCACGTCGGGCGAGGTGTCGGGCGTCGACCGGAGCTTCCGGGGGCCGCGGGGTCGCCGGATCACCGACGGCCTCGAGCACACTGCGCTGCTGGCCCGGGGCACGTCCGGTAGCCCCATCGTCGACGCTTCGGGCAAGGTGCTCGGCCTGTCCACCCTGCGCCTGGGCGACGGCTTCACCATCGCGCTGCCGGCCTCGCCCGAGTTGCAGGCGCGGGTGGCGCAGCTGCGGGCCGGCGAGGCACCCCGCCGTCGACTCCTCGGCGTCGCGCTGGCACCCGCCCACATCACCCGCCGGCTGCGGCGGGCGGTCGGCCTCGCCGACCGCGACGGCGTGCTGGTGCGGGTCGTCGAGGACGGCAGCCCGGCCGACCGGGCCGGCTTGCAGCCGGGCGACCTCCTGACGAAGGTGGGCGACACCGACGTCACGTCCGTCGACGACGTGGCCTCCGCGCTGGAGCAGGTCGGGGAGGGGGCTACGGTGCGGCTCCACGTGGTGCGAGGCACCGACGAGCTCGACCTCGACGCGTCCTTCGGGGCCGAAGGCGAGGCTGCGACCGGCGAAGAAGGCTGATCGCACACCGTGTGCTGACCCCTACGATGCGTAGTGGGTGTGGTAAATCACCACCCCGTGAACCGGCGCACCGTCTCGATCCTGGGAGCCATCGGCCTCGTCCTCGCAGCGGGCGTCCTGGTAGGGGAGCGCGCCAACAGCGAGCGTGACGCCGCCCGGCCGGTGGGGATCGAGGCCAATCCGCTGCTCCCGATCGACGACAATCCCCGGGTCCGGTCCACGCCGAGCACGACCACTACCACCGAGCCGCCGCCCCCGAGCTTCACGCTCGTGGCGGCCGGTGACGTGCTCCTGCACACCGCCCTGGTGCAGCAGGCCCAAGCCGACGCAGCCGCGGCGGGCCGCCCGGGGTTGGAGTTCACCCAGATGCTGGCGGGGGTCAAGAACATCGTTAGCGCGGCCGACGTCGCCGTCTGCCACATGGAGACCCCGATGGCGCCGCCCGGAGGGCCGTACTCGAGCTACCCGGTGTTCTCGGTGCCCCAGGAGATCGGCCCGGCGCTGAAGGCCACCGGGTTCGACATCTGCTCGACCGGCTCCAACCACACGTTCGACAAGGGCGCCGACGGCGTCGACCGGACGCTGGGTGCGCTCGACGCCGCCGGCATCCGCCACGCCGGCTCGGCCCGCAACCCCGAAGAGGCTGGGGCGACCACGATCCTCGACGTGAAGGGCGTCAAGGTGGCGTTCCTGTCATACGCCTACGGGTTCAACGGGATCCCGTACCCCAACGGGGAGACGTGGCGGGCGAACATCATCGACGAGGGTCGGATCCTCGGCGATGCCCGCACGGCCAAGCAGCGGGGGGCCGAGGTGGTGGTCGTGTCGCTGCACTGGGGCACCGAGTACATGCACGACCCGAACGCCCAGCAGACCGCGCTGGCACCCCGGCTCATCGCCTCGCCCGACGTCGACCTGCTGCTCGGTCACCACGCCCACGTCGTGCAGCCGGTGCAGAACGTGGGCGGTGAGTGGGTCGTCTACGGCATGGGCAACATGATCGCCAACCAGACCCAGGCGCCCCGGGAAGAGGGCCTGCTGACCCGGTTCACGTTCACCAAGGTGGGATCCGCCTGGAAGGTGACCGACGCCGCGTACGAGCCGCTGCTGACGGTCCACGGCATCCCGATCCGCCTCCTCGCCGCCAACAGCATGCTGGCCAGCCCCACCACCGACCCCGGCCTCCGCCCCCGCCTCACCGAAGCCCGCGACCGCACCACCGGCATCGTGGGCAGCCTCGGCGCCCTGCAGGCGGGCCTCCACCCGATCGACTAGCTGGCTAGTCGGTGAGGGCGCGGACGTAGGCGGCGACGCGTTGGTGCTTGTCGGCGGGGTCGCCTCGCCAGGAGGCGACGCGGCGTTCGCCCTTGCCAGGGTGGTCGGCGACGGCGTCGCCGCGGATGGTGAGCGCGATGTCGGTGTCGCCGGGGGAGAACCGGCGAGCGGTCCCCAGCTGGCGGACCAGGTCGGGGTCCCGGACGTAGATGGCGATGCCCCGCTCCTGCAGCCGGGTGAACACGGCCGGGCCGACTGCGCCGGTGGTGACGTCGAACGAGAGCTCGATCAGCACTGTGTCGTGGCCGCGCAGCGCCTCGACGATGCCGTCGTCCAGCACCTGGGCGGCCTCGATCGTCCACGGGGGTGAGCCCGTGCCGTTGTCGACCCGGTGCACGCCGGTGACGGCCGCCGCGACGACGGTCACTCCGAGCGCGACCATCGGCAGCGTCCGGGCGACGCGCTCCCGCCGCTGGGCCTCGTCGACCAGCGCGGCGGCCAGCGCCAGCCACACGACCATGCCGAGCGGCCACAGCCAACGCAGATAGGTCGGCGCCGCGCCCAAGCGCATCGGGGCCGACAGGACCGTGACCAGGGCCAGCGGCAGGGCGACCAGACCGAGGACCGTGCCGGCGACGACTGCCGTCGACCCCCGCCGCCAGGCCCGCCAGCCGAGGAACGCCAGCGCGGCAGCCAGGGTCACCAGGGCGACGATGGCGAGCCACGTGGGTCGGCCGCTGTAGTCGAGGTGGAACGACGGGTGCCCGAACGACGGCGGCAGCCAGGCCGGCGGGATGGCGACGGTGCCCCCGACGACCCGCAGCGCGCCGCCGGGCGTGATCTTCGGCGCTTCGGCGGTGCGGCTGCGCCAGAGCGCGGCGAGGTTGCCCTCGCCGAAAGGCTGGGTGACCTGCTCGATCAGCGGCTGCGCCCAGCAGAGGAGCCCGACCCCGAGGCCGAGGCCGAGCCACCGGAACTGCCGTCGCACCGCCATGGTTCCGACTGCGAGCGCCATGAACGCCGGCACCAGCACGATGTAGGACAGGTGCGTTTGCAGCACGTAGCTGCCGCTGGCCACGGCGATCGGCAGGGCGACGACGTCGCCGGCGAGCACGGCCCACACGGCGACCAGGAACAGCGCGAACGGGAGCAGCGGAGCGTGCTGGCTCCACGGGTCGTAGAGCATCTCCGAGCCCATCGACCAGGTCAGCACGGCGGTGAACGCCAGCGCGACGAGGGCGGTGGTCGTGCCCAGCCGGCGGGACACGAGCCAGCCCAGCAGCACCACGGCGGTGACGTTCACCAGCGCCATGCCAAGGGCGGTGCCGGGACCCGCGCCCGCGATGCGCACCGGCACGGCGAGCAGGTCGAACTGCAGCGGACCGGGGTGGTTGACCTGGTGGTGGGTGAACAGCGAGGCCGACGACCAGGTGCCGAGCAACGGCGGCCGCCGCGTCAGGACGTCGTGGGCCCGGACGGCGGAGTAGGCGTCGTCGCCGGTGGGCTCCCAGCCCCTCGTCATGCCCCGGACCGCGGCGACCGCGATCGGCAAGGCAGCCGCCACCGTGGCCGCGACGAACGGCACGCGGGCAGCCGACGTCATCGACTTGCTCGCATCGGCCTCGGCCACTGCGGTTCTCCCAGATCGCTGTCCCAGTGTCAGCGAGGGAATCATGGCTTATGCGGCGCTTACGTTCACAAAGGCCGCATACGTCTGCTCTAGCGCCGGCTGCCGCCGGCGTCACACCCTGCCGCCGGCGTCAGACCTCTTCTGACAGCCAATTGGGGGCGCGCTCGAGGAGGTAGCGGCTGACGCCGAGGCAGGCGTCGAGGATCTCGCAGAGCTGCTCCTGGCCCATGAACACCCGGGCGAGCGACACGCCGACGCGGGCGACGATGGTCAGGCTGCGCTCGGGCGCGTCGGTGACCGAGGGGTAGGAGTCGATCGCCGACACCTCCAGCGGCAGCCCCGCGCCGCCGACGCCCGCCAGCTCCGTGGCCAGGATCAGGAGATCAGGGCCGTTGGAGAGGGGCGGCAGGGCCCAGGTGAAGACCAGCGGGAAGGCGTAGGTGTCGGGGGGCTCGGCGTCGTCGGGGAGGGTCTCGATGGCGTCCTCGAACGAGAGCAGGGTCCGGGGATCGACCTCGAGGGCGAGGTGCAGGTCGAGCGGGCCGCCGCAGGCCTCTTCAGGGTGGAGGTCGATCTCCCAGTTCTGGCCGAGGGAGTACGTCTCGACGAAGTGGCGCTCGTCATGCACGTGGAATGCGTGATCGATCGCATGGTCTTTGAGGTCGGCGACGAAGCCGGCGATGTCGATGACGGCCACGTCCTACAGACTGCCACGCTGGGTCACCGGGGTTGGACAGTTCAGGGGTTGTCCTCTGTGCCCCTCCGCACACGTTCCGTGGCGGTGCGGGCGTCGTCCGTGGATCATGGCCACCGGCCGCGGCCTGGTAGACCAGCGGGGATGCCCCTCTCTGACGACCATCTGGTCGACCTGCTGCATGACACGGCGAATGAGATCGCTGCCGCGCTCCGTGGTCTGTCCGACTGGGGGCTGGCGGGGACCAGGGCCGGCCAGTACCGCAGTGACCTGGCCGCCGACGCTGCCGCGCTGAAGGTGCTGGGTGGGGCGGGTCTCGGGGTCCTGTCGGAGGAGTCGGGGCGCCACGACGGCCCGTCGGAGGTGGTGGTGGTCGTCGACCCGCTCGACGGCAGCACCAACGCCTCGCAGGGGATCCCGTGGTATGCGACCAGCTTGTGTGCGGTCGATGGCGACGGGCCACGGGCTGCGGTGGTCGTCGACATCCCCCGGGAGCGTCGGTTCGTGGCGGTGCGGGGCGGGGGCGCGACCCTCGACGGGGTGCCGCTGCGGCCGTCGTCGTCGGTGTCGCTGGGCGACTCGGTGGTGGCGCTGTCGGGGTTCCCGCCGCGGTGGCTGGGGTGGCGCCAGTACCGGGCGCTGGGGGCTGCTGCTCTGGATCTCTGCGCCGTCGCTGCGGGGGTGGTCGATGCGTACATCGACTGCACGCCGTCGGCCCACGGGTCGTGGGACTACCTCGGCGCCCTGCTGGTGTGCCGGGAGGCGGGTGCGGTGGTGGGGGAGGCGTTCGACCGGGACCTGGTGTGCCTCGACCACGCGGCTCGGCGCACCCCGCTGGCGGCGGCGACCCCGGACCTCTATGAGGAGGTGCGGGCGGCCCGCCGGACGCCCGACTGGCCGGATGCGCCTGGTGCCATTGCTGATGGGATCCCGGGGGAGGTACCGGGCGAGATCCCAGGTGAAGGCGGCGGCGGGCACTAGCCTCCCTCGTCTGTGCTAGCCCGGGCGCATAGGGCGCTGTTGAAGGTGTACCAGCGGCTCCCGCGTCAGATCCGACGCTGGGTGGTCCGGGTGCTCACCCCTTCGTACACCGTGGGCGCGGCTTGCATCGTCGAGCGCGCCGACGGTGCCGTGCTGCTCGTCCACCAGGTGTACCGCCGGGGCTGGGGCATGCCCGGTGGCCTGGCCCAGCGCGGTGAGGAGATGACCGACTGCGCGCGCCGCGAGGTGCACGAGGAGGTGGGTCTGCGCATCGAGCTGGTGGGGCGGCCCGCCGTGGTGGTCGACCCCACGCCCCGGCGCGTCGACGTGATCTTCCGGGCCCGACCGGCCGACGGCACCGACCCTGCGGCCGCCCGGCCGTCGTCGCCGGAGATCGCCGAGGTGCGCTGGTTCCCTGCGGGCCAGCTGCCGGAGCTGCAGCACGAGACCGTGACTGCGCTGGAGGCGCTGGGCATCGACGTCGAGGGGTCGAGGGCTTCAGCCGACCATTGAGTCGACCATCCGCCGGTGGGGGGCGGAGCAGGGGTGGCGCAGCTTGGTGAGGGCCTTGGCCTCGATCTGGCGGATGCGCTCCCTGGTGAGGTTGAACTGGCGGCCGACCTCGTCGAGGGTCTGCGGCCGGTCGTCGCCGAGGCCGAAGCGCAGCTCGAGGACCCGGCGCTCCCGCTCGTCGAGCTTGCCGAGCAGCGTGACGAGGCTGCTGCGCTCGATGGCGGCGGCCGCGGCCTCGAACGGGGTCTCCTGGGTGAGGTCGGCGACGAGGTCGCCCAGCTCGTGGTCGCCGTTCTCGCCGATCTCGGTTGAGAGGCTCACGAGGTCGGGGGCGGCGTGCAGCGCGGCCTCGACCTTCTCGAACGGGAGGCCGGTCTCCTCGGCCAGCTCCCGGGGCGTCGGCTCCCGCCCGAGCGACTTGAGCAGCCCGGCCGACGTGCGGGTGAGCGTCGAGAGCAGGTCCATGAGGTGCGACGGGAGCCGGATGGTGCGGCCCTTGTCGGCGATGCCCCGGCCGATCGACTGGCGGATCCACCAGGTCGCGTAGGTCGAGAACTTGAAGCCCTTGCGGTGGTCGAACTTCTCGACGGCCCGCATGAGGCCGAGGTTGCCCTCCTGGATGAGGTCGAGGAGCGACATGCCGGGCGACTGGTAGCGCTTGGCGATCGACACGACCAGCCGGAGGTTCGACTGGATGAAACGGCGTCTTGCCTCGTCGCCTTCTCTGGCCCGACGGTGGAGGCGGGCGCGCTCCTGAGCCGACCGTGCGGTGTCGGTGGCGAGCTGCTCCTCGGCTTCCCGGCCGATGGCGATGGCCTCGGCCAGCTCGGCCTCCTGGGCGGCGGTGAGCAGCGGGTACGAGCCGAGCTCGGCGAGGTAGCGACGGGTGAGGTCGAGACCGCCGTCGGCCAGTGGCCGTGATCGCCCGGGCCGCCCTACCACCAGCGTTCTCCAAAGGTCATGGTCACCTCGGGCATCTCGTCTGGTTGGCGTGGTCTTGGGTTGCGGTGCTGGTTACGGTCCCCTCATGGCCGAAGGTAGTGGCGACGGCGCGACCGATCGGGGATGCTCACCACTGCTCGTGTCTGCCTGTTTGCTCGGCGTGCGCTGCAACCACGAAGGTGGCGCCAGCCCGTCGGCTGCTGTGCAGGCGCTGTCTTCGCACTTCCGCCTGGTCCCCGTGTGCCCCGAGACGGCGGGCGGATTGCCGACGCCCCGCCCGGCCGCCGAGGTTCAATCCGACGGCTCGGTACGGACCGTGGTGGGCGAAGACGTGTCGGATGCTTACTCTCGGGGCGCCGCCCACACGGTCCGCCTGGCCCGATCTGTAGGCGCGGTTGGCGCCGTCCTGAAGGCCCGCTCCCCGTCGTGCGGCTGCCACGAGATCTACGACGGCTCCTTCACCCGTGTCCGAGTGCGGGGCTCGGGCGTGACCGCTGCGGCGTTGCGCACCGCCGGCGTCCCCGTGTGCTCCGAGGAGGACGTGTCAGCCGAGGGCGAACCGTGGCTCGGGGCGGCCGGTGGTGCCGAGGCCGTCGACGACGAGCAGCGGCCCGAGTGAGACGACGTAGAGGCGGTCGAGGTCGGGCCCGCCGAACGTGACGTCGGTCGGGTCCTTGACGGGGAGCGGGATGGTGCGATCGAGCCCGTCGGTGGTGAAGCGGACGAGCTGCGAGCCGTCGTAGAGCGCACACCAGAGCCCACCGTCGGCGTCGAGCGTGGTCCCGTCGGCGACGCCGTCGACGTCGTCCATGTTCCCGAAGATGCTGCGGTCCCCGACGGCGCCGGTGGTGGGGTCGTAGTCGTAGCGGTAGTAGTGCGTCGAGCTGTCCCCGATGACGAGCGTGGTGACGCCGTCGATGACCCCGACCTGCGGCCCGTTGGTGTTGGAGATGTCCGGGTCGATGAGTGTCCACCGGTCGCCTGCTGCCTCGTAGCGCCACGCGGACCCCTCGGCCGGCCCGATGTTGAGCTTCCCGGTGATGAGGTTCCCGCCGGTATCGGCACACATGTCGTTGCACCGCCCCCCGAGCTGTTCGGGGTAGGCGGCGAGGAGCTCGGTGGCCCCGGCGTCGGGATCGATGACGTAGAGCCCGTCGTCGAGCGCCCCGACGAGCACCCCCTCCCGGTCGGTGGGCACGATGCCGGCGCACATGGACGGCAGCGTGACGGTGTTGAGCGTGTCGTCGCCGTCGTCGAGCCAGTGCAGCGTGCTGGCGGCGCAGTCGACGAAGTACAGCCGCCCCCGCTCGTCGTCCCAGACCAGCGACTCCCCCCACCCCAACGTGACGTCCCCCACGGCCGTGATGTCCATGCCGAGTATCCTGACCGATTCCCGCAACCCGGGCGCGTAGCTCAGTTGGCTAGAGCACTGCCCTTACAAGGCAGGTGTCGGGGGTTCGAGCCCCTCCGCGCCCACTAGGCAAGCGATCGAGATGGCGGCCTCGGCCTGTGGGCCGGGTCGCTGGCTCGAGGCCGCGACGAGTTTTCGGGGGCGGCTTCGTCTTCTCCGGTGGCAAGCGACCGACCTGGAGGAGACGTGATGACATCGAGACTTCTGATCTCGGCGATGCAGGTGACGCTGGACGGCTACAGCCACAGCGCCAAGGACGAGTCCGATTGGGTCGACTCCTGGGCCGACGGCCTCGATCTCCTGCCGCCGGTTGATGCGTTCGTGCTGGGCGGCGGCATGTTCCCCGGCTACCAGTGGTTCTGGACGTCTGTGCTCGAAGACCCCACCGCCGTCGCGGACATGCTGGGCCGGGACGTCTACCCCCGCGAGGTCGCCTACGCCCGCCTCGCCGCCGAGACGCCGCACCTGGTGCTCTCCAAGACCGTGGTCGACCCGGACTGGCCGACGGCGCGGGTCGTCCACGACATCGAAGAGATCGGTGCGTTGAAGGAGCAACCGGGCAAGCCCTTCTACGTCGTCGGAGGCCCGAGCCTGGTCACGAGCCTCCTCGATGCTGGCCTCCTCGACGAGCTTCGCCTCATCGTCCATCCGGTGGTCACAGGAGGCGGAGTGGCCCTGTTCGGTGCGAACGGCCGGCGCAGAGGACTCGAGCTGACGTCTGCCGAGCCCATGACGTTGGGCCGCGTCAACCTCAACTACCGGCCGGCGAAGCCGATGCCGTCGATCTGATCGGGGCGAGGCCGCTCAGCTCCATCGCCGGTGGAGCTGAGCGCATCGCCGACCGGAGCGCTCGGTCAGCAGCCGGCCGTTCGCGCCCGGTGGGGGCGGCGGTACGGTTGGTGGTGGGCGGTGGAGGTGGTCGTCATGGTCGATGGTGAGGGGGCCAGGGGCGTCGTCTACATCGACCGGTCGGACGTGCATCCCGAACGGTGGGGGGAGCTCGTCGATGGCGTTCGGGCCTTGGCGGCGTTCGTGGAGAGCCAGCAGCCGCAGATGGGGGCCTATGCCGTCTACCTCGACGAGAAGGCCC
>Ga0075430_100001170_pt1 | contig 21003 bp, 14 predicted proteins | sample RhiMetdeltSRZDD4_FD_75294 | JGI IMG/M metagenome (GOLD analysis project Ga0075430, IMG submission 75294) | Populus rhizosphere microbial communities from Tennessee, USA - Rhizosphere MetaG P. deltoides SRZDD4 | ecosystem: Host-associated > Plants > Roots > Rhizosphere > Soil | place: USA... | reverse complement strand
CTTTTCAGAGCGTCGCCGCGGGTGCAGGCATTCTGTTCCTGTTTCTGGTTGTCAGCCGCACACGCGACTTTATCGGAATTGCCGGCGTCGCGCTCCTGGTCGGACTGGTGGCGCTGATCGCCATCGGCCTGAGCGGGGGAATGGCCAAGTCCGTGACGTCAAAGCCCGGACTGTTTTTCATTGCCTTCACGATCTGGCTCTGCGTCTGTCTGCCCTTCAGCGTTTGGAAGGGCGGCAGCTTTGAACTCATCAAGGACACCTGGAGCCGTTCTCTGCTTGCGTTCATCATCGTGGGCGGATCTCTTGTAACGCTGGGGCATTTGCGGAAAGCGCTGTTCACGATGGCGGTTGCGGCGATCGCCATTCTGGGTCTTGCCTTCAAGTTTGCATCCGCGGAAAGCGGGCGCCTGGCCTTTATCCAGGGAACTCTGGCCAATCCGAACGATATGGCCGCCTACCTGCTCATGACCGTGCCGTTTTGCCTGTTCGTGTTCATGGAGAGCAGAAACGGCTTCGTAAAAGCGGGCATGGCCATTGTGTCCTTGATGCTGCTGGTAATGACGCTTCGCACCGGGTCGCGCAGCGGGCTGGTGAACATCGGCATCCTCGGCGCTTACATGTTTTTTACGGCATCTTTCCGCAAGAAGCTGCTGATGGGTACAGTGGCGCTGGCGATGGTGGTAGCCGCTCCCTTGTACTTAACGGATTCTGTCATTGGGCGTTTCCGCACCATGGTGGAGGATAATGTTGCGTCCCACAGCGGCTCTACCGATCCGCAGGATCGTCAGACCGACTTCGCGGAGGCCTCGACGCAAAGTCGCGCCCAGCTTTTTCGCAAAAGCGTCGAGATTACCCTCGCCAACCCGGTGCTCGGCGTCGGTCCGGGAATGTTCGCGGTCGCCTCTTCCGACCTGGCGAAACTCGAGGGCGACCGCGCCCAGTGGCAGCAGACGCACAATACCTTCACGCAGGTATCGAGTGAGACCGGATTGCCTGGTCTGCTAATCTTCCTCGGCCTGGTATTCACCATATTCCGGGCAACCCGTACGCCGAAGGAATGGGCCGATTCACCGGATCCGGAGATCCGGCTGTTGAGCAACGTAGGATATTGCCTGCGCCTGGCGCTCATCTCGTTTTGCGGCGGCGGATTGTTCGGCAGTCTCGCCTACGGAATGCAATTGCCGATCCTGGGCGGTCTGGCAGAAACGCTGCGCCGTACGCTCGAATCGAGGCGGCAACAACCGCAGGCGCCGGCGGTGGTGCGGCCGCCTGCCCGTCGTGCGGCGCCTGTACGACCCTTGGCGGCGGCTCGCCGCATGAGGGCCTGAGAAACCGGCATCATGTGTGGAATCGCTGGATTTGTAAATACGCGCGGGGGCATTTCCTCCCATGCGCCCATCGAGCGCATGACCGATGTCATACGTCACCGCGGGCCGGATGCACACGGGTTTTTCAAAGATCCCTGGGTCGCGCTCGGCCATCGCCGGTTGAGCATCATCGATCTGTCCACCGCCGGCAATCAGCCGATGACGAACGAGGACAGCTCGCTCTGGATCATCTATAACGGCGAGATCTTCAATCATGCCGGCATCCGTCCCGAGCTGGAGCGCGCCGGCCACACCTACGCCACCCACACCGATACCGAAACGATTCTTCACGGCTACGAAGAGTTCGGACCGAAATGCCTCGAGCGGTTCCGCGGTATGTTCGCGTTTGCCTTGTGGGACCGGAACCGGCGAACCCTGTTCTGCGCCCGCGACCGGCTGGGTATCAAGCCTTTCTACTATTTCTGGGACGGAACGCTGTTTGTGTTCGCGTCGGAGATCAAGGCCGTGCTCGAGCATCCCGCCGTTTCCGCGCGGCTCAATGAATCGCTCATCCCCGAATACCTTGCGTTCGGGTACGCCAGCGGCGATGCCACGCTCTTTTCCGGTATCCGGCAGCTGATGCCGGGTCATCACCTGACCTTGCGCTGCGACCCGACGCCGGACCTTCGAATCGAACGCTATTGGGAGATACCTGAACCCCCGGCAGTGGAAGAGCGGCGCAGCGAAGACGAATGGATTCGTGAATGCCGCCGGCGGCTCGAAGAAACAGTGCAGATGCGCCTGATGAGCGATGTGCCGCTCGGGATGTTTCTGAGCGGCGGTGTGGATTCAAGCACGATCGCCGCTCTGATGAAGCGGATGGTCACCGGACCCGTGAAGACGTTCGCGGTCGGATACAGCGAGGCTGAATTCAGCGAGCTCTCCTATGCCCGGACCGTATCGGGAATCATCGGAACAGAGCACCACGAGGTGGTCGTTGGCATGGACGACTTCTTCAATGCCCTGCCGAAGCTCATCTGGCATGAAGACGAGCCGATTACATGGCCCTCCAGCGTTTCTCTGAACTTCGTCTCGCGCCTGGCCGCGCAGGAAGTGAAGGTGGTGCTGACGGGCGAAGGCAGCGACGAATTATTCGCCGGCTATAGCCGGTACCGCTTCTACCTGTGGAACCGGAAATGGATGGATCGCTACCGCCTGGTCCCCGGTCCTGTGCGGAGATGGGCGCGATCGATGGTGGAAACGTCGCGGCTGTTGTCTGCCTCGCAACGCCGGAAGCTCCGGCACACCTTCATCGGCTGCGGCGACGATGTCGAGTCGCTTTACATCGACAATTTCTACTCGGCTTTTGGCGCCGGGGAACAATCGCGATATCGCGAGGCGGGTCTGTCACCCTATGCTGAGTTTCTCGAGTATTGGAACAGCCGTCCGAATCTGTCGCCGCTCGCCCGGATGCTTTATTCCGATCAGAAAACCTACCTGGTCGAGCTGTTGATGAAGCAGGACCGCATGAGCATGGCGACTTCGATAGAAAGCCGCGTCCCGCTGCTCGATCATCAGTTCGTCGAGTTCTCCACCCGCGTGCCGGACAGCATGAAACTGCGCGGCGCTACCGGCAAATACATCTTCAAGAAAGCGGTGGAAGACATACTGCCGCACGACATCCTGTATCGCAAAAAGATGGGATTTCCGACGCCTCTGCGTACCTGGCTGCGCGCGCCTGAGGCTTCCGGACTGCTTGCGATGCTGCGGTCGCGCGACGGACTGCTCGATTCGCTTCTCGACATGCGGGCCGTCGACGATCTGCTCGAACGTCACAACGGCGGCATCGAGGATGCCACCGATCGCATCTGGCGCCTGCTGAATCTGCAACTCTGGGGCGATATCTTCATCACCGGTAAGCGCGCTGTGACGGATGAGCCCCTGATCGCCGCTGCCTGCTCGCGATGAAGATCCTTTGGATCAAAACAGACTTCCTGCATCCGACCACGCGCGGAGGGCAGATACGGACGCTCGAGATGCTGCGGCGTCTGCATGCGCGTCACGAGGTCTATTACATCGCCTTCGACGATCCGGAGCATCCGGAAGGGTTGCAACGCGCCGGTGAGTATTCGACGCGCGCCTATCCCATCCGCCACCAGGTTGCGTCAAAGCGCTCGCCCCGGTTTCTGATCGACCTGCTGCGCGGTCTCGTCTCGCCCTTGCCTGTCGCGGTGGAGCGATACCGGTCCGCCGAAATGCGCCGGCTGATTTCCTCGCTGCGCACGAGAGAGAACTTCGATTCCATCGTGTGCGACTTTCTCGCGCCCGCGCCGAACATCGACGATCTCAGCCGCTGCGTGCTCTTCCAGCACAACGTGGAGACAACCATCTGGCAGCGGCACCACCAGCATGCGCCGGACCCTTTGCGCCGGGCCTACCTCGGCATGCAGGCGCGCAAGATGTTTGCCTACGAGCGGCAGGTCTGCCGCGCGGTTTCGCATGTGATCGCCGTGTCCGATGCCGATTCCGAACTCATGCGGTCCATGTTCGGCGTGGAATCCGATGCCGTGCCCACCGGCGTCGACATCCAATATTTCACGCCGCCCGCGGACACTCCCGATGCACCCGCTGCCGATCTGGTCTTTCTGGGATCGATGGATTGGCTGCCAAACATTGACGGCGTGAAATGGTTTACCGCTGAGATACTGCCGCTCATCCGCGGACGGAGGCCTGAATGTACAGTCGCCATCGTGGGCCGCAAACCGGGTCCCGACATCGTCTCTCTAGCCGGGGGCGGCATTCAAGTGACCGGCACCGTGCCGGATGTTCGTCCGTACCTGTGGGGCGCATGCGTATCGATTGTGCCGCTGCGCATCGGCGGCGGTACGCGGCTGAAGATCTATGAATCCATGGCTGCCGGAACTCCGGTTGTTTCGACAACAGTGGGCGCTGAAGGTCTCGACGTCCAATCGCCCGCGAATATCCTGATCGCTGACACGCCGCAGGCATTTGCGGACGCCTGCCTGCGCCTGCTGGAAGATACGCGCGAGCGCCGGCGCATGGCCGCCGCCGCTCATGAGCTGGTATCGGCGCGATTCTCCTGGGAGGCCGTCGCGGACCGGTTTGAAGCCGCGCTCGAGGCCGGAGCGATGCAGGCGGGAATGTCGCCGCGCTGATTATGGCCGCCGCTCTGCTGGTGCTCCTCGCGGGAGCCTTTGTCGTTTACGTTCTGTTCGGATATCCGCTTCTGCTCGGCTTTCTGGCCCGCCGGTCCTCGCGGCCCGTGCGCAAGGCGCGGCTGCGCAAGCGCGTTTCGATCGTTCTCGCTGTCCGCGACGGCGGGCGCTGGATTGCAAACAAGCTCGACACTTTATCGAAGCTCGATTATCCGCGGGACCTCATCGAGATTCTGGTGGTATCGGACGGCTCGGTGGATGACACAGAATCCATCGTCGAGGCGGCCGCCATGCCGAACCTCCGGCTCTTCCGTCTTCCGCCGGGCGGTAAGGCGGTCGCGCTCAATCATGCTATCCGCCACGCGACCGGTGAGATCCTTTTCTTCACCGATGTGCGCCAGTCCCTGGACCCGGCGAGCCTGCAACACCTGGTCGATTGTTTTGCCGATCCCGAAGTCGGCGCGGCCAGCGGCGAGCTCATCATCGTCGAAGGCGAGACCATGGCGGAGGTCAATATCGGGCTGTACTGGAAATACGAGAAGCTGATTCGCAAGCGCCTCAGCCGCATCGATTCCGTGCTCGGCGCTACCGGCTGCATCTACGCCATGCGGCGCGAGCTTGCCGTCGAACTGCCGGCCGACACGCTGCTGGATGACGTGCACCTGCCGCTGGGCGCATTCTTCCGCGGCTATCGAGTGATCCTGGATGACACGGCCAAGGCTTTCGACTTCCCCACCGCGCTGAATGCCGAGTTCCGCCGCAAAGTGCGGACGCAGGCCGGCATGTATCAGATCGTGCGGAGCTTCCCTGCCCTGCTCGGCCCCGGCAGCAACCGCATGTGGATCCACTTTGTCTCGCATAAGCTCGGAAGGCTGCTGCTGCCGTTCGCGATGCTCGTGATGTTGGTCGCGAGTCTGCTGCTGCCCTGGCCCTGGTCGATTGCCGCCGCGGGCGCGCAGGCTGCATTTTATGGGCTGGGCGCGCTCGATCTCGTATTGCGGGAAAGGTCGCGCCTGAAACGCGTGACCTCTCCCGTTCGTACCTTCGTGGTCCTCATAGCGGCAGCCTTCTGTGCGGCTTCCATTCTCTTTTTGCCGCGCAAGGCACTATGGGGCCGGACCGAGGTTCGACAGACTAAGTACTCAGGTTCGGAATTACAGTGACATATCCAGGACCGCTTGCTGACGCGCGCGGCTCTGTTTCCGAGCCGTGACCGCAAGGGAGCGGTCCTTCCATTGCGTGACCGAACTTCTGAAACGATTTACTAAGTCAGTGTAGGACCGTAGCCGCACGTCCTGGAATCTTGGTCAACGCAATCCAATATACGGTATCGGCGAACACGCCGTTCATTGCTTCTGTTTGGGATGGCCGTACAGATAATGATCGTGCTCGCTCGCTCCGTCTTTCGGAAGCTTGGCGAACTCTTCTGCCGGCACGTCCTTCATATTCTCGGCGATCACTTCCCAGATAGGGCGGTCATCCTGCCAAGCCACTTCAGCGCTAAATGGTGAGGTGGATTGTTCCGCGAGTTGCAAGAGCCATTGCTGAACGCTCAAGCCACGTGCCTTCGCCTGCGCAATCAGCGCTGCTTCCCGTTCCGGCGACAATTCAAGCGTTACAGTCATTGGTTCTACCTGCTTTTCAGCGTAAAGGATGTAGCGCCCGATGTCACGAAATCCAAGCGCAGCGGGCATTCGGGAGCCGGCTTAAGCTCCTGACCCCGGCCTTTAAGGTTTCTCCACTTCCCTCTTAGGCTCTTCTGCGTATCAGGGTGACTTGTAACAGCGCCGATCAAGATACTTAGTACTTCCGGACCTTTAGTACCATACTCACACAATGGCGCCTAAACACTTACTACTTGCCCTCTGTGTTACTTCTCTTACTAATGCGCAGACCCAGACTCAGATCGATGCACTGCGAAGTTATCTGCAGTCGATCCAAAACAAGGCCGCTGCATCCCTGGCGGTCATAAACAGCCCATCGAGGCCCACGAACTGGCAGCAACTGATCAATGCGGACCTGGGTGGAATAGAATCGCTCGCCGACCAAGCGCGGGCGGCGATGTCGCAGGTGACCACTCGTTCCACGTCCGTTCCGGCGGGGATGAGCTTGCAGGAAGCATTAAATGCCGCACAGCCGGGAGATACCTTGATTCTTACAGCCGGCGCGGAATATCGAGGTAATTTCATACTGCCGCACAAAATCGGCACAGGCGTGATCACGATAACCAGTTCCCGGCTCTCGGAACTGCCCAGCGACGGACAACGAGTGACGCCGTCCAACCGGTATCTGATGCCGCGCCTGGTATCGCCGAACGACATGGCCGCTCTGGCTGCCGCTCCCGGCGCTCATCATTACCGCATTGTCGGAGTGGAGCTGACTACCGCCGCCGGCATGTACAACGGCGGCATCGTGCGATTGGGCCACGGCAGCGAGACCGTCGCTTCGGCGCTGCCGCACGACATCGAACTCGACCGGGTCTACATCCACGGCGACCCGGCAGTAGGATCCAAACGCGGCGTGACGATGAACGGCAAAGCGCTCACGGTGCGGAACTCGTGGATCTCCGATTTCAAAAGCTCCATTCAGGATGCACAAGCCATTTGCGGGTGGAATGGTCCGGGGCCTTTCACGATTCTAAATAACTACCTGGAAGCCACCGGCGAAAATATCATGTTCGGCGGGGCCGAGCCCGCGCTTGCCGGCGTCACGCCTTCCGATATCACGATTTCCGGGAATCACATCCGCAAACCGCTTCAATGGCGCGGCACGTTGGGTATAAAGAACCTGCTGGAATTGAAAACCGGACGGCGCGTACTGATCTCCGGGAACATTATCGAGAATAACTGGTTGAGTCTCCAGATCGGCTATGCGATCGTCATAAAACCCGGGTCGGAAAATATCAGGACGCCCGCGATCACATCCGACATCACCATCAGTAACAATATCGTGCGTCACGCAGCCGGCGGAATCAATGTCGTCGGAAGAAATACTACGGGCGGATACGTGAAGACCTTGAGCATTCGCAATAATCTGTTCGACGATATCGGGACGAACTGGGGAAGCTCGCTGAGTCTGTTCACCTTCCAGGCCGGTGTAACTGGAATCATCATCGAGAACAACACCGCGACGCGCGCGGCAACATTGAATACGGCGCTGCAATTCGATGGAGCTCCTGGAAGCAATTGCCTGATCCGGTCCAACATCCTCGATCGCGGCGATTACGGCATCAAAGGGTCCGGCACCGCCGAAGGCACGGCGACGATGAACAAATACTGTCCGGGAGCGACGGTTACGAATAACGTGATCTACGGAGCGGGATCCAACAGCGCCCTGTATCCGGCACTGAACTATTTCCCGCTATTGGCAGCGGAGATCAGCTGGCAGAATGCCGCCGCCGGCGACGTGCAACTGCGCGCCGATAGCTTGTACAAAGCGAAAGGCGCCGGCGGCCGCGATCCCGGTGTGGACTATGCCGCGCTGACGGCGGCAACGGCACACACCCTCAGCGGGCGGTAGCGGGCAGACGGGCGGCAATCGCGTCGACAATGCGGCGGCTTGCCCGCCCGTCTCCATACGGATTTTTTATCTTCGCCCTGCGCGCATACTCGGCGGGGTCGTCCAACAGGCGCTCGGTCTCTTGAACGATCGTGCTGCGATCCGGGCCGACGAGTTGTGCCGCGCCGCTACACACCGCCTCCGGTCTTTCGGTTTTCTCGCGCAGGACCAGAACCGGCTTGCCGAGCGACGGCGCTTCCTCCTGAATCCCGCCGGAATCGGTGAGAATCACATGCACTCTGCGCATCAAGGCAACGAACGGAACATAGGCGAGTGGATCCACCAGCTTCACATTGACGAGCCCGCCGAGCGCATCATACACCGGCTTCCGCACGTTCGGATTCGGATGCACCGGGAACACGATTTCCACATCGGGGCGCGCGGCAATATCCCGCAGCGCCGCACAGATGCGATCAAAGTCCGGTCCGAAGCTCTCGCGCCGGTGCGCCGTGACGAGGACGAGTTTTTTTTGTGAACCCGGTTGATCCGGGACCGTCACTTCGTTCGCGTCCAGCTTCTCGCAAACGCGAAGGAGTGCGTCGATGCCGGTGTTGCCGGTCACCAGAATGCTATTTTCCGGCACACCTTCCGCGCGCAGATTTTCTGCCGCTCGCGCGGTTGGCGCAAAGTGCAACTCGGCGATCCGGCCGGCGATGACGCGATTCATCTCTTCGGGAAAGGGTCGGCTATAGTCTCCCGTTCGCAGCCCCGCTTCTATATGAGCCACCGGAGTGCGCGCATAGAAGGATGCAAGCGCGCCGCATAGCGTGGTGGTGGTGTCTCCCTGCACGATCGTGAATGCCGGCTGCGCGTCGGCAAACACCGGCTCCAGCGCCTGGACTATGGCGGCGGTCGACTGAAACAGCGTCTGGCCCGCGGACATTACGTTCAGATCGTAGTCGGGTGTGATGCCGAAGACCTCCAGCACCTGGTCGAGCAAGTCTCTGTGCTGTGCCGTGACGCAGACGCGCGCCTCGATGGCAGGCGCATGTTCGGCGAAGCATTTCACCACCGGCGCCAGCTTGATCGCTTCCGGCCGGGTGCCGAAAACAAAAAGGACTCGGGGCATTTAAGAATCCGATTTAATGTAGGTATTCATGATAGAATGATGTCATGACAGCAAGCAAGCATTTGAAAGTGCTGTCGGTTCGCTTGCCGGAAGCAGAGCTGCGTCGCTTTAAAAGTCTGGCCGCCAGCCGTGGTATCAGTGTACAAACTGCCGTGCACCAGGCGATGGAAGCATGGGTGTCAGAAGAAACTGAATCTGCCGCTGAGCCGCTTGAATTGCTTGAAGGATCGCTCGCTAACGTGGACGTCTTTCGGCTCCTGCGGGAGGAGAAGGAAGCCGAGGATCGTAAAGACCGAGTCATCTCATGATGGTCCTTGACGCCTGGGCTATTATGGCCTGGCTAAAAGGACACCAGCCGGCCGCGGACCGGGTCCGGTACATGCTCGAAGCAGCGGAGCGCCGTGAGCAGAAGCACCTCATCAATATCGTGAATCTTGGGGAGGTTTTTTATGTGTCGGTTAAAGCCCAAGATCTCGCGTACGGCGAGCTTGTGCTCGAGATGCTACGCCCTCGTCTGACGATCATTCCGGCGAGCGACCGGCTAGTGATGGCGGCCGCCACCTTGAAATCGCGGCATTCCATCTCCTATGCCGACGCCTTTGCGGCCGCCACCGCGCTGCTGCGAGATGCACCCTTAGTAACAGGCGATCCCGAACTCCAGACCATGGCACGAGAGGAGAAGAACCTGAAGCTTGAATGGATTGCCAGCCAGTGAACCACGGCGGCGTGGCAGATTGTTTTAACGATTGACCATCGCGGCGTATATTTCACCCATCCGGCGGACGGAAGCGGCCACCGTAAATCGACTCTCGATCAGCCGGATCGCGGCTTCGGCTAACTGCCGCTGCCGAGCGGGATCGGCGATGAGGCCGCGAAGCACATCGGTGAGTTCGCCCGCATTGCCGGCTTCAAACAACATGCCCGTCTCACCCGGCCGCACCAGCTCCGGATTGCCGCCCACTCGCGAAGCAACAGGACAACAGCCGGACGCCATCGCTTCCATGAGAGCGTTCGAAAGAGCCTCGGAGAGCGAGGGAAGCACGAAAATATCCATCGAACGCAGCCAGGAGGCCACTTCGGAAGTAGCAGGCACAAACAGCGGGCTTACACCGAGTCGAGCACTTAGCGATTCGAGATCCGGAAGTATCGGACCGCTCCCCACGATCACCAGACGCGCATCGGATTGGCGGACGCGCGCAAACGCTTCAATCAAAGTCCGCAGCCCTTTCTCGGGCCGGAGCACGCATACGGTGCCGATCACGATCCCGGCCCCGGCGAGTTCGGGCCTGCGGACGCGATTTTCATGCGGAAATCGCGCCAGATCGATTCCATTCGGGCAGACGTGCACGCGGCCGGCGGCGACACGCTCGTCTTCGACCAGGTGCCGGCGCATGGCCTCACAGTTCACTACGATCCCGTTGACGATCCGGTCGGTGAAGCGCAACAGCCAACGCTCGTGAGGTTTACGCAGCGAACGATACGAGCGCTGGCTCGACAATACCACCGGGCAGCGGTGCACCCGCGCGGCGATCGTGCCAAAAATATTGGCCGGCATATCGAATGTATGGGTAATCCGGATGCCGTGCTCCCACAGGTACCGGCCCAGCTGCGTGGCAGCGTGAAAAACCGACGGCGAACGGAACGACCGCACCGGCAGCCGCACGATGGGGACGCGAGCGGCGCGAAGTTCATCCGCGCGAATGCCCTGGTCGTGAAAACAGGCTACGTGCGGCGTCCACCGGCTGCGATCGAGCCATTTCGCGACCTCGGCCAATTGCCGCTCGGTACCGCCCGCTCCAATCTCTCGCGCCATGAGAAGGACGGGAACGGGCGCGGGCATGGGAGCATCATAGCTGCCTGCTTCACCTTAGTTGGCTGATTGCATAAGCTGCATAAGGCGTTTGGCGTCGGCCAGCACCGCCTCCTCCGGCTTCGCGCCCCTTGCGATCATTAGCTCTTCAATCGAGCCTGCAAACGGGCGATCGCCGTTGATCCAGTTGCCGATGCGAAGGGGGCGTGAGCTAGGTGCGATCGGTTCCGGCAGGGTTGTGCGAGCAACCTTAGCCCCATTTACATACAACCGAGCCTCCCTGCCCTCCACCTGGATCGAAATGTAGTTGCGGCGGCCGCTTATCAAATCGAACGCGCCCACATCCATCCATCCCTTGCCACTCCCGAACACCACCCTATAGCGATTTGTCTGCCGATCCAGCTGCTCGATGGCGAAGCCATGCGGGTCCAGCCCGTGATTGCTTACAATATCGGCCCATGCCACCTGAGCGCTCCGGGGCGCTACCAGCACTTCGATCGACATGTGGGTATCGAAGGCAATTGGGTGGAGCTCGATTCCTGACCCAACATTGCTCTGAAAGCCCACGTGCAGGATCTCGGAACCGGCCGGGCGTAACTCAAATTGATCGGGCGTCTTCGGCATCGCGAACGACGATAGTTTGGGCTCTACGGTAATCTCGCCACGAACCGACAGGACATCGAACATCGTATTCCGCGATAGCGAAGCCACTTTCCAGCCTCTACCCTCGCGGATCACGCGCAGACTATCCTCGCTCACGCGGAAATCGCCCGCGTCCTCCGATATGCCGCGGCCTGAGATGGCCGCCTTGAGCGGTTCTGCCGCGGCCGGAAACCGGAAAAAAGCCGTCACCTCATGCGCCGCCAGACCGCCGATAGAACTTCCTGTCAAAAAAGCTCGCCGCACGCGGGACAACAGCACGGCGCCCGTGCCCGCGGTCAGATGCCGGATTTGCAGCGTGTATACGGGGGCGTCGAACGCAAACTCGCATACCTGGCAGCCGGCCATTGGAGCACCACAGCTCGCCCCTGCCTGGAGAAACACCGGCACGAAATTACCGGGCTCGTTCAGGCGGTAAACGGCTAAACGCTTTCCCAACATGCCGCTATATTCCCAAACGTTGTTCCATGGCTCGTCGCCGCTCACGATCAACACCGAATCCGCCGCCACTCCGGACAGTAAATCGTGCCGGATCGCCTCCTCGGTAAGCACACGAGCATTCCAGATTGATTCGTTTACCGCGGCGGCGACCAACCAGTTGTTTCGAACCGCAAAAACAAAGCACAGCAAAAACGCGAAACCCGCGGTTCGAAAAAGTCTTTGTTTTGTAAACCCCCATTCAGTGAACCGCCGGTAGAGATACTGAAGGAAAATAGCGAGCAGAAGAGACGTCCCGAAGTAACTAATGTAAACGGGGAGATAAGCATCGCCCCAACTCTGAGCCCGGAATTTCGGGGAGAGTGAAATCAAGCATGGTGGAATGGCAAGCAGTAAAGCGCCGATGGCCGCCAGGCGTCCATTAACCGCTGGATACCAAGCGGGTGGGAATTTGGATATTTGCCGGTTTAGCTCGATGAGTGTGAATACCACAAGCCCCGTAATTAGCGGGATTGCCTGCGCCACGCTCGCGGGCCACCGGGACTCGGCTCGCGAAAACACGGCATGCGGATCAAAAGCAAAATACGAATAGGGTATAGCGCCGACGATCTGAACCAAATACGATTTCATCGCCGCCGGCACAACCAGGTCCACCGTATAAGTGGGACTCAGGGCGACGGCATGAGCTCGGAGGATCGCGCTTGCCGCTCCTAGACAGCACGCGACGGCAATAAGCGGCGCTGCTGCGCGGGCTGCCTTCCAGGTGTTTCCTAGCCTCAAATAAGCGATGGCCAAGTGTATCAAAAACATCAGATATGCGATCTCAAATATAAGGCTGGCGCATAGAAACAAAATCGTCGACAGCCAGAGCGCCCTCCGGTCGCCCTCGTCAAGGAACCGGAGGAAGAGATTGAAGGAGCCGAACAGGAGCAGGCTCATTAACGGGTACTGTCCACAGAAAGCCAGCACCGGGTCATACCCGCCGCGGAACTGAATCATTATTGGCAAAAGCAGCGTTGCGGTCACGGCAAGCGCCGCGGACCCGCTAAGTCTCCACACAAACTTGAAGAACATAGCAATACCTGCCAGCACGACTGCCAGCACGGCGAGCTTATACAGGATAGGATTGCTCAGCACATAGAAAACGGTGTAGATGTAAAACGCCAGCGGAAACAGCCGGCCCTGGTTGCGCAGCCAATCCACCATGTTTAGAGATGTCACATCCCAGAGACTGCGATCACTCTGGATCATGCCCCCGCGGATCTGTGAATTTAAAATATCGTCGCCCGCGAATCCTGTCGTAAGCAGTGGAAACAAGGCGATTGCGTTCACCAGGAGAAGACAAACGACCGCGATTCGTTTCATGTCTTATGCCGGTGATTTTAACGCGGCTTCGGCGCGATTCGGGCTCGAATGCGCTTAGGCGATAAAGAACTACTGGATTCTGCCCAGGTATTCAGGGCTGTTAATAATCCCTTGCACCGCCTCCGCCAGCGTATGAGTTGCGAGAACATTTTGCCAGTTATCGAGCCCGGCCGGATCTCCCGCCCTCCGCAGAAAACTCATATAAAAAAGATTTGTTTCGGCGCGGGCGCGGGTGCGGAGATCGAATTCGATGCTGTCCAGAAAACCGACCGCGACATCATTGCGGCTGACGCCGCGCGCAAGCACGGCTTTCCATCCTTCAAGACCGGCTGGATCCGGATCCCGGCCGAGGATATTTCTGTAAAGCTGGCGCACAAAAGCGTCATCTGTCAACGATCCATATCGCGCTTTAAACTCAGGCGATTGCAAAAATCCCGCGACGATGAGCGAGCGCGATCCGGAACTCAACAATGCGGATGTCCATCCGCGCCAGCCTGCATAATCCGGATCCCGCAACAGCACGCCCAGATACAGCTTGATGATGTATATGCTGCGAATGACGGCTTCCTCGCTCCTGATAAAGGCCTCTGCGACCTGCGCGCGCGTAAGCCGGCCGCTTGTAATCAGGTTGACCCAGTTATTGAAACCGGCCGGGTCCGGTTGACGAACCAAAACGTCGCTGTACAGGCTGGAGACGTATGTCGCGATCGGCATCTCCGGCCGGAATGTCAGAACATAGGGATCGATAGTGCCGGTAAGCGTGATTGACGGTACGTCAGGCGATGCCGTCGTGCCGCAAACGACGATGGTGTAATCCGGCAATTGACGAACTCCAGTCAACGAGTCTGGCTCGCGGCCTCCGAAGAAGCTTGCAAATACGGGCGCGCGCAGTTCCGCATCGAACGCAGCAACGAAACCGTCGAGTGTTCCTCCGTGGGCAGCCTGCACGGGTTCGATCAAACGCAGATCTGTCGATCCTGTATAACCGGCGACCCAGACATTCCCGTTGTGCATCACTGCGAGACCCAGGGCGGCATCGGTTGACGCGCCTCCGAAGTATGTGCTCGAAACGATCATGCCGGAGGGCGATATTCGTACAAGGAATGCGTCCGTTGTTCCCCCTCCAAAACCAGCCTGGTATGGCAGCGTCAGGGGGAAATCCCGCGAGGGTGTGGATCCCGTCACATAAGCATTTCCAAGCGAATCGACAGCCACCGCCAGACCGGTTTCCGGGGCCGGTCCTGAACCGAGCTGTCCCCCCAGGTAGGTGCTGTAAACCAGATCGGCGCCCGTGGATGAGAATCGAGCTGCAAACGCATCTTGTCCGCCGCGGTTGTTTGCCTGAATGGCGGCGCGCGTGGGCAGGTTGATCGAAGTCGTGCCTCCGGTTATGAAAACCGAGCCGGTAGTATCAATCGCCATTCCGGTTGCCTGGTCGTCGCCGGCTCCACCGAAATAAGAGGAATACTGAACCGTGCCGTCGGTGCTGAGGCGGATCAAAAAACAATCTTTCCCACCTGCCCGGACAGCCTGAAACGGCTGTTGGACCGCGAAATCAGTGGAATCCGTGTGCCCGGTCACCCACACGCCTCCAGCGGGCGAAACTGCGATTGCGGTCGCCTCATCGGCGCCCGAGCCGCGGAGAATCTTCGAGAAACGGATGCTGTTTCCTGCCGGGTTTAAGGCAACCACAAACGCATCGCGAGGTCCGGCGACGGAGTGCGAACCCAGGAAGTCGACCGATTGTGTATAGCCGGCGACGTATATGTTGCCTGTGGCGTCTAGGGCGATCGAAGCCGCGCGATCATCGGAAGCGCCGCCGATGTACGTCGTGTAGAGCAAACGCCGGCTGCCGGCTTCCAGCTTAAAGACGAATGCATCTACACCACCGCGGAACGGCATATTCACCGGCGCGCCCAGCAGCGGGGACTCGGAGTATCCCGTTCCATAGATGTTCCCGGCATCGTCGGTGACCATTGCAGCCACGACGTCCACTCGCGGTGAGCCCAGGTTCGCCGTATGATTCAGCAGGTACGGATCGATGATCAGGGACCTGGACGTGTCATAGGGCCCTATTGAAAAGCTGACCGTATTGTTGGGCAAGATGCGGTAATCAACGGCCACCTCGCGGCGCGAGCCATCCGGACCAAGTTCGAAAGCGATCAGGCTGTGCTCGATAATGCGGCTATCGCCCGAGCATGATATCTCGAGATCTCCATCCGGCATTCGCTTCACGGCGCCGCCCTGGTATCTGACACGAATGCGCGAGGGATCAGCCCCTGGCGCAACCTCATACTCCGTCTTAAGCCCCTTCGCAGTCGCCATGAATCGAAGGGAAATACCCGGATAGAGATTGTGATAGGTAGCTGTTGAGAAGGTCTGAACGCGAACCGCTTTTCCGTTCGGCTCGAACCTGGTTGCCTGGCCTTGAACGGGGCCGCTCATGGGCCGGGCCTGACTGGATCCGGGGAACGTTTGCGATACCGTTCCGCTGCCACATCGATATGAAATAACGCCGCGTTTCAGCACCGGGCGGATTCCGAACTGACCGGCGATCTCGTCTTTGCCGGAACTAAAAAAATAACCTGGCGGTTCGGAAACTGCGGTCAGCGGCCACACCGGGCTGGAGAGCAGAAGCAGCCACGCGAGCAGCAAAGTCTTTACTATCACGTATCGTCAATAGTGCCCGGCAGTCCTGTCTTTTTCTCTGTGTTCCCGGACCGGGAGCGCCGCTGCGCGATCACTGTCGAAATTGATTCTTTCCCTCTCTACCACAAGAGGCCTCTTGAGTACCTGGGTGTGGATCGCTGCAATATACTCGCTGAGGATTCCAATGAACGCCAGCTGAACGGAAGCAAAGAAAAAGAGACCAATGATGACGGGAGCGATTCCAACGGAAAAGCTGTTCCAGAAAAGCAGCTTGTAGAACAGGTATCCCAGCGCAATAAGGATACTGAGAACCGAGCAGCCGAACCCGAAAGCAGTGAAAAAGCGCAGCGGAACCTTCGAGACATTGGTCAAGCCGAGCATGGCTACGTCGTAGAGGGTATACAGGTTGTTCTTGGTAAATCCCCGTTTGCGCCGTTGCTGGTTATAGAAGACCTTTTTATAGGGAAACCCGATCTCGGCAATCATGCCGCGAAAATAAGGATACTGATCGCCAAAGCCGCGAAGAATGTCCATCACGCGGCGGTCAAACAATCCGAAGCCGGTGAAGTTTTCATACGTCTCCAGATTCGCCAGACGGTTAAGCATTTGATAGTACCGGGTGCGGAGCCAGTACATCAGCGCATTCTCGTCGCTGGTGTTCTTGATACCGAGCACTACCGGAGTTCCGGCGGCCCATTCCTTGATGAACTCGCCCAGAAGCTCGGGCGGATCCTGGAGATCCGAGAATACGAGAGCCACCGCATCGCCTTGAGCTTCCAGCATTGCATGCATCGGAGACCGAAGATGTCCGAAGTTGCGCGAGTTGACTATAACGCGCACATGTGGATCGAGGCTCGCCAGGCGTTTCAGGACGTCCACGGTTCTATCGGTGGATGCGTTGTCGATGAAGATGTGCTCGTAGTCGAATTCCGGGAACCGTGCGAGCGTTGTGCGGGTGCGTTCGACTACCTCGGTCACATTGAGCTCTTCGTTATAGCAGGGCGTGACGATGCTGATCAGGCGCTTCATCACTCTACGTTCCTTCCTGCTCAATGGGCTTTGCGGCGGGCTCCATTTCGGTTATCGGCCTGCCGAACGCGATCTTTGGATACGCGTTCGCGAATGTATGAATGCGCACGTGCAGCAGTGCGGGTGCAAGACCAGTGGAGCGCAGCCAGCCGAGCGCGGCCGGCACGGCCTCCGGTTCGCTCACGGTGTTTGCCTGCAGACCATAGGCTGAGGCGATGCGAGCGAAGTCGGGAGCGCTGTAGCCCCACAGAGTCGACTGATAGTGCGATTCAAAATAACTTTCCTGGAACTGGCGGACCATACCATGGCAGCCGTTATCAATGATGACAATCTTCATCGGCATCGAGTTATGAACCACGGTCTGCAATTCCTGGATGTTGCACTGGAACGCGCCGTCTCCCGCGATTACCATGACGGGCCGGGAAGGATCGGCGGCCGCTGCGCCGAGGGCGGCGGGCAAGCCGAAGCCCATTGATCCCATACCTCCGGAAGTGAGGAATCGCTGGCCCGATGTCAACTCCAGCGATTGTGCCGCCCACATCTGGTGCTGACCGACATCGACAATCCAGCTACTCGCCTCCGGGAAGGCTCGGGAAAGCTGATGCATGAACAAATTCGGATTGATTCCAGGGATTCCCTCGAGCTCGGCCGTATCGGGCCAGCGTTCGCGAAGGAGTTGGATTTCCTCCATCCATTCCGGACGACGTGGCGCAAGCACCGGCCGCGGGAGCGCTTCGATGGCGGCTTCAAAGAATGGCTTCAATTCCGAAGGAATCGCATCGCAGCCGGGGATCCGGTTATTTATTTCCGCGGCATCACAATCTACGTGAATAATTCCGCGGCCTTCCTTGAATGCAGCGGTTTCCGATCCCGTCTGGCGTACGTCGAGCCGGCTGCCGAGCACGATCAAAAGGTCACTACGGCCCAGCGCCAGATTCGCCCACCGGTTGCCGTAGGAGCCGATCATACCGACGCGCAACGGGTGGGACCAGGGGAGCGCATCGACAGCCATCAGCGAATGAACTACCGGGACAGCGAGAGTCTCCGCGAAGGTTTGCAACAGCGATTCTGCGCGTCCGGCACGGATGCCGCCTCCGGCAAGAATCAGGGGCCGATGAGCTCTCGCGACGGCGGCGAACATCGCCTCCAGTTGTTGGGGCTCGGGGCCCCCACAAGCCGGAATAGTGCGAACCGGTTCATTGATGCCGTACTCGGTTACAAGGCGCTGCACATCCATGGGAATGTCCACGAGCACGGGACCAGGACGGCCGGAAACAGCGATTTGGAACGCGTCGCTGAGGATAGAAGGCAGTTCTTCGGGTGCGCTTACCAGCCAGGCAGCCTTGGTGACCGGCCTTGCCATCGAGACAATGTCGGTTTCCTGAAAACCAAGCTGCCGGATCCGGCGGGAGCCCTTCTGTTCGTGCCGGTTTACCTGGCCGGTAATGAACACGGCGGGAGATGAGTCGAAATAGCAGCTTCCGATTCCGGTAAGCAAATTCGTAGCGCCGGGGCCGCTTGTGGCCATGGCCACTCCGGGAATCCCCGTAAGGCGCCCGGTCGCATCAGCAGCAAAAGCGGCGGCCTGTTCGTGACGTACGCTGACGATGCGAATGTTTCCCCGGCGCGAAACCGAATCGAGCAGATGAGTGATCATTCCGCCGCTCAGTTCAAAGATGGTGCGAATGCCCTGGGTCTCAAGGAACTGTGCGACGAAATCGGAGCCTTTCATGCGGGTAGCGGCGGTAGTTGCATTGGCAATCATCAGGCGCCCTCCGCAGTGAAAATGGGAGCGGTAGCAGCTTCCCGCGAAAGATACCAGGCGACTGTACGTTGTAACGCTTCCTCCATGCCGATGGATGGCCGCCAGCCGGTAGCGGCGATGAGCCGGGAGACGTCGGCTTCGAGGCTTGCAGGCGCCGGTGTGTCAGCGAACTCGACCTGGCCGGAGCCAATCAATTGCCGCACGTAACCGGCTATGCGCCGGACGGGCCAGGCGGCTCCGGATGCAAGGTTATACACACCACGGGCGGAAGAAGCAGCAACGGAGACGAGCGCCCCGGCGGCATCCTCGATATAGAGATAATCCCAAGCCTGCGAGCCGGCGCTCAGGTGCGCGGTTTCGCCGCGGTGGAGCGTACGGATGAGATAAGGAATGAGCCGCGTCTCTTCATCGGCAGGTCCGCAGGTGGCGAGAAGCCGGAGCCATGCAGCGTCCACACCAGCAAGCCGGCAGCGCTCCAGCGTGAGTTGTCCCGCGGCAAGTTTTGCCGCCCCATAAGCTGTATTCGGCCGAGGATGGATATCCTCATGCAGCTTGCAGTTCTGAGGACCATATTCGGCTTGTGAGCCAACCCCAATCCAGGTGCGAAGTCCGGCATCGAGCGCGATCTCCAGCAATCGCAGAGTGCCTGGTACATTCACCGTGATCTGCGCCGGGTCCTGGCGGGATTCCCGTCTGACGCCGTGCCAGGCGGCATGGAAGACGATCTCCGGCGCGAAGGCACGAATCTGCGAAGCACTTCGATCGATATCTTCCATGTCGCCGTAAAGGACCATAATCCGGTCCTGGAGACCCTCCAGACGCCAGCAGTTGGAAGATGGCCTGACCAGCACAGCGACATTTTCGCCGGCATCGGCAAGCCGCCGGGCCAGTGCGGCGCCGAGCGGACTCGAGCCGCCGGTAATCAGGCAGCGTGTCGAACGATCACCTGAGAAGCCCACGGAGTTCTCCGGCACGCAACCTGTGGAGCGATTCCAGCATGTAGCTCGTGTGGGTATCCGACAGGCCTGGATAGACGCCGATCCAGAACACCTGATTCATAACGAAATCGGCATTCCTGAGATCTCCGATGCGTCGATGTGCGATGCCCTGATAAGCAGGCTGCCGGAGCAGGTTGCCCCCAAATAGCAGCCTGGTCCCAATACGGGCAGCCTCCAGGCTTCGCACGGCCTGCTCGCGCGTGAATGGCGCATCCGGCCGAACGGCGAGCGGAAATCCAAACCAGCTGGGTTCGGAATCGGGCGTTGCTTCAGGAAGAATAAAAACATCCTGCATGTCCCGCAGCCCGTCATAGAGCGTTTGAAAGTTGCGGCGGCGCGCTTCGATGAAACGCGGCAGCTTGCCGAGCTGGGCGACGCCGATCGCAGCCTGCATGTCTGTCAGCTTCAGGTTATAGCCAATGTGCGTGTACGTGTACTTATGGTCGTACCCGCAAGGCAGCTCTCCCAGCTGCCAGTCGAACCGCTTGCCGCAGGTATTATCCTTGCCGGGCTCACACCAGCAGTCGCGGCCCCAGTCGCGAAAGGATTCCACCAGCGTACGTAGCATTGGCTTTTCAGTCAGGACGGCCCCGCCTTCCCCCATGGTCATATGGTGCGCCGGGTAGAAGCTCACGGTGGCGAGATCGCCGAACGTCCCGGCTTTCCTTCCATCCCAGGTTGCGCCGACCGCGTCGCAGCAATCCTCGATCAACCACAAACCATGACGTTTCGCAAAGGTCGAAACGGCGCCCAGGTCGAACGGGTTGCCGAGTGTATGAGCAGCCATGATCGCACGCGTCTTGGGAGACAGTGCGGCTTCCAGCTGTGTGACATCCAGGTTGTACGTGGGCACGTCAACATCGACAAACACGGGTACGAGGTTGTTCTGGATGATCGGATTTACGGTCGTGGGAAAACCGGTCGCGACAGTAATGACTTCGTCGCCGCGGCGCAGCTGGCGATCCCCCAGTTTGGGCGACGTCAGGGCGGATAAGGCGGCCAGGTTGGCCGATGATCCGGAGTTCACGAGCGTAACGCTACGGACGCCCATCCACCGCGCGAACTCTTTCTCAAATCGTTGCGCAAAGCGGCCCGCGGTCAGCCAGAAATCAAGGGAGGCCTCCGTCAGGCGCAGCATCTCATCGGCGTCGAAGACCCGGCCTGCAAAGGGAATGTAAG
>Ga0075430_100001169_pt1 | contig 21016 bp, 24 predicted proteins | sample RhiMetdeltSRZDD4_FD_75294 | JGI IMG/M metagenome (GOLD analysis project Ga0075430, IMG submission 75294) | Populus rhizosphere microbial communities from Tennessee, USA - Rhizosphere MetaG P. deltoides SRZDD4 | ecosystem: Host-associated > Plants > Roots > Rhizosphere > Soil | place: USA... | reverse complement strand
CATCGATCTGAATCCCGCGCGCAGTTCTTCCGTGAAGAGCTTCGGTTGTTCCCAGGCAGCGAAATGACCGCCCTTGGGGAGCTCGTTGAAGTGAATGAGATTGCGGTAGGAGCGTTCGGTCCAACTCCGCGGAGCCTGGTAGACCTCCTCAGGGAAGACGCTGACGGCAGTCGGAACGGAGATGTTGTAGTCGTTGAAGAAGGCGCCCTTGTATTCCACATAGAGACGAGCGCTGGACACACCCGTGTTCGTCAACCAGGAGAGCGTGATGTTGTCGAGGATGTCATCACGCGTCAGGTCGCCGTAGGGCTCCCCATCGATAAAGAGTTTCACGATGTGCGCGTAGCTGGCCACGTCGTGATCGATCATCCAGGCAGCCAGGGCGATGGGTGAGTCCGCCAACCCGTACAGAGTTTGCGGATGTGCGGCCATCATGATTTGCGTGGGAACGTGCTGGTATAGGAACGCCATCTGGTCGTAGGCACGCCGCTCCTCAGTCGAGAGACCGGCCGGCGGCGGCCCGCCGGACTGAAGCGCCTTGGAAACCTCAGGGGGCGCGGCACCGGAGAAGTTCACATGGATGCCGATCAACTCTGGCGGTTCCTGTTGAGCCATCAAGTTCGTGACGAACCCACCCCAATCACCGCCTTGCGCCGCGAATCGGTGGTACCCGAGGCGCTTCATCAGCTCGACCCACGCCCGCGCCATGCGAGCGGGGTCCCAACCCGGTGTCGTGGGCTTGCCTGAAAATCCGTAGCCTGCCATCGACGGGATCACCACGTGGAAGGCGTCCGACGCGCTGCCGCCGTGAGCCGTGGGGTTGGTCAGTGGATCGATGATCTTCAGCTGCTCGATTGGCGAGCCGGGCCAGCCGTGAGTGACGATGAGCGGCATCGCATCTTCATGCTTCGAGCGGACGTGCAGGAAGTGGATGTCCAGTCCATCGATCTCGGTGATGAACTGCGGATAGGAGTTCAACTTGGCCTCGACCTTGCGCCAGTCGTACTCGGTCGCCCAATAGCGCGCGACCGCTTGCATGAGGGCGAGTTGCACGCCTTGCGAAAAATCGGCGACGGTTTCCTTCTCGGGCAACCGCGTGGCCTTGATGCGCTGACGCAGGTCGGTCAGTGCTTCCTCGGACACCTCGACTCGAAATGGCCGAATGGCCGCGTTTTCGAGCGGCTTCACCTCAGCGACCGCCTTGAATGAGGTGATCGTGGGAGGGGCGAGACTCCCTGCGGCTGCTGGTGCCGTCGAATTCGTTTCGAGCATGGTGATTCTCCAGGGTGAGGGAACCGGTAAAACTACCAAGGCCACTCCTCATTGGATTGGACGGATGACCGCAACTATCACGTTTGTGTCGTTGTATTTCGCCTGGGCAGCGAGCATGCTCGCGGACCTCTCGGGGGATTGCTCATGACGCGCAGTCGAGCGATGTCGAAGACCGCTCATCGAGGTGGCTTGGCGCGTTGGCAAGTCGAGTTGGCCTTGCGTCTACTCCTGAACGACTCCGGTCCGGGGCATTCGCTCAAGCAGATCGCCGCGCACTGCGGTTTATCACGCAGCCATTTCGAAAAAGCTTTCAAGGTCAGCTTGGGAGCGCCCCCTCACCGTTGGCTCATGCAGCAGCGCATTCAGTGGGCCGGTGAAAAGCTGGAGCACACGAGCGACAGCGTCAGCTCGATCGCGTTGAAGTGTGGCTTTACCGATCAGAGCCACCTCACTCGGGTGTTCGGTGCGATCGTGGGTTCCAGTCCGGCTGCTTGGCGACGCCAGCGCAAGGCCAGCGTCGCAGCGCTTTGATCTGATCAGCGCGGGCGCTTCGCGTCGGCCGGTTCGATGAAATCTGTGCTGGTGGGACCGATCGATTCGATCTGCACGACCGCCGCCTGCAGGCCCAGCCGCCTGGAAGTGAGGGACGCGCGCGGGCAACCGGTAGAGACTTCCGGCCTTGTAGCGGCGCAAGTTCGCGGGATCGAACTCGTCGCCGAAGCCGAGTTGCCATTCACCGTCGAGGACCGTATAGGTGCGTGCGTCCGGATGGGTGTGCGGCTGCACTCGCTGGTTGGGCGGCATACGCACACGTACCACCAGTGGTCCTGGTTTGTTCGCTTCGCCGAGCAGGATCGCGATTTCGGTGCCTGGCATCGAGGGACGCGCTTGCCACGGCACTCGGTCAGCCGGCACTTCGACGAAGCCTTCTGCTGGAGTGCCGGCTGCCGACATCGAATCAGCGGCGATGAGGACCAGCGGCAGCAGTACGATCGACACACGGTTACGCATACTCAGTCCTCGACTCGGATGCACTTTCCGTAGATGCCCTGCGCGCCGATCCACCCATTGATGAACCCGCGGTTGTCGCTCATATTCTTGCGGTCGCAACTTAGAGTGCAGAAGCGTTCAGGTCAACTACGCTAGGGCTCTACTCGTGGAGGAAGTATGAAAACTAGAGCAGCTGCTGTGCATGTCTGAACGAATCTCGCCACGCCTTGCTGAGGTCGTCGAAGCATTGCCGCTGCGTCCGGGCATGCGCGTTCTGGAGATTGGCTGCGGTCCGGGCGTCGCCGCGCGCGCTGTACTCAAGCGGGTCGGTAATGGCCACGTTCTAGCCCTTGACCGTTCCGCCAAGGCCATTGCGCAGGCCATTGCAGGCTCCGCAGCGGAGCTCGCAACGGGCAAGCTGGAGTACCGTTGCGTGGCGATAGAAGATTTCGTTCTCCGCCACGATGAGCGACGCTATGACCTCGCGTTCGCTATCCGAGTGGGCGCATTAGATGGCCGGCATCCAGCAGCAGGCCTGGCTGCCCTGAGTCGATTACGGCACGCGTTGGTCCAGGGCGGACGAATTTTCATTGATGGCGGTGATCCACTGAAAGAGGTCACGCTTGGCGTGACCTGAGGCGTCATGAGCAACGGCATTTCCAATCTCGCCACTCTGCTTAGCTCTATGGAGCCCGTCCTTCATCCGGGCGTCTTCGCTTACTGCGTCGTTGCTCACGGTTCCGATCTCTCCGCCTGGGTTCCCGCCGTAACCGTTGCCGAATCCGAAGGGCTCACGCTCGTTCTGCCCGAGGAGCAAGCAGTCAATGCAGGCTTGCCCGTGCGGGCGCGCGTGGCATGGATCACTTTGACCGTTCACTCCGATCTTGAAGCTGTCGGTCTCACGGCGGCCTTTGCTGGGGCTCTAGGCAAGGCAGGCATCAGCTGCAATGTGGTCGCTGGCGCGTTCCACGACCACATCTTCGTTCCCGTTGAGCGGGCTCAGCGGGCGCTGGCTGCGCTCAAGGCCTTGCAGAAGGATTCGGCTGCGTGAAGCAATGCCGCTCGATCTGCTGGACGCCCATTTGGAACAAGAAGCGGCAGGGCGGACTCGAGCATCTGCTCCTGGCAGACAGCACTGCCGACAGCGTCGTCCTCGCATTCGACGAAGAGCGCGGTCCGTTCCGGCTCACGTATCGGCTTGCCTGGGACTCATCGTGGCAGCTCCGCGATGCGGATCTCGTCGTCGTGACAGAGCGCTTCACCCGATCGCTGAGTCTGCAAACGGACGGACAGGGTCACTGGCGACACCGCGATGGCGGGACCATCGACGAGCTCGATGGCTGTCTGGACATCGACATCTGGCCAACTCCTTTCACCAACAGCTTCCCGATTCGTCGTGAGCCGATGAGAGTCGGCGAGAGGCGGCAATTTCGCATGGCTTGGATCTTTGCTCCGGACCTGACGGTTCAGGCGCAACCGCAGGCCTATACACGGCTGGCAGATCGGCTCTATCTTTTCGAGAATCTCGACGGGAGCGGTTTCACGGCAGAGCTCCCCGTGGATGACGACGGCATCGTGCTCGACTACCCGGAGCTGTTCCTGCGCGCGCCTGAGGATTGAGAGAATGCCCATCGGTCATCAAGGAAGCTGGGTGGATGTGACTGCCTGCTCGGAGCTTTGAAAGTTGACGCTGATGCGGACGCCGACGGTCGGGTCGTCCTTCGGCACGCAATGGACCCAGTCCCCCTGGCAGTGGCCGCCCATCACGACCAGATCGCCACAATGCGGCTCGAACCCAATAGACGAGCCGCCGGCGCGCGGCTTCAAGAGAAATCGACGCGCCGCGCCGAGCGTCAACACCGGGACGATGCACTCGGGTCGGCGGCACGAGAATCGGTCCCGGTGCCAGCCAGTGCTATCGCGACCGTTGCGATACAGGTTGAGCCACAGGTTGTCGTACTTGACTCCATAGTGATCGGAAAGCGCGCTGGCGGCATCGAACAGCGCTCGATGAGGCAGGTTACTCAGGCTTCGATACTGTGCAGTGAGCCGCGGCTCGAGAAATCTCTGGTCGAACATGCGCCGGTAATGCTGCTTCCACGGCACGGCCTGCAACAGCACTTCGAGCAACTCCTCACCGCCGCGCAACCACGCCGGCACCAGCTCTACCCACGAGCTCGCATCCAATGCGGCGCGCTTGGCCGTCGTGAATGCTCGATCCAACTCGAGCTCATCACGAGCCACGAACAGATCTGTTTGATTCATTTGGACAGCAGACCCCATCGGTGAGAACGGTGCTGTCAAAATCTTTAGTGAGGCGCAGTCCGATAAACCATTTCGACGCCGTGGGCATCCCACCTCGCATGAATTACGCAACGGCGGTGCGTCACCGCTTCCGCATCATCTTTGCTGCGAGCCTGCTGGCATTGGCAGGCTACGCTCACGCTGCGCAGGAGACACGCTCTCAGATTCAGCTGCACTTCGACTACGCCGGAGCCAGAACGCTGTTCGAGGTTCTGAATCGGCGCGACCTCGCCCCGCAGGACTTCGCTGAGCTCTACAAAGTCCAGGGCCTGGCCGCGATGGTCGACAACGTCACGCGGTTCATTCCGGAGATCACACGGCGCGAGTTCGAGCAGCACCTGCTGAAGTTCATCGAGACAGGAAAGGAGCCGGGACACAACGGCTACGTAGTCTGGGACTTCAAGCAGGTGCTCTCGACCCGCAGCGAAGTCGAACAGCTGATCGGCAAGCTCGAGGCCGACGAGGCGCGCATAGTCGCCACGACACTGCGAGAGCTGGAGCCCTTCCGGCCGAACACGGGGCCGCTCACCATCACGGTGTACTTCGTTGCGGGCGGCGTCTCAGACGGCTTTGTGCCGGAGCGCAGCCGCGAGCCTGCGCTCTACGTCAACCTGACGCGTGCACGGGGCGACCTGGACGGCGTCGTGTCGAACCTGACGCACGAGATCTATCACGTCATGCAGCAGAGCGCTTCGCGACGGGCAGGACTCGGCTCGATTGTCGATGAGCAGGAGAAACTAGCGCCAGCGCAGCGGTTGTTGGCGACCACGCTATGGGAAGGCTCGGCGAACTATGCTGCCGACCCGCGTCGTCTCGACGGATCGGGTCAGTACCTCGAAATGTGGCGTGACCGTTTCGAGCAGAACACGACGCCGGCAAAGCTCGCGGAGCATTTCGAGCTGTTCGAGACAGTGCTGAAGGATCTGCAGGTCGGACGCACGTCATGGGACGACGCGTACGCTCTCGGCTTTGCGGGACCGCAGAGCCCTTTCTATTTCGTCGGGTATGAGATGACGCGGCTGATCGACCAGCGCTGTGGCCGGCCGTGTGTCCAGCAGCTGTTCGACAAGCCGCCCGCAACCTTCTTCCAGCGCTACATCGAGATCTACAAGCAGGACCCGTCGATCACGATCCGGTTTTCGCCGGCGACGGAGGCGTGGATCGCCGGGCAGCGGTGAGCTAGGGATCCGCCGCAGCTCCCTAGTTCTCTTTCAGTACGTCGCCCACGTCAACGACGCGGAAGGCGCCGGACTCAGCGGCAAACTGCCGAAGCAGATACGCATGTCCGTACCCGTAGACGACGAGCACCCGGTCCTGGGGACGGTCGGCCGCGCGCACCAGGTTGGTGAAGATGCGGAGATTGCGTGCGTACCACTGACCGACCCAGTTGGCTCCAGGTTGCTGCTCGGCATCGCCAATCCCTGCCCAATCGAAGTAGTTGCGATGATTCGCCGCGAGGGTCTCCGGCTGATTGATCTGCAGGAGCCACTTCCCGATGGTTTGCGTACCTAACGGAACGATGCCGACCGCTCCCTTGGGATCGAGGAGCGCGGACACTTGTGCCTTCTGGCCGTGTGCCTGGCCATAGGCAATCCAGTCGTAGTCTTCGTCTTTGCCCGGTGGTTCCTCTAGCCAATCCACTGCGTAGACGCGTGCGAGATGCACCTTCGCCGCGAGGCGCAGTCCGATCTGCTCCACCTCGCCACGACCCAGCTGATACTTTCCCGCGAGGTAGTCTCGATAGCGCACCTCGAGAGCCGCTTGCTTCTTGAGTGGCCATTCCACAGCGATATGCGTCGGTCGGTAGGCTGCGAGTTGCTCCACCACCTCGCTGATCTCTGCTTGTCGAGTCGGTGCAAGGACGTCGTCGACCTTGGTGTTCACCACGTCGTGCCCGGGATTGTCCAAGTGCGCGGTGCCGAGAACCAACAACGTGGGTCGCTGGTCCGCAGCTCGGTCACGCAGCAATCGGACGTCATCCTGTGCTACAGCGGGCAGAGATATGGCTGCAATGACGCAGCCACACCACACCGACTTGATCCAGGTATTGAATCCAGACATTGAGCTCTCCCTGACGATTGACTGCCAGTTAGAGCACGCGACGCTGGGAAATTGTTGCGCGCTTCGCTCCGTTTACCGCAATGCGCTCTTAAACGTATCCGCCGTCGGAGTTCCACGTGGACTTTGGTCCTATGCCGGCCGTAAGCGATCCGTAAGCCGATGCGTGCGACGCTACAATCGCGGGAACGACTAAATCAAAAAGGAGACGGCCATGGCAGAGCCAAAATCGAAGTTGGAACTGGCGACGAGTCTCGTTCAAGTTCTAAGCGTCATCGTTGGCGTAGTGATCAGCGTGTGGAGTTTCAATGTCGCTCGGACCAAAGAGGCCGAAGCTCGCGGGCTGGAGGCGGAGGCTCGCGCGATAGAGGCCGACAAAGCGTTTGTCGAGTTGCGTCGCGCTACCTACCTGGAGGCGGTGAAGACAGCAGCCATCATCGCAAATCGGGAAGGTCGGACTGACGACGAGCTGGCCAAGGCAAAGCGGCGGTTTCGCGAGCTTTATGTGGCCGAGCTCACCATGGTCGAGGACTCCGAGGTGGCGAGCAGGATGGTTTCTCTGGCCCAGGCCGTCGATCCGGAGCTGACACAGCTCAGTCCGCCGCAAATGGCGGCTCTGCAGCTCGCCCAAGCGCTCAAAGCTGGCTACACGAACCCGCGCGCGCAGTAGACTTCTGCTTCCGCCCACAGGGGAGCAGAACGATGGGCCCGGCAGAAATCATCCTGACAGTCCTCACTGCAGCGGGCGGCAGCGCGGTCGTCCTTGCCGCCCTGGCAGCATGGCTCGGCAAGGTCTGGGCAGATCGCATCGCGCAGACCCAGAAACTTCACGCCGACATCGACGTCGATCTGCGGATTCGACGCATTGCCGTGTACAAGGAGCTCTGGAGCGCTACAGCTTTGCTGCCGAAATGGCCCAAGGCTACTGACGTTACGTATGAGGATCTGCTGAGATTCAGCGAAAACCTGCGCGACTGGTATTTCAGGAAGGGCGGCATGTACTTCTCGCGCAGCACCCACGACAAAGCCTACAGCCCGCTGCAAGACGCGCTTGCAGAGGTGCTCAAGTCAAAGAGCTCCGGCCTGATCTCGGACGATCACTACGAGAAGATCAGAGCGGCGTGCAGCACTCTGCGCAGCGCCCTGGCCGGCGATATCGAGTCGCGAAGGGAGGGACCGGAATGAATCTTCAACAACTCGTGGCGTTGTTGAAGGTTGGATATACGGAGCTTCAGTATTGGCTCATCGGCATGTCGCCGGAGCGATATCATTACGCTCAATCCAGAAACTACGACCAGCTAGGTGCGCCGCGCCGCTCGGCGCATCACTCGCATGAGTGTCTGACGTACGCAGAGTATCCGGAACCCCGGGCGCGTCTGGGATACTACTATGCGAATCTTGGGAAGCATGGCGAAGCCGCAGAGCACTATCGCAAGGCCATTCAGAGCTGGCCGCACCCTTCGATCATGCTTGCATTGGCCCAGGCTGAGCTCCGCGTTGGTCACAACCAGGCTGCAGTCGAGTGGCTCCAGCGGGCGGAGAATTCGGAAATGAAAGATCAATTGCAGGATGCGATCGCAGAGCTTCGATCGGAGCTGGCGAGCAATCGGAAGGGGGAAATGTCATGAAAGCATCTCGCATCCTTGCCGTATCGATCCTGACCATCGCCAGCGCGTTGGCACTGCATCTCGCGTCAGCGCAGCAGCCCGGGGTCAAGCGCACTGTGTTGCAACGGCACGATCTCAGCGTTCCTGGGCGCGAGGTGATCCAGGTGCGCGTCGAGGTCGATCCGGGCGTGGCGTTGCCACTGCACACGCATCCAGGCGAGGAGGTCGCCTATGTGCTCGAAGGCACCTGGGAGTATCAGATCGAAGGACAGGGTGTGCGTACGCTGAAGGCGGGTGACGTCGCGTTCGTTCCGGCTGGAGTGAAGCATGCAGCGAAGAACGTCGGCAGCGACAAAGGGACAGCGCTAGCGACCTATGTGGTCGAGAAGGGCAAGCCGCTCGTGGTCCCGGTCAAGTAGAGCGGGCGTTAGTGCAATAGATCGGCGATATAAATCGCTTCATTTGCTCTGAATCGTGCCTCTTGCGCGAGGGGAGTCTTGCCGCTCTCCGTGTTTCGCCACAACTCGGCACGCTGCTCGCAGAGTGAGCGGCAGCGAGTGCGCTCGGCGTCCACATGCTTCGCGATCAAGTTTGCGATCGCTTCGAGCAAAATCGGGCGAGCTGCCAGCGGCACGGGCAGCATTTGATGTTTCAGCTCATCGGCAACGAGCTCGGGAGTGATTTCCGACATCGCGTATCTCCTGGATCTAGTCCTTCTGCACCGGCAGACGGCAAATCCCGACGAACAAAGCTCGCGCCTCGGAGTCCGGCGCATCGAGCCTCGCATGCGTGCTTGCAGCGACCACAAGCTGGTTGCCGTCTTGAGGCAGGCTGATCAGCACGTGCTTGAACGCGACGTCGAACATCGTCAGCGTCTTGGCATAGTTGGTCGAAAATGTTTCGTTTGGGGTTCGTAGCGGGCCGGTGCCGTCAGCCTGCGCGGTGCCACGCAACGTCAACGTGTTCTTCTGTCGATCGAGCTCGAGCCGCACGGTCGTCGACTTCTGAGTCATTTTCTGTTCGTAGTCTGCGAGGTTCTTTGGGAAGAACGACTCCTGGCCTACGCAGACGAAGGTCAGGATGTCTGCCACAGCGGCTGGGCACGTGAGCAGACCTGCTATCGCAATCACGAACGAGTAACGGATGTTCATGCAGTGAGTGTAAAGATTTTCGACCGTTGTGACATCGCCTCGCATTTGTTGAAATCGTGCCACACCCGAGGAGAGATCTCGACATGTCATTGCTGGCTGGTCCAGAGGCCGGCGTCCCCGCTATTGACGATCCAGCGTTCGGCGAAATCCTCCAGCTTCTGCGTGAGCGCACTGGAACGGATTTCGCATCCTACCGGCTCCCCACCGTCGCGCGCCGTACCGTCAACCGGATGATCTCAGTCGGCGCCGGAACCTACGCGGACTACTTGCATCTCCTGCGCCAGCGCGAGGGCGAAGCGGCGCGACTGCTCGAGCACGTCACGATCAAGGTCAGCCGGTTCTATCGCCACGCGCCGACGTTCGAGACGTTGCGCCGAGAGGTGGTTCCGGAGCTTGCGCGCCAGTCTGACGGCAGACTGCTTACCGTTTGGAGTGTCGGGTGTGGTTGTGGCGAGGAGCCGTACACGCTCGCGATGCTGTTCGCGGAAGCGGGCGTGAGTTGCGTGATCGAGGCTACCGACATCGATCCAGCCGCGTTGCAGAGGGCCGCGCACGGCTGCTACGCCGACGCTGCACTCTTCGAGCTGCCCAAGGATCTCCGTGAGCGCTACCTGGTACGTGGTGACGGCTTCTATGAAGTGAGTCCAGCGCTACGCGAGCAAGTGCGGTTCAGCTATCACGATATTCTTTCGTCGCGGCCGCCACCGAGCGGCGGCGAGTTCGATCTCGTCTGCTTCCGCAATCTGCTGATCTACCTCGGGCACGAGGTTCAGGAACAAGCGCTGCAATCGGCGCGTCGCGCCGTGCGGCGTGACGGATATCTGTGTCTTGGCGAGGCCGAGTGGCCGTCTGCGGCCATCGCGACGACGCTCACGCCGCTTGCACCGGACACGCGCATCTTTCGGCTATCGGTGTAAGCGGTTTGGTACCCCGGCGCATCAGATAGGTAACGTTTCTGCTGCCCGGCCGTCTTCCCTGGGATGACAAGGGAGGCACGCGTATGACGCTCACCCGGAGATCGTTCATTGGGGCTGCCGCCGCGCTGCTTGCCGGCGACGTATCCAAGACCTATGGCTTTATCAATGCGCAGTGGTTCGATGGTCAGCGCTTCAGACGCGGCGATCTGTATTCCGTAGAAGGCGCTCTGACTTTCCGGCGACCGCGGCACCTTCACGAGTCGCTCGACCTCTCGGGTAAGTACCTCATCCCCCCGCTCGCCGAGGCACACAATCACAACGTCGAGAGCTCGCCGCGCCTGGACGAGGTGATCGGCAATTACCTTCGCGACGGCATCTTCTATGTGAAGAATCCCAACAATTCGCTGACGAGCAAATCTGCTATAGCGGCCAAGGTCAATACACCGTCGAGCATCGACGTAAGCTTCTCCAATGGCGGAATCACTGCGAGCGGCGGTCACCCTATCGGCATCGCGCGCCGCAATCTCGAGCGCGGCGGACCTCTGACGATGTGGGACGAAGGACAGTTCTACTTCGTCGTGGACAACCGCGCAGACTTCGAGCGCAAATGGCCCCAGATCCTGGATGGCAAACCGGACTTCATCAAGACGTTGCTGCTGTACTCGGAGGAGTACGAACGTCGCAAGGCCGACGACGCGTACACCGACTGGCGAGGTCTGGACCCGTCCCTGCTGCCGTCCATCGTCGAAGCGGCACACCGTGCCGGATTGCGAATGTCGACCCACGTCGAAACGACGGCGGACTTTCATCACGCCCTGCTCGCAGGGGCCGATGAGATCAACCACATGCCGGGCTTCAGACCGGAGCGCGGGGACTGGACGAAGCTGGACGTCGCACGGTTCAGAATCTCCGCCGCCGATGCCAGGCGCGCTGCAGAGAACAAGGTCGTTGTCGTGACGACCTTGGTCTCGGCGCTGGAGCGCATAGAGGAGGCACGTGCTGGCGAGATGGTTCGGGAGTGGCGCGATCTGATCGTCGCCAACCTACGAACGCTTCGCGATCATTCCGTGCGTGTAGCGATCGGCAGCGACAGCTATCGGCAGACGTCGATGAGTGAAGGACTGGCGTTGGCGCGGCTCGGAGTCTTCGACAATCGATCGCTGCTGCAGATGTGGTGCGAGGCGACTGCGGCAACTATATTCCCGGCGCGCAAGATCGGCTCGCTACGCGAAGGCTATGAGGCGAGTCTGCTCATTCTCGATGCGGACCCGTTGCAGGACGTCGCGAATCTGCGGAAGATCTCGCGGCGCTTCAAGCAGGGAGCGTTCCTGGCGAATTGAACCATGCAAATCGGCACAATCAGATTGACGCTTTGGGTTTGTCTATGTGTGGCTTGGACGATCGGCGATGCGGCTGAACCAGAGCAGGTGCCAGTCGGCCCGATCGACAAGATGGCCAAGGACGTGATCGCCGTCTATCGAGAACCGGATCGCCGCGTGTCTCTCGATAATCTCTTCCGGTTGCAACTTGCGGCGGGCGAATACGACGCCGCGGCCAAGACGATCGAGTCACGGCGAGCGCTGGATGCGGGAGACACCTCGCTTGTTGCCAAGGCGCGCCACGTTCAATACTCCATCCTGGCGCAGGCGAAGTCGCGCGAGGCGGCAACGAAGGTCTCCTTCGACAGCGCCTTCGAGCAGGTATTTCGCGACGCATTCGCGCGACTCGACAACAGAACCTCAGCGCATGCAATCCGCCTGTTCGTCGCGATGGATGCAGCGGCGATGCAGCGGGACTTGGCTGCAAGACGCGAGCAATCCAAAGGCAAGAGCACTCTCTCAGTGCCGGATGCTATCGAGCTGATCAAGGCAGACCAGGCAGACGCTGCGTATCGCAGCTTCGCGACACTATCGCCGAAGCTCATTGCTGAGGACGACGCCCGCCGCTATTTCATCGACAGGGACGTTCGCGTGCGGACATCGGACGGCGGCACACTCTGCACGTTGATCGTGCGGCCGCGGACTGGGCCGGCGCGACTCCCGGCGCTGCTTCAGTACACCATATACATAGACGCATCCCGTAACTTCGCAGACGCGCGGCGTTCGGCGTCGAACGGCTATGCGGGCGTCCTGGCGCTCGTTCGCGGCAAGGGCTGCAGTCCGGACGAACCTCGCGTTTACGAACGCGACTCGGCGGACGCCGCAGCGGTCATCGATTGGATCAGCACCCAGCCGTGGAGCGATGGCCGAGTCGGCATGCATGGCGGCAGCTATTCGGGCTTCACACAGTGGGCAGCTGCGAAGCGCATGCCGAAAGCGCTGAAGGCACTCTACGCAGGTGCTTCGGCAGCGTCCGGCATCGACGTGCCCATGGAAGGCAACGTGTTCTGGAATTTCGTGTATCCGTTTCCGTTCTACACGACCAACACGAAGCTGCTCGACGACGCGACGTACAACGATGTGGAGCGCTGGCAGCGGTTGGATCGCAACTGGTACGTGAGCGGGCGAGCCTATCGGGATATGGACAAGATCGACGGAACGCCCAATCCGCACTGGCAGACGTGGATCGCGCATGCGAGCTACGACAGCTATTGGCAGCAACAGATGGCGTACGGCAAGGACTTTGCGAAGATCGACATCCCGGTGCTGCAGACAGCGGGTTACTACTATGGTGGACCCGGGGCTGCGGTCTACTACTTGACCGAGCACTACAAACACAAGCCGGATGCTCAGCACTACCTCGTGATCGGCCCCTACGATCACTTCACTGCGCAACGCGGCACGATCGATGCTTTCGGCGAGAAGCAGGAGAATATTGCCGGCTATCCGCTCGATCCGGTTGCTCAGGTCGATCTGGGCGATCTGCGATTCGAGTGGTTCGACTACGTCCTCAGAGGCGGGCCAAAGCCGGCGCTGTTGCAGGACAAGATCAACTACGAAGTCACGGGCGCAAATGTGTGGAAGCACGCGCCTTCGATCGCAGCAATGTCGGCGCGAACGATGCGCCTCGATCTGGATGCGAAACACGCGTCGGGTGGCACGACGAAGCTGACAGTAGATCTCGCGGATCGCGGCGATGTCGATCGCATCCCGGAGGAGATCGCTGTAGCGGACACGTTCGACACACGCAATGGCATCACATTCGTCAGCGAGCCGATTACGCAGGGTATCGAATGGAGCGGCCTGTTCACTGGCCATCTCGAGCTCGTGACCAACAAGCGCGACTTCGATTTCACCGTGCAACCTTATGCGCTGTCGCCGCAAGAGAAGTACACGGCGTTGCCGCCGTATTGGTCGCGAGCAAGCTATGTCGATGACGCGACGACGCGGCAGCTGCTGACTCCAGGCAAGCGCCAAACGCTGAGCTTCACGAGTCGCCGTCTGATCAGCCATCGGACCGCGCCGGGCAGCCGGCTCGTGATCGTGTTGAGTGTCATCAAGGAACCGTTGCGGCAGATCAACTACGGAACAGGCAAGGACGTCAGCGACGAAACCCGCTCGGACGCGGGCGAGCCGTTGACCATCGAATGGCTCGGAGGCAGTTACATCGATATGCCGGTGGGACGTTGAAGACTGGTCGTCGGACAGCTGCAGTGCTGGTGGTGCTGATTGCGCTTGTCGGCATCTACGCGATCGTGTCGAAGGAAGAACGGCCGACTCTTACGGCAGCGGCGCGTGATGTTCCGACAGTCGGGGATGTGCGGCCAGCAATCTCCAGCGCATCGACCAGTAACGCGCCATCAAAGGCTCAGACAACCTCAGCGCGGTTGGTCGATGCAGACAACGTCGTCCCGAGTGAGTCCTACGAAGGAATCGTTCCTGTCTCGACGTCAATAGCGCCTGCGGCGGCGCCAAACCGTCTGGACACACGCTCGCCCTCTAGTCCTCAACGCGCGGCCGCCTCTGCCAAGACTGAGCCCGTCGCCGAGGAAATTCCGCTCGATTGGATGATCACGGGCAGCAACATTGAAGGCTACAAGCTACGAACAGAGAGGGTCGTTGTCCTGAGCGGATCGGCAAGTGCCGTGCTGGAGTCCGATGCGGACACAGACACCTCTCGCTTCGGCGCTCTCATGCAAATGGCGTCCGCCAAGAGCTTCAAGGGAAAGAGGATCGAGTTGTCTGGATACGTTGCGTCGGTGGACGCGCCGGCAGGCGTCTCGATCTGGCTGCGAGCGGACGATGCGAGCGGAACGGTGGTCGCATTCGAAAACACACTGCCACGAGGGCTTCGCGGAACGCAGGAGTGGACGTACCAGAACATCGTCATGGATATCCCGAAGGAGGCGGTCGCGCTTGTGTACGGAGCAGTGCTGAACGCGCGCGGCAAGCTGTACGTCGACGATCTGCAGTTCCGAGTCGTCGATACGAGCGTTGCACCGACGGCGAAGCCCATCACGCCGGCGCCTCACCTGGCACAAGGTACGAGAGCAGATCCGGGTCGGGAGCCGCGCAACCTCGATTTCGAGGAAACCCGGATCAAGACGGAATAGGTGCCGTCATCCGGCGATGCTGCGAATGACACGGCAAGGATTGCCGGCGGCAAACATTCCTTCCGGCACGTCGCGCGTCACCACACTCCCGGCACCGATCACAGCTCGATCACCGATGCGCACTCCTGGGAGAATGATCGCTCCGCCGCCGACCCAAACGTCCGCGCCGATCTCGATGGGCTTGCCGTACTCCTCGCGTCGACGCAGCTCGGCATCCAGTGGATGCATCGGGGTGTAGATTTGCACGGCCGGTCCGAACAAAGTGAAGCTGCCGATGCGGACCGTGCAGACGTCCAGCACCACGCAATTGAAGTTGAAGAACACGCGCTCGCCGAGCTCGATGTTGGATCCGTAGTCGCAGTAGAAGGGCGGCTGCATCCAGACAGTGTCGCCTCCGGCGCCGAGCAGATCCACGAGAATTCGACGTCGCTCGTCTACGGCTTCCTCCCGAGTCCGGTTCAGCGCCTGGCACAGGTCGCGTGCGCGATTTCTGGCCGTAACGAGCTCCGTATCCAGCGCGTTGTAGAGCTCGCCAGCCAGCATCTTTTCTCGTTCACTGCGCATGTCCAAGGCTCCGTATCGGCCAGTTCCTCGGATAAAGATCGAGCAGCTCGCGCCGCTCTTCCTCTGACAGCGCGAAAATTCTCGGCGACTGCGATCGGAAGGCATCGGGCCGGCAAGACGCCGGGCGCCCGCACATCAGCAGACTCGGATCGCGATTGTGATCGAGCCCAATGGCATGGCCGAGCTCGTGCGCGATGACGTTGCTCAGGACATTCGGCAGCGACAGCGGCCATGAGGTGCCATCCTTGATGCCAATGACGACGCGGTCTTCTCGACGTGCCGTGAACGAGATGAAACTTGCGTTCGACAAGACGAGAACCAGGTCCCCTCGATAGCGCTCCACGCTCGCGGGCATCGTGGGCCACGGATTGTGGAAACGAACCTGCCTGGAGAGCGATTCCATGTCACTGTCGGGCACCGTGTCGGTCACCCATTCGATGTCGCCCAATCGAAACGGCGTTCCCAGCTCGGTGAAGGTGCGATTCCAGAACGCCACCGCTTCCCGAACAGCCTCGCGTCGCGGATCGCCTGCCTCGGAAATGACCGTGATGCTGGGGCTCTTCGTCCAAGGGCTACCGAGCGCGCTTTGCCACGCGGTCGCGCCGATCGCGAGGATTGCGACGAGAATCGAGGAGGCCAGGCTCCAGTGGCGGCGGCGCATGAAGGCTAGTGTAGCCTCAGCCCGCAACGAGCAGTGCACGCACCGTCATCGAGGGCCGGCCGCCGTGCACGAGCAGGGATGAGCACACTGGCGGTTCGCTGACGATCTCCACCGACAACTTGGGCAGGATCTGTCGGCGCATTTGCCGGACCAGCTCGCAATCGCCCGCCGTCAGCTGCAACCTGCTATCGCGGAATGAAAGCGTTCGCCATGTGGCGGGGAAGCGCGTCACGTCCTCTTCGGACGGCAGCTTCCTGCCTTGCAAGCGGGCGACAAGCAAGTCCTCGGTGTCGAAGTCCGTCAGAGCGCGGAGGTTCTCTGGCGTCGCCTCCACCGGCGATTCGAGAGCGAACTGCAATGTCACAGTACCCGCAATGTCATCGCACCTGAGACGATCGGACGGCGCGGCGGGTCGCGCTCCGACGTGCATGAGCATGCCTGCGAGCTTCTGCCACAGGCCGCTGCACGTATAGGCCGTATCCCCAGTGCGGTACACGAAGCGAATGACCTGCGGCATCCATATGGCCTCGATGGGTGCCAAGTCGGCGCCCGCATTCGCGGCTGTGACGCCGAACAAGAAACAAGCGATGGCCGTTAAGGCTTTCATCACTACCAAAGATGCAGATAGCACGAAGTTGGTTGCAGCTCATTGCGACCGGAACTGCCACGGAAATGGAGCATTAATGACCAAATTGCATTTGTGCAGGAGCACTCGATGAGGGTTTCAGGGATCTTGTTGCTCGTCATCTGGGCGAACTCGCTTGCCGCCTCGCCAGAACCACCGCTGCAGGACTACCACGCGGAATCCATCGAAGCCGGCGACTCTCAGTCGAAGCGCTATGCGTACTTCGAGTTCGCCAAGCTCTATGCTCACGACGGCCGGCGGGAACAAACGTTACATGCGCTGGAGCGCGCGCTTGCGAACCGCTTCACGCCGCGCACGCAGATCCGTGACGAACCGGCGTTCCAGGGGTACGCGAACGATGAGCGTTTCCGTGCCATCTCGGGTCAGCTGCCGCCACGCGATTTCTCGCGCGACGAGGGATGGCGCTACGACATCGCATTCCTGGGCGACGAAGCCCGTCGGCTGCACGCGAGTCCGACGCGCGAGGCATTCTCTGAGGAGTTCGCACAGGCAACGCGGGCACTGAGCGACGCCGTCCCGACGCTGTCCGACACGCAGATCCGAGTGAAGATGCAGACGCTCTTGGCGCTGCTGCACGACGGGCACAGCGGTGTCGATATCGATCAGGACGCGCGGCGATTGCCGGTGCGTCTGTATTTCTTCAAGGATGGCGTCTTCGTGATCGACGCGAGCGATGGCCACAAGGAGCTCATCGGCAGTCGCGTGCTCCGCATTGGGTCGCGCCAGATCGACGACCTCCTGACCGAGCTTCCTCGATATGTGCCGCGTGACAACGCGATGACCATCAAGTGGCGCGGACCTCCGACACTGACGAGGATGCAATTCCTGCAGGCGCTCGGCGCGGTAGATTCGCTCGAGTCGGCAACGTTGACGCTCGAACGCGATGGTCGCAAACCTCGTACCGTGAAGGTGAGCTCGATACCGGTGACGGATCGGGAGCTGGTCGGCCTGGTGCCGCCTTCGCGGGCTTCAGCTCCGCCTCCGCTCTACCTGAAACAACCGGCGACGACCTACTGGTTCGGGCCGATTGACGCGGAGACGCTGTATCTGCAATTCAACGGCATCTTCAACATGCCTGGTGGACCCGCCATCCCGGAGTTTGCGGAGGCCTTGCAGCAAGAGCTCGCCAAGGGCGCCGTGCAGAATCTCATCGTCGATGTGCGCCTCAATTCAGGCGGCGACTTGGGCCTCTACCCGCCGTTGTTCCGAGTGCTCGCCGGATTTCGTGCCAGCTCTGCGCAGCATCGGATCTATTGCATCATCGGCCGCAATACATTCTCAGCAGCGCAGGCATTCATCGGCGACCTGGAAAGGTTCCTGAGTCCGGTATTTGTCGGCGAGCCGAGCGGCTCGAGCCCGAACTTCACGGGCGAATCGACCGGCTGGTTCGAGCTGCCGTACAGCCACACTCGCGTCAACATTTCAGAGCGATATCATCAGCACTCGACGTTTCCGGACGACGCACGCAAGTGGATTGCGCCGCGCATTCCGGTCGAGCTCAGCTCGAGCGACTACTTCTCGAATCGGGATCCGGCGGTGGAGGCGATACTCGCCGTCCTGCGTGATGCGCACTAATGGCGCTTACACAGATGGCGATAGAGGTATCCAGAAGTGCTGCCTTTGCGCATGTCGATTCGTTCCGGCCGTCTCTCTTCGGCGTTCGAGACGAAACCGAAGCCCATGTCGCCGGTGGCGGCTCTGCCGGAGTAGGTGATGAGCTCGAGAATCGAGATCGTCTGAGCGGCGCAGTCGATGACCGCCTCGATCTCGTTCGACCGGAATCGGGGCGCGGTCACGGTGCCGGCCGTGCCGAGAATCGGCACGTCCAGCACATACTTGAAGGTCACGACGTCGCCCTTCCACCGAATGGAGTCGGCATCGACGTAGAGCGGATCGTGAAAGTCATCGGCAGCAATCGCTACGGGGACCACGTTCTTCGCGTCTACTGCGCAACAGACGCTCAGCGCGATTGCGATCGCGAATAGCTTCCCGCCTCGAACAGGGCGTATCTTCACAATGCCTCCGGGGCGCTCCATGTGGGCTCGCGAAGGCTAGCAGGAGGACGCATATGTCGTCGGAGCTGCATGGCATAAGTGAGCGCTGGTTCAAGGCGTGGTTCGACAAGGACGCTGCGCTGGTGGATCGGCTGGCGACTCAGGACTACATCTACATAGCCCCGAGCGGGGCGACGCTCGATCGCGAGGCGATCCTCAGGATCATCCGTTCTCCGGGCTATCGGCTGGATCGTGGGATACGCACCGAAGTCGTCGTCCGCCTGCTGGGTCGTGACGCGGGCGTAGTGCGACACCGTTACGAAGGTGCCGGCTCGCTCGACGGCAAGGCCTTCACGGACGACCATCGCGGCCTCATGGTTTGGGAGAAGCAGGGTGGCGAGTGGCGGCTCGTGATGGAGCAGAATTCGTTTTCGCAGTAGGGATGAGCTCATGATCAGACTGATCGGTCTGCTCCTCGCATTCTGGGTCGTCACTTCGCAGGCGGAAGAGTGCCGGTTCTCAGCGCGCATGCACGCGCTCGACTTCTGGATCGGCAAGTGGGAGGTCTCGCAGAACGGCCGGGTCGTCGGCACCAACACGATCGAATCGACTCTCAATGGCTGCGCAATCCTCGAGCATTGGCGCGACGTCAAAGGAGGCGAGGGGACCAGCCTCTTCTACTTCAACCCGAACGAGGATCTGTGGAAGCAGGTGTGGATCACCAGCCAGTCGCTCAAGCTCGGCGGCACCAAAGAGAAGATCGAAGATCGCGATTACACCGCGAGCGGTCGCATCCGCTTCATGGGAATGGACCGCACGACGCTGACCCAGGAGGCCGACGGCAAAGTGCGCCAACTCATCGAGACCCCTGCGGATGGCGGCAAGACGTGGGTCACGACCTTCGATGCCGTTTATCAACGCACTTCATCGCAGGCCAGCTCCGACTGTAGCTCATCGCGCGAAGCCGTGGCGGCCGCGCCGGAGCGACTGATCGACAACAACAACAACCGCGACGTCGAAGGAGTGCTTGCCGGGTATACCGAAGATGCCGTGTGGCTCTCGCCCGATCAGCCCGTCGTTCGGGGTCGCAAGAATTTTCGGCCGCGCTATGAATCCCTGTTTCGCGACAACAAGCTCGACTACATCGCGGAGGTCACCGAAGCCCGCGCCGACGGCTCTGTCGGTTACGCATGGGGCAAGATTCGTGGCACGAGCACGCCGATCGATGGCAGCCCGGCGCGTTCGGTCGAAGATACGTTTCTCGCAATCACACGCTGCGAGTCCGGCCGCTGGCTCGTGTCGCATCTGATCTGGAGTCACGCGCCTCGCTGACGCGTGATGCAGAAACTGCTGTTTCGCGCTCGTTGATCCCGCAAGCACTGCTCCGCCCGCGCGGAAGGTCGTGACTATGGTGACACCCTGAGTCTCAACCAGGGGAGTTGCCTCATGTCACGCAACAACAATCTCGCACTGGCCGTGCGCCGCGCTCTCGTGCTCGGTGCTGCAAGCACTGCCGTTCTAGTTCAACCAATCCATGCCGCCGAAGAGGGCTCGACGATTTCGGAAGTCATCGTCACGGGCTCGCGCATCGCCCAACCGGGATTGACCAGCATCAGCCCGGTGGTCTCCGTCGGCTCCGATCAGATCAAGATCGAAGGCGTCACTCGCGTCGAAGACCTGATCAACAATCTGCCGCAGGCCGTTGCGGATTTCGGCGGCAACCTGTCGAATGGCGCGACCGGTGCCGCGACAGTAAACCTGCGCGGCCTCGGCTCGCAGCGCACGCTCGTGTTGGTGAACAACCGGCGCCTGATGCCGGGCGATCCGACGCAGAGCGGCTCGGCTTCGCCGGATCTCAACCAGATCCCTACGGCGCTGATCGAGCGCGTCGAGGTGCTGACCGGCGGTGCCTCAGCCGTGTACGGCGCCGACGCAGTAGCGGGCGTCGTCAACTTCATCATGAATGACAACTTCGAGGGTGTGCGCCTCGATGCCCAGTACAGCCTGTACCAGCACAACCAGCACAGCGACAACATTGCCGCGCTCGTGCGCGGACGGAACTTCGCTCTGCCCGACAGCAACGTGACGGATGGCGCTACCAAGGACATCACCTTCGTCGCCGGCATCAACACGCCAGATGGTCACGGCAATGCGACCGTGTACGTCGGCTACCGCGAGCTCGAGAAGCTCAAGCAGGATCAGCGCGATTTCAGCGCCTGTTCGCTGGGCTCGGGCAGCGCGTTCAGCTGCTCGGGCTCATCGACAACTGCGGCTGGCCGTTTCCGTACGCGCGCGGACTCTCCGTTCGGCAGATTCGACAGCACGATCGGCCCGGACAACCGGCTGCGGCCCTTTGCAAC
>Ga0075430_100001166_pt1 | contig 21040 bp, 16 predicted proteins | sample RhiMetdeltSRZDD4_FD_75294 | JGI IMG/M metagenome (GOLD analysis project Ga0075430, IMG submission 75294) | Populus rhizosphere microbial communities from Tennessee, USA - Rhizosphere MetaG P. deltoides SRZDD4 | ecosystem: Host-associated > Plants > Roots > Rhizosphere > Soil | place: USA... | reverse complement strand
AGCAGCGATTCGACGCGGCCCTCGCCGACCCCCCAGACGGTCACGGTGTAGCGGCCGATCGTCCCCGGCAGGGTGACGGCGTAGTAGGGCACGACGATGGCCGTGCAGACGACGATGGGCACGGCGCCGAGGCGCAGCAGCGCGCCGATCCCCCCGGAGCGTCCGGCCCGGTTGACGGCCAGCACGACGGCCGGCAGCGCCACGATCAGGATGACCGAGGCCGCGTTGTCGCGCGACCACTGGGCCAGGCCGACCAGGATGCCGAGCGCCACGCCGCGGCGCCAGCCGGGCGACGCGACGTAGGCGAGCGACAGGAAGAGGATCGCCACCGCCAGCATCACGAGCTGGACGTCGCGGCGGAGATCCTGGATGCCGCCGTCCCAGGCGTAGAGCGCGCCCGGCACGACGGGAAGGGTAGCCGCGACGACCTGGCGCAGCCGGCCCCATCCGAACGTCCGGCCGTAGGTCACGATGGCGGCCTGGGCGGCCAGCAGCAGCACGAAGTTGAGCGAGACCAGCGCCTCCGGCGACTTGATCGGCGCCCAGGAGAGGGCCAGGGCGTAGGCCGGCTGCAACCAGGACAGCCCGGTACTGAACGCGTGCGGGAGCAGGAAGCTCACGCCGTAGATCGGCACCCAGTTCAGGAGCTGGAAGAGGTCGGCGAACAGGCCAATCGAGTCGTAGTGCGGCGGGTACTCGCGGTAGTGCTGGCGGACGACCAGGAACGTCAGGAGGTAGAGCGCGAGCATCCACCCGCCGACGGCGACGGGGACGACGCCGACGAGGGACCGGACGGGGCGCAGGCGATCGGTCCGGGCGGGCGCGGTCCGGGCGGCCGTCGCGGGGGGCACGGGGAGCGCGGTCATGGCGACGGGTGCGCGTCCGGCCGGCGGTAGAGACAGTGCGCGAATAGCGGCTGACCGGTCTGGGGCTGGTCGATCTGGTTCTTGAAGCCGGCCAGCCGCAGCCCACACCCTTCGAGCAGCTGGTGGACCTCCTCGAACAGGGGCTGGCCCTCGTAGATCGGCACGAACGACATCTCGACCAGCACGATCTTCGCGGCCGAGAAGACGGCCTTGCCGCCCCGGATGACCCGGTCCTCGACGCCCTGGACGTCGATCTTGACGAGGATGTCGGGCGCGAGCATGTCCACAGGCAGGACGTCGTCGAGGCGCGCAAGGGTGACCGTCACGGGGGTCTCGCGCTCGGTCTCGGGGAAGACCCGCCGGCTGAGGTCGCTGACGCGCAAGAGCGACGAGGCCGGGCCGTACGCGTTCTCGAAGAAGGTCGCCTCGCCGGGCGCCTCGGCCAGGGCGACGGGGTGGATCGTCAGGCTCGGAAGCCGGAGCTTCAGCGCGGCCAGCGGCGCCCGGCAGGACGGCAGCGGCTCGAACGCGTGGACCGCCTCCGGCTGGAAGAACTCGGCCAGGTACGCCGAGTAGGCGCCGTCGTTGGCGCCGACGTCGATCACGGTCCGGATCGTCGTCGTGTCGCGGACCCAGTCCCAGACGTCCCAGACCGGCGCACCCGACCCGCGCGACGGCGCCACCACGAGCGAGTAGCCGTGCCGGCGGAAGCGGCGCTGGGCGATCTTGACGAGGCGACGGCGGAGGGACGGGGAGAGGAGGCTGCTCACCACGAGGGCCGGACCGGACTCACGTCGGGACGAGCCCGACGATCCAGGTGAGGGCGCGCTCGCCGGTGCGGCGGGCGCTCCAGCGCATCCGATCCATCAGGCCGGGCTCCTCACCCGGGAAGCGCTGGGCCGTCTGGTGCGGATCGTCGTAGCGGACGCCCAGCCGATCGCGCAGCTCCGGCCCGTTCGGCTCCCAGAAGACGCCCTCCCAGCGCTGGCGGTACGCCTCGCGGTCGCGGGCGAGCAGCTCGCGGTTCGACTTCCTGACGGCCGGATTGGCGCCCTCGAAGTGCTCGACGAAGGCGTCGGGGCAGTCCTCGATCTCGAAGCCGGCCTGCCACATCTTGAGGCAGAGGTCGCCGTCCGCCTTGTAGAACTGGTAGCGGTCCTCGTCCGCCCAACCGACCGCCTCCAGGGCCGTCCGCGAGAAGAGGCCGTGGTTGACCATCAGCTTGCCGCCGAACGTCCGCTGGACGTAGTAATCCCGCTCGTTGGGCCAGTTGCGGTAATAGAATGCCACCCCGCCGACGTTCCGCCCCTCGGCTTCGAGGTCCGCGAAGCGCTCGGCGCCGCGATCGATGGCGCCGGGGACAAGCAGGCAGTCGTCGCTGATCATCAGGATGTAGCGGCCCTGCGCCGCCTTGAATCCGAGGTTCATGAAGTAGCCCCAGCTCCGGCGCCGGACCGGGGCGCCGCGGAAGTCGCCGCGGTTGTGCTGGACGATCGTGATCAGGTCTTTCTGCCGGACGAGCCAGTCGAGCGAGCCGTCCGTCGAGCCGCCGTCGACGACGATCGTCTCGTGGGTCACCCGGGCGCCGTTCGCCCGGATGCTCTCGATGGCCTGCTCCAGGAAGCGGCGCCGGTTGTAGCTGCCGATCACGACCGAGACCAGCGGCCGATCGGAGGTCGGCGCAGCGAGGTCGAGCTCCTGGAGCGCGCTCTTGTGCTGTTCGCCGGTCTCTGTCGTCATCGTCTAGGGCGCCTGTGTGCACTGGATCCCTGTCGCGTTCGCGACACGGTCGCTCGACGATCGTTGGCTGCCGCCGAGGCCACGGAGGGCGTGGTGGCCGAACGAGCGCGTTGGGCGGGCGCCGGACCGAGCGGCCTCATGGGCCGCCTCCGGCCCCGCTCCGGGCGTCCGCCGCGCCGCTCAGCGCCAGCCCGCCGTCGATCGAGCGTCTCGTCTCCCAGTGGAGGCGCGGCCGGACGGCACCGGGGAAATCGCGGCCGTAGAGGCCGCGCGCCGTGTGGTCGTCGCCGAACCGCTCGTAGACGTTGAACGAGACGGCGCGGTCGACGGAACAGTGAGTCTCGAACGGGTCGGGCGTGTTGAGGGCGACGGTGACGTGGGTGATGCCGACGTTCAGGAGGTGGGGCGGGACCCAGGCCGTCGCGACGTGACGCCCGACCGTCGGCGGGATCCGCAGCCACTCCGGATCGGTGTAGGAGACGACGAAGAGGTACTGATCGGCGGTGTTCTTGAGGTGGAGCGCCGGCTGGACGTTCTTGCCCGCGCGCAAGATCTCGAAGGTGACCTCGATCCCGAGCGTCTCGTCGACGGCGACGCTCGAGCAGGGGCGGCCGTCCTGGCTGAGGAGCCGGACGCCGATCAGGCGCGTGTCATCGTCGCCGGGGATCATCGAGGCCTGGGCGGCGTCGGACGGATCCGCGGACGCGTCGAGGGCCGCGAAGCGCGCGGCGTCCAGCCCACCCACCGTCGAGATCACGTCGTCCGCCTCGACGCCGTTCGGGATCCCGCCCGGCGCCCAGACGCGGGCCGAGCGGACGCCGGCCAGCTCTTCGAGGTACGCCTCGACGACGCGCTCGGCCGGGCCGTCCTGGCGGATCTTGCCGCCGTCCAGCCAGATGCAGCGGTTGCAAAACCGAGAGATGGCATCCAGGCTGTGTGAGACGAAGAGGAGGGTCCGTCCCTCGGAGACCAGCCCCTCGACGCGCTCCAGGCACTTCTGCTGGAACGAGAGGTCGCCGACGGCCAGCACCTCGTCCAGGAGCAGGATGTCCGGGTCAAGATGCGCCGCCACCGCGAAGGCGAGCCGCATCTGCATGCCGCTGGAGTAGCGCTTGACGGCCGTGTCGAGGAACGGGCGGACGCCGGCGAACTCGACGATGTCGTCCATCCGGCTGTCGATCTCGGCGCGTCTCAGCCCGTGGATCGAGGCGTTGAGGTAGACGTTCTCCCGGCCCGACAGGTTCTCGTTGAAGCCGGTGCCGACCTCCAGCAGCGAGGTCAGCCGGCCTCTGATCGTCGCCGCGCCCTTCGTCGGGAAGACGACTCGTGAGAGGACCTTGAGCAGGGTCGACTTGCCGGCGCCGTTCCGCCCGACGATGCCGACGCGCTCGCCGCGCGTCACCTCGAACGAGACGTCGTCGAGCGCCCAGAACTTGTCGCGCTTCGCGCGTGGGCCCTGCACCCCGCGCAGGGTGCGCATCAGCGCGCCGACCCCGCCGTGCACGGACCAGCCGCCGTCCGGGCCGCGCGAGTACTGCTTCGAGATGCCCCGCGCCGAGATCGCGATCGTCGTCATCAGAGCCGGTCCGCCAGGTTGGCCTCGGTGCGCCGGAACGCCCAGACGCCCAGGGCCAGGATCACGATGCTGCACGCCAGCGAGTAGAGCCAATCCCCGACGGCCAGCGGGAAGCTGTCGAAGAGGGCGGCGCGGAACGCCAGCAGGAGGCCGACCATCGGGTTGAGGTGGTAGATGCCGCGCAGGACGGCCGGGATCATGTCCGGCGCGTAGATCACCGGGGAGAGCCAGAGCCCGAGGCTGAGCAGGAAGGCGAGCGCCCGCTCCCAGTCGCGGTTCTCGATCGAGATCGCCGAGACCAGCGTCCCGACGCCGAGCGACAAGGCGACGGCCTGGAGCAGCACGATCGGCAAGAGCACGACCTCCCAGCCGGGCCGGATGCCGAACCAGATCATCATGGCGACCAGCGGGACGAGCGCGATGACGATGCTGATGAGCGAGGCGACGACCGGCACCAGCGGCGTGAGCAGGCGCGGATAGTAGACCTTCGTCAGCAGGGCGGAGTCGAGCCGGATCGCGCCGGCCGACGAGGTCGCGGCATCCAGGAAGTACATCCAGAGCACCAGCCCGCTGAAGACGTAGAGGGCGTACGGCAGGTCGACGTGGGTGTTGGCGCCGGAGAAGCCCCGGAAGAGAACGAAGACCAGCGTGAAGAGGATCGGCCGGGCGATGGCCCAGGCAGACCCCAGGCGGGTGGCGTCGAACTCGACGCGGACGTTGCGCCAGACCAGCGCCGTGAAGAGGTGCCGAAACTGCCACAGCTCGGCGAGTACCACGCCGAAGCCTGGCCCCGCCGGTCGGATCTCGGTCACGGCCTCGCCGCGCGAGGGCGGCAGCGAGCCGGGCCGGTCGACCGTGACGGAGGTGGGAAGAACCTGGGACATGCGGGGAGGGCTCCTCGACGCTCCGCGATCAGCCGCACGCACGCGGCTCGCGGCGCCGCATTGTACCCCACGCCCTCGCAACGAGGCGATGGCACGCACACCGGGTGGCTGGCATCCAGGCTGTCTGATCTGCCGCGCTTCCGGGCGTCCAGGCCTGCGCTACAGGCAGGCACCAGGAGGCTGACTACGTCTTGACGACGATTCCCTGCCCGGTCGGAAGCGCCAGGATCGGTACGCCGACGCTGGTCGCAAACGCATCCGCACTCTCTCGCTGGAGCGGCCGGCGCGCCCAGCCGTAGTCGTCCAGTACGACGACGGCCCCGTGGGCCAGCTCTGGCCAGAAGTACTCGAGTGCCGCACGCTCGGGGGCTGCGAGGTTCATGTCGATCGAGAGGTACGCCACACGTTCAATCTTGACCGAGGTAAGTGAGTCCGGAACGGTCCCGCGCACGAGATGCGCACGCGGGTACGGTGCGAAGTTCCCCTGCGCGAGACCGAAGCACTCGTCGTAGTTCGACGCGTTATCCGCGATGGCCTTGTCTCGCTCGGTCTCGTGGGCCTGTGTAAGTGGGATGCCCGCATAGGTGTCGAACAGCCAGAAGTCCCGATCGAGGGACGTGAAGTCCAGGTACTTACAGACTGCCAGCGAGTACATGCCGGTGTTGACGCCACACTCGACGTAGTCGCCGGCGAGGCGCGTGGCAAGTTGGGCCGCCCACAGCACGACGTGCACGCGCCACTCGACATGGATGTCGTCAGACGCGCCGCGTGCTCGTCCGATGTGATGCCCGGAGCTCATGCCCGTCCGGTACGCCTCGCGGAAGCGAGGATCGGCAAGGAACGGCAAAGCCTGGTCCCAGACAGCCAGTCCATCCGCGTGGTAGGCGGCGTCGGCCAGCTGGCGCACGTGCACCTGCAGGTCGGCGTTCAGCCGTTGCGACAGCTCGCGCTCGGCTGCGAGCTCGCCGTGCAGACGCCGAACTTCGGCATCCAGGTACCGTGCTCGGTCCCAGCCCTCCTCGGCGCTCCGGCGGAGTCGCGCAAGCTCGTCCAGCTCAGTCACACGGCGATCGTAGCACGTCCGACATGCGACGACGTGACGGAGCGCGGCTGGCGCTGCGTCAGGCCTGGTCCTCGGGCGCGCGGCGGAGCAGCCATCCGGAGGGCCATTGCGACACGCCCCCCTGGAGGTGACTCTCGTTGAACTGCCACATGGGCGGCTGCAGCACGAACTCCGAGTGCGCGGCGACGAACTCCTCGGCGGCTCGGGCCGGGTTGTCTGCCTCCCAGGTCGGCCTGCCGCCCGGGACGTCCGCGAGAGCCCGCATCAATCCGTCCTGCACGATCAGGTACGATCCGGGCGTGACGAGCGGCGCGTACGCGCGGAGCTCCGCGGCCACGTGCGCGTACGTGTGATTGGAGTCGAGCGTCACCATGACCCGGTCCTCCGGGCCGATCTGCGCGCGGACCTGATCGACCACGGCGGGATCGGTCGAGCTGCCCTCGATCAAGGTGATGAACGGCCGCAACGGATGCTCGTCGAGCGCCGTGCGGTTGTGGGGCCGGATCTCGACGTCGACGCCGACGACGCGGCCGTGCCCCATCAAGGCGCAGAGGCTGGCGAAGTACACCAGCGAGCCGCCGTGCGCCACGCCGGTCTCGACGATGACGTCGGGGCGGAGGTGATAGACGACTTCCTGGACCCGAAGCAGGTCCTCCGGCAACTGGACGATCGGTCGCCCGAGCCAGGTGAACGTGTAGGAGTGCTTCTGGGACCAGCCGACCTTGAGCCACTCCTGCGACACGATCGCGAACGCCTCCGGGCTGTACAGCTCCAGGCGCTCGACCTGGCCATCGCGGTCGACGGTCAGTGTCCGGGTCTCCGTGTCGATGGTCAGCTTCATCAGGCCCAGGCCTCCAGCCGGGTGACCGCCGCGCGGGTGCGGGGCGGGCCGTCCGACTCAGCTCGCATGCGCGTCCTCCCGGCGCCACCAGTCGACGGTGCGGCGCACCCCGTCTTCGAGGCCGACGCGGGGCCCCCAGCCGACCTCGCGGGTCAGCCTGGTCACGTCCGCGACCAGCTTGCGAGGCTCGTCCGGGTCGGCCGGCCTGGCGCCAAACTGGAGCAAGTGCTCACGTCCGATCTCCCGGCCGATCGCCGACAGCAGCTCGCGAATCGTCGTCGGCTGCCCCGACGCGACGTTGACCGCGCCGGTCACCGAGCTCGCCAACAATCGTACCAGCGCCTCGGCGACGTCCTCGACGTAGAGGAAGTCGCGGACCTGTTCGCCGTGCGAGCAGGGGATCGGCTCGCCGCGCAGGAGCGCCCGGATGACGGACGCGGCGAGCCGATCGGGCATCTCGCCGGGACCGTAGAGGTAGAAGATCCGCGCCCACGCCGTGCTGCCGATCCCGTACTGCCGGGCGAACGCCGGGAGCATGACGCTCAACGCCGCCTTCGAGGCGCCGTAGAGGGACGACGGTTCGAGCGGCGTGACGCCCTCGACGCAGGGCCGGTCGGTCGGGGCGTACTCGGCGCAGCTGCCGACCATCACGACCCGTCTCCCGCCGGCCTGGGCGAACGCCCGGAGCAGGGTCAGGCTCGCGTCGACCCACCGCCAGTTCAACGGGGAGGACCAGAGTACCCCCGGTTTGGCGATCCAGGCCAGGTGCAGCAGGTGGCTCGGCCTGACCTCGTCGAGCAGGGCGGCGACCCGCTTCGGGTCGAACAGATCGGCCTGATGCCAGGTCGCCTCGGCTGTGGCCGGCCTGTCCTCCGTGCTGACAGCGTGGACCTCGCAGCCTCGGGCGAGCAGTTTCGTCACACAGTGCGAGCCGATGAAGCCGCGCGCGCCGGTCAGGAGGACTCGCTTCGTCATGGCGGGCCGGGACGGAGGTGCGGATGGTAGTCGGGATACGAAGCGTCGCGGTCGGCGATGACGGCCGGCGCGAACGGCCAGGTGACGCCGAAGGCCGGGTCGTCCCAGCGGACGCCGGCCCCGGACTCGGGAACGTATGGCCGGGAGATCTGGTAGGAGACCTCCGAGCCGTCGACCAGCGTCAGGAAGCCGTGGGCGCACCCTTCGGGGACGTAGAGCCCGCGGCCGTTGTCTGCCGTCAGCTCGACGCCGACCCACCGGCAGTAGCTCGGCGAGCCCGGGCGGAGGTCGACCGCGACGTCGAAGACGGCGCCCCGGGTGCAGCGGACCAGCTTCACCTCGCCGTACGGCTCGCGCTGGTAGTGCAGCCCACGGAGCGTGCCGGCCCGCGCGTTGAACGACGTGCTGCACTGGGCGATGCGCGGATCGAGGCCGTTGACCCGAAATTCGTCCGCGTCGTAGGTGCGGGCGAAGTACCCGCGCTCATCGGCATGGCGCTCTTGCTCGATCACGAACACCCCGGTCAGCGCCGTCGGCTTGACGATCACGGCGACGCCTCGACCACGCGAGGATCCGGCACCGGCAGGATGAACCGGCCGCCCTGTGCCCGGTACGCCGCCTGCTGGCGGACGATCTCGTCGGCCAGGTTCCAGGGCAGGATCAGCACGTAGTCCGGTGGATCGTCGAGGAGGACGTCGGGCGATCGGATCGGCAGGCCGACGCCCGGCATGGAACGGCCCTGCTTGTGCTCGCTTCGGTCCACGACGTACTCGATCGTCTCGGCGCCCAGGGCGCAGTAGTTCAGCAGCGTCGCGCCCTTGGCGGCGGCGCCGTACGCCGCGATCCGCGCGCCACGGCCCTTCAGGTCGTGGAGCAGGTCGCGGAGCCGTTGCTTGACGGCGGCGGCCTTCTCGGCGAGCCCGAGGTAGTAGTCGAGCCGGTCCAGGCCGCGCTCGCGCTCGTCCAGGAGCATGGCTCTCAGAGACTCGGACCGGTTGGCTGCCCGACCGACGAACAGCCGCAACGAGCCGCCGTGGATCGGGATCCGCTCGACATCCTGGATCGCCAGGCCGTGGCGCCCGAAGAGCGCCTCCAGCGCAGTGAGCGAGAAGTAGCAGAGGTGCTCGTGGTAGATCGTGTCGAAGGCGGCGCCCTCCACCAGGTCGCGGACGTACGGCACCTCGATCGCTGCCACGCCCGTCTCCTTGAGCAGGAGCGCCACGCCACGTACGAAGCCGTTGAGGTCCGCGACGTGGGCGAGCACGTTGTTGGCGTGGATTACGTCGGCGCGTCGGCTCTCCCTGACCAGCCTGGCGGCGAGCGCGTCGCCGAAGAACTCGGCGACGGTCGGGATGCCGCGCGCCTCGGCGACCTTCGCGACGTTCAGGGCCGGCTCGACGCCGAGGATCGGCACGCCGAGGTCGCGGTAGAACTGGAGCAGGTAGCCGTCGTTGCTGGCCAGCTCCACGACCAGCGAGTCGGCGCCCAGGCCCCGCTCGCGGACCAGTCGGCGGGCGAGCGCCTCGGAGCTTGCGAGCATCGTCTCGGAGAACGACGAGAAGTAGACGTACTCGCGGAACAGCGTCTCGGGCGGGATGGTCTCGCCGATCTGCACCAGCGAGCAGGCGGGGCAAAAGCCGAGGTCGAGCGGGTAGCGCGGCTCCGGCGCGTCACGCTCCTCGGCGCGCACCAGGCTGTTCGCCAGCGGCATCGCGCCGAGCGAGAGGACTGGCAAGACGCCGGGCCGGCCGCAGGACCGGCAGCCGGCCGGGAAACGTTCGGGCGCGGCGTCGTTACGAGGTGGCAAGGCTCTCCGTCTTTCGGCCGAAGAGGCGCGTGTACCAATCGATCGTGCGCCGCAGGCCGTCGTCCAGGGCGTGGGTCGGGCGCCAGCCGAGGACGTCGCGGGCCTTCCGCGGGTCGAGGCGCTGGACCGGGATCTCGCCGGTGGCCACGCCGCGCACGTCCGGCGTGAGCGTCGAGCCCATCAGCGCGACGATCCGGTCGACCAGCTCCAGGACGGTGAGCGAGGCGTCGTACGAGAAGTTGAACGCCTCGCCCCGCAGCTCCGGCCGGGCCGCCAGGGCCTCGGCGAGCGCCAGGTAGGCGGCGACGCCGTCCTCGACGTAGAAATAGTCGCGGACGTACGTCCCGTCCGAGCGGATCACCGGCCGCTCGCCCCGGTAGATCGAGCGGATCGTCCCGGGGACCAGCCGGCTCCAGTTCAGGTCGCCGCCGCCGTAGAAGTTGCCGCACCGGGTGACGCAGACCGGCACGTCGAACGTGGCGGCGTAGCTCTGGGCGATCAGGTCGGCGCACGCCTTGCTGACGTCGTACGGGAAGCGGGCGCGGAGGGGGGTCATCTCGTCGTAGACGGCGGAGGCGTGATCGCCGTACGCCTTGTCGGTCGAGGCGATGACGACCTGGCTGACGCGCGGGCTGCGCCGGCACGCTTCGAGCAGCGCCCAGGTGCCGCCGACGTTGGTCTCGAAGGTCGAGGCGGGGTTCAGGTTCGCGACGCCGACGATCGCCTGGGCGGCGAGGTGGAACACGGTGTCGATCTCGTACTCGCCGAGGATGCGTTCGAGGAGGGCCTGGTCGCGGACGTCGCCCCGGACCAGGCAGACCGCGTCGGCGAGCCCTTCGGCGAGCAGGCGGCTCTGGGGGACGTGGTCGCGCACGAGGCAGACGACGCTCGCCTGGCGGGCGACGAGGTGCTGGACCAGCCAGCCGCCGACCAGGCCGGTGGCCCCGGTCACGAGGGTTGGGCGGTCCGTCCAGAACGCGGCCGTCACGACCAGAGCTTCCAGGGCGGGCGCTCGCTGCGCCAGAGCGATTGGAGGAGGCGCACGTCGCGCAGGGTGTCCATGCTCTGCCAGAAACCGGTGTGGCGGAAGGCGCTGAGCTGGCCGTCCTCGGCGAGCCGGCGCATGGTGTCTTGCTCCAGGCTGTCGTCGGGGCCGCGCAGGTACTCGAAGACGCCGGGCTCCAGGACCATGAAGCCGCCGTTGATCCAACCCTCGCCGATCTCGGGCTTCTCGATGAAGGTGGTGACGGCGTCGCCGTCGAGCTCCAGTCCGCCGAATCGGGACGGCGGCCGGACGGCCGTGATGGTGGCCAGGCGCCCCTGAGTCCGGTGGAACGTGACGAGCCGATCGAGGTTGATGTCGCTGACGCCGTCGCCGTAGGTCAGGAAGAACGTCCCGTCCTTGAGCCAGCGTTCGAGCTGCCAGACCCGGCCGCCGGTGTTCGTCTCCGCCCCGGTCTCGACGAGGTGGACCCGCCACGGCTCGACCGGCTCGTGATCCTCGAGCTCGACCCGGCCGGTGCCGAGGTCAACGCTGATGGTGCGGCGGAGCGTGGGATAGTCCAGGAAGTATCGTCGGATGACGTCGCCGAGATACCCGAGCGGCACCACGAACTCGCCGACGCCGTAGTGGGCGTAGTGCTTCATGATGTGCCAGAGGATCGGGCGCCCCCCGATCTCGACCATCGGCTTCGGCTTGACCTCGGTCTCCTCGGCGAGGCGGGTGCCGAGGCCGCCGGCGAGGATGACGGTCTTCATGGGTCCCTATTATGGTCTACTTCGGAACGTCGGCTGGCGATCGGCTGAGCGTCTCGATCAGCGCCAGCCGCTCGTCACAGGCCCGCTCCAGCCCGCGAATGACCTCCAGCCGCTCCTCGCAGGTTCGGCTCAGCTCCTCGATCAGCGCTAGCCGTTCGTCGCACGTCTGCCGGAGGAGTTCGATGACCCGCTGCTGCTCCCGGTAGACCTCCGAGTCCATCACGCCCTCGACCGCGCCGGTGGCCCCCCCGCCCCCATGCTACGTGTGTCGCGGATACCGAGGGCGCCCGCCGGGAGACACAGACGGGCCGTGTCCGCCACGAACTCCGCGATCGTCGGCACACGGCGGGGGTCGGTGTGATACGTGACCGTCGTCAGGTTCCGCGCGGGGTCAAGCTCGTAGTGGAAGCCGATGGACCCCGGCGGGCGACGTGGCGGTCGGAGCTCGAACTGCGCCGGATCGAGCCCGTTCAGCTCCGCCATCTCCCGAACGCAGGCCGTGAACTCGTCCCAGCGCCGGGCGAATCGGCCCGGGTACGCGCAAACGCGGTGCAGGAAGGCCTCCATGTCGAAGGTCAGCCCGCCGTCGTCCGGGAAGAAGCGCTGCACGCCCTTCAGGTAGCAGTTCGCCACCATCACCTCGACGATGAGGCCCAGCCCGCGGAAGCGAGGGTCGACAGCCGCCATTTGCTCGCTGTGCTCCGAATAGAACCGGTCGCCGGCTTCGCCCTCGACATACCAGTGCGAGAGCCCCGTGCTATGCCGGGAGAGGCCCGTGACGGTCAGCGGGCGGTAGCTGTAAAGAAACCGCTCGGTCGTGCCGAGGACGGCCATACCCGAGAAGATGTCCGGCGAGGACTCGACGAAGAACTGCCCGCCGAAGCGCGATCGGACGTCGTCGATCAGCCTGCGAGGCACGAACGAGCAGTACAGCGTCGGGAGGGTCCGGAAGTCCGCTCGCGAGGCCAGGAGATCTTGCAGGAACGATCGCGAGCTGCGTACCTCGACGTGCGACCCGAAGTGGATCTGCGTGAGGCCCCGAACCGCTTTGACCACAGCGTCAGGCCAGACCCACATGAACGGCATCCAGCTCAGGACGTCGTCGGGATGGTCGCGATGGAGCCGTTCGGCGACCTCGACGGCGTCTGGCATCATGCCGTCGTCGTCGCCCAGGATTGTGACGTAGTCCCCGGTTGCGTGGCCCAGCGCCTGCTCCCAGCTGTCGGTCATATTCAGGGAGGTCGGCGAGCGGAAGTAGCGGATGTGCGGGTCGTCGAGCTCCTCGACGACGGCCCGCGTCGCCGGCGAGCCGCCGTTGTCCATAATGACGAGCTCATAATTTGAGCGCGTCTGCTTCAGGACCGTCTTGATCGTATGGCGCAGGACGTCCGGTCGCTCGCGGGTCGGGATTACGATGGAATACAGGCTGGACAACGCGGAACGCTCCAAGACGACTCCCAACGGATCGGAGATCATCACGCGGTGAGCGACGATGCCCGATCCGTCGGGTCGCGACCGACGCGGTAGGTTACCACGGCCAGAGCGTTCTTACACAAGTGCGCCGCGGACTTGTTTGCGTCGCGTGGCGGACGGCCAGGGCCGGCGTCAGCCGCCGAATCAAGGCCGTAGCGTTCCGTCTGTGCGGGCCCCTTCGTTGCCACCCAGCAGGCCGGGCCGCTCGTCGGCCGCTTCAAGGTCGGCGCTCGCTCGCTCCCGCTCGCGGAGGACCTGCGTCAGCTCCTGGATCAGACGCAGCCGCTCGTCGGCGGACGCGGCCAGATCGGCGATCAGGCGCTGCTTCTCCTCGATCGCTAGCGCCTGCTCCTCAATGACGCGAAGTCGCTCGTCGCAGGCGCGCTGCAGGTCGTCGATGACCGTCTGGCGCTCGACGCAGACTCGGTTCAGCTCGTCGATCAATGCGAGGCGCTCCTGACAGGTCTGCGTCAGATCGTAGACCAGTTTCCGGGCACCGCTCGTCGGCGGCGGTTGGGGCTCACGCGGGTCGATCAGCGCGATCTCCTCCGGCGCGGCGCAGAGGCGGAAGGCGTAGTCCACAAAGTCCTCGATGGTCCGCACATCCGATGGCTGCGTAAACCAGAAGAAATGGGTCACATCCCTTGCCACGTCAGTCGTGTAGTCAAGCTTCGGATACGCGGGATCATCAGGGAACATGGGAATGAAGCGCTCGGGGTCAAGCCCATTCTTGGTGGCCATTTCTCTGATCGCGTTGCGAAACCTGTCTTCCATAGTGTGAAACCGTCGTGCGATATTCGTCTGACAAAGGTAGTTCAAGAATGACTCCATATCCAGGCTGATTTCATCATCATCAGGAAACAGGCTTTGCTTTGCTTTGAGATACACGTCCGCTACCAAGACCTCGACAATGAAGTCTCGCTCGCTGAGCCGTTCATCGACCTGGTTTCCCCACGACTCTAGATTCTCGCTGTTGAATACGCCGTGCGACTCTCCCACGTTATAGACCTGAGAAGAACCGATGCTATGACGAGAAACGCCCCACGTGGAGAGAGGCCGAAAGCTGTACACGAACTCTTCGGAGAACGCGAGATTCACCAGTCCCGAGTAGGTATCGGGAATCGGGGAGTTGAAATACCGGCCCTGTGACGTTCGAGCGGTCTCGACGAGCCTCACCGGCACAAACGAGCAGTAGATCGATGGAAGCCTGACGAAGTGTTGTCTCGAAGCGTAGATGTCGACGAGCAGATCTCGGGAGCTCGTCAGCTCTGCGCGTGAACCAAGATACATGCGAGAGCGGTTCCGCTCACTCTCTTTGACGGCGTCGGGCCATCGCCACTCGAAAGGGAGCCAGCTCACGATAAGCTCGGGCCGTTCGCGGTGGAAGCGCTCGGCGACCTCGACCGCGTCGGGCATCAGGCCGTCGTCGTCGCCGAGGTAGGCGATGTAGTCGCCGTGCACGTGCTCGAGGGCGCGCTCCCAGTTGTCGGACATCGACAGCCGCTCGGGCGACCGGAAGTACCGGATGTGCGGGTCCGCAAACTCCTCGACCACAGCCCGCGTCTCCGGTGAGCCGCAGTTGTCCATGACGACCAGCTCGTAGTTCGGGCGCGTCTGCTTCAGGACGGTCTTGATCGCGTAGCGGAGGACGTCCGGTCGCTCGCGCGTCGGGATCACGATCGAATAGAGGCTGGACAACGTGGGGCACTCCTGGACGCACAGGGGCGGCCGCGGTCGCGGTGTCATCCAAAAACGAAGGGATCGCGCGGACCGGCCGCGAGCGACGTCGCAGGGTACCACGCTACGGGGGCTGAGCTCCAAGCGAATCACGGTCCGGGGGTGGGGAGCCCGACGAGCGCTGGGATGTGCGGGCGAGGGCTCCCGCGCGCTCGGATGCCCGTTCCTAGGAGATGGCATAATCGGCAGGCCCCGGGCGGAGGCTCGCTCGGGCCCGATCGCGAGGATATGGTCGTACCAGAGATGCGCGCCAGGTCAGCTGTGCTCCTCATCGGCGTCTCGATGCCCCGCTCGGGCCACCACTTCGCCGCACGGTTGCTCCAGGCCCTGTACCGCGACGACCTGTTCTACTGCGAGCGCTACCACGAGACGGACTGCTGCCAGGCGGTGCCCTGCGCCCTCCGCGGGGCGCGTCCGGTGACCTACCAGAAGAGCCATGATTTCGACCTCGACGTCCCGGCAGACATCGCCGATGCCACCTACCTGATCCAGCATCGGGCGCCGGTGCCGTTACTGCTCTCCGCGCGTGAGCGCTACGCGAGGATGCAGTACACAGGCGCGTACGGCGAAGCGATCGGGTCCGATCGGGGTGAGTATGCGGTCTGGCTCGGTCGGCAGGCCGAATACTACGCGGCGTTCAGTCGGCGCTGGCTCGCGTCGCCGCCCCGGAACAGCGTGGTGCTCGACTACAGCGCGCTGGCGACCGACCCCGCCGGGTTCCTGGCGCGGATGGTCGCGTGCGTGGGGAGCGAGGTGCCACCGGGGCGGATCGAGGCCGCCGTCGCGGCCACGATCGAGCGGGCCGGTACGCACGGCGAGGAATCGTACGTGCGTCGCTCGATCGAGGAGCGGCCGTTCTTCGATCGGGAGCTGCTGGCCGTCTGCGAGTCGCTCCTGTTCGCGCAAGATCCCGGGCGAAGCTCGGGTCGGGTGTTCGACGTCGTGCCGTTCGAGGGCACGCTCATCTGGCACGTGTTCGAGGCTCGGCAGCGCTGGCGGTGCGGCGATCTGGACGGGGCGTTGGAGATCGTGGACCGGGCCATCACGTCGTTCCCGCCGACCGGCCTGCTCTTCCACGAGCGTGCGCTGCTGCTGCAAGGTCTCGGCGCGTTTGCGGACGCGCGCGATGCGCTCACGCAGGCGTGCGCGCTGTCTCCGTCACATCCGCAGATCCTCACGGCCCAGGTCGACACGGCGCTGACGCTGGGCGACGTGACGGCGGCCAGGGTCGCGGCTGAGGCGTTCGTCGCGCTCAACCCGATCGAGCCGCCGAATCAGGTGGTCCTGGCGCTGGCTCGGGCGCACCGCCCGGACCATCCCGACGACGAGCGGTGCGTCGCGACCGTCCGGCTGCTGGAGGACGAGCTGATCGCCCGCGAGGTCGCCGTGTGGCAGGGGCGCCGGCAGCAGCTCGCGGCCGAGGCGACGCTGAAGGAGCTTGCCGACGCGGCCGACCGTCGCCTCCGTGACGCCGAGCAGGCGCACGCCGAAGCGGGGCGGGTCCGCGAGGCGTACGATCGGCTGTCGACGCAGATTGAGGAGAAGGAGCAGGAGATCGGTGGCCTCCGAGTCACCGCCGACGAGCGCCTCCGGCGCCTCGACGAGGCGGAGCGGGAGATCGTGGATCTGTGGGCCACGACGGAGGAGCGCCTGCGCGCGGTCGAGGAGAAGGAGCGGGAGATCGCCGGCCTGCGGGCGACCGCCGACGAGCGGCTGCGCGCGGTCGACGAGAAGGAGCGGGAGATCGCCGACCTGCGGGCGACCGCCGACGAGCGGCTCCGGCTCCTGGACGAGAAGGAGCGCGAGATCGCCGAGCTGACGGCGGTGGCCGACGAGCGGTTGCAGCTGATCGAACGGCTGGACGACGAAGCTCGCCGGGCATCCGAGGCGCTGGCGCGCTTGACCGGCGTCGAACGCTCGGATGACCATTCAGCCGAGCATGCCGCATCGACCTGATGTCCACCAACGCGGGCACCACGCCGGCTCGCGGCCGGGGTCGTAGTCGACGACGAGGTCACTGAAGGATACCGGAGACCATGCCGAGTCAGGTGCCACTGTTTTCTATTGTCATACCGACGCGCAATCGCGCGCATCTCTTGCCGTTCGCCTTGAGAAGTGCGCTGGAGCAAGATTTTGATGATTACGAGATCGTCGTCGTGGCGAACGATTGCGCCGATCGCACGCGCGACGTCGTTCGTGAGATGCAAGACGATCGCGTACGCTACCTTGAAACACCGACCATGCTCAGCATGCCCGACAACTGGGACTACGCCTGGACGAAGGCTCGCGGGACGTATGTGACCTATCTCTCCGATGACGACGCCCTGGTGCCTTCAGCGCTTTCCGTCCTGACGAAGCGAGCGCTGGATGGCTCCCCCGCGGTGGTCAGCTGGGAGGACGCCGTCTACTACTATCCGGACTGGCACGACCCACAACTGCGGAATCTCCTCCTGTTGTTCTTCCAGAGCGGGACGTTGATCGAGGACGTCTCCACGGAGCGCTATCGGAAGCTCTGTGCCCGCTTCGAGTTCCCCTGGCAGTGGACCCTGCCGAAGATGCTGAACTGCGTCGCCCACCGCGAGTCGCTCGACGCCTGGCGCGATAAGCTCGGCCGGCTCTTCCCGCCGATCTGTCCGGATTACTCGTTCGGATGGATCGTCAGTCATGCGTTCGACAGCATCCGCGTCGTGCATCGGCCGCTCAGCGTCCGGGGCATCTCGGACCACAGCATCGGCTCGAACGCCGGCCTCGGCGATGCCGGCAAGGGCTTCATGCGGGAGTTCGGCGACGTCGACTTCTTTGCCGGCATGCCGACCCGTGTCCCGGCGACGATGAACCTGCTCGCGGCGACGTTCCTGCGCACGAACGCGATGCTGGCGGAGCAGGCGGTCGCGCACGAGGAGCTCGACCAGGGGGCCTACCTGCTGGCGGTGGCGAAGCAGCTCCGCGAGCGCGAGAGCGAGGCGCTGCTGGCGGACCCGTCCGAGTACTTCCCCGAGCTGCTCGCGGCCGCGGCCACCGTCTCCGATGAGCTGCGCGCGTCCGTCAACGAGATCTTGACGGCGCCGAGCGCGCCGACGACGACCACCGAGAGCATCCGCGACGTGCGGCGACGGACCGCCCGCATGGCCCTCGAATACGAGCCCACGCTCGCGAACACCATTGACGATCATCTCGGCGATGAATCGTGCGCGCGATGCGTCCTGGGCCTCGCCGACGGGGCGCTGGCCGGCCCGACCTGGGACTCGCTGTACGTGCTCGGCGAGGAGATCGGCGTGTCCGATCCCCACGGCGCGAGCACGCACGTCGATCGGTTCTACGACCTGCTCCTGCGATGCCGGGACAAGCGCGGACGCGCGGCAGCGCGCGCCGGCATTCGCGTCCCGAGGGGCGGGCGCATCCCGCAGAACCTGGCGGATCAGCTGCGAGAGAAGGAGCGGGTCATCGCCGATCTGCGAGCCACCGCCGACGAGCGGCTGCGCCTCGTGGAGGACGCGCACGCCGACGCGGCACACGCCCGCCAGATGGCCGAACAGCTCGTGGGCCAGCTCCAGGAGCGTGACCAGCTCATCGCGGACCTCAGCGCGTCGGCCGACGAACGGCTCGGACTGATCGCGACGCTGACGGCCTCGGCGGACGAGCGGCTCGCCCTGATCGCGTCGCTCCAGGCGTCGGCGGACGAGCGGCTCGGCCTCGTGGAACAGGCGCACGCCGGCGCGGCCCAGGCCCGCGACGCGGCCGAGCAGCTGGTCGCGCAGCTCCACGAGAAGGGCCGGCTCATCGCGGATCTCACCGCGTCGGCGGACGAGCGGCCGCGCCTGGTGGAGGACGCGCACGCCGAAGCGGCGCACGCCCGCCGGATGGCCGAGCAGCTCGCGCAGCAGCTCCAGGAGCGTGACCGACTGATCGCGACGCTGACGGCGTCAGCGGACGAGCGGCTCGGCCTCATGGAAGCGGCGCACGCCGACGCGGCCCAGGCCCGGGACGCGGCCGAGCAGCTCGTCGCGCAGCTCCACGAGAAGGATCGGCTGATCGCGGAGCTGGCGGCCTCGGCGGACGAGCGGCTGCGCCTCCTCAACGAGGCGACGGAGGCGGCGGCGCGGGAGCGCGCGACGTCCGAGGCGTTGGCGGCGCAGCTCCGGATGAAGGAGCAGGCGATCGAGGAGCTGACCATCGCCGCCGAGGCGCGCTTGCAGCTCGCGCAGGACGCCTCCGCCGAGGCGCAGCAGGCGCGGGCGCGGGCCGAGCGGCTCGCGCTCGAGCTGGACGAGAAGGAGCAGGTCATCAGCGGCCTGGTGGACGCCGCCGCCGAGCGCCTGTCCGTGATCGAGCGGCTCAGTCAGGCGGCGCCCCGGGCCAACTCGTAGGCGGTTCCTCCGGGGACGCCGCACAACCCGATCGATCGGCGCACGTTGGCGAGGCGGCAGGAGGCCGCGTCTGCCGAGCGGTGTGCGCGGTCGGGTAGAATCAGGGGTTTGGGCCGATGCCCGGGAGGTCCGCTCCCCGCGCCCCCGACGGCCCGCCGACGCGAGCCGCCGCTCGTCGCGGACCGCCGACCACGCGCCGGCCGCCGTCGGTCCGTCACCTGGAGGTAGCCCCTGCGTTCCCTCGTCCACCTCCCGTACCTCTGGGAGCTTCGTCCGTACCTCCGACAGGTTGGCGGCCTGCTGGCCATCGGCTCGATCGCGGGCATCATCATGAACACGGCGATCGTCCTGCCGGCCCTGATGCTGGGCCGGGCGATCGACGCCGTGCTGGCGGTCGAGCGCGGCGAGGGTGACGCGATGACGGCTGGCTGGGCTGCGCTCAGCCTCGTCGGGGCGGCGGCGCTGGTCGAGGCCTCGCGGGTCTTCAAGCGCTACTGGCTGATCACGGCGAACCAGCGGGTGCGCGCCAACCTGCGCGCCGACGCCCTCCGTGGCGTGCTGGCCTGGCCGGCCGAGCGGCTCCACCAGACCCCGGTTGGCGACCTGATGGCGCGGATCGACGGCGACGTCGAGACGTTGGGACTGGGCGTCCGCGAGGCCACGACCGAGGTCTGGGACACGGTCCTGTTCTCACTCTCGCTGTTCGTCGCGATGCTGACGTTCGACGTCGGCCTGACGCTGCTGGCGATGCTGCCGGTCCCGGCCGCGATGCTGCTGGCGCTGGCGACCGGCCGCTGGGTCCGCGAGCGGATCTCGGCCGCCCGCGCCGCCGCCGCCCGAGCCACGGCCGCCCTCCAGGAGCTGCTGGCCGGCGTCAGGGTCCTGCGCCTGTTCGGGCACGAGGCGACGGCGATCGGGCGGTACGCGGCGCTCTCCGAGGAGCAGGCCGAGACGATGCTGGCGACGCAGCGGCTCCGCTCGACGCTGGCCCCGACCTACACCGTGATGATGGTGGCGGGCGTGATCTTCATCCTCTGGCTCGGCGGCGAGAACGTGATCGCCGGCTTGATGACGGCGGGCCAGCTCGTGGCATTCCTGGAGCTGTACCTCCAGTTCGTCAAGCGCGGGTTTCGGGTCCCGCAGCTCATCAATTCGGTGCAGGCCGGCGGTGTGGCGTACCGACGCCTGAAGCCGCTGCTGGCGCCGGCGCTTCCGGTGGACGGGGAGCCGCCGCGCGCCTCGTTCCGACCCGGCTACGTGGCCGGGTTGGAGCGGAGGCCGGCCGTGGGCGTGGCCTCGGACGAGCGGGGAAGGACCGGGCTTCGTCCCGCGCTCGTCGGCGCGAACGGCAACGGTCACCCGGACGGCTCGCGCAACGGGCACCAGCAGGTGCCGTATCGTGAGCAAGGGCACGCCGTCGCGGGGCGCGGGGCTGTCCGCGTGGAGCTCGCCGACGTCACCTTCCGCTATCCGGGCGCCGCCCGCCCGTCGCTCTCCGATCTGAGCCTCGCGGTCCCGGCCGGCGCGCTGGTCGGGGTGACCGGCGCGGTCGGGTCGGGCAAGAGCGCGCTGGCGAAGGCGCTCGTCGGGCTGTACCCGCTCGAAGGCGGCGAGATTCGGGTCGACGGCGTGCCGCTTCAGACCCGCGCGGCCGAGGAGCGGGCGGCGCTGATCGGCTCCCTGCCGCAGGACCCGTGGCTGTTCTCCGGCACCGTGCGCGAGAACATCGTCTTCGGCGCCGAGGGGTTGGGAGACGCGGCGGCGGATCTCGCGGCGCTGGACGGCCTGGTGGACCGCGCGATCCGGCTCGCCGCGCTGGAGCCGGACATCGCCGCGTTCCCGTCCGGCCTCGACACCCCGATCGGCGAGGGCGGCGTGCGAGTCTCCGGCGGGCAGCGGCAGCGGATCGCCCTGGCGCGCGCGCTCCTGGCCGGCGCCCCGGACCGTCCGGGT
>Ga0075430_100001165_pt1 | contig 21040 bp, 16 predicted proteins | sample RhiMetdeltSRZDD4_FD_75294 | JGI IMG/M metagenome (GOLD analysis project Ga0075430, IMG submission 75294) | Populus rhizosphere microbial communities from Tennessee, USA - Rhizosphere MetaG P. deltoides SRZDD4 | ecosystem: Host-associated > Plants > Roots > Rhizosphere > Soil | place: USA... | reverse complement strand
CCTCGCGACGCAATGGCGCAGGCATCGCCGCGAAATTGTCCGATACTTCAACGTTCGTTCATCTCGGATCATCGCAATGCAAGTGCTTGTCGTTGGAGCGGGCGTCGTCGGGCTTGGGATTGCGCGCGCGGTGGCGCGGGCGGGACACGAGGTGATCGTCGCGGAAGCGGAATCGGCGATCGGCACCATCACCTCGGCGCGCAACAGCGAAGTGATCCATGCCGGCCTCTACTACACCACCAACTCGCTCCGCGCGCAGCACTGCCCGCGCAGCCGGCGCATGCTCTACACCTATTGCGCGGAGCGCGGCGTGCCGCATCGCAAGATCGGCAAGATCGTGGTGGCGTCGAACGACAAGGAGCTCGCGCAACTCGACAAGATCTACAAGCAGTCGCAGATCAACGGCTGCGAGAACGTCGCGATGCTCGATGCCGCCGCGGTCAAGAAGCTCGAGCCGGAGGTGTTCTGCCTCGCGGCGATGAACTCGCCCGAGACCGGCATCATCGACAGCCATCGCTACATGCTCGCCCTGCACGGCGAGATCGAGGACCACGGCGGCGTGGTTGCGCTGAACACACGGATTGAGCGATTGGTGCAAGTGCCGGCCGGGTGGGAGGTCCATTTCGGCGCCGGCGAGACCATCGTCGTCGATGCGGTGGTGAATTCAGCCGGGCTCGGCGCGCAGAAGCTGGGCCACGCCACCGAAGGCTATCCGCAGGAGCGGGTGCCGAAGCTCGCGCTCGCGAAGGGCAACTACTTCAGCTACGCCGGCAAGCCGGTGTTCAAGCGGCTGGTCTATCCGACGCCGGTCCCTGGCGGGCTCGGCGTCCATGTCGTGCTCGACCTCGGCGGCCGCATGCGCTTCGGCCCCGACGTCGAATGGATCGAGCACGAGAACTACGACGTCGATCCCGGCCGCGCGGCGGCATTCTACGGCCGCATTCGCGAATTCTGGCCCGGGCTGCCGGACAACTCGCTGATCCCCGACTATGCCGGCATCCGCCCGAAGATCAGCGGGCCGGGCGAGCCGGCGCTCGACTTCATCATCGATGCACCGAAAGACCACGGCGTACCGCGGCTGGTGATGCTGTTCGGCATCGAATCGCCGGGGCTCACCGCGTCGCTGTCGATTGGTGAAGAGGTGGCGGGCTATTTGAATTGATCCTCAACTCGTCATGCCCGCGCTTGTCGCGGGCATCCACGTCTTCGACGCGCCCGGTGTAAAGACGTGGATGGCCGGGACAAGAAGCCCGGCCATGACGTGGATAGAACTTCAGTCCCAAGGATTGTTGGTAGAGCGGATTATCTATCGAGCTGAACGCGGCGGCCGCGGCTATCGACGGCGGCGGCGCCTTCGCGGATCGCCTCCGGCGGGATCGGCGTGGCGTTGTTCGGCGTGATCCGGGTCTGCGCCAGACGCTGCCGCATCTCCGGCGACAATCCGGAATAGGACCCAATCGGCGTGAACTCGGCATTGCGGCGGCCGCCCGTACCGTTATAGGCGACGAAGCCTTCGTTGGTGGCGACGATGTCGCCTGATCGCAGTGACGGATCTTCGGCGACGTTCAGCGTCACGAGCCCATGCGCGTCGCGGCCGTTGCAGGTGCAATTGTCGACAACCCGCTCACGGAAGGCGAAAGCGTTGCGCAGCGAGGCATAGCGGGTGCCGTTGCTGGCGACGGCGTTGTCGATGCCGGAGCCGGAGAACAGCTGGGTCTCGGCGGCCGGACAGAATGAATTGCAGATCTGCGCGGGGTTCGCGCCGCTGTGGCGCTGGAGCGGGAAGTAACGTCCGTCGCACAGCCGCACGCAGAACGTCCCGCCGATGCCCGACGGCGCGGCGACGCGCTCGCCGTTGTAGCCGGGATAGCTGGGATCGGCATAGGAGTTGGCGGAGGGCGGCGGGCCCTGGCGGCGCGGGCCGTTGAAGAAGAAGTCGAACAGCCCCTGGGCCGACGCGGGTGCGGCGGGCACCATGACCGCCGTTGCGGCCAGCGCCGCGATCGCAAATCCAGCAACGTGTGTTCCGAAGGCCCTTCTGGGTCGGACGATCAAGCAAGCCTCCATGGCACACACGCGGTTACGATCCATGCGCGCGCTGATCCCTTAACGCAGGCAGGACAAAAGAGTTTCGGCCCTCCCGCTACTTGGTCGCAGTGGTGGGTCGTCGGTTCGATATTTCAGCCGGAGCGTCCCGGATTCCCCATCGAGATGAGGACTGTAGCGGCCAAAGGTAAACGGCCGCTAAGCGCGGGCCGGGCCAATTCCTTAATTTATTTGCAATTTCGCCGTCGCAATTCCACCCGTCACAGAAAGCAGTTAACACCGGAGGAGAGAAGTCTGGCGCCGTTCATGCGGCTTTGACCATACTGGCTCTGCTCAACTGACCGGGAGACTTCACGGTGGCCGCCAATATCCGCTTCATCAATCCGGACGCGCTGACCAAACCGCCGACCTACACGCAGGTGGTGGAAGTGACCGGCCCCGGCCGCACTGTCTACATCTCCGGCCAGCTCGCGACCGGCCGTGACGGCAATCTCGTCAGCCGCGACTTCCGCGCCCAGGCCTTCCAGGTGTTCGAGAACCTGACGGCCGCGCTCGCGGCGGTCGGCGCGACGTTCAAGGACGTGGTCAAGATCAACAGCTATCTCTCCGACATCGCGCATCTGCCGATCCTGCGCGAAGTCCGGGCCGGCTATCTCAACGCCGCCGCGCTTCCCGCCTCGACCACGCTCGGCGGTTCGAGTTTCGCGCGCGAGGGCGCGCTGCTCGAGGTTGAGGTGGTGGTGGCGCTGCCGGTCAAGGCGGCTAAGGCGAGTGCCAAGCCACGCGCCAAGCCACGCGCTGCCAAACGCACGGCGCGCAAAACAGCTAAGGCACGAGGAAGAAAAAAGTAATCAGCAGCAGCCCGGGCAGCAGGATCAGCGACGCCCACAGCATGTAGCCGACGAAGCTCGGCATCTTGATACCGCGTTCCTGCGCGATGGCGTAGATCATCAGGTTCGGCGCATTGCCGATATAGGTCAGCGCGCCCATGTAGACCGCGCCCATCGAGATCGCGGCAAGCGTCGGCGCGAGCGGTCCCATCAGCGTCTGTGCGTTGCCGCCGCCGAGCTCGAAGAACACCAGATAGGTCGGCGCGTTGTCGAGGAACGCCGAAAGGATTCCGGTGAGCCAGAAATAGGCCACGGCGTTCGGCACTGCGCTCTCCTCGATGAGTTGCGGCAGCCAGCCGAAGGCGCCGGTCCTGCCCGCCTGCAGCATCGCCAGCACCGGCACGATGCAGGCGAAGATGCCTGCGAACAGGATCGCGACCTCGCGGATCGGCTCCCAGGTGAAGCCGTTGCTGTCTCGGTGCTGGTTAGGGGTCAGCACCAGCGAGAGGATGGCGATCGCGATCAGCGTGCCGTCGCGGATCAGCTCCTGGAGCTGCACCTTGGTGCCGTAGATCTCAAATGCGATGCCAGGCTTCCATTGCGACGCGATCAGGATCACGGCGATGATGCCGGCGAGCAGCAGGAAATTGACGCTGCCCTGCACGCTCAGCCGGTCGGGCGGCAGCGGCGGTTCGCCGATCAGCGTCACGCGCTTGTCCTGGCGGTGGAACCAGATGTCGACGACGACGAACATGGCGAGCACGATGGCGGCGAGGATCGCGGTCTGCAGCCACAAATGCTGCGCCGTCCAGAAGAACTCGACGCCGCGGAGGAAGCCGACGAACAGCGGCGGATCGCCGAGCGGGCTCAGCGCGCCGCCGACATTGGCGACCAGGATGATGAAGAACACCACGACGTGCGCGTTGTGCAGCCGGTTGGCGTTGGCGCGCAAGAGCGGCCGGATCAGGATCATGGCCGCGCCGGTGGTGCCGACGATGCTGGCGATCAGCGTGCCCAACGCCAGGATCGCGGTGTTGGTGAGCGGGGTGCCGCGCAGCTCGCCGGTCACCAGGATGCCGCCGGCGACGACGTAGAGCGTGAACAGCAGCACGATGAAGCTGAGGTATTCCGCCAGCAGCGCGTGCACGAAGGCGGCGGTCGCGGTCGGCACGTCGTAAAGCGCGGCGATCGGCACGATCGCCAGCGTGCCCCAGACGAAGGCGAACTTCCCGTAATGGTGATGCCAGAGCCGCGGGAATAGCAGCGGGCCGGCGGCGATGGTCAGGAGAATGCCCGCGAACGGCAGCGCCCACGGCCACCCCAGCGCCGTGCCGTCGAGCCCTGCGGCGTGGGCGACGTTCGGTGCTATCGTGGCGATCAAGATCAGGGAAAGGACGCGGATTTGCTGCATGGCGCAGGAGTCATACCAAACGTTACGCCGTTGCGCAGAACTCCGTATTCGATTGAGGCACAGCAGGACTCCCTCTCCCCGGAGGGGAGAGGGAGCAGACCGAGATCGCCGCGCGACTTTGTGCACATTGACCAGATCAATGCGCCTCGTCCCAGTTGTCGGCGGCGCGGGCATCGACCGCGAGCGGCACCGACAGCGACACCGCCGGGTGCGGCGCGTCCTCCATCACCGCCTTCACCACCGGCAACGTGCGCTCGACCTCGTCCTCCGGCACCTCGAACACCAGCTCGTCGTGCACTTGCAGCAGCATCTGCGCGTTGAGCTTCTTTTTCGCCAGCGCGGTGTCCATACGGGTCATGGCGCGGCGGATGATGTCGGCGGCGGAGCCTTGCAGGCGCGCGTTGATGGCGGCACGCTCGTTGAACGCGCGGATCGAGGCGTTGGAATGCTTGATCTCGGGATAGTGGCACTTGCGCCCGAACAGCGTGGTCACGTAGCCGTGCTGCTTGGCGAAGGTCTTGGTCTCTTCCATGTAGTCGCGGATGCCGGGGAAGCGCTCGAAATATTTCTTGATATAGGCGCCGGCTTCCTCGCGCTCGATGCCGAGCTGGTTGGCGAGGCCGAACGCCGAGATGCCGTAGATGATGCCGAAGTTGATCGCCTTGGCGCGGCGGCGCACTTCGCCCGGCATGTCCTTCACCGGCACGCCGAACATCTCCGACGCGGTCATCGCGTGGATGTCGAGACCGTCGCGGAATGCGTGCTTCAGCGTCTCGATATTGGCGATCTCGGCGAGCAGCCGCAGCTCGATCTGCGAATAGTCGGCGGAGGCGAGCTTGTGCCCCGGCGATGCGATGAAAGCGCGCCGGATCTTGCGGCCTTCCTCGGTGCGCACGGGGATGTTCTGCAGGTTCGGCTCGGACGACGAGAGCCGGCCGGTCGGCGTCGCCGCCAGTGCGTAGTTGGTGTGCACGCGCTTGGTGGTCGGGTTGATGTAGCCGGGCAGCGCGTCGGTGTAGGTCGACTTCAGCTTGGTGACCTGCCGCCACTCGAGAATCTTCGTCGGCAGCTGGTGGCCCTGCTCGGCGAGCTCGTCGAGCACGCGGGCGCCGGTGGCCCACTGGCCGGACTTGGTCTTGGTGCCGCCGGGCAGTCCCATCTTGCCGAACAGGATGTCGCCGAGCTGCTTCGGGCTGCCGGGATTAAACGACGGATCGTCGGCAAGCTCGCGGACCTCGGCTTCGAGCCCGGCGGCGCGCTGCGCGAACTCGCCCGACAGCCGCGACAGCACCTGGCGATCGACGGAGATGCCGCGGCGCTCCATCCGCGCCAGCACCGGGAGGAGCGGGCGCTCCAGCGTCTCGTAGACGTTGGTCATGTGCTCGGCGACCATGCGCGGCCGCAACACCTGCGTCAGCCGCAGCGCCAGGTCGGCGTCCTCGGCGACGTAAGGCGCGGCCTTGTCGAACGCCACGCAGTCGAAGCCGACCTTGGCCTTCCCGGTGCCGATCACTTCGTTGTATTCGATCGCGGTGTGATTGAAGTAGCGCGGCGCCAGCGCCTCGATGGCGTGGCCGTAGCGCCCGGCGTCGAGCACATAGGACATCAGCATGGTGTCCTCGTGCGAGCGTAGCTCGATGCCGCGCACCGCGAACAATTGCCATTCGAATTTGAGATTCTGGCCGACCTTGAGCACGCCCGGGTCTTCGAGCAGCGGCTTGAGCGCCGCCAGCGTCTCGTCTTCGCTCAGCTGGTCGGGCGCGCGTTCGCCGGCGAACAGCCCGCCGTCGCCGTTGCCACCCTTGCGATGCGCGAGCGGCACGTAGCAGGCCTCGTTCGGCGCGACCGCGAGCGCGATGCCGCAGATCGACGCTTGCATGGGGTCTTCGCCCACGGTCTCGGCGTTGATGGCGACGACGCCGAGCTCGCGGGCGCGCGCCACCCAGGCTTGGAGACGCTCGCGCGTGCTGACGATCTCATACTGAGAGCGGTCGAACTTCGCCTTGCGCGCGGCCTCGGTGCGTTCGGCCTCCAGCGTCTGCGGCGTGATCTCGATCGGTGCGGTGGCGGTGGAGCTGGCCGGCCGCGGCTTCGGCGCCATGCCGCCGCCGGACAGCGGCAGGCCCAGCGACGCGGGCGCGCTCGTTGCGGCAGGGTTTCGCGTGGCATAGCCGTCGGCGTCGGCCTGCTTGTCGCGCGACGAGCGCGTCGACGGCTTGGACGCCTCGATCTCGGCCGCCTCGATACCAGAGAATTCGGCGACGCGGCGGGTGAGGGTGGTGAACTCCATCCCCTTGAGGAAGGCGACCAGGAGCTTGTAGTCGGGCTCGTGCACCGCGAGGTCGGCGAGCGGGACGTCGAGCTTCACCTTGTCGTCGAGCGTCACCAGCCGCTTTGACAGCCGCGCCTTGTCGGCATTGTCGATCAGCGTCTGTCTGCGCTTGTCCTGCTTGATCTCGCCGGCGCGCGCGAGCAGCGTTTCGAGGTCGCCGTACTCGCCGATCAACTGCGCCGCGGTCTTGACGCCGATGCCCGGCACGCCCGGCACGTTGTCGGTGGAGTCGCCGATCAGCGACTGCACCTCGATGACCTTGTCCGGCGGCACGCCGAACTTTTCGATCACCTCGGGAATGCCGATCCTCTTGTCCTTCATCGTGTCGTACATGATCACGCAGTCGCTCACGAGCTGCATGAGGTCCTTGTCGGACGAGACGATGGTGGCGGTGGCGCCGGCCTCGCAGGCCTCGCGCACATAGGTCGCGATCAGGTCGTCGGCCTCGAAGCCGCCTTGCTCCAGGCAGGGGATGTCGAACGCGTGCACCGCCTCACGGATCAGCCCGAATTGCGGGATCAGGTCGTCGGGCGGCGCCGAGCGGTTGGCCTTGTACTCGGGATAGAATTCGGTGCGGAAGGTCTGCTCGGACTTGTCGAACACGACGGCGAGGTGGGTCGGCCGTTCGCCTTCCTTCATGTCGCGCAAGAGCTTCCACAGCATATTGCAGAAGCCGAGCACGGCGTTGACCTGCAACCCATCCGATTTGCGGTTGAGCGGCGGCAGCGCGTGGTAGGCGCGAAAAATGTAACCCGATCCGTCGACCAGAAAGACGTGGTCGCCCTTCTTGGGCTTTATTGCTTGCGGGGTTTTGGACATGGGCGGAATGTGGGCTGTCCGCCGCCGGATGGCAACGTTTTCCGCCCGCCGTTACACAGCGAAGGGCCCGAGCCGCTATGAGCCCGATCAATATTCAGTATCAGCGTCAGGCGTCGGCTCCCGCATGACCCTCGATATGCCCAACGCAAAAGTCAGGAGGACCACGGCCCAGACAATGCCGAGCGCGTACTCGACGCCGAGCCAGCGGAATACGGTTGCCAGGGCGGTGGCAGGGATTCCGAATATTATTAAGGCGAATATGAGCCGATCCATGATGGTTTCCCCGAACGATGAACGGGATTCCCAGACGGCTCCATTATCCTTGCGCCTTTTGCGGCCTTTTGCAAGGCAGCCGAGACGCGGGTAGCGCCGATCGCGCTCATTGGCGCCACTATCCTGAGCATAGACTCGGGCCGCCGCCTACAGGTGCGAGACGCCAAGAACCAGTCACCAGGTGCACAGCATGGGAGTGACAGGCATGAAAACGACCGTGTTGATGATTGCGGTTGCGCTGCTGGCCGCTCCGGTGGGCGCGGCAGACATGACACCCCAGATCATGACACCCCAGATCATGGCACCCAAGATCAAGGCCAGGCCCGCGAGCTTGGACAACATTCACACGTATGGTGACAAGAACGCGTCTTGTGCCGTGTGGACCGACGGATGCCGTCGCTGCGATCGAGTCAGCGGCACGCCGAGCTGCTCCAACATTGGAATTGCGTGCCAGCCCGGCCCTGTCAGGTGCGAAACGGAATCGACAACGGGTCGATGACACCTGGTCCGTGTAGGCGGAGTATGCGGAAGGCCTTGGGGACCTTGTAGCGCAATATCGGCCTACCTATGTCGTGCGAGCGAGAGGACGAGCAAGCGCCGTGAGCCGGGACCAACGGCACGGCGGCGCAAGCATAGTCAATTGCACGGGGGACATATGCTCCACATTTCCCGCTGGAAGGCGCTGGCGATCGCGATGACGACGTTGGTCGTCTGCCTATTCGCAGTCCCGAACCTGCTGTCGCACGGCACCATCAGTGATTGGCCAAAGTGGGCGCAACGCCACGTCGTCCTCGGGCTCGACCTGCAAGGCGGTTCGCATCTCCTGTTCGAGGTTGACGCCGCGCAGCTGCGCCGGGACAAGGTCAATCAGCTTCGCGAAGAGGTCCATAAGGTCTTGCGTGAGGCGAAGATCGTTCCGACACAGGCGGCGCTCGTGCGTGGCGACAGTGTTGAGGTTCGCATCCGCCCCTCCGACCTGCAGCAGGCGCTCGCCAAACTGCGTGAACTTTCGCAACCGCTCGGCGGCCTGCTGAACGCCAGTGGCGAACGCACCGTTGAAATCAACAATGTCGGCGACGGGTTGGTACGTCTCAGTTGGACCGAGCCGGCGATTCTTGAGCGCATCCGCCAGGCTGTCGATCAAGCGATTCAGGTCGTGACACGGCGTGTCGATGAGTTCGGTACCGTCGAGCCGGTGATCCAGCGCCAGGGCGTGGACCGGATTCTGATCCAGGTGCCTGGGCTCAGCGACCCGAAGCGTCTGCTCGAGATCATCAACAGGACGGCCAGGCTCGACTTCCGAATGGTCGACATGAGCATGACCGCCGCGCAGGCTCTCGAGGGGCGTCCGCCGCCGGAGTCCGAAATTTTATACGGCGACAAGGCGGAAGGCGGCAGGCCCTACCTGATCGAGAAGCGCGTCGTCGTGTCCGGCGGCGACCTCGTCGATGCACAGGTGACGTTCGACCCGCGCACCCGCGAGCCGGTCGTCAGCATGCGCTTCAACGCGTCCGGCGCGAAGCGGTGGGCCCGGGCCACGAGCGACAATGTCGGCCGGCCGTTCGCCATCGTCCTCGATAAAGAGGTCGTTTCGGCGCCGCGTATCAATGAGCCAATCACTGGAGGCCAAAGTCAGATCTCGGGCAACTTCACGGTACAGTCAGCCAATGATCTCGCCATCCTGTTGCGCGCCGGTGCGTTGCCGGCAGAGTTGACGGTCATCGAGCAGCGGGTGGTCGGCGCCGGTCTTGGGCAGGACGCGATCCAGAAAGGCACCACTGCTGCCTGTTTCGGAGCCATCCTGGTCGCGGTTTATATGCTCGCCGCTTACGGCATCTTCGGCGTGTTCGCTGTCATCGCGGTCGCGTTCAATGTCGCCATGATCTTTGGCGTCCTTTCGTTGCTCAACGCTACGCTGACGCTGCCCGGCATCATCGGCATCGTGCTCACCATCGGGATCGCGGTGGATTCCAACGTGCTGATCTATGAACGCATCCGCGAGGAGGTGCGGAATGGACGCAGCGCGATCTCGGCGATCGATGCAGGGTTCACGCGGGCGCTCGCAACCATCGTGGATTCCAATATCACGACCTTCATCGCTGCGGCGGTCTTGTTCTTCATCGGCACGGGGCCGGTGAGGGGCTTCGCCGTGACGTTCGGGGTCGGCATTGTCACCACCGTGTTCACGGCCTTCACGCTGACGCGCTTGATGGTGTCTTATTGGGTCGGCTGGTCACGTCCGCAGCAGCTTGCGGTCACATAAGGCGCACGAAGCTCGAGGAGTCTTCATGCGCTGGCGTTTGTTCGCCCGGACATGAAGCTGTGGATGACACCTAGTGCGCGGGCTGCAGCTTCGTGAGTTTCGTCGGTTCCTTCGGCGCGATCCAGAACGCCTGCGGCCGCTCGAACAGGAACTTGAGCGGCGTCCGGCGCACGATCCAGAACAAGGTCAGCGCGCCGAAGAGACCCGAAAGCGTCACGATCGCGGAGATGGTGCCGATATCGGAGATCCAGCCGTATTTGAGCAGGACCGTACGGCTCGCCGCCATGCCGAGGAAGAACGCGAGGTAGATGACGATCGAGTTCTGGCCGCAGTAGCGCAGCGGCCTGAACAAATGGACCTGCGCGAGCAGCGCCGAGACCGCGACCACCGCGGCCGCGCCGGCCAGACCGAGCGCCAGCGACACCAGCGGAAGCCCGGCGTAGCCGCCGAACACCAGCGCGGCGTTGGCGAGGCCCCAGATCACAAGCCCGGCCAGCGCCGTTTCCGGCTGCGCCTGCACTTGCGCCGCCAGCGTGAAGATGCGCTGCGCGAGGATGTAACCGGTGTAGAAATAGACGAAGCGGCCGGCGAACTCGTCGACGATGGTCCAGCCGGTATGGATCGGCGCGATCTCCAGCGCCGCGGCGACCAGCCAGATCGCCAGCACCGGGATGCGCCAGCCGTGCGCCAGCTTGGTGACGACGAAGAAGATCGGCAGCAGGTAGATGAACCAGAGCGTGCCGAACGGCTCCCAGAAGGTTTCGAGATAGAGCCACGCCACGCCGGCGACACCCTGGCCCTGCATCAGGCCGGGCGCCTTGAGCGCGAACTGGATGGCGGTCCACAGCAGATAGAAGTAGACGAAGTGCACGACCTTGCGGTCGAGATAGGTGCGCCAGTCGCGGTCGATGACCTGCGCCAGGAACAAGCCCGAGATCAGGAAGAAGTCCGGCATCCGGAACGGCTGTGCGAATGCGACCACATAATGCAGCCAGCCTTCACTGCCCGTGGCCTGTCCGACGCCGAGCGTCGAATGCATCATCACGACAAAGACGATGCAGAAGCCCTTGGCGTAGTCGACCCACTCGATCCGCTGCTTGGCGGATGCGTCATTGTTGGACATCGGGCGTGCCGAATCGGTTCCCATTTGTCTCATATACGGTACCGGTTGTTTCATTCGCCTTTACTGATTCAAGACCAATGCCAGGGGCAGGCTTAGGAAGCTATTAACGCTAATGACTACGGCACTTCCCATCGACGACGCACTGCCTGCGCTGACATCGGCGTTGCGCGCGGCCAACGCCGCCGTTCTCGTCGCGCCGCCGGGCGCCGGCAAGACCACGCGGGTGCCGCTGGCGCTGGCGGCGGAACCGTGGTCGGCGGGCAAGAAGATCATCGTGCTCGAACCGCGCCGGCTGGCGGCGCGCGCCGCCGCCGCACGTATGGCGGCGACGCTCGGCGAACAAGTGGGCGAGACCGTCGGATATCGCGTGCGATTTGCCTCAAAAGTGTCGCGCAGGACCCGGGTCGAGCTGGTCACCGAGGGCGTGTTCACGCGCATGGTGCTCGACGATCCCACGCTCGACGGCGTCGCGGCGCTGTTGTTCGACGAATTCCACGAGCGCTCGCTCGACGCCGACCTCGGCCTGGCGCTGGCGCGCGACGTGCAGCGCGGCTTGCGCGAGGACCTGAAGATCCTGGTGATGTCCGCCACCATCGACGGCGCGCGGGTGGCGAAGCTGTTAGGCGACGCGCCGGTGATCGAGAGCGAGGGCCGCGCCTTTCTGGTCGAGACGCGTTACCTCGGCCGCGATGCAACGGCGCCTGTTGATCGCCAGGTCGCCGACGCCGCGGCGCGGGCGCTGCGCGCGGAGCCGGGCTCCGTGCTGGCGTTCCTGCCCGGCGCGGGCGAAATCCGCCGCACCGAAACGCTGCTCAAGGAGCGCATCGACGATCCCGCGGTCGACGTGGTCGCGCTGTTCGGCGCGCTCGAAGCCGACGTGCAGGACCGCGCCATCGCGCCGTCGCCGGCCGGCCGGCGCAAGGTCGTGCTGGCCACGTCGATCGCCGAGACCTCGCTGACCATCGAAGGCGTACGCATCGTGATCGATTGCGGGCTGTCGCGGGTGCCGCGTTACGAGCCCGATGTGGGCCTCACGCGGCTGGAGACGGTGCGGGTGTCGCGCGCGTCGGCCGATCAGCGCCGCGGTCGCGCTGGCCGGACCGAGCCCGGCGTCTGCTACCGGCTGTGGGACGAGCCGCAGACCGCCTCGCTCGCCGCGTCGAGCACGCCGGAAATCCTGGCCGCCGACCTGACCAGCCTGGTGCTCGATCTCGCCCATTGGGGGGTCAGCGATCCGACCAAGCTCGACTTCCTCGACCCACCGCCGCACGCGGCATGGTCGGAGGCGCGTACGCTTTTGACCGAGCTTGGCGCGATCGATGGCGACGGCCGCATCACCGATGAGGGCAGGGCGCTGCGGCAACTGCCGCTGCCGCCGCGCATCGCGCGCATGGTCGTCGATGCGGCCGGGCACGGCGAAGCGGAGACGGCCGCGGACATCGCCGCCGTGCTGACCGAGCGCGGGCTCGGCGGCAACGACGTCGATCTCACGCATCGTGTCGACGGCCTGCGCCGCGACCGTTCCCGGCGCGCGCAGGATGCCCGCGCGATGGCGAAGCGATGGGCGGATGTTGCTGGGAGAGAAGCAGAGACTTTGCGGCGCGACGGGTCTGCTCTCGCTCCCAGTGACGGCTCTCTCGGTCCCCCTCCCCACGCGCGCGAAGCGCGTGGCGGGGAGGGGTCAGGGGTGGGGGGCGCTTCTGCGGATGCGGCCTCACCCCCCATCCCCGACCCCTCCCCGCCATTCGCGGGGCGAATGGGGGGAGGGGAGCGGAGAGACCCGGCGCGGAGCAAAGAGATATCGCGCTCTGGCGGCGTCGCGCGTAGCGACAGCTCTCAATCATCCGATCTCTCGCCCGGCGTACTACTCGCGCTGGCCTATCCCGAACGCATCGCCCGCAGCCGCGGCACCGGCGGTTCGTTCCTGCTCGCCAACGGCCGTGGCGCCGCCGTCGATCAGGCGTCGGCGCTGGCGCGCGAAACTTACCTGGCAGTCGGCGAGATCGCCGGCACCGCCGCGCAGGGCCGTATCCTGCTGGCGGCGCCACTGACGCTCATGGAGATCGAAGCGCATTTCGGCGATCGCATCGAAGCGCGCGACGAGATCGCGTTCGACGCCTCGACCGGAAGTCTGCGGGCGCGGCGGCTGCGCCGGCTCGGCGCGGTCACGCTCGGCGAGCAGAGCCGCAAGGTCGAGCCCGACGACGAGACTGCGCGCATGCTGGCGGAAGGCGTCGCGCGGCAAGGTCTCGACCGCCTGCCGTGGAGCAAGGCGCTGCGGCAATGGCGCGACCGCGTGCTGTTCCTGCGCCGTGCCGAAGGGGACGAGTGGCCCGACCTCTCCGATGTCGCACTCGTGGCAAGTGCCGGCGAATGGCTGGCCACCGCGCTCGCCGGCAAGACCGCGATCTCGGCGCTCGGCGGCGATGAATTCGCCGACGCGGTCTATGGCCTGCTGCCGTGGAATCTGCGCCGCCGGCTCGAGGCCGAAGCGCCGACGCATTTCGCTGCACCGTCCGGCTCGTCGGTACCGATCGACTACGAGGCGGAGGAGGGGCCGAAGCTTTCCATCCGCGTGCAGGAGCTGTTCGGTCTCGACCAGCACCCGACCATTGCCGGCGGCCGCGTGCCGCTGGTGGTTGAATTGCTGTCGCCCGCGCATCGGCCGGTGCAGGTCACGCGCGACCTGCCGGGCTTCTGGCGTGGCAGCTACGCCGCGGTGAAAGTCGACATGAAGGGCCGCTATCCACGCCACCCGTGGCCGGACAACCCGCTGCAGGCGCCGGCGACGCGCCGCGCCAAACCGCGTGGCACCTGATCTACCCGGCACCCGATCGTTGCAATTTTAGCGATCGCATTCACGCCTCGCCTACCAAAGCGCTCAAACTGGCGGCAAGTCCGTACCGGCGTTCATGAGCTGTTTGGCTGCGATCCGCTATCAATCCGCCATGCTTCGCCTGATGATCATTGCCGTGGTGTTCATGGTCAGCGCCGTGCTGACCGTGCGCCACCTCGAGAATGTCGGGCCCGGCAGCACCGTCGCGCTGTCGTCAGCGCCGACGTCGGCGCCGGCGCCGGTATCGTCGTCGGCCTCCGCGCGCAATGTCGTGCTGACCAAGGCGCGCAACGGGCATTTCCAGGTCGAGGCCCGCGTCGACGGCCGGCGGGTGGAGTTCCTGGTCGACACCGGCGCGTCGCACATCGCGCTGCGCGAAAGCGAGGCGAACCGGCTCGGCATCTATCCGCGGCCGAGCGACTATACCGTCCGTGTCAGCACCGCGAACGGCGTCACCAAGGCGGCGCTGGTGCAGTTGCGCAGCGTCGAGGTCGGCGACATCGTGGTCCGCGACGTCTCGGCGATCGTGCATCCTGATGAAGGATTGAGCGTCAACCTGCTCGGGATGACATTCCTGTCGCGGGTGCGCTTCGCCCATGAGCGCGGAAAGCTCATGTTGGAGCAGTAGCTCCCGGAACGTTAGCTCTTCGAGCAGGAATTCCTTTTCCGCGGCGTTGGCATGCGTTATGTCCTTGGTGCCGGTGCCAACCGAGAGCCGCAATGTTCCCCAAGCCTAAGCCTTCACTGACTCCCAATACCTACGCCTATGAGTCCGAGCCGCTGGTGAAGCCCACCGGCTTCCGCGAATATGACGCGCGCTGGCTTTTGACCAGCGAGATCAACCTGATGGGCGTGCAGGCGCTGGGTCTCGGGCTCGGCACCCTGATCCGGGAACTCGGCGTCCGGCCGGAGATCGTTACCGGCCACGACTTCCGCGGCTATTCCTCGTCGGTGAAGAATTCACTGGTCTCCGGCCTGCTGGCGGCCGGCTGCAAGGTGCATGACATCGGCCTTTGCATGACGCCGATGGCCTATTTCGCGCAGTTCGACCTCGACGTGCCGTGCGTGGCGATGGTCACCGCCTCCCACAATGACAACGGCTGGACCGGCGTGAAGATGGGCGCCCACCGGCCGCTCACCTTCGGCCCGGACGAGATGACCCGCCTCAAGGACATTGTGCTCAACGCCCGCTTCGATGCACGCGGCGGCGGCGAGTTCGTGTTCCACGAGAATTTCCCGGCGCGCTATATCGCCGACCTCACCAACCGTCCGAAGCTCAAGCGCAAGCTCAAGGTGGTGTGCGCCTGCGGCAACGGCACCGCCGGCGCATTCGCGCCGGGCGTGCTGGAGGCGGTCGGCTGCGAGGTGATCCCGCTCGACTGCGAGCTCGACCACACCTTCCCGCGCTACAATCCGAACACCGAAGACATGAAGATGCTGCACGCGATGGCCGACGCGGTGCGCGAGCACAAGGCCGACGTGGCGCTCGGCTTCGACGGCGACGGTGACCGCTGCGGCGTGGTCGACAACGACGGCGAGGAGATCTTCGCCGACAAGGTCGGCGTCATGCTGGCGCGCGATATCTCGTCGCTGCAGAAGGGCGCCACCTTCGTTGCCGACGTGAAATCGACCGGTCTGTTCATGACCGATCCGGTGCTGATCGCGAACGGCGCCAAGACCGATTACTGGAAAACCGGCCACTCCTACATGAAGCGCCGCGTCAACGAGATCGGCGCGGTCGCCGGCTTCGAGAAGTCCGGCCACTTCTTCTTCAACAAGCCGCTCGGCCGCGGTTACGACGACGGCCTGATCTTCGCGCTCGCGGTCTGCGACATGCTCGACCGCAATCCCGGGAAGAGCATGGCCGATCTGAAGAACGCGCTGCCGAAGACCTGGTCATCGCCGACCATGTCGCCGCATTGCGCCGACGAGATCAAATACGGCATCGTCGATCAGGTCGTTGCGCATTTCGAAGCGGCGCATAAGAAGGGCGAGAAGGTCGCGGGCCAGGCCATCCGCGATCTCGTCACCGTCAACGGCGTGCGCGTCACCGTCGAGGACGGCACCTGGGGCCTGGTGCGCGCGTCCTCGAACAAGCCGGAGCTGGTGGTGGTGGTCGAAAGCCCGGCGTCCGAAGCGCGGATGCACGACATGTTCAAGGCGGTCGATGCCGTGCTGCGCACGCATCCGGACGTCGGCGAATACAACCAGACGATCTAGACCGTTTCTCGTCTAGTATGGCTCTCTCCTCCGCTCATTCCCGCGCAAGCGGGAATCCAGTCTGCCTTTGTAGCCCCTGGGTCCCCGCTGTCGCGGGGACGAGCGGACAGCGGAGCGCACGGCTCCTCATGATCCCGGCGCGTAGATGACGTTCCTGGCCGCCGGCCAAGTGACGCGGTAGCCGAACTCAACGGCCTTCTCCTCGTCGGGCGCCAGCGTCATGTCCCACGCCAGGACGCCGCGCTTTTCGTCGACGTTGCGCCGCGTCGGCGGGGTGCGGCCGAGAAGCTCGATCTTGATGGCTTCGTTCTGCGACACGGGCATCTGGTCGAGTATCCGCAACTGGATCGGCCGCTGGTGCATGTTCTTCACGGTGATGCGGTAGTTGCGCAGGTCGACTTTCGAGGTCGAGACGAACCCGCTCTCGCCGCGCGTCTGCTCGGCGATCGCATGGCGCACGCGGATCATGTCGTCGACACCGAAGCCGAGCTCGTGCTCTTCGCCGGGCGCGAGCAGCGGCAGCCGGCCGTTGCCGACGAAAACTGAATCGCGGAATAGCGCGACGGTGCCGGGCAGGACTGGCGTGCCGGCCGCCATGGTCAGTTTGGCATAGAGATAGGCCTTCGCCTCCACCTTGGGGACAGTGCGGACCGAGAGGGTCGGATCAAGCGCCACCTCGTCGATCTGCACGCGCTTCATCTCGTTGGTGGACGGCACGGCGACCCGGCCGGCAATGGCATAGACGGCTTGGAACGGCTGCGCTTCGACCCTGGCCTGCCGCTCGTCGGCGGCACGGTCACGTTTCAGCATCTCCTCTCGGCCATTTTCGCTGGTAGGAGCAGCGGCCGGAGGCTGGCCGCCTTGGACCATCGGCCGGGTGGCCAGACTTGCGCGCGGCTGCGGGGCGTCGGGTGCGTAATCAACCACTAGCGGCCGCAGATCCGGAGCGGCGCTGCCCGCGTTCGGCCGCGCCGTCGACAGGCTGAGTTGAACGTCATCCCAGTTCTCGCCGGTGCGTTGCTGGATCGACGCGCGGCGGACGAGCTGCAGCCTCGGCGCCTGGTCCCGGGTGCCGGTCGCAAGCCGCGCGTCATACAACGGAGTCCACGATGCGCCGCTCACCTGATAGCGGATGATGATATCGGCATCGAGCGCGCCGGCCGCATTGACGAACACCTTGACCTCGGTGCGCTGGTCGGGGGCGGGTGCCAATGACGAAAGCTTGCGCCCGAGATCGACGATCTGGCGGTCGGTTTCGCGCATCTTGATCTGGGCGTCGAGAATGGTCTTTTGCGCCTCGGCGACGCGCTGACCGATCAGGGTGAAAAGCTGCGACCAGTCGGGCTGCGGTGCTGCGGCATGAGGCGAGGGCGTCTGCGTCGGCAGTTGCGCCAGGTTGCTGACCAAAGTTTTCTGAGCCTGCGCGGCCTCGACAGCCGCCTGCAGCACGGCGCGCTCATCTTTCAGCCGCTCGATCTCGTCTTCGATTTTCTTTCTCTCGGTGGCCGCGATCGCCTCGTCGGTGCGTGGTACCGAAACCCGCCGCGTGTCGACCGAGCCGATCTGCAATGGGCCGGTCGCGCTGCCTTCGACGCGGATCGATCCCGGCACCGCCTGCGCGGGCAGGTCGGTGAACAGGATCACGTGCTCGCCGCCTTCGATCGCCATGCGGCCGATGCGCGTCACCTCGGCGCCTGCCGGATAGACCGTGACGGCCTCGATGCGCGACGTCGCTTTGATCTCGGCGGACATCACGAACGCGGTGGACGCCAGCAACAAAGAAAGAGTCATCAACGAGCGCTTGGGCCATGAACGCGTGGGTAATGAAGACATGGGCAATCCCTCCAGTGCAATGATTTGCTGGATGCGGAAGCCTAAGTGCGTTCGTGTCGCGAGTGTGGCCGGACTGGCTCGGGTTTGCGTCGCCTTGACGGCTTCACATGCACGCGAGCCGACACCGCCATGGCAGCGGGCCGATCCGAAAGTCGGCGGACGGCGCTAGGTCTTCTTCCGGTGATCGTCGAGACGCCAGCTCAGGTAGGCGCGCTGGAAACCATCCTCTGTCGCTCGATGGGTCTCAACAAAACCGATGTGGGCGTACAACGCCAGATTTTCTGTCATGGCAACATTCGTGTAGAGGCGCACAGCCGGCAATCGCAGACGATCGGCTTCAGCCGCGGCGTACGCGATCAAACATCTGCCGAGACCTTCACCCTGGTGCTTCGGATCAACCGCAATGTTGTCTATGAAGTAAGCGTCCGCTTCGCGCCAACTTATCATGTAGCCTTTGACGCCTTCGCTATCTTCAACAACGACGGCATGGCCCGTAGCAATCCGTGTCGCAAAGTCGGTCACCATCGGCGCCGGCTCGCGTCCCATTCGCGGGACGTATTTGACATAGGCGGCACGGGCGATTGCGGCAATTCGATCGGCGTCATCCGGTGTCGCCTGCCGGATAGAAGCCGAATTGCTCATGGCTCAATCTTGCTCAGCCGTATCGGTGGCGAGTTCAGTCCGCCACTTCCTCGAACGTCGCGCGGAAAGCATGCGCCGGGTACACGCCGAGGATTTTCATTTCCTTGGAGTAGAACGACAGCTCCTCGAACGCGAGCACGAGGTTCTTGTCCTCGGGATGGCCTTCGACGTCGGCATAGAACTGCGTCGCGAAGAAATTGCCCTCGACCATGTAGCTTTCGAGCTTGGTCATGTTGACGCCGTTGGTGGCGAAGCCGCCGAGCGTCTTGTACAGCGCGGCCGGCACGTTGCGCACCCGGAACAGGAACGTCGTGATCATCGGCCCGGTGCCGTTCTTGGCCCAGTTCGCTTCCCGCGCCAGCACGATGAAGCGGGTGGTGTTGTGCGCTTCGTCCTCGACGTCCTCGGCGAGGATTGTGAGCCCGTAGATCTCGGCGGCGAGGCGCGTGGCGATGGCGGCGCGCGTCTTGTCGCCGACCTCGGAAATCTCCCGCGCCGAGCCTGCGGTGTCGGCGGCGACGATCGGCCGGATGCCGAGCTGCCGGATCACCTTGCGGCATTGGCCGAGCGCATGCACGTGGCTCTCGACGGTCTTGATGTCGGCCCGCGTCGCGCCCTTCACCGCCAACAACTGGTGCCGCACCGGCATGAAGTGCTCGGCGACGATATGCAGCCCTGAATCCGGCATCAGGTGGTGGATGTCGGCGACGCGTCCCGCGACCGAGTTTTCGACCGGGATCATGCCGACATCGGCCTGGCCGGATGTGATTGCCGCGAAGGCGTCCTCGAACGTCGCGCAGGGTATGGCCTCGGCGTCCGGATAGACCTCGCGGATCGCCAGGTGCGAATTCGCCCCCGGCTCGCCCTGGAATGCGACTTTCTTGGGATTGATCATGGTCGTTCCGGTACTCGCACAGGTGACCCCTCGTCAACCTGCTGTTGAAACCAGCGCGCGCGCCCGCTCCAGGTCTTCGGGCGTGTCGACGCCGAGCGGCACGCCACCGACGATCGCCACGTCGATCCGCATGCCGGCTTCGAGCGCGCGGAGCTGCTCGAGCTTCTCGCGCAATTCCAGCGGCGAGGGCGGCAGTGTCACGAACCGCGCCAGGGCGGCGCGGCGATACGCATAGAGCCCGATGTGGTGGTAGAGCGGCCCGTCGCCGGCTGGCGCCGTCGCGCGGGTGAAATACAGCGCCCGCAGCCGTTTCGGCGCGATCGGCGAGCCCACGACCTTCACCACGTTCGGATTGGTGCGCTCTTCCGCGCGGGCGATCTCAGCCGCCAGCGTGGCGATATCCACCGCCGGATCGGCCAGCGGCGCGAGGGCGGCGCGGATGTCGGTGGGGTCGATTGTGGGCAGGTCGCCCTGCACGTTCAGCACGATGCCGCAGCGGCGCTCCGGATCGGCGCTTTCGAGCGCCTCGGAAATCCGGTCGGAGCCCGAGACATGGTCGGCGCGGGTCATGACGGCGCGGCCACCCGCCTTTTCGACGCAGGCGAAGATCGCCTCGGAATCGGTGGCGACCACAACCGGACCGGTCCCGGCCGCCTCCGCCCGCCGCAGCACGTGCACGATCATCGGCGTGCCGGCGATGTCGGCCAGCGGCTTGCCCGGCAGCCGGGTCGAGGCCATCCGGGCCGGAATAATGGTGATGACGTCAGGATCGGCCATTTGGGTGCAACATCCGGGGTGCAAAAGGGCCTGTAGAAACGGCGAGTCCAAAGTCGGCGCTGGACCTGGCCGCCATGCGGCCGAAAACCGCAAAAAACGGCGTGGGATGGCCGATTATTGGCCGGTTATACGGGTTGCCAGAAGCCAGGCAACCGGGTTATCCATCCCGCGCCGCACGCTCGCTGCGACATTCCCTTGCCGCGTTTGGAGCCTCGACGCGATGGACTCGTTTGAACTCAACAAGATCATGGGCGCCATTCTGGGCACTTGCCTGGGGCTTCTGTCGCTGAACATCGCGGCCAATGCGATCTTCCATCCGGTGAAGCCGGCCAAGCCGGGATACGAAATCGTCCTTTCCGAGCAGCCCGCGCGCGACCAGCCGGGCGCTCCGGCGCAGCAGGATCCGCCGGTCGCGGAACTGCTGGCGAGCGCCGATCTGGCGCGCGGCGAGACCTCCCACCAGAAGTGCATTGCCTGTCACACCTTCGACAAGGGCGGCCGCAACCTCGTCGGCCCCAATCTCTACGGTGTCATCGGCCGCGAGAAGGGCTCCGTCGCCGGCTTCAATTACTCCGCCGGATTCAAGAAGGCGATGAAGGGTCCGTGGACCGCTCAGGAGCTTAGCGACTTCGTCAAGAATCCGAAGCTGATGGCGCCGGGCACCAGCATGACCTTCGCCGGTATTCCGCGAGCGAGCGAGCGCGCCGACCTGATCCTGTATCTGAACAGCAAGTCGGACA
>Ga0075430_100001157_pt1 | contig 21067 bp, 22 predicted proteins | sample RhiMetdeltSRZDD4_FD_75294 | JGI IMG/M metagenome (GOLD analysis project Ga0075430, IMG submission 75294) | Populus rhizosphere microbial communities from Tennessee, USA - Rhizosphere MetaG P. deltoides SRZDD4 | ecosystem: Host-associated > Plants > Roots > Rhizosphere > Soil | place: USA... | reverse complement strand
TATAGATTTATCAACATAAGTTGTACTTACATCATCCAAATAATCGGTTCCGGTAACACGGTGCACAATTTCAAAACCGATATTGATCCTTTCATTGATGCAATATTTAACGCCTGCACCAAAAGGAATGCTGAATGCCATTGAACCATAAGGCTTGCGGTCCGGATATTGGGTTGTTCCTTGTCCCTCTGTATTCAGTGGGCGCAAATAATGTTTTTGCCCCAGCAGCATTGCATAAGGATCATAATTGAACACACCTACACCAAGCGTCACATAAGGAGTAAAGTTATATCCCGGTTCGCCTGGCATAAAGCGGAAGAAATTAAAATCTCCCTGCAATGCCAGTTCCCATACGTTGGAATTAAAGCTCAGGTTACGGCGCTGCATGTATTCGTTATGAGTATTGTAAACATCCGAATAGCCTAACTGTGCAAATGTGGCACCTGCTCTTACGGCTATATAGTTCCCAAAGTTTTTACGGAAGAAAGCAGTGGCCGCAAACTTGGGCCTGTTCAAATGGGCCCTGGTATTTAAGTCGCCAAAGTAATGCGCTCCACCTATGCCTATGCCAAATTCACCTTCCTGTATCACAGCCTCAGGCTGTGCAGTTACAAAAAGTGAAGAAGTGAGTATTACCGCCAGAAGTAAAAATGTCCGAAACATCTTGCAAAATAAGAATTCAGTCTCTTAAAACGAAAAAAACTATCCGGCATTGCACTGTTAAAAATATTTCCCGAAATATTAAGATGGGAGTTTTGATCAAGCCTTCAAGGGAATAATCGGTAATTATCCTGTTTTCGGCATAACCCCCTTAAAAAGCCTGAATCGTAGTTCAGTTCCGTTTGTCTAACCCCCAGGTAAGCTTATTATGAAGAGTTTGAAGAAAGTTATTCTCGGTAAGGCGAACAAGGCTAAGAAGGAAAGACTCTTTTTTAACCGCCAGCTGCACGTTTTTGCTAACGATTTCGCGGCGGCTATCGAGAGCACAAATGACCTGGTCAACCCGGCTTTCAATCTCGAAAGAGATAACATTGTCGTCGGGTACAATGAGGGACCGGACATTTAAATTATGTGGCGCAACAGGTGTAATTAAGAAACTGCCGGATTCTGGAAAAACAATTGGGCCATTACAACTCAACGAATAACCGGTAGATCCTGTTGGCGTAGCTACTATCAATCCGTCTGCCCAATACGTGTTCAGGAATTCACCATTCAGGTAGGTATGGATCTTGATCATTGGCGCGGTGTCCCTTTTATGAATGGAAAACTCATTCAAACCAAACGATGCATTTCCAAACATAGAAATACTGGCGTCAAGATGGATCATTGTTCTTTCGTCGATGACATAAGTTTGTTTTTTTAATGCCTTTACGGCATCGGCCAATTCATTGCGTCCAATACTGGCTAAAAAACCAAGCCGGCCAAAGTTGATACCCATGATGGGTATTCCCTTATCTCTGACTAAACTGACAGTATCGAGCAACGTACCATCCCCACCAAGACTGATCACAAACTCTATTTCAGCGGTAAGGTCTTCTGATAAATAGAAAGTACTGGTATTAGCAGGAAGATTGATGCGATCTTTTATCTCTTCATAAAACGGCAGGAACACAGCTGCTGAAATCTTTTGACGGGCTAATTCATCAAAAAAAAACTGCACATCGCTTCGCTTGTCTTCTTCAAGCAGCCGGCTGTAAATGGCAATCTTCATACGCGGAAAAAATCAGAAATAAGACTTGCGGTGTAAATATATACCGTTTTGACCTAACAGGTTAAAACTCCATTCAAGCTTGAATGTAAAATCATAGTGGGTAATAAAATCAATGCCGATACCCCAGGAATACAACATACGATTATTAAGTGTATTTAATCCCGGATCAGGATGATACATGTAACCGGCATTTACAAATGTTTTTGCATAAGCACGCAATGGCACCCGGTAAGGCACCACATCCTTTTTTCTTTTTACATGAAAATTGACATCAATGATCTCGCGGGAGATCATTGCCTTTGCATACCCGCCTGCTACTCCATCTACCACATAATATTCATAACCCTGCATAAAGAAATCACTATAGCCAAGTAAACGTTGATTAAAATAGGGTTGCTTAAATGGGAACTTAATAGAGCCAGCCAACCTTGCATTAAAATATGTTCTGTTTGCTACTTCCCAGCTACCGCTTGCTTTTGCATTGACCTGCCACATATTGATCTTGCTATTCAATCCTTTCTTTATAAAAAATAATTCCGCGATATAACCTTTTAAGGGGTATGGGTTGTAATCAACGTCAAAATAACTCATCTGGTAATAAAACTCGGGGAAGGAGATCTTTTCTCTTCCATTTTTAAAATAGGTTGGGTTAAGTTCAACAATAGTGTCGGTGATCTTTTCAATAGTATAGGCAATACCAAAACGGTGCCTGGTCTTTATTGCCGGCCGGTAAGTAAGCTCGGCGTAGGTCTTGAAAAATGAACGAACATAATTATTAGTGTCTTTAAAAAATACCTGTTTATTGTTGATCGTATTATAATTTACTTCCCGGTTCTTACCATAAGCAATACCAACATGGTATCCCCATTTCATATCCTTATCAACATAAGGCCTGTCATAACTTAATGTAACCGATCTTGTGTACCCATGTATCAGGTAAACATTCAATTTATCATTACGACCTGTGGTGTTATTGTATAACACCTTTAACCCGTAGTTCACCCTGTTCAATTTTGCATGTTGCTCTACCAGCCATTGATTGATATTCCTGTCAACAAATTTTATATACGGGATCGGGAATAAGTACCATCTTTCTCTTACATCGATCATTATATCAACGTCATTCCCTTCAAAACTTTTTAACGCAACAACAACTTCATGAAATAATTGCGTGTTCATCAATTGCCGGCGGGCTACTTCAAATTTTTTAACCAATTCCGATAAGGCATTTTTATCACCACTTTTAAAAGGCAGCTCGCGAAGTATTATAGATTCTTTTGTCTTCTTGTTCCCGGATATAACGATGTGGCGAACAGTAAAGGTATTTTCAGCGCCGAGCTTTGTAAGTAAATTGATTTGTGAAGAGTCAGGAGACGCGTCAGCGATACCGGGTTGCGCATTTACAAACCCTGCAGATATGATTGGTATAAAAGCTACTACCAGGTATTTCGCCATTCGCTGCATAAAACTCTGCTATGTAAGTATAGTTTTCTAAGATAATAGATTTTGGTATTCCAAGGGCAGAGTAAAGATCACATCAGAGTTTTAGATAATTCATCAGGTTATCGTAATTGCTCCTTAGTTCGTTCTCGTACAATTCCTCGCCAAAATAATATTTTACAACATACTCGTAGCGTTGGAAGGTGGCGACTATATCTGAAATTTCTGTTTTATTTATTTTAATCGTAACCTGCATCAATCCGGTTTGCTGATCCGTGTGTGTATTCAGCTGGGTAATTTGTGCATCATTGGTTTCTACCAGACGGCTGATCTCACTAAATGAATAATTGGTGGTTTCCAACTCTAACACGATCAACCCACCCGGATCTTTTACATTCACGAACTCTGATGCCTGTTTCAACATTTCACGATAGCTGACAACCCCAAGCAATTCTTTATTTTCATCAACAACCGGTACTACGCTTAGCCTGTTTTCCACTGCAAGTTGTAAGGCTTTTAGAAAGTGATCATTCTGGTTTACAGAATAACCGGAAAAGCTTTCTTTTAGTTCCCTTATCTCCACGGTATCATCAGGCGCCTGCATTAATACTTCTTCATTTACCGTGCCAACATATTTTCCATCGTCATCTACCGCCAGGTGTGATACATGACAATCGTTCATCATTTGCAGCGCATTAAATACCTTATCATGCAAGTGAAGAATGGGTAAAGATGGAGATATGAGTTCACGGGTCAACATGGATCAGCGGCTTTTCAATTTGAGACAGCAACTCTTATGCAACTGTTGCAGGCTCATTGAGTTTTTTCAAAAATTTGTGCAATATGATATTGAATTCATCAGGCACTTCCATCATAGGTGCGTGCCCGCATTTATCTATAAAATGTAATTCGCTGTTGGGTATCAACTTATTGAACTCCCGGGCTACAAATGGTGGCGTAATGTTGTCATTATTCCCCCATATTAATAACGTCGGTCTTTTGATTTGATTGAGTTCCTCGCCCAAATTATTTCTGATAGCGCTCTTGGCAAGGGAAATTATCTTGATTGCCTTGATCCTGTTGTTTACAATTCCATACACTTCATCCACTAATTCCTTGGTGGCGGTCTTAGGATCATAAAATGTCAGCTCGGTTTTGTTTTTTATATACTCGTAATCTCCTCTTTTTGGATAACTATCTCCCATCCCGTTTTCAAATAAACCAGAGCTCCCGGTAAGTATCATTGATTTTACTCTTTCCGGATGCTTCAGCACATGAATTAATGCCACATGACCTCCTAAAGAATTACCAAGCAAATGAACATTTTTATAATCCCTTGCTTCTAAGAATTTATGTACAAACTTGGCAAGACCACCAACAGTTGAATGAAGTATGTCCAGTTCAAATAAAGGAAGGATTGGAACTACAACTTTATTATGCAGCCTGAAATATTCAATAAGCTTTTCAAAATTGCTAAGTGCTCCAAACAGTCCATGCAAGAGTACAAGAGGTTCTCCTTCACCTTCTTCCACAAAACGGAATTTATCCTTATGTTTTACCTCGTACGACATAAGCTTCTCAGCAATTAATTTTTGCTAAAATAGTTGATTTACTGCAAAGTTCAGGGTTAATTGAATGCTACAATCTAAAAATTAGTTTGCCGGTGGAACTTGCTTGGAAACCCCATCAAAAAAGTTTTCGAGGTCTTCGAACATCCCTTTAAAAAGCGGAATAATTTTTCCTATTCCGTCCATCAGTTTTGGTCCCCAGGGTCTAATGTATTCGTAAGTTACCGATTCCTTAATTGTTTCAGGTTTGATAAAGTTCAGCTGCTCCGCATAAAAAAGAAGAATGCTGAAAATCAAAATATATAAAGCGGCATATAGTAAAATCCCGCCAAGCCGGTTTACCCAGCCAAGCATGGCAAGTTCTACGCTTTTCTGAATAAATTTTGCACCAAGCCTAACCAATATTACTACGATTAGAAAAATTACTGCAAAGGAAATTATAGGCAGCCATTTGTCTGAAACATTTACTGCCTTGCCGATATAACCCGCAACAACAACTGACAATTTCAGCGCTGCAGCAAGACCAACTATAAATGCTATAACGGAGAAAAGCGCAACGATCAGTCCTTTGCGGAATCCTTTGATGACGGCAAGAATTAAAATGACAGCGACAATAATATCAATGATCATCAAATATGATTAGCTCTTAGATAAAAGTTCTTTTACCAATGCAGAAATAGTTTTACCATCTGCTTTGCCCGCCAATTTTTTTGTAGCCACTCCCATCACCTTTCCCATATCAGCAGGTGATGCTGCACCCACTTCTTTGATTATTGCGGATAATTCAGTTTTTATTTCATCAGCAGAAAGTTGCTTTGGCAAAAATTTTTCTATTACCTCTATTTCTTCCTCTTCCTTTTGTGCGAGATCTTTTCTGTTTTGCTGTTGAAATATTTCTAAAGAATCTTTGCGTTGTTTGACTAATTTCTGCAACAACTTGATTTCATCGTCTTCTTTAAGATCGCCACCCGCACCCTCAGAAGTTTTTGCCAGTAAGATGGCAGCTTTGATAGCTCTCAGGCTGCGCAACGCTTTTTCATCCTTCGCAAGCATTGCGGTTTTTAATTCAGCCATTATTTTTTGTTCAAGACTCATGTTCGTGATTTATGTAGTTTGATTATTATCGGATGCCGGAAATCGGATGTCAGAAGTCGGATGTCGGAAGTCCGACTTCATACTTCTAACTTCTGACTTCATGCTTTATTCTCCTTCATCTGTTTTTCTTTCGATTCATGGTAAAACTCATGCGCAAATTTTTTCATGCGGTCAACCAGTTCCTGGTGTTGTGTGGCGCGGTGATAAGTATCAGCCATTGTCATTAATGTCTGGTAGAAAAAATCTGTCATCTCATCCACCATCATCTCTTTTGTCCAGAGATCGATTCGTAAAGCTGTTTTTTCTGCGCCATCCCAAAATGCAAGCATCATTGCCTTTGCTTTTTGCGCATTCTCAATGGTGGAGTCGGATGCATTCCATGTGATGGTCTCAGGCACCTTGTCGTCATTGAGCTGCACGTCTATTGAAATCGTTGAGGTTTTCATTTTAATAATATAAGTGGCGGCAAAAATAACTTAATTCATGGCTTTCATGAAAGCCCCCCACATATGCCGGGCTGCTTTATCCAAACTATAGTTTTGTTCCATTAATTTACCTTTGACAACTAGCGCCGACCTGAGATCCTCATCGATATAAATCTGCATCATTTTTTCACTGATATCTTTTGCCGAATTGGTTTCGGCAGCCAATACACTTTCGCCGGCTACCTCATATATATCAGAATTTTTTGTTGTAATAACCGGGGATCCTGCTCCCATAGCATTTAAGGCCTTAAATATATCTGCATTTGAATTGAATGGAAGAATAACGGCATATGACGCAGCAGTCATTTCGGCAATTACAGTTTTCGCTTTGGAGCCAATCCAAACCACATCATCCCGGTACTTATAGTTTGAAAGGCTTTTTTCTAACTGGTCGCTCGACTGTCCGTTTATCATTAGTTTTAAATTGCTCTGTTGTCTCTTTTTAAAAAGGGAAAATGCTTTGAGTAGTTCTATAATATCCTCCGTATCAATTGAACTGTTATATAAAAAGAATTCCTTGCCGCCACTATATTCTTCCTTTATTTTTTGTTTTTGGGTAGTATCGATGGGTTTGAATTCAGGATCCGCAAATGGCGGAATGGAAAAAATCTTTTCCTGGGCTACCTTAGGGTCGCCAAATAAAATCCTTTTAGCCGAGTTACCGGCTACCAGGATTGATCCGGCTTTCCGCAATGACCGTCGCTTTAGCGTCTCCGCATCAAGGATCATTAAAGATTGAGGGACAAAGGCGGTTAGTGAACACTGATTACCAAATGAAATGAAAATATCCGCCTTTAATTTTCTTAAGGTCTTGGGTATGGTTATATCCCACCAGATCTTTTTTCCTATCGAGCTTTGCGGTTCTGCCCTGATCTTAAATTCCGAAACATTATTTGGATAGAGGCTTGTTCCCTGGTGTTCCGTCAACAAAACAAACGAGTGCTCCTTATAATTATGGAAATGAAACGATAGCGTTTGAACAATAAATGACTTGAATTCTGTATTTTGCTTCTGGAAAAGGTTCGGGGCATAAACGGCAACTCGCATAAGCGGCAAAGTTAAACATGTGCTTTTTGCTTGGAAAAAATCCCGGGCCTGTGCCGAAAAAAAACGTAGTAGATAAAGCGAGAGAAAGCAAATGAACTTTTTACTTTTGAATGACGTATTTTATTGAACGAAAGTTTCTCTTTGAGATTAGTTATGAACAGTTAAATTAGCAGGCAGTTTTACAATTGCGGCCAAAGGCAACAGTTCATACATTTGTTCCGATAATAAAAACAAATCATTACCAAGACTCTGTTATATGATCCCTACTCACGATTATCGTTTCGGTGAAAAAATAATTGCGGTAAATAAAATCATAAAACATTATTGGTATCATATTTGTGACTATTAGCAACGAAAATTACAATAAATAAGCTCTTTTTATATACATTATTGCAGCAGATCAGAATGAGACGCCAGTGCTGACCTATGGAGAACCGCCGTTACAGCGAAGAGAAATGTAGTAAAGAATGTAACGAGTCCGCTGTCCGTCGTCAATCAACTTCTGATCATTAAACGACCTCTTAGGTGGAAGAGGATGGTGGCTTGTAAAAGGGGCCTTGGTTCGGGGCCCCTTCTTTTTTGCACCTGTTTGAACTCCATTGCCTTCGTCTGGAACTCTTTTTTTACATTTGTTACTTCTCCTCTAATACTGATTCATGGAATATAATACTACGAGAAACGAGTTGGCTATGCGCGAATATGGACGGCATATCCAAAAAATGATCGAACACTTGTTAACTATTGAAGACCCTGAACGACGCCAGCGCAATGCCCAGGCCGTGATCGAACTGATGGGTTTTCTGAACCCCCACCTCAAGAATGTGGAGGACTTCAGGCACAAATTGTGGGACCATCTTTTCCTGATCTCAGACTTTAAGCTTGAGGTTAAATCGCCTTATCCAATACCTACCAAGGAAACATTAAAGGGAAGACCAAAACCCCTTCACTACCCAAAGCGTTACCCCAAATTCTCCCATCTCGGAAAAAATCTGGAGGTGATAATCAATAAAGCACTGAAAGAGGATAACCCTGACAAAAGACTTGGCTTTGCAAATGCAATAGCCTATTATATGAAGCTTGCCTATAATAACTGGCATAAAGAAATAGTTCATGATGATGCGATACAAAGCGAGTTAACAGGCATTACCGACGGTCAGCTTACTTTTACCAACACTCCATTTGTAAAAGCATTCCGCCCTCAGCAGGATAATCGTGATCGTGATCGTGGTGGTTATGGAAAGCAAAGGGGAAAGTTTCAGCAACGCGGTGGCAATGGCGGCGGAAGAAGACATGATAATCGCGGAGGTGGCGGAGGTAATTTTAAAAAGAAAAGATATTAATAAGTCTATTAGTTAATTTGTTAATTGGTTGATTGGGAAACTGGTCAACCTTTTTTCTTTTCAATAGACATACTTTGCTTTTACTTTGCAAACAACTATACTAATTAACTAATAGACGAATTAACTATTTAATTTAATTCGATGAGTTCATTTGAAGTCCAGGGTGGCAAAAAATTGAAAGGTGAAATTAATCCTCAGGGGGCAAAAAATGAAGCATTGCAGATCATAAGCGCTGTATTGCTCACAAAGGAAAAAATTACCATCAGCAATATTCCCGAAATACTCGATGTCAATCTTTTGATTGAGTTGCTTGGTGATATGAAGGTAAAGATCGAAAGAACCCAAAAAGATACCTGTGTTTTCCAGGCCGATGATGTTGATATTGATTATTTGCATAGCGCGACATTCAAAAAGAAAAGCGGCAGATTGCGCGGATCGGTGATGCTTGCCGGTCCCATGTTGTCAAGATTTAAAAGAGCATTTATCCCAAAACCAGGTGGTGATAAAATAGGCAGGCGAAGGCTCGATACACATGTTGTGGGTTTTGAAAAACTTGGGGCTGAGTTTACCTATCACGAAGAAGATGGGTTTTTTCATTTAAAAGCCCCGAACTTAAAAGGAACAGACCTCTTATTGGATGAACCTTCGGTGACCGGAACAGCCAATATTATCATGGCTTCGGTAATGGCAGAAGGAGTAACTACCATTTATAATGCCGCCTGTGAACCCTATGTGCAGCAATTATGCAACATGCTGAACAGGATGGGCGCAAAGATCAATGGCGTGGGAAGTAATAGACTTATCATTAAGGGGGTTACAGAACTTGGTGGCACAAAACATCGCATGCTGACAGATATGATTGAAGTCGGATCATTTATCGGTCTTGCCGCCATGACGCAAAGTGATATTGTAATAAGAAATGCGGGAATCGGGCAATTGGGCATTATTCCGGAAAAGTTTCAGCAGCTCGGTATACAAATGAATTTTGATGGCGATGATATTCATATCCCCGAACAGGAGGTTTATGAGGTTCATCGGTATTTTGATGGCGGTGTGCTTACAATTTATGACCATCCCTGGCCGGGATTTACGCCGGACCTTTTGAGTATTGTCCTGGTTACTGCCATACAGGCAAGAGGAAGTGTTTTGATCCATCAAAAAATGTTTGAAAGCCGCCTGTTCTTTGTCGATAAACTCATCGATATGGGTGCACAGATTATTTTATGCGATCCGCATCGTGCGGTCGTGATCGGACTGGAACGTAAACAGAAATTACGCGGAATAAAAATGAGCAGCCCTGATATCCGTGCTGGTGTTGCCTTGTTGATCGCAGCACTCAGTGCAGAAGGAACAAGCGTTATTCAAAATATTGAGCAAATAGACCGGGGTTATCAGAATATTGATGAAAGACTAAGAGCCGTTGGTGCCGATATAAAAAGAATGTAGGCTGCTGAAGACACGAGCCCTGGCGGCCTTACACCTGTTTGTGTTGCTGTGATCACATCCCATTAATTTTTTTCCCCTATCTTTTCCTAATGCTTAGCCGGAGTATCAGCAAATGGGCAATGGTATTGCTTGTTATTAATGGAGTAATTGGTTCGGGGATTTTTGGATTGCCATCAAAAGCTTTTAAAGAGATCGGTGTTTACAGTATTGCGGGATTTCTTGTATGCGCAGTTGCTGTATTTATTATTATTCTATGTTTTGCAGAAGTAAGCAGTCGTTTTGATAAAACAGGCGGACCCTACTTGTATGCCCTTTCCTCATTTGGTCCATTGCCTGCTTTCCTTACCGGGTGGTTACTCTTGCTGACAAGATTTATTACCTATGCTGCTTTGATAAATTTACTGGTTACCTACCTTACTGTTTTTTCTGATTGGTTCACTCTTTCATCTTCACGGGTCATCACAATTGTTTTACTGACTCTCCTTCTTGCATACATTAATCATATAGGTGTAAAGAACAGTACACGGGTAAATAATTTTTTAACAATTGCAAAGCTGTTGCCGTTATTATTATTTATTGTCGTTGGGTTTTTCTTTGTTAAAATTGAAAATTATGAAGTAAAACAAATTCCGGATTTCAACTCTTTTTCATCAACGGTTTTATTATTGGTTTTTGCATTTGGCGGATTTGAATCAGTACTTGTTAATTCCGGTGAAGTAAAAAACCCGGCAAAAAATCTCCCGTTTGCATTGCTGTTGGCTGCCCTCATCATTGCAAGTATTTACATGCTCGTGCAAGTTGTAAGCATTGGTACATTACCATCACTTGCTTTTACCGATAAGCCTTTGGCGGAAGCCTCCCAACTATTCCTTGGTAGAACCGGCGCTGTTATTATTTCACTCGGTGCGATGTTCTCCGTTACAGGCACCTTAAATGCCATCATGTTGGTCGGCTCGAGATTGCCATTTGCGTTTAGTGAAGAAAATCAATTCCCAAAATTTTTTTCTTTTATTCATCCGAAATATAATACACCTACATGGTCGTTGTTGTTATTTATGACAATAACAATTATAGTCTCGCTTACTTATTCATTTCTTGAAGCAGCCACCATCAGCGCGATCACCAGGGTAATGATCTATGCGATAGTTTGCATTACACTTATTATTCTTCGAAAGAAAAAACCCGGGCAGGCCGGTTTTTTTAAAATAAAATATGGAAATGCTTTCGCAGTACTTGGCGTTCTGATTGCCCTGTGGTTAATAAGCAGCGCAAAACGTAGTGAGCTAAAAGCCGTTGGAATTGCTCTTGGCATTGGTTTGGTTATATACCTGGCAATGCTCATCTTTAAAAAGAAATAATTTACTACAGCCATGTCCAATCCGCAAGATCTTATTTGTTATTAGTGTATAAAACATTTAATAACTATTTAAACTTAACAACATGGAAGAGTATGCATTAATTATGAGGCATGAAGACGGTACAAAGATCGCATCACCTGAACAAATGCAGGAATGGATGAAGCAAACAATGGATTGGATCGGCGGAATCGCTGCACAAAACAAATTTGTGAGCGGCACCGGTTTGCCTTTTGACAACGCAAAGGTTGTTACAACAAAAAATTCGAAACCGGTGGTGACTAATGGCCCTTTTGGTGATATCAAGGAAACAATTGGCGGCCTAATCGTTGTAAAAGCCGAATCGGTTGAAGAGGCCGTTGAATTTGCAAAGGGATGCCCGGTATTGCAGGGTGAAGGCAACAGTCTGGAAGTTAGAAAAATCGCAAAAGGTGATGGCGTCCATTAGCAGTCGATAGTCGTGAGTCAATAGTTAGCAAAACCAATGTATACTATTGACTCACGACTACAGACTATCGACCCGATTATAGAAACAATGAAACAGCAGGAACTGATACCGCATTTGTTCAGAACTGAATTCAGAAAGATCGCTGCTGTTCTTTGCAAACATTTCGGAATAGAAAATATTCAAACAGCAGAAGATATTGCCAGCGACACGTTTTTATCGGCTGTTGATACATGGACCTATAAAGGCATTCCTGCTAATCCCACAGCCTGGCTTTATACTGTAGCAAAAAACAAAGCAAAGAATCATTTCCATCGTGCCAAAATATTCTCACAAAAAGTAGCGGCAGAAATAAAAAACTCATCTACCGAATTGGAACACCCCGAGGTCAACCTGACAGAACAAAACATTAAAGACAGCCAGTTGCAAATGTTGTTTGCCATCTGCCATCCCTTGATTCCGTTCGAATCACAGGTAGGTTTAGCACTTCGCATTCTTTGCGGTTTTGGCATAAACGAGATCGCAACGGCGTTTTTGACAAATACAGAAACAATCAATAAACGATTGTTCAGAGCGAAAGAGAAACTGAGGGCTGAAAAAGTAAAGATTGAATTTCCCGGAAAAGCCGAGATCAATGATCGTCTCGATACCGTTCTTACAACATTGTATTTGTTATTCAGCGAAGGTTATTATTCAGAAAGTGATGACATGATCCTTCGTGAAGACCTTTGTGCAGAAGCCATGCGGATGACATATATGCTTATTGAGAACGAAGAAACCAATTTGCCCAGGGTAAATGCTTTGTATGCGTTAATGTGTTTTCATTCCTCTCGTTTTGCCGCGCGAAAGAATGAAAAAGGTGAGCTGGTTTTATATCATGAGCAGGATGAATCGCTCTGGAACCAGGAATTGATCACAAAAGGAATTTATTTTTTGCATGAAGCAGCAAAAGGAGACAAACTTTCGAAATATCATATTGAAGCCAGCATCGCGTACTGGCATACTATCAAAGCTGATACAAAAGAAAAATGGGATAATATTTTACAGCTTTATAATAAACTCCTGGTTATAGAATATTCTCCCATTGCAGCACTAAACAGGACCTATGCCCTGTCAAAAGTAAAAGGCAAACAGGTGGCAATTGCAGAAGCAGAGAAGTTACATCTCACAACAAACCATTTTTATTTCACCTTACTGGGTGAACTTTATACGGGTATTGATAAGAAAAAAGCAAAAGAGAGTTTCGACCAGGCCTTGACACTTGCAAAAACCCAAACGGATAAACAAACCATCCGGAAACGGATAGATGAACTCAGCGCCTAACGTAACTTGCAAGTTAAATCTGCAGCCATGGATAATTCAGATATTAGAGATCCTTTGTTTCGTGAAGCAGTAGAAGCAATCGATTCGGGTAATATTGCTTCTCTTCAAAACTCATTGAGAAAAAATCCGGAACTCATAAACAAACGACTTGAGACGCCAACGGATGGATATTTTAAGCATCCTTATTTAATGTGGTTCGTTGCAGACAATCCAATTCGTCATGAAAAGTTGCCGGCAAATATTGTTGATGTTACCAGAATTTTGATAGCTGCCGCAAAACAGTATGCAACGGACAGTTATGCACAGCAAATAGATTATACACTTGGTTTAGTTGCTACCGGTCGCATACCGAGAGAATCAGGGGTACAAAATGAGTGGATCGATCTGCTCATCGATAACGGAGCAACACCCGGTAATGGGATCGGTGCATTAGCACATGGAAATACGGATGCTGCTAAACATTTAATTGAAAAAGGTGGAAAGCTCACCCTTGCAACTGCTATTGGGCTTGATATGGAAGTTGAAGTTCATCGATTATCGAAACATGCATCAAAATCAGATCTTGAAACAGCATTGATGATGGCTGCCTTTTATGGCAACGCAAAATGGATCTCGTATTTGATACCCCTCGGAGTAAATGTAAACGCATATTTAGACAGGTCAAGCGGTTTTCATTCGCATGCTACTGCCCTTCATCAGGCTGTATTTTCAGCTTCTCTTGAATCGGTTAAAATTCTTGTGAGCGCAGGTGCGGATCTGAACGCAAAAGATAAGGTCTATGAGGGAACACCTTTGGGCTGGGCCATCTATATGCAAACGGAAGAAGATGATGATGCGAAAAGAAAAAAATATAAAGCGATAGAATTTTTTTTGAAAAGTATTTCTTAAAAAATAATAGTTTTTATGCCTGATTCAATTTTTGATTTAAGCGCAACCGATAAGCCGATCGATACAAAAATAAGTCTTGTTGCGTCAAAGGAAGTCTTAAAGAATTTCGGAACGCTGACCTATACAGCAGAGAAAGGTAATGATATATATAAAATCACGTTCTCATTCTCGTCTGGTACTAAAATAGATATCAGCATTCAATTACCTCTGCTATCTAAAACAAGTTGTCTCATTTTATGTGGAATTGGTTTAATCGGGCCAATCTTAGATTGTTATAAAAAAAATAAAAATAATTGGACAGGTTTTAAGCGGTGCCTTAAGGACCAAGGCCATACCTTAGGCGCTACAACCTTGGTGTGTGTTACAAGTTGCCTTTCAAACCAGTAAAATGGTCACGAATAAAAAAATGTCAATACTATTCAATTATAGATACCTGGAATGAAATAAAAAAAGCGGATGATTAATATAAAAATTGAACAACGATCATGAAAATAAAAAATCGACCAGAGAATTTACTTGAATGGATCGCATTGAAAGCAAACCTCGCCCCGATTCCGCTTATCGATACACAAGTTGCATTTAATACGGCGAGGGCCATCATGGCTGCAGCCGAGCTTGGCATTTATGAAGCGATCGGGAAAAATTCAAGATCTGCAGAGGAAGTTGCTGCTGCATGCAAAACCCATCCGGAAGCAACAAAACACTTACTTAATGCATTGGTCGGTATCGGTTACCTGCAATGGCACAACGGCGTTTATTCACTCAAACAAAAATATCATAAATGGTTGCTGAAAGACAGCGAATCAAACCTGATTGGCAAGCTCCGCTTCCAATTACTGGAATGGGAATGGATGGCAAAGCTTGAGGATTATGTTCGTACCGGTAAAACATTGGAGATGCACGGTAATATGTCAGAAAAAGAATGGCAGCTATACCAGGATGGCATGAGAGATCTTTCCGTGAATGTTGCCAGAGAAGTAGCGGGCAAGTTTCCATTGACAAAGGAAGCAACAAGCATGCTCGATATTGGCGGCTCGCATGGATTGTTTTCAATAGAGCTTTGTAAAAAGTATCCAAACTTATCAAGCACCATCATGGAATTGCCCGGCGCTGTTGAAGCAGCAAGTGCCATCGCAAAAAGATATGATACGACTAACAGGGTAAAATATGTGGCAGGAAATGCATTGCATGATGACCTGGGTACCGAAATATATGACCTTATCCTGATCAATAATGTGGTGCATCATTTTACGAATGAACAAAATTTTGCTTTGGCTAAAAAAATTGATGGTGCATTAAAGCCAAATGGCATCTATGCTATCGGAGAATTTTTACGTCAATCGAAACCTGGTGAAGGCGGTGTGGTGGCAGCTACCACAGGTCTTTATTTTTCACTCACCAGCTCATCGGGAACATGGTCCTTGCCGGAAATAAAAGCATGGCAAAAAGCAGCTGGATTAAGAATTGAAAAACCAATTGCACCAATGTCACTGCCCGGGTGGAAAATTTTTATCGCAAGGAAATAGTTAAAGGCTTTAGAATATTTAACGACGAAAAGAAAATCCCATTTGTTCCGATTTATACAATTTCCGGGTTTTGCATTTAATAACTTTACATTTCCATAATGATCCACTACCAGGAAATACAACCCGGTGAGAAGCTAAAGCACTACGTAAAATGCTATTACTTTTCAGAAACTGTTTCTGATATAGTCTTTGAAGATAAAGCGTTTGCCACCGGTTGCATTGAACTCATGTTCAACTTAGGTGAAGGAAAATGGCAAACCGATGCGGGTAATGGTTTTACCACAACACCTCCTGTCGAGTTATGGGGTCAGATTATCCGGCCGTTGACATTCCGGTCGCTGGGAAAAAACACAATGCTGGGCATCCGTTTCTTTCCTCATACAGCTTTTCTTTTTGTTGATGAAGTAATAGAAAGACTGAATGATAAAGTAACTGATCTGAGTTTGATCCAGGGAAATTCCGTACACGCATTGCATTCAAAATTGCTTGACGCCAAATCGCTGAACGACCGGGTTCATTTACTGGAACAATTTTTACTCGATAAGTTAATTCGTTCAGAAAAGAAGATCAAAAGAATTGATTTGATAAAGCATGTTATGAGTGAACTGACAAAGGATGACTTTTTTGATAATATCGATAACATCGCCTCACGTTACGGTATCACTTCCCGCTATCTTCAAAAATTATTTTTACAACATACCGGTCTTACACCAAAGCTTTATAGCAAGATAAATCGCTTTCAAAACAGCCTGGTGCTTGTTGCGCAAAAAAATGCATCACTCACATCGATTGCCTATGAATGTGGCTATTTTGATCAGTCGCATTTTATAAAAGAGTTCAGATCGTTTACCGGACAAACCCCTTCTTCTTTTATCCCCGAGAATACGTCTGCACTTCTCACTTCCCCGAATAAGTGAATTGTTCCGATTCTTACAATTCTGTAGCAGGTATCCGAAATAATTTTGTTCATGAAACTAAAAAAAACAATCATGACAAAATTTGAACAGTTCAGATCATTGCACCGGTCAAAAGAATTATTTGTACTACCGAATGCATGGGATGCAAAAAGCGCAATAACCTTTCAGGAGGCGGGGTTTCCGGCGGTGGGTACATCAAGCGCAGCGGTTGCTACGGGCTTAGGATATGGCGATGGAGAAAACATGTCTTTTAATGAGTATCTCTTTGTAATCAAACGAATAGTTGCTTCAGTAAAAATTCCTGTAACCGTTGACCTGGAAATGGGATATGGAAAAACAAATGAAGCTATTCTTGAGAATCTTCTTGTATTAACAGGACTAGGCGTAGCAGGTATTAATATTGAAGATTCGGTTATCGAGGGATCAAAGCGGTCTTTAAAAAATGCGGAGCAGTTTGCAAAGACCATAACATATTTAAAAGAAGGGCTTGCATCGCATAGCCAGGAGCTTTTCATCAATATCCGTTGCGATAGCTATATCCTGAACGTGAATAACAAACAAGAAGAAACTGCTAAAAGATTGCGCTTATATGAAACAACAGGTGCCGATGGAATTTTTTTGCCTTGCATCAGTAATGAAAATGACATTGCTGAGGCAGTCAATAGTACCACATTGCCTCTAAATGTCATGTGTATTCCGGGTCTTCCGGATTTTGATGCATTAAATACCCTTGGAGTAAAACGGGCAAGCATGGGACCGTTCTTATTCAATAAAGTTTACAATAACATAACCACTCTTTCACAAACAATAACTCACGACAAAAGTTTCAAGTCACTTCTTTAGTGATCTCATTATTAATAATTATAACCATAAAAAAAATCTGACATGAATCTACCAAAAAGAGCGGAAGACGCTCATGCAACACTTGCAGCCGCATTTAATACCGGCGATGTCGCTACAGTTCTAAGTATGTACGATTATAATGGCATCATCGTACCAGAACCCGGCAAACCAGTTTCGGGCAAAGAAAAATTTGAAGCCGCCATTAAAGCCATTTTATCAATCAAGGGCAAAATGGAAATTAAAACAGTTTATTGTTTACAGGCAGGTAATATAGCAGTTGGAAGAAGCGAATGGAACATTACCGATGGAAAAGAAGTAAAAATCAGTTCAAAGGGAATTGAGCTAATGAAACAACAGGAAGATGGCACATGGAAAATTGTGATCGATCATGCATTTGGGGCGCTTGAAAATATGACTGCAGGTAATTAACCGAGGAATTTACACTGTTGATGTACTGGCTTAAGAAGGTCCAATCACGTCAATAGTTTTGATTAGGTGACGGTAGTAGAAAGTAACCATTAAATAAAAACAAACCTTATTAGCTTATCTAATTTTAATGTGTTGACATAATAAGGTAATAAGGTTTTTTTGCGTTTGTTTCCGGTTGCTATTAAGGTAATAATGTTGTTAAGCTCTCTTTTGGCAACCTGCAAAGCTGCGTATCTTGTGTTAGAATGGGACATAAAGTAGCTTGTTTGGAATGTAGAAAGGCTTTTAATATCGGAACAGATTTTACAAATCATGTTTCGGTTAAATGTCCAAATTGTGGATCTTCTCTTGCCATTTTTAATCACAAATTTCGACCTCCAAAATCTTCCGATACGAAGGCCTGGCAAGTCGTGAAATTCTTATATGATCATGGTTTCAATTATCAACATATTGAAGAAGAAATTATGACTAATAGAGACGGATTAAAAACAGATTCCGGCAAGTATGTAGCGTATCCGACAAACATGAAAGATGCTTTAGAGTTCGTAGCAAAGTATAAAAGCCAGAGTAATGAAAACAGCGGGTAGCCGCTGCCAACAAGTATTAAATACGATCGAAGTAAAATTATGTACAACCTGTCTTCTCACATTTTATACCTTACTCCTTCAGCACGGATAGCTTGTAACTGTTCAATTTAATATTTCTCCCCATCTTTGCGCATGCCTTCCGAACACAAGATCATCATCATTACGGCTCCTTCCGGTGCCGGAAAAACATCTATCACCAAACATTTATTAAAAACATTTCCTGATCAATTATCTTTTTCTATATCTGCGGCCACGCGCCAAAGAAGGGAATATGAAAAAGATGGTGTGGACTATCATTTTATGACGGTCGATGAGTTCAAAGAAAAGATACAAAACAACTCATTCGTAGAATGGGAAATGGTGTATGAAGGAAAGTATTATGGAACGTTGAAATCCGAGATACACCGTATCTGGAAAGAAAATAAAACTCCGTTGCTTGATATCGATGTAAATGGCGCCGTGCATGTGCAGCAACAACATGCTGAACAGTCCCTTTCAATTTTTATTGAACCACCCTCAGTCGATGAATTAAAGAAAAGATTACAGGGCCGTGGTACTGAAACCTCGCAAAGTCTTGCCACAAGATTGAATAAGGCGACATACGAGCTGTCTTTTAAGGATCATTTCGATAAAGTGATCGTGAACGATAACCTGGAGAGGGCTTGTAAAGAGGCAGAAGGGATAGTCAAATTGTTTCTGGATAGCTGAAGTATTATTGAACATAGTCATATTTGTCAAATTAAGCAGTTCCTTATTGCGAGCCATATGACTCATTTGACTTGTATGACTTAAATGACACATTTGCCTCATTGACTTGTATTAATTACTTAGTATTTATCTCCCCTCACATCCTACCAGTTTATTTATCTTTACTGCCCAATGTTCGAAATTCGCATCATAATCTGGTTCATACTTACTATCCTGCTGATGGGTTTTTTTGCAGGAATTGAAATGGCCTTTTACAGCGCTAACAAAATGAGCATTGAATTGAAAAAGAAACAAGGCCATAGCAGCGGACAGATACTCGATCAGTTCATCGATCACCCGGTTTACTTTCTTGGTACTACGCTTATTGGCTTTAATGTTTTTCTTGTATTCTTTGGTTTGCAGATCAGCAAGGTAATGGAACCATTATGGTTAAGGCTTCAATTGGAATCTTATTCCCTGCGCATATTGATCGAAATACTTTTGTCAACCATGCTGATATTGGTCTTTGCCGAATTTTTACCCCGCGCAATATTCCGTGCAAGAGCCAATGTGCTGCTCGGGCGCATGGCGCAACTGATCGATATCTTTTACCAGATGTTCTACCCCATCGCCGCCGCTTGTATCGCGTTGGCTAAATGGTTGCTGAAATATGTGTTCAACGTAAAAGTAGACGACAAGAAGGAAGTATTCGGCCGTACCGATCTTGAACATTTGTTCCGGCAGGCAAAAGAGGCCGAAGAGGAAAAACAACCTTTGAACACGGAACTATTTGAAAACGCTCTTGAGCTTCCTAAAATAAGAATAAGACAAAGCCTTGTTCCCCGCAAAGAGATTGTCGGTATCGATATAAAAGAATCGATTGACACATTAAGAAAGATCTTTATTGAGACCAAGCTATCAAGAATAATTATTTATGAGGGCAACATTGATCATATCATTGGTTATGTTCATCAGCTTGATATGCTAAAGCGGCCTTCGACCATACAATCTGTTTTGTTACCTATACCGGCAGTGCCGGAAAGCATGAGCGCGACTGATCTCATAAACAAATTTACACGTGAGCGAAAAAGTATTGCCTGGGTAGTGGATGAATTTGGCGGCACTGCCGGCATCATTACCATGGAAGATGTTCTCGAAGAAATATTTGGGGAAATACATGATGAATATGATGTTGAGGAGTTTGTAGAAAAACAGATCGCCGAGAATGAATACATCTTCTCGGGTCGCCTGGAGCTGGATTATATCAATGAGAAGTTTGGTTTTGATTTTCCCAAAGACGAGACCGAAACCCTTTCCGGCTTTATCATCAATTACCACGAAACCATTCCCAAACAAAAGGAAAGGATCATCATTGCCGATTATGAATTCGACATCATGAATGTGAGCGATACCCGTATCGAAATGGTTAAGATCAAGAAATTGAAATAACCGTCGCGACACCCTTTTTTCCAACCAAATTTTAGCACCGTTTATCCATTTATTTTTTTGTCATTCTTCCAAGACCTTTTACCTTTCGCGTTCCAAAAAAATCAATTCAAATATGATACAAGCAAAAAAAGCGCTGCTTTTGATGGCGGCTGGAATGTTTGTGGGACTTTGTAGCTTCTCCCAAAACAATCCTCCGGCTGGCCAGGCAAAACCAGACACCACAAAAAAAGCACCGGGTACACCTCCCAAACCGACGGTGGCGGACAAAGTGAAGACCAGTAAAAAAACGGACGGGCTTTTTACAATTTATCAGGATACCGCAACTGGTAGCGTACAATTATATGTAAAGAAAAACCAACTGGGTAAAGAATACATTTACCAGAGTTTTTCAATGGGCGGACCAACCAGTTTATTTCTTCATCAAAACATGATCCGTGCTACATGGGTGTTCAGGATCAAAAAAAGCTTTGACAAGCTGGAGTTCTC
>Ga0075430_100001153_pt1 | contig 21094 bp, 17 predicted proteins | sample RhiMetdeltSRZDD4_FD_75294 | JGI IMG/M metagenome (GOLD analysis project Ga0075430, IMG submission 75294) | Populus rhizosphere microbial communities from Tennessee, USA - Rhizosphere MetaG P. deltoides SRZDD4 | ecosystem: Host-associated > Plants > Roots > Rhizosphere > Soil | place: USA... | reverse complement strand
AGAGGCGCCACGCGGGGGCCTTCCCGAGCCCGAGGCGGTGGCCGGCCTCTTCAACCGGCAGGGTCAGATGACCGCGTCCGAGAAGTCGACCGTGCTCTTCCCGTACTTCGCCGAGTGGTTCGTGGACGGGTTCCTGCGCAGCGAGCGTCTGCACCCGGACCCCGACACCGGCGAGCCGGTCCGGGATCCGGCCAAGAACGAGTCCAATCACGAGATCGACCTGATCCAGATCTATGGACTCACCGACGCCGTGACCCGACAGCTTCGGGCGCACGAGGACGGGCTCCTGCTGTCACAGGTGATCGACGGGGAGGAGTACCCGCCCTACCTCTATGACGGCGACCGCAAGCAGTTCGACCAGGTCACGGTCGTCCGCGACGAGCAGATCACGGCCGACCAGCGCCGCCAGCTGTTCGCCTTCGGCAGCGACACGGGCAACCTGCAGATCGGGTTCGTGATGATGGGCGTGTTGTTCCTGCGCGAGCACAACCGCATCGCGCGCTCGCTCAGCCGGGAACATCCGGGCTGGAACGACGAGCGGCTCTTCCAGACCACGCGCAACATCCTCACCGTGATCCTCATCAAGATCGTGGTCGAGGAGTACATCAACCACATCTCGCCCTACCACCTCAAGCTGCTCGCCGACCCGACCGGCTTCCGCAACCCGCGCTGGTACCGCCAGAACTGGATGTCGATCGAGTTCAACCTGCTCTACCGCTGGCACAGCCTCGTGCCCTCGAGCTTCCACATCGGCGGCCGCGACATCGCCATCAAGGACACGCTGTTCAACACCGACAGCGTCGTCGAGCACGGATTGGCGGCCTGCTTCGAGGACGCCTCCAACCAGCCGGCGGGGCGCGTCGGCCTCTTCAACTCGCCCCCCGAGGTCTGGGACGCCGAGCTCACGAGCGTGCGCCAGGCCCGGGCCGTCGCGCTGCGCCCCTACGCCGAGTACCGCTCCCTCGCCCGCTTCCCGCGGGCGACCGGCTTCGAGCAGATCTCGAGCGACCGCCGCGTCCAGCAAGGCCTGCGCGACCTGTACGGCAAGGTGGACGAGGTCGAGTTCTATCCGGGCCTGTTCGCCGAGGACGTCCGGCCAAACGCCGCGCTGCCGCCGCTGATCGGCCGGATGGTCGCGATCGACGCGTTCTCGCAAGCATTCACCAACCCGCTGCTTGCCCCGCGGGTCTTCAACCCGCAGACGTTCTCCCCTCTCGGCTGGGAGCTCATCCGAACCAGCGGCTCGCTCTCCACCCTGCTGCACCGCAACATCCCCGACACCGGCCGCCGCTACGAGGTGACGATGACGCAGCGAGGCTGGGTGCGGAGCTAGCGCTCCGGACGCCCCCATTCATCGGCCTCCACCGCGGTCACGATCTGGAAGCCGCGCGGCCCGCGCCCGGGCGCGACGATCACCGATTCGCCCTCCGCGACGGTGACCCCAGTCGCGGCGGCGATGGCTGCCTCGTGCGAGACGAGCACGGTGTTGGTCCCGCGGCCCGGAGGCAGTCCGAGCAGCCGGCGAAGGCCGCGTGGCCGACGCTCGGGGTCACCGTCACCGAAATCCGGCGACAGCAGGGCGCGCGAGGGCTGCGCCTCACCGAAGGCGAGGCGTGCGGTGTCGCGCGTTCGGCAGAACGGGCTCGCGAGCACTCGGCCGACCGGTATGTCCTGCTGCCTGAATGCGCGGCCGATGGCTCGCGCTTGGCGCCGGCCCGCGGCGTTCAGGTTGCGCTGGCGCGAGCAGTCGCGCAGGTTTGCCGTGAGGTCAGTCGCGGTGGGGTCGGTGGCGGCGTGGCGAAGCGCAACCACGTAGCCGCCCCGGCGCAGCCGTTCGACCGCGGCTCCGGCGGGACGGTCCTCCCGGCCGCTCTTCTCGGACCGCGACCTGCCTGACTCGTCCTCGTCCGAGCCGGAGTTGCAGCCGGCGGCGGCGGCGAGCGCCACCACCAGCAGCAGAGTGAGCAGCACCCACCGGCGCACGCAGGCAGCGTAGGTCACCCGCGCCGGTAGCGCAGCTGACGAAGTGCAGCGGCGAGGTCTTCGCCGGGCTGTCCCCTCAGGCCCGTTCCGTTCGTCGTAGGGTGTAAGCCACTCTCGCTAGGAGGGAACATGAAGTACGCGCTCTTGATCTACGGCTCGCCGGAGGCGCGGGACGCTCCGGAGGACGAGCTCCGGTCGGTGGTCGGCGAGTACGACGCGCTCCTCGAGGAGCCCGCCGTTCTCGCCGGCCAGCAGCTGCAGGGCACGGAGTCGGCGACGACGGTCCGGGTGCAGAACGGCGAGGCGCTCCTGAGCGACGGCCCGTTCGTCGACGCGAAGGAGTACCTCGGCGGCTTCCTCCTGCTGGAGGCCGACGACCTCGATGCGGCGACGGCCATGGCCGCGCGCATTCCGGCGGCCCGGATGGGCGGCGCGGTGGAGGTGCGACCAATCGTGGAGCGTTAGGCGCGCTGCTCGACGAGGTCTTCCGCAATGAGTGGGGCCGCGTCCTCGCGACGCTCGTCGGCCACTTCGGCGACTTCGACCTCGCCGAGGATGCGGCGCAGGAGGCGTTCACGGCCGCGACCGAGCGCTGGCCGGCCGACGGCATGCCACCCAACCCCGGCGCATGGCTGACCATCACCGCCCGCAACCGCGCGATCGACCGAATCCGGCGCGACGCCACGCACGCCGAGAAGACCAAGCTGCTCGAGGCGCAGGAGTCGGCGGGGGCCACCGTGGATGAGCCGGAGATCGATGAGACGTCGTTTCCGGACGAACGGCTCGAGCTGATCTTCACCTGCTGCCATCCGGCACTCGCGCTCGAGGCGCAGGTGGCGCTGACGCTGCGGGCCCTCGGCGGGCTCACCACCGAGGAGATCGCCCGCGCCTTCCTCGTCGAGCCGGGGACCATGAAGCGGCGCCTGTCGCGCGCGAAGCGGAAGATCAGGGAGGCGCGGATCCCGTTCAGCGTGCCGCCCGACGACGTCCTCCCCGAGCGGCTGGCGGCGGTGCTCGGCGTGGTCTACCTGATCTTCAACGAGGGATACACGGCCCAGCCACCCCGCGTCGAGCTGGCATCCGAGGCGATCCGGCTCGGCACTGCCCTCACCGAGCTGATGCCCGACGAGCCCGAGGTGCAGGGTCTGCTCGCGTTGATGCTGATCAACGACGCGCGCCGCGACGCCCGCTTCGACGACGGCGAGCTCGTGCTGCTTCTCGACCAGGACCGCTCGCGCTGGGACGCGGCGCAGATCGCGCACGGGCGCGAGCTGCTCGAGCTGGCGCTCGCGCTGAGGGGCCGCGGCTCGTACGTGATCCAGGCCGCTATCGCGGCCCTTCACTCGGACGATCCGCTGGACTGGACCGAGATCGCCGCCCTCTACACCGAGCTCGCGCGACTCACGGGCTCGCCAGTCGTCGAGGTGAACCGCGCGATCGCGGTCGCCGAGGCGGACGGCCCGGCCACGGGGCTCGCGCTCCTCGAGGGGCTCGACCTCGACGGCTACCGGTACTTCCACTCGACCCGGGCAGAGCTGCTGCGGCGGTTGGACCGCCTCGACGAGGCACGAGCGGCCTTCGAGCGCGCGCTCGAGCTGGCGCAGGCGGAGCCCGAGCGCCGCCTTCTCAGAGACCGGATTCGGGAAATCGGCGGCGCCGTTTCGTAGAGCTGTCCCCTCGCGGCCGCGCCGTTCGTGGCCTTGGTGAACCCCGAACGAGGAGACAGGTCATGTCGAAGAGGATTGCCGTCGCCGGAGCGACTGGAAGGGTCGGCAGCCAGGTCGTCGACGTACTGGAGGAGGCCGGCCACGACGTCGTCCCGATGTCCCGCTCGACCGGCGTGGACGTAGTCACGGGCGAGGGCCTCGGTGAGGCGCTGGTGGGCGTGAACAGCGTGGTCGACGCCGCCTCGTGGCCCACGAACGAGCAGAAGCCGGCCACGGACTTCTTCGTCGCCGCGTCGCGCAACCTCCAGGAGGAGGGCGAGCGGGCCGGCGTCGAGCGGATCGTGGTGGTGTCGATCATCGGTGCCGAGTTGGCGAGGAGCGGTTACATCGCGTCGAAGGTGCCCCACGAGCAGGCCATGCAGGCGGGCCCGATCCCGGTCAGCATCCTGCGGGCGGCGCAGTTCCACGAGTTCGTGCCGCTGTTCGTCGACTGGGGCCGCCAGGGAGACGCGATCTACGTGCCTGAGATGCGCACGCAGCCGGTCGCCGCGAGGACGGTCGCGGAGGCGCTCGCCGATCTCGTCAACGGCTCGGCGCCCTCGCCGGGGGACGCGATCCCCGAGATCGCCGGCCCGCGGGAGGAGAGCCTCGTCGAGATGGCGAAGCTGCTCGTTGCTCGGCGCGGCGAATCGGTCCGGATCGAGGCCGTGACCGATCCCGACGACGCCGAACAGGCTCTCTACGCGTCGGGCGGCCTGCTGCCGGGTCCCGACGCCGTGCTCGCCGGCCCCACGTTCAAGCAGTGGCTGGACCAGGACTAGGAGGCCCCGATGTCCGACCGCACCACGCAGACGAAGCCACCCCGTTACAAGCTCGCCCTCGTGACCTGGGCCGGCGCCTACGCGGCGATCACGCTGATCCTCTGGCTGCTCGGCCCGGCGATGGCGGGCTGGCCACTCGTGGTCCGGACGCTGCTGATCAGCGTGATCATGGTCATCGCCCTGACGTGGATCGTGCTGCCGGCGCTCACACGCCTGTTCCGCCCGTGGCTCCTGGCACGGTGAGCCTCCTCGCCTCGGGGCCGCTCAGGGAAGCGGCTGCCGGTCCGGGAAGAGGTCCGGCCGGTCGCCATCGTGTAGATCTCAAAGCCGCGCTCGAGACGGCGCTTCGAGAGATTCCGGTTGTCACGGTCGCCCGAGAACGCGATCCGCGTTCCGTCCGGTCCGACACGTCAAGCGAGGCGTAGGGTGCGATGAGTTCGCGACCCCGGAGCAGTCGAAACGGTCATGACATCCACGCACCTGCTCGAAACCGACGAAGTCGACATCGCCTATGACGTGCACGGCCCGCCGGCCGGCGCCGACGGGCGTCCGCCGCTCTTCATGATCGGCCAGCCTATGGACGCCAGCGGCTTCGCGACCCTGGCCTCGCACTTCCCGGACCGAAGCGTGGTCGCGTATGACCCGCGCGGGCTCGGTCGCAGCACTCGCAAGGACGGCCGGCTGGACCATTCGCCGACGGTCCAGGCGGGCGACGTTCATGCCCTGATCGAGGCGCTCGACGCCGGCCCGGTCGAGCTGTTCGGCAGCAGCGGCGGCGCGGTGAGCGCGCTCGCGCTCGTGGCGGCTCATCCCGCCGACGTGACCACGCTGGTGGCGCACGAGCCGCCGATGATCCCGGTGCTCCCCGACGCCGCGGCGGCCGAGCGCGCCCGGGCCGGTGTTCGGGACGCCTACGAGGCAGGCGGCTTCGGTGCCGGCATGGCGGCGTTCATGGTGATGACCTCGTGGCAGGGCGAGTTCAGCGACGACTACTTTGCCCGGCCCGCGCCGGACCCCGCCCAGTTCGGCGTGCCGAGCGTGGACGACGGCTCGCGGGACGACCCCCTGCTCTCCGACCTGTCCTGGGCGGTGAGCGGCTACCGGCCCGACGTCGACGCACTGGCCGCGGCGCCCACCCGCATCGTGATCGCCGTGGGAGAGGAGTCGCTCGGCACCTTCACCGGGCGCACGGCGATCGCCACGGCCGAGCTGCTCGGTCAGGAGGCCACGGTGTTCCCGAGCCACCACGGCGGCTTCCTGGGCGGCGAGTTCGGCTACGCGGGGCAGCCCGAGGCCTTCGCGAGCAGGCTGCGCGAGGTGCTCGAAGGCTCTTAGGCCGCACGCCGGAACTGCTGCCGGTACGCGGTCGGGGAGATCCCGAGCGCCTGCCGGAAGTGGTGGCGAAGTGTGACCGCGGTGCCGAATCCGGCCTCGGAGGCCACCTGGTCGATTCCGGCGCTCGTGGACTCGAGCAGGCGCTGGGCAAGCATGACGCGCTGCTGCGTGAGCCACCGGTGCGGCGTGGTGCCGACCTTGTTGCGGAAGCGCCGGGCGAGCGTGCGTGGCGCGAGATGGGCGCGGCCGGCAAGCTCGTCGACGCTGATCGGCCGGTCGAGGTTGGCAGATGCCCAGGCGAGCACCTCGCTCAGCGAGTGGGAGTCGGCGTCGGCCTCGGCCGGTACTTGGGCGTCGACGAACTGCGCCTGGCCGCCATGGCGGTGCGGCGATACAACGAGACGGCGCGCCACCTGGTTGGCGGTCTCGGCGCCGAAGTCGCGCCGGATCAAGTGCAGCCCCAGATCGAGGCCGGCGGCGCTGCCCGCGGACGTGAGCGTGGAGCCGTTGTCGATGTAGAGCACGTCGGGCTTCACGTCGATCAGAGGGAACATCCGTGCGAGCCGCTCGGTGTAGCGCCAGTGGGTGGTGGCGGGCCGGCCGTCGAGCAGACCGGTGGCGGCGAGCACGAAGACCCCGGAGCAGATCGACATCACGCGGGCGCCGCGGTCGTGAGCGCGCCTGATTGCGGCAATCAGCGCTTCGGGCGGCGGCTCCGCCAGGTCGCGCCAGCCGGGCAGCACGATGGTGCCCGCGCGCGCGAGCCGTCTCAGGTCGGTCGACGCGGCCAGGGTCAGCCCGCCGCCCACCCGCAGCGGCGGCGGATCGATGCTCACCGTCTCGAAGCGGTACCAGCCGCTGCCGAGCTCGGGGCGCTCGAGCCCGAACAGCTCGGCGGCCACGCCGTACTCGAACATGCACAGCCCGTCGTAGGCGACGGCGACGACACGGTTGTCGGGTGGGGCCACCGGGAGGCAGGATCTTAACGGCCATCGTCGCTTCTGCCACTCGAAACCCTTCGTTCGGGCTGCCACGCTTGCCCGATGACGACGACTCTTCCCACCCGCTTTCCCGTCCTCCAGCACCCACCGGCGCAGGCCACCGAAGCGGCCGCGCACTTCGAGGCGCTGCTGCGCTTCGAGACCGACTGCTGGGACGTGCACGAGGAACTCGAGACCGGCGAGCCGACGTTCGTGCTGCTCGACGTGAGGGGGCCGGCGAGCTTCGAGGAGGGCCACGTGCCCGGCGCGCGCAACCTGCCCCACGGCAGGATCAACGAGCGCAATCTCGCCGAGTACGCGCCCGGCGCCGCCTTCGTCGTGTACTGCGACGGCCCGCACTGCAACGGCGCCGACAAGGCCGCGCTCGCGCTCGCGCGGCTCGAGCGCCCGGTCAAGAAGATGATCGGCGGGATCGAGGGCTGGAAGGACGAGGGCTTCGACCTCGAACGAGCGTGAGCGCCGAGGGCCGGCGCCCGCTGCTGCCCGACACTGCAGAGCGGCGGCGCGCGCAGCAGCGACTCGCCGAGCTACTGGAGCGCCACTGGGACGAGATCCGCGACCTGCCCGTCTCGCCCGCCGGCGGTCAGGAGGAGTTGGAGGGGCGCCTGCGCGACTTCGACTTCGCGGAGCCCGTCGGCCTCGAGGAGCTGCTCGGGTCGGTCGCCGCGCTGCTGCGCGACGGGATCGTGCATACCGCACATCCACGCTACTTCGGCCTCTTCAATCCCACGCCCACGTTCGCCGGCGTGCTCGGCGACACGCTGGTGGCGGCGTTCAACCCGCAGCTGGCCGTGACCGCGCACGCGCCCGCAGCGGTTGCGATCGAGCGCCGCGTGCTGTCCTTCGTCGGCGGCTGCCTCGGACTCCCGGACGCCGGCGGGAGCTTCACGAGCGGCGGCGCTGAGGCCAACCTGACCGCCGTCCTCGTCGCGCTCGAGCGCCACTTCCCCGAGGCGGCCGGCGGGGGCCTTGCGGCGGTCGACGGACGGCCCACGCTCTACTGCTCCGCCGAGGCACATCACTCGCTCGTCAAGGCCGCGCGAATGACCGGGCTAGGGCTCGAGGCCGTGCGCGCGATCCGCGTGACCGACGAGCTCAGGCTCGACGTTGGCGCGCTGCGACTCCAGCTCGAGCGCGACCGCGCGGAGGGCCGTCGCCCGTTCCTGATCGTGGGCACGGCGGGGAGCACCGCCGCCGGCGGGATCGACCCGTTGAGCGAGCTGGCGGAGCTCGCCCACGAGACCGGGGCCGACCTGCACGTGGACGCCGCCTGGGCCGGCGCGATCAGCCTCGCCGCGCCTGCGGCCGCTGCTCGACGGGATCGAGCGCGCCGACTCCGTGACGGTCGACGCCCACAAGTGGCTCTCCGCACCAATGGCCGCCGGACTGTTCCTGACCCGCCATCCACGCGATCTCGTGAGCACGTTCCGCGTCGAGACGAACTACATGCCGAGCGCGGAGGCCGCCGACCCGTACCTGATCGGCCCGCAGTGGTCGCGCCGCTTCATCGGCCTCAAGGTGTTCATGGCGCTGGCGGCGATCGGGCGCAAAGGCTACGCGGCGCAGATCGAGCACGACTGCCGGCTCGGAGAGCGCCTGCGCGCTCGCCTGCGCGACGACGGCTGGCGGATCGTGAACGACACCCCCCTGCCGCTCGTGTGCTTCGTCCCGGCCTCCGATGACGGTCACGCGGCGGGCGCGGAGCTCGCCGCGATCGCCCGCCACGTGGTGGCCTCCGGAACGGCCTGGATCTCGGTGGCTGAGCTCGCCGGCCGGCCCGCGCTGCGGGCCTGCATCACGAGCTACCGCACCACCGAGCGCGACGTCGACGACCTGTGCGACGCGCTCAGAGCCGCCCGGGAAGCCTCCGCGTGAACCAGAACGACAGCAGGGTGAGCACGGCGATCGCGCCGAGCGCGCCCCTTAACCCGTCGAGCTGGGCGTCGCCGTAGTCGTCGGCGAGCGCCGTGGCCTGCTCGGGCGGGAGGCCCTCGTCGAGCGCCGCCTGCTCGACGTCCGCGACCGGCACCACGGGGATGCCCCGCTCGGCGATCTCCGCGACGGTCTCGCGGACCGGCGCCGGAACCGCCGGATTCTGCTCCACCCGCGCGACCACGCCGCTCGTGAGCGCCGCGATCAGCACCGAGCCGATCAGCGCGGTGCCGAGCGAGGCGCCGAGATTCTGAGCGGTGCCCTGGAGGCCGCCCGCCTCGTTCGTCTTGCTCGGATCGACGGACGACATGATCACGTTGCCGAGCTGGGAGAGCAGCAGACCCGCCCCGATGCCGAAGATCGACAGCGCGACCGCGAAGCCGACCTCGTTCAACTCGACGTCGATCGTGGCGAACAGGACGATTGACGCCACCACGAGGGCGAGCAACCCCGCCTGGGCGACGCGCTTGGGAGCGATCCCCGCGGCGAGCCTGGGGCCCAACATCGCCGCAATGAACATCGTCACCGACATCGGGAAGAGGCGCTTGCCGGTCTCGAAGGCGTCGAGGCCGAGCACGACCTGCAGGTAGACCGGAAGCACGAAGAAGGTGCCCAGCAGGATCAGCTGCTGCATCATCAGCGTCGTGAGGCCGGCGCGCAGCGGCACGATCCGCAGCAACGAGCGGTCGAGCAGGGTGTCGCGCCCCTCGCGCTCGCTGCGCTCCTCCCACATGGCGAAGGCGGCGAGGCAGCCGAGCCCCGCCAGGATGAAGAAGGGAACGGCCGAGAAGCCGAACGGCGTGATCTCGGTGCCGCCGATCGTGAACGCGCCCCGGGGGTGGACCCAACCCCACTCGCTGCTCTTGAGGATCCCGTAGACCGCCAGGCCGAGCCCCAGCGCCGACAGGGCCACGCCCACCACGTCGAACCCGGGTCGGGGTTCGAGCGCCGGCGAGCGCCCGAGGCGCCGGCGCAGCACGAGGATCACGGCGACGATCACCGTCTCCCCCGCGAACACGTAGCGCCAGCTGAACTCGGTGGTCACCCAGCCGCCGATCAACGGCCCCGCGGCGATCGCGGCCCCGGCGACGCCGCCGACGATCCCGAAGGCCAGCGCGCGCTCCTTGCCGCCATAGGTACCGGCGATCAGCGACACGATCGCGGGAATCACCAGCGCGGCGCCCAGCCCTTCGACGAGCGACCAGCCGATCAACAGAACGGTCAGGTTTGGGCTGAGCGCAGTCGTGAGCGAGCCCACCCCGTAGATCGCGAGGCCGATCGCGAACGTCCGGTCGCGCCCGAGAATGTCGCCCAGCTTGGCCCCGGCGAGCATGAACGCCGCCATCACCAGGGTGTACGCCGTGATCGCCAGCTGTACACCCTGGATCGTCGTGTCGAGGTCCGCGACGATCTGCGAGATCGACACGTTCATGACGCTGCTGTCCAGCACCATCACGAACTGCGCCGAAGCGAAGATCGCTATCGGCAGCCCAAGCCCGGTGCGTGCCTCCTCGCCGGCTGCCGGCGGTACGGCCGCCGCGCCCAACTAGGTGAGCGCCTTCGCCTTCAGCGTGTCGAACTCCGCCTGGGTGATCGCCCCGGAGTCGAGCAGCTCCTTGGCCTGGGCGATCTCGCCCGCCGAGCCGCCGGCCGCGTCGCGCACGTACTGGTCGAAGGCCTGCTTCTGCTGCTCGGCCTGCCGCATGCTGCGCTCGCGCATCCCGTCGTGCTGGGCGATCAGGTAGATCAGCACGCCGAGGAACGGCAGGACGATCACGAAGACCACCCAGGCCGCCTTACCCCACCCGCTCACGTCGTGGCGACGGAAGAGGTCGACGAGCACGGTGATCACGATCCAGATCCAGATCACCCAGCAGAAGAAGATGATCATCGTCCAGAGCACGTCAAGGAACGGATAGTCCGCAGCTATCGGCATGTCGCTGAAATCCCTTTCATCGCCGTCGAGTCCAATGCTGATACTCACGCCGGACGGCATCCGGCGCAACCCGGGTGACCGCGACCGGCGGCCGAGCCGGTCAGCGTCCAGCCGGCGCCTCCACCATCACCGTGCCCATCATCCCGCGGTCCTCGTGGACGATCAGCGTTCCCGACAGGCCGCCCATCACCTGAGGCTCCGCGAGCCCCATGGGCCCGTCGTGCCAGTGCGAGTGGTACCAGTAGGTCCCCGGGGTGGCATCGAGCGGCACGTGAACCACGTACTGCGCGGCGGTCCCGGGCGCCACGTTCCGCAGCACGTTGTCGGACTTCCCGGCCGGGACACGTGCATCCCGTGGAAGTGGATGTTCGTGGGCGAGCGGAGCTCGTTCACCAGGGTCAGCCGCAGCGTGTCGCCCGGGCTGAGCCGAAGCGTCGGCCCTGGGAACGAGCCGTTGTAGGCGCGGCCGAGCACGGGCCGGCCGCCCACGCGCACCATGCTCTGCCGCGCCGCGAGCCGCGCCCGCAGCACGCCGTTCGGCCACGAGCGTCCGCGGGTTCTCGAAAGACTTGTCCTGCTGCGTGGGAAAGCTGGTCTGGACGCTGGGCACGGCCGCAATCGCCACGCCGACCGCGACGCAGCAGGCGACCAGGGCAGTCGCTGCGAGAGCCAGTCGAGCGCGCCGCTCTCCCGTGCCGTGCCGTCTCACCAGCCGGCGCGCCAGAGCGGAGCGGGCTCAGTACCCGATGCCGAAGCCGAACGGGTAGAGCGTCTGGGCCGGGTCGCTCGCCGCCGGGATCCGCACGGGCAGCTTGCCGCTCGGATTCACCTCGCCGAGGAGCACGCGCGCAAGCGCCTGCATCGAGGGCTTGGTCCACGAGTACGACGCGATATAGGTCTGAATGTCGGTGAGAGCCGCGATGTCGTACGGATTTCGCGTGGCCACGAGCACCACCGGCTTGCCGGTCCCGCGCAGCGCGTTCACCAGGTTGCGCTGGCTCTGTGAGCCGGACGCGTTCGCGGTGGCCACCACCACCAGGTCGTTCGCCTGGGCGCGGCTCACCGCGTTCGCGATCGTGGCCACGTCCGGCGCCGTGCCGGTCTCGTAGAGCTCGGTCGAGACGTTCCGGGCGCGGAGCGCGTCAGCGAGATGGGCGGCGGGCTGTGCGTTGGAGGTGCTGGACACCGAGCGGTAGCCCGTCACGAACACCTTCTGGCTGGTCGCGTTCTCCAGCGGCAGCAGCCCGGCGTCGTTCCTCAGCAGCGTGAGACTATTGTCCCCTACGCGCCGGGCGACCGCCAGGTTCTCGGCCGTGCCGAGCTTGCCGGCCGCCTTGCGCACGTTCACGAACGGGTCGTCCACGAGCCCGCGCCGGACCTTCAGCTCGAGCACGCGACGGACGGACTCGTTGACCCGGTCGACGCTCAGCTCACCGGTGCGCACGGCATCCAGCACAGCGTTGTAGGCAACGTCGAGGCTCACCGTGTCGGTGGGCGTGTCGATCATCATCGGCATGTCCACGCCCGCCTTCAGGGCGAGCACCGGAATGCGCGCGTCGCCGTACTTCTCGCGCACGCCGGCCATGTTGAGCGCGTCGGTCACGACCACGCCGCCATAGCCGAGCTCCTCGCGCAGCAGGCCGGTCAGGATCTCGCGGTCGAGGGTGGCCGGGTCACAGCCCTCTTGGGTCTCCACGTCGCAGTCGCTCTGGAGCTCGGGCATCACCACGTGGGCGGTCATGACCATGTCGGCGCCGGCGGCGATCCCCGCGCGGAACGGCGGCGCGTCGATCTGCTCCCACTGCTCACGGGAATGGAAGATCCACGGCACGCCGGTGTGGCTGTCGGTCACGGTGTCGCCGTGGCCGGGGAAGTGCTTGAGCGTGGCCGAGACGCCCGCGCCCTCGGTGCCCCTCACCGCCGCGGCGGTCATCGCCGAGACGAGGTCCGGGCTCTCTCCGAACGAACGCACCCCGATCACCGGGTTCAGGGGGTTGATGTTCACGTCGGCGACCGGCGCGTAGTTCTGGTTGATGCCGAGCGCGCCGAGCTCGGTGGCCGTCACCTGGGCGGCGTCGCGCGAGTCGGCCTCGCGCCGGGTTGCGCCGAGCGCCATGTTGCCCGGGAACTCGGTTGCGGGCGCCCACACCCGCGAGACCACGCCGTGCTCCTGGTCGGTCGCGATCAGCAGCGGCACCTTCGCCTTCTGGCGGAGGGCAGCCTCCTGGATGCCGTTCGAGAGGCGCGCGATCTGCTCGGGGTTGTCGAGGTTGTTGCTCCAGCGGAAGTACACGAGCCCGCCGAGCTTGTACCTGTCGATCAGCTGGTTCGCGTTGCGGATCCCGGAGCCGAACATCTCTTGGTTCGCGGCCACGTCGGCCTCGTCGCGCGTGTTGGCCGACTGCCCGTACACGTTGGCCACGAACAGCTGCCCGACCTTCTCCTCGAGCGACATGTCGCGGATCGTCTGGTCGATCCAGCCGTCGTTCGCGGACGCGCTCGAGGTGAGCACGACGCTGAAGGCGAGGACGAGGACGAACACGAGGGTGGGCGTCCGGGCGTTCCGCGGTGACATCGGGCTTCTCCTCTCGGGGCGGCACACGCTTCGCAGGGTTCTTACCCGACTGGTCTAGACCAGTAACCTCGTCAGGCACCGGACGGTGCTCGACGCGCCATCGCCGTGAGGAGCGCCACGCAGGCCACGAGAGCGGCTGCGCCCGCGGCCGTGAGCGCCGGCGAGCGCGGAAGGTCGACGCGGTCGGCCGCCAGAACGAGCGCACCCGCCGGGGTCGCGGCAGCCGCGATCGCGAGTACGGCCAGCAGGCGTCGCCGGGCGACCCCGCCCTCCACCCGCTGCCGGGGGCGCTCGTCGAGCGACCAGTACGCGAGCTCCGCGGCCAGCAGCAATGCGCTCCCGTACAGCGGCGTTGCGAGTACCGCCTCACCGGAGGGGACGACGTGGATCGTGGCCAACAGGAGGAGCGCAAACGGGATCGGGCCCGGGCGTCCAATCAGGAGCGCACCCGCGAGCATGAGCACGGCCAGCGCGGCACCGGCGGCGACCGGCTCGGTCCGCTCGGCGCCAAGCGCGGCGTCGCCGCCCAGGATGGAGGCGAGCGCGATCGAGCCGCCCGCGGTCGCTAGGCGCGGGATACCGGTCGAGTGTGGCGGCGGAACGAGATCACCTCCTCGACCGCGAGCGCGAGCGGGACGTCGGGGTGCTCCCAGCGGGCGACGGGGACGCCGAGCGCCTCGAAGCGCGCCCGGATCGTGTCGCGCCGCAGCTGCCAGAGGCGAAGCACCGGTCGCCGAGACTCCGCGTGGGCGATCGGGCTATGCGCGACGGGCGAGACCTCCACCAGCGCGAGGTCATACCCGCGTGCGCGGAGGTCGAGCAGCGCGTCCACCCCGCGTTCGTCGAGCAGCGGGCTCAGTGCGAGCACCAGCGCGCGCGGGGGGAGCAGGCGGCGTGGCAGCTGGGCGACGTCCTTCCAGGAAGTGCTGAGGCTCACATCGCTCAGCAGCAGGGCGTCCACGATGCGGTAGAGCTGCCTCGTACCGGCGGCCGGCGCCAGCCAGCTGAGCTCGCCGCCGAAGCTCACGAGCGCAACCCGGTCCCGCTGCGTCAGGTAGGCGGAGGCGAGCGCGGCGGCGGCCTGCACCGCGGCGTCGAGCGTCCCCTCGTTCTCGTGCTCGGCTTCCGCGAACGTGTCGAGGAACAGGACCATGTCCGCGCCGTGCTCGGGATGTTGAACGTTCACGTGTGGCACGCGCCGCCGCGATGTGGCACGCCAGTTGATGCTCCGCACGCGGTCGCCCGGGGCAAGCGGCCGGAGGTCGGCGAACTCGATGCCCTCTCCGCGCTCACCCGAGACCTGGCTCCCCACCACCGGCCGCGTACGCAGCGGTGCGATCAGCGTGGAGAGGTTCTCCTCGCTCGGATACACGCGAAGCTCAGACGACCCGCCGAGCGGACCCTCGACGGCGAAGGCGCCCAGGCGGTCGCGGGCTCGCACCACGGCCGGCCCAGCGCCCTGTACGCCCCAGTGCCCGGCGGACAGCTCGAGGCCGATGTCGCGTTCACCGCCCCGCGGGAGCCAGAACGCGAACGGGGTGGGGTCGGTGGCGAGCCGCGCGGTGGTCGGAAGACGAACCTCGACCCGGGCCGCGGGGCCGGCGTTGCGGATCGTCACGGTCGCGGCGACCCGCTCTCCTTCGAGCGCGCGCTCCTGCCCCAGCCGCAGCGTGCCGTCGACCCCGAGCGACGCCGCACCCGCCAAACCGGCCGCGACGAGCGCGAGAAAAGGAACCGCGAGCGCCGCGAGCTCCGGCGGACCACCCGCTAGGACTGCGACGAGCGCGAGCGCGGTGAGGGACGCATAGGCCCTCAGCCGCACCGAGGCGACGGTGGTCATCGCGCCTCGCCTGCGATGCGAGCGAGTGGGGTCGCGCAGGCGTCGAGGCAGTCCCGCACGACATCCTCGGGATCGACGCGCTGGATCCAAAGCTCCGGCCGGAGCGTGATGCGGTGGGCTAGCGCGGGCACGGCGATCCGCTTGACGTCGTCGGGCGTCACGAAGTCGCGACCTGCCAGCGCGGCTCGCGCGCGCGAGAGCTTCAACAGCGCCAGCGTTCCTCGAGGGCTGGCGCCGACCTGGACCCTGGCGCTCTCACGCGTCGCCGCCACGAGGTCGACCGCGTACTCGCGAATGCCGCTCTCGACATGCACCCGCTCGACGGCGCGCTGCATCGCCAGCAGCTGGTCGCGGTCGATCACCGCCCGCAGCGCCACGTCGTCCTCGCCGCGCTCCAAGCGCCGCCGCAGCAGCTCCAGCTCTCCAGCCCGGTCCGGATACCCCACGCGGATCCGCAAGAGGAACCGGTCGAGCTGCGCCTCGGGTAGGGGATAGGTCCCCTCGTACTCGATCGGGTTCTGCGTTGCCAGCACCAGGAAGGGCCGCTCCAGCGGCCGCGTGCGGTCCTCCGACGTGACCTGGCGCTCCTGCATCGCCTCGAGCAGAGCCGCCTGGGTCTTCGGTGGCGCGCGGTTGATCTCGTCGCCGAGCAGGATGTGCGTGAAGATCGGGCCCGGCTGGAAGCGCAGCTCGCCGCTGCGCTGGTCGTAGAGCGCCGAGCCGGTCACGTCCGCCGGCATCAGGTCCGGCGTAAACTGCACGCGCGCGAAGTCCAGCCCGGCAACCGCCGCGAATGAGCGCGCCATCAGCGTCTTGGCGAGCCCGGGGAAGTCCTCGAGCAGCACGTGGCCGTCGGCCAGCAGGCCCACCAGCACCAGCTCGAGCACGTCGCGCTTGCCCACGACGGCTCGCTCCACCTCGTCGAGGACCGCCCAGGCGCGGGCCAAGAGCCGGCCGTCGTCGCCGGGCACGCAGGTCACAGGGCCTCCAGGGCGGTCAGGATCTGCTCGAGCTCGCCCTCGGTGATGCCGGGCGCGTCGCGGCTTGCGGGCACCGGCCGGTCGGGACGCAAGAAGGTCCAGGCCACCGGCCCAAGCAGGCGCCGGGCCTCGGCCAGGTCCTCGGGGAGGCGCAGGCCGCGGCGCGCGAGGCGCACGTCGGCGATCGCGATCAGCTCGGGGCGCAAGCGCGTGTGCGCGTCGAGGGCAGTCGCGCTCGACCACTCCACGATGTGCGCCAGGCGCAGGAGCTGAGCGGGCGACCGGTCCGGCGTCACCTGCGGTCGCAAGCCGGATCCGAAGACGTTCCGATTGCCGGGAAGGCGGTCGGTGAGCGTGACGAGGCACAGCGCCGCCCCCACACCCGCGGCCACTACGAGGGCCACCTCGGCCATGAGGGAGGGTATGAAGATCGAATTGCCCACGTCGATCTCGGCGATCTTGCGATGGGCTGCCAACGGCGCGGTAACAGCGCGGTAAAAGTGGGACGGGGGCCGCTTGTGTAGGCATTTCGGGCGCAGTAGCGTTGATCGACGCGGGCGACGCCGTCCGTGCCCATCATGGACTTCCGCATCCTCGGCCCCCTTCAGGCTCTCGACGACGGTCGGGTGGTCACGCCACGCGGCGACAAGCAGCGCGCCCTGCTTGCGCTGCTGCTGCTGCACCCGAACGAGCCGCTCAGCACCGACCGGCTGATCGACATGCTCTGGGGAGGGCGTCCTCCAACCACCCCTGAGAAGACGGTGCAGGTCCACGTCTCGCGGCTGCGCCGGACGCTGGCGGCCGGATCGGGCAACGGCTCGAACGGGCTGATCGTGACCCGCGACCACGGCTACGAGCTGCGCCTCGAGCCCAACGATCTCGACGCGCACCGTTTCGAGGTGCTCGTTAAGGAGGCTCGCCATGAGCTGGCCGAGGGCCACCCTGAGCGCGCCGCCTCGACGCTCGAACGAGCGCTCTCGCTCTGGCGCGGGCATCCACTCGGCGACCTCGCGTACGCGCCCTTTGCCGAGCGCGAGGTCGCTCGGCTCGATGACCTGCGCGTCGCTGCCCAGGAGGCGCAGATCGAGGCAATGCTCGAGCTCGGTCAGCACGACCGTGTGGTCGCGGAGCTCGAAGCGCTGATTCGCGAGCACCCCTACCGCGAACGCCTCCACGCGCAGCTGATGCTGGCCCTGTACCGCTGCGACCGTCAGGCGGACGCGCTCCAGGCATACCACGACGCGAGGCACATGCTGGTCGACCAGCTCGGAATCGAGCCGGGTGAGCGCCTCCGCGAGCTGCAGCGCGCGATCCTCGCGCAGGATCCGGATCTGGCGGTTCCGGTGGGCAGAGACCGCGCCGAGCTGCCGCCGGGCCTCGACGCGAGCACCGTGCTCGTGGGTAGGACGGCCGAGCTCGACGGGTTGCGCGCCCAGTGGCGTCGGGCAGAACGGGGTGCCGGCGGTCTCGTGCTCGTCGCCGGCCCGGACGGGATCGGGAAGACCCGTCTGGCTGCCGAGCTGGCGCGCGAGCTCGAGAGCGGCGGTCACCAGGTGCTCTACCTCTCCGGTGCGGACGGAGCCAGTGAGACGCAGGCGGTTCTCGCGGGCACTCGCGGCGTACGGCGGCCGACCCTGCTGGTGGTCGACGACCTCGATAGCGCCGAGCATGGGCGGCTGAATGCGCTTCGGGCGCTCGAGGCCGGTCTCCCCGGCCTCCCGGTGCTGGTGCTGGCGGCGAGCCGGGATCGCGAGCTTGCGGCCCGGCTGGAGCCGGATGCGACTGTCGAGCTCGCGCCGCTCGACGCCGACGGCGTGCTCGCCATCGCGCGGCTATACGCCCGTGAGCGCGAGGACGCGGCAATTCCCGTGAGGCAACTCGTCGCGGAAAGCGGCGGTATCCCCCTGCGGGCGCACCGCGCCGCGGCACGGTGGGCGCGCGCCCAGGCTGCGCGCCGCCTGGGTGTGGTGGCGGAGCGCGCTGCGCTCGAGCGGACCGACCTGCGGCTGGCGGAGGACGACCTTGCGGGCACCGTCGCGGAGCTCCAGGCCGTCCAGGAGCGCACCGGGCCGGCCCCTGCCGGACGCGGCGACCTCGTTTGCCCGTTCAAGGGCCTGGCGATGTTCGACGTGGACGACGCCGGGATCTTCTTCGGCCGCGAGCGGTTGGTGGCCGAGATGGTGGCACGCCTTCCCGGCACACCTCTGATGGGCATCGTGGGGCCGTCCGGGAGCGGCAAGTCCTCGGTGCTGCGAGCGGGGTTGCTCGCGTCGCTCGCCGACGGCGTGCTGCCGGGCAGCGAGGGCTGGCCGATAGCGCTGCTGCGCCCGGGCGAACACCCGCTGCGCGCGCTCGACGCCGCCACCGCCGCTGCTCCGCCCGGGGACGGGCTGATCATCGCGGTCGACCAGTTCGAGGAGACCTTCGCCACCTGCCGCGACAGCGGCGAGCGCTCGGAGTTCATCCACACCCTGGTCAGCTTCGCCCGCGGCTCTCGGCGGCGCGCTCTCGTCCTCATCGCCGTGCGCGCCGACTACTACGGCCGCTGTGCCGGCCATGCCGAACTGTCGCGCTTGCTCGGCGCCAACCACGTCCTGGTCGGGCCGATGCGGCGCGGCGAGCTTCGACGCGCCATCGAGCTGCCGGCCCGCCGCGCCGGGTTGCGGATCGAGCCGGAGCTCGTCGATGCGCTGATCACCGATGTCGAGGGAGAGCCGGGTGCGCTTCCGCTTCTGTCGAGCTCGCTGCTGGAGCTCTGGCAGCGCCGGGACGGCCGCCACCTGCGAAGGCGCGACTACGAGCGCGCCGGCGGCGTGCGAGGCGCGGTGGCGCGGCTAGCGGAAGGCGCCTATGGACGGCTCAGTCCGGACCGCCGCCTCCTCGCGCGCCGGATACTCCTGCGGCTGGCGGGCGAGGGCGGGGGCGACGCAGTGGTCCGACGGCGGGTGAAGTTGTCGGAGCTCGACGGCGACCGCGACCGGCGTGTGCCGGAGATCCTGGGCGCTCTCGCCGAGGAGCGGCTGATCACGATCGGCAAGGGCGAAGTCGAAGTAGCGCACGAGGCGCTGCTGCGCGAGTGGCCGCGACTGCGCGGCTGGCTCGACGAGGACGCGGACGGACGGCGGTTGCATCGCCACCTTGGCGCCGCCACGGCTGAATGGAGTGCGGGCGGGCGCGATTCGGGGGAGCTGTATCGCGGTGCACGTCTGGCGTCGGCACTGGATTGGGCGGACACGCACAGGGGTGAGCTGAACACAAGCGAACGCGCATTCCTGGACGCCAGTCGTGCGGCCGGCGAACGCTCTCAGCGGCGCCTGCGCTCCCGGCTCGCGGGTGTGGGGGCGCTGCTCGTGTTCGCGGTGATCGCAAGCGTCGTCGCTCTCGCGGAGCGAGGCAACGCACGCGACGAGGCGGTTGCCGCGGATGCGCAGCGGCTGGGCGCTCAGGCTCTCGTCGAGGACGACCTCGACCGCTCCCTGCTGCTGGCACGCCAGGGTGTCGAGCTCGACGACACGGTCCAGACGCGCGGCAACCTGTTGGCGGGGCTGCTCGAGAGCCCGGCGGCGATCGGAGTGCTGCGCGGCGACGGCGACCGCTTGATCGGCCTCGATCTGAGTCCCGACGGACGCACGCTCGCATTCTTGGAGAACGACGGGAGGCTGCGGTTCGTCGACACCCGCACGCGACTGCCCAAGGGCCCACCAGCGACCATCCCCGGCCTCGCGGGCGTGATCATCGACGCCGAGCTGAGGCCCGAGGTGCGCTTCAGCCCGAACGGCTCTCGCGTCGCGGTCGGCGGTGGCAAACCGGTGATCCTTGACGCCCGTACGCACCGCGCGCTCAGCTCACTTCGGGTCGGTCGAGGCCGGGTCATGTACGCGATGCGCTTCTCGCCGGACGGACGGCGGCTGATCGCCGCGATCGCGCTCCCCGGGGATCGCGGGACGGTCGTCCGCCGCTTCGGCGTGCTGGGCGGACGACCGCTCGGACGCGCAAGACGCATGAGTCCGGGCCTGGGAACGCTCATGCTCACCGGAGACGGGCGGCGGCTCGTGACGGCCGGCGGCGGCGAGAAGACACTGATCCGCAACGCCCGTACGCTGAGCCCGCTGCGCCGGCTGCCGGTCGCGGAGCACGCGAGCCTGAGCCCCGACGATCGCACCATGCTCGTCGGTGGCCGCGACGGATCGGTGCGCTTCCTCCGGCTCGACACCGGCGCACTGCGCCGAGCCGCCGGGCGGCACACCGGCGCGGTCGTGGAGTCGACGTTCAGCGCCGATGGGCGCACCGCGATCACGGCTGGCGAGGACGGCCGGCTGATCGTCTGGGACGTCGCGCGTGCCGCGGCGGGTGAGACGCTGGAAGGCCATGCTGGGCAGGTCACCGGGCTGGCCATCACGGGCGACGGGGAGATCCTGTACACGACCGGACTCGACGGGAAAGCCCTGATCTGGGATCTCGGGGGCACCCGACGCCTCGGTCGGCCGTTCACGACGGGAGCCGAGATCACGGGGCTCCCCCGCTACGCCCTCAGCCCCGATGGGGGCGTGCTGGCGATCGGGCAGGGTGACGGCACGGTAGCCCTGGTCGACACGCAAACGCTGCGCCCCATCTTGCGCTTCCGTGCCGTTCCCACCGGGCCAATAGCCGGGATGGGGTTCGCGCCGCGCGGTCGACTTCTCGTCGTCGGCGGAGAGGACGGCTTCCTGGCGCTCGTCGATCCGCGCGGGGGAAGAATCGTCAAGCGAATGCGGGGGCATCGCGACGCCGTCTCGACCCCCAGCTTCAGCTCGGATGGACGCCTGATGGCGACCTCGAGCGATGGCCGGGGGACGGCGGACGAGGCGGTCGTGCGCCTGTGGAAGCTGCCCTCGGGCGAGCCCGCCGGACGTCCGCTGCGCTTCCCGGCCGTCGGCGACATCTCCCTCAGCCCTAACGGGCGCAAGCTGGCCCTGACGCGCCCCCCGACAGGGCCCGTCGAGGTCGTCGAGCTGACCGGGCGCCGGCGGACCTCGACGCTTCTT
>Ga0075430_100001151_pt1 | contig 21096 bp, 27 predicted proteins | sample RhiMetdeltSRZDD4_FD_75294 | JGI IMG/M metagenome (GOLD analysis project Ga0075430, IMG submission 75294) | Populus rhizosphere microbial communities from Tennessee, USA - Rhizosphere MetaG P. deltoides SRZDD4 | ecosystem: Host-associated > Plants > Roots > Rhizosphere > Soil | place: USA... | reverse complement strand
CGCCGCCAGGGCCGCGAACCGCGCCGTCGTCAGCTCGTACAGCGGGCGGATGTGGCGATCGACGAGGTAGTCCATGCGGGGCCCGTCGACCTTGCACTCCTGGGTGATGATCCGGTGCAGCTGGGGGTGGCGCGCCGAGAACGTGACGAACTCGCGCATCAACAGCCGGGACACCATCGGCTCGTCGACCCCGCGCAGCCCGCTCTCCCGAGCGAGGAGCGTCTCGACGAGGGTCTCGAACAGGCCGTCCACCGCGACCCGCCACAGCTCGTCCTTCGAGCTGAAGTGGTAGTTGAGCAGCGGCTGGGTGACCCCTGACCGGGCCGCGATCTCCCGGGTCGAGGCTCCGTCGAACCCCCGCTCCGAGAAGACGTCGAGCGCCGCGGCCAGGATGCGGTCCCGGGTCGAGTCCGCCGACGGCCGTGTCCGCCGCCCTGGTGTCGCCGATCGAGCCACGGAGTCGAACTCTATCGATCGATCAGCTTGCCCTTGCGTGACCCCGACGCTGGTCGGCGCCCATGTCCCGCTGGTTCACCGGCTACGCCACCCGCATCGCCGGGGTCACCGACCACTACTGACCCCACCGCCGCTGCTTGCCGGGGCGGCAGACTGACATCGTGAGCGGTCCGGTGCGTGCCGAGGATGTGGATGCCCGGCCCTCGACCACCGCGGTCGAGGCCGCGCCGCCGGCGAAGCCGGTCCTGGAGGTGACGCCGAGTCGGACGACCCAGGTCGGGGCCGCGTCGGTGCGACGGGCGCTGCCTCGGCGCGACCGGCGGACGGTGGGAGCGTGGTGCTTCGCCGACCACATGGGCCCCGTCGCCGTCACCGAGGACCGCGAGGTCGACATCGGCCCGCACCCCCACATCGGGCTGCAGACCGTGACCTGGCTGGTGGCCGGCGAGCTGGTCCACCACGACAGCCTCGGATCCGAGCAGCCCATCCGGCCCGGGCAGCTCAACCTGATGACCGCCGGGCACGGCGTGGCCCACGCCGAGGAGGGCACCGGCCGCTACCGGGGTGACCTGCACGGCATCCAGCTGTGGGTCGCCCAACCGGAGGGGACCCGCCACGGCCCGCCGGCGTTCGAGCACCACGCCGACCTGCCCCAGGTCGAGCTGGCGGCCGGGGTGGCCACGGTGTTGATCGGCGGCTTGGGCTCGGCTCGATCGCCGGCCCGCCACGACACCGACGGTCTCGGCGTCGACCTGCGGCTTCGCCCCGGCCGCTCGGTCGTCGAGCTGCAGCCCGGCTTCGAGCACGCCGTGGTGGTGCTCGAAGGCGCGGTGGCGCTCGACGGCACTGTGGTCGTCCCCGGGAACCTGGCCTACCTGGGCTTTGCGCGTGACGAGCTGGCGATCTCGGCCCGGACGCCGACCCGGGCGCTGCTCCTCGGCGGGGTGCCGTTCGAGGCGCCGATCTCGATGTGGTGGAACTTCGTCGCCCGCACCCACGACGAGATCGACGCCGCCCGCGCCGCGTGGGAGTCCCACGACGACCGCTTCGCCCCGGTGGCATCGTCCCTCCCCCGCATCGCCGCCCCACCGACGCCGTGGCGCCCGGGCTGACGCCCTAGGCCTCCTCGCTGAACACGCAGGTGCCGTTGTCGCAGGCGGACATGACGTCCTGGACCTGGCGGCGGGCTGCCTGGAGCTCGGTGATCTTGGCGTCGATCCGGGCAAGGACGTGCTCGAGCCGCCAGCGCTCCGATTGGCACGTGACCCCGCCGCGATCGGTGGCGTGGAGGGCGTCGATGACCTCGTCGAGGGTGAACCCGAGCTGCTGGAGCCGCCGCGCGAGACGGATGCGTTCGACGGTCGCCGCCGTGTAGGTGCGGTAGCCCGAGGCGGTGCGCTCCGGCTTGGGCAGGACACCTCGACGTTCGTAGAAGCGCACGGTGTCGACCGTGACGTCGGCGAGGTCGGCGATCTGTCCGATCTTCATCCCACAATTCCCTTGACTCTGGACCTATGTCCAGACTTTATCGTCGAGGCATGACCGATCAGACCAGCTCCACGACCACTCCGATCGTCTGCGACATGACCGACGCCCCCGACACCTCGGTCGAGCGTCTCGCCGAGTACGAGCGGCTCTACACCGAAGCCTTGATCGGCCGCGAGCGCACCGAGGACGGCATCCGCTTCCGGTTCCGGGCCCGCCCGGGCCTGGAGGCGTGGGTACGGGACCTCGCCGCCCGGGAGAAGGCCTGCTGCGCCTTCTTCTCCTTCACGATCTCGGTGCACGACGACGAGATCTGGTGGGACTCCTCGGTCGTCGACGACGACATCGCCCGCCAGATCCTCGACGAGATGTACCACCTGCCCGAGACCATCAGCACCGGTGCTCCGGCCCTCTTCGAGCGCTTCTCCGGCCAGGGCCTGCAGGTGATGATCGACGACGGCGGCACGCTCCGCCCGGCGACGACTGCCGAGCTGGGCCTGGATGCCGGCTAGGCGGGCGCGGCTCGCGGCCCGAGCGTGAGCTGCCGTGCCGCCAGCGCAGTGGCGGCGGCGTGCATGGCGGCGATGGTGGCGGCCGACAGGGCGAGGCCGGTGCGGTCGTCGGCGAGCTGGTGCGCGACTTCCGCGATGTCGAGCACCGCGAAGGCGGCGGCGCCCAGGGCGACGACCAGGAGGACCCGCCGGTCGGGACGCCACAACACAGCGGCCGCGAGCACCGCCGACAGCACCACCGCGAGCGCCACGGGGCCGGGCGACTCCAGGTCCAAGCCCAGCACTCGCTCCTCGTCCTTCTCGGCCGACTCGACATGCTCAGCTGCCTCGCCGCTCGGCTCGTCGGTATGGGTGTCGGTGGTCGGTTCGGCGGCGACGCCGACGACGAACAGGATCGTCGCGACGACTAGCAGCGCCGCGATGGCCCTCGGTCGCGAGCCCGGGTCGGTCCTCATAAGTGGGACCTGAGCCGGGGGGTCGGCACCTGGGTGGGGCCGCTCTCGCCGGCCGGCTCACACGGCTGCGTGCGGCGTCGACGTCGGCGTCGGCGCCACAGCACCGCGGTCACGGCCAGGACCACGACGAGTCCGGCGGACCCGAACACGACCGCCCCGAGCACCGACGCGATGCCCGTAGCCGCGAGGAACCCGAGGATCGGCCCGGCGCAGCAGACCGCGCAGGCCACGGCACCCGCTCCGAGCATCCCGAGCCCCGCGGCTGGACTGGGCTTGTTGGCAGATCCCATGGCGGTCAGTCCGCCACGCCGAAGAGCTCGGCGAGCACCCTCTGGCCGTCTGCCGGCGCCCGCACTTCGAGGGCGGCGCCCCGCCGGTCGATGACCACGGCGAAGCTGAAAAACCGGCAGCAGGCCTGCTCAGCGACGGCCAGCCGAGCGATCTCGCCGATGTCGCAACCGGGCCCGAGCTCCAGCCGCAGACCGCCGTCGAGTGGCACTCGGGCCACCACACCACTCGACCGATCCGGCGTTCCGTCCAACAGCGCACGCCACTCGTCGAGGCGACCAGACATCTCGCCGGCCCCGAGCGTGCACGCGATCGGCACGTCATCCGCGGCATCGCCGGCGCAGCAACGGTCGCCACAGGTGCTGGCGGGTGGCTTCGTGGTCAGATTCGTCGTCACATTCGGACGGTAAGCCCTCCAGTCGACTTCAAGGTCAAGCCCTTGCGCCGGTACGTACGCTCCGCGGCCATGTCCGTGCTCCGCTCCCTGGTGCTGTTCGCCCTCGCCGCCCTCGCCGAGATCGGGGGCGCCTGGATGGTGTGGCAAGGGGTCCGCGAGCACCGGGGCCTCGCCTGGATCGGCGCCGGCATCGCCGCGCTGGCCGCCTACGGGTTCGTCGCCACGTTCCAGGACGATCCCCACTTCGGTCGCATCCTCGCCGCCTACGGCGGCATCTTCGTGGCCGGCTCCCTGGCCTGGGGCATGATCCTCGACGGCTTCCGCCCCGACCGCTACGACATCGCCGGCGCCCTCATCTGCCTCCTCGGCGTCGCCGTCATCATGTACGCCCCCCGCCCCGCCTGATCACCGACCACCTTGGCGCCGCGCCGCGGCGCATACGTGCCTCGGGATGACGCATCGCAGGGCGACGAGGCAGCCGCACGAGTCGGCGCAGCCGACGCCACTCCTCGGTTCCCCGCCCCTCATCGCACGACGACGAGGCACTGGCACCGGTCGGCCGGAGGCCGACGCCCTGCCTCGAGCCGGCGCAGCGCAGACCCGCCCCAGGAGAGGGCGGCGGCAAGGAGACGAGGCCGGGAGGACGACTCGGCCGAAGGCCGAGGCCATCACTCGGACCGGCGCAGACCTGCCTGACGACGGGGCGACCGACGCAGTTTCCTCGGCTCAGCGCACGACGACGAGTTTGAGGGGTGGGTCGGCGAGGGCGGTGGGGGCGTCGGACCAGGGGACGACGGCGCTGGTGACCGGGGTGGGGTCGAAGCGGCCCGAGGCGACTAGGTCGAGGACGTGGGGGATGGCCGGCCGGGCGTGGGCGCGGCCGGTGTGCAGGGTGCAGCAGCGGGAGTACATCGCGAACATCGGGACGGCGGGGTCCTCGAGGTAGACGGACGTGCTGGTGCACGTGCCGTCGAACGCGGTGCTGTTGAGCGCACAACGCAAGCCCTCGGCGGTGCCGCTGGCGTCGACGACGACCGGGAAGGCGCCCACCTTCCGGGGCGGCGGCCCTTCGTGCACGTCGGCGCCGAGGGCCGAAGCGATGGCCAGGCGGGCCGGCGAGTCGTCCTGGTACACCACCCGGCCCGCGCCCAGCGCGACGGCGAGGCCCGCGGCGTACAGCCCGATCGAGGCCGGCGCCCCGCCCACCACCAGCACCTCGGCGCCCGGCTCCGCCGCCGCCAGCGGCGGACCGACCGCTCGCCAGGCGTCGGGCAGGTTGTCGCTGGCGCTGGCCACGGTCGCCGGCTCGATCCCGTCGGGCAGCGGGACGAGCATGGCGTCGGCGTGCGGTACGTGCGCCAGGTCGGCGAGGAGCCCGCCCCAGCCGAGCCCGCCCATCTCCCCCAACCCGTAGGTCGACAGCTTCGGGTGGCTGGCGCAGTTCCCGGTCCGGCCCCGCTGGCACGGCCCGCACCGGCCGCAGGAGATCTGGAACGGCACGACGACCCGGTCGCCCGGCCGAACCGTGGCAACCGAGTCACCCACGTCGACCACTTCGGCCACCGCCTCGTGGCCGAACGGGTACGGGCCGGCCAGCGGGTAGGCGCCCTGGAGAACGCCGACGTCGAGGTCGCAGGTGGCCACCGCCAGCGGCCGGACGATCGCGGCCTCCGCCGAACCGAGGACCGGGTCCGGCGCTTCCTCCCAGCGGACCGTGCCGGGCTTGTCGAGCATGAGCCGTTGCATAGGACAACTGTCTTACTAAGACGATCGTCCTGTCAAGGCGGCGCCGGACGTACGCTGCAGACGTGCCGAGAACGTCCGACAGCCGTCGTCGCATGCTGCGCGCCGCGGCGACGCTGTTCCGCCGCCAGGGCTACGCCGCCACCGGCTGGCGGCAGGTCGTCGCCGAGAGCGAGGCGCCTTGGGGCTCGCAGCACCACCACTTCCCCGGCGGCAAGGAGCAGCTCGCCACCGAGGCCCTCGGCCGGGCCGGCGACGCCTACGGCCGGATGCTCCAGGCCGTCCTGGCCGAGGGCGACCTCGCGCGGGCCGTGGAGACCTGGGCACGGGTCGCCGCCCAGGAGCTCGAGCGCAGCGGCTGGGCCGACGGCTGCCCCATCGCCACCGTCGCCCTGGAGACCGCACACACCTCCGACGCTCTCGCCGAGGCCTGCGGCGCCGCGCTCAGCGGTTGGCGCCAAGCCCTCGCCACCGCCTTCGCCGACGCCGGACTCCCCCAAGCCGAGGCCGCCTCACTGGCGACGCTCGTCCTCGCCGCGATCGAAGGCGGCCTCCTCCTCGCCCGAGCCACCCGGAGCCGCCAACCCCTCCACCAGGTCGGCAAGGAGCTGGCCTCGACCATCCGCGCCCGCGTTCCTTAGGCGTCATGCCCAGAACATTGTTTCGGAACAATGTTCTGAATAGGCTCGATGGCATGACCGACCTGGTGACCTACCGGTACGAGGAGCCCGTCGCCTCGATCACGATGGACGACGGCAAGGTGAACGCCCTGTCCGTCGACATGCTCGGCGCGCTGGGGGCGGCGTTCGACCGGGCCGAGGCCGACGACGCCGCCGTGGTCCTCGCCGGGCGCGACGGCACGTTCTCCGCGGGCTTCGACCTCAAGGTCCTCACCGCCTTCGGCCCCGAGGCACCCCGGATGATGCGGGCCGGCTTCGAGCTGGCGCTGCGGATGCTGTCGTTCCCCCGGCCGATCGTCGTCGCCTGCACCGGTCACGCCTTCGCCATGGGCTCGTTCCTGCTGCTGTCGGGCGACTACCGGATCGGTGTGCAGGGCGCCGAGCACAAGATCGCGGCCAACGAGGTCAAGATCGGCCTGACCATGCCCCACTCGGCGCTGGTCATCCTCGGGCAGCGGCTCAACCGCTCGTACCACGACCGGGTCGTGAACCTGTCCGAGACCTTCGCCCCGGACACGGCCGTCGCCGCCGGATTCCTCGACGCCCTCGTCCCCGCCGACGAGCTCCTCGCCGCCGCCACCCACAAGGCCGCCGAGCTGCGGGAGCTCGACATGCGCGCCTTCGCGGAGACCAAGCTGCGCAACCGCGCCGCCACCCTCGACGCGCTGCGGCTCGCCATCGAGACCGACGACGCCGAGTTCAAGGCGCTCCTGTGACCGAGGCGCCGTCCTAGGCTCCCGCGCCGTGCCGAGGGCCAAGCAACGCACCCCCGAGCTGCGCGACCACATCCTCCAGGTCGCGGTGGCCACGCTCGGCGACGATGGGACCGCCGGCTTCACCACCCGGCACGTGGCCGGCCGGGCCGGCACGTCGACCACCGCTGTCTACGAGCTGTTCGGCGACAAGGCAGGGCTCCTCCGGGCCGTGTTCTTCGAGGGCTTCCGCCTGCTGCGGGCCCGGCTCGACGAGCTGGCCGACGACGACGACCACGACGACCCGGTCGCCGGCCTGCTGGCCACGCTCCAGGCCGTGCGCCGGTTCGTGCGCGAGCACCCGGTGCTCGCCGACCTCATGTTCTCCCGCCCCTTCGCCGACTTCGACCCGGGCCCCGACGAGCTCGAGGCCGGGGTGGCGGTGCGCGTGCTGATCGTCGACCAGGTGCAGCACGGCATCGACGCCGGCCGGCTCCGCGGCAACGCCACCGACATCGCCCACGTGCTCCTCGCCCTGGTCCAGGGCCTGGCCGCCCAGGAGTCGGCCGGCTGGCTCGGCACCAGCGCGGCGTCGGTCGACCGGCGCTGGAACCTCGGCCTCCGCGCCGCCATCGCCGGCCTGCGCCCGGGCTAGCACCTTCCGGCCGGAGGCCGCCGGTCATGCCCGGGCCGCGTTGCGCCGTCGCCCGGCGGTTCGACCGGTAGAACAACGGGATGTCCGGACGAGAGCTGGTCGTGCTGGGCACCGCCAGCCAGGCACCGACCCGCTACCGGAACCACAACGGCTACCTGCTGCGCTGGGACGGCTTCGGGGTCCTGTTCGATCCGGGCGAGGGCACCCAGCGACAGATGGTGCTGGCCGGGGTGCCGTCCTCGGCGATCGACCGGATCTGCATCACCCACTTCCACGGCGACCACTGCCTCGGACTCCCCGGGGTGCTGGCCCGCATGTCGCTCGACCAGCTCGACCGAACCGTCCCGGTGTTCTTCCCGGCGGAGGACCGGGAGGTCTTCGACCACCTGACCAACGCCTCGATCGGGCGCCGGACGGTCACCGTCGAGGCCCGGCCGAGCGACGAGGGACCCCTGGTCACCGAGCCGCCGCTGCGGCTCAGGGCCCGGCGGCTCGACCACGGCGTCACCACGCTGGGCTACCGGCTCGAGGAGCCCGCCGGCCGGACCATGCTGCGCGAGCGCCTCGACGCCGCCGGGGTGCACGGTCCGGAGGTCGGCCGGCTCCAGCGGGACGGCAACATCACCACCCCGGCCGGGACCGTGCGGCTGGAGGACGTGAGCGTTCCCCGTCCCGGCCAGGTGGTCGCCTTCGTGATGGACACCCGGCTGTGCGACGCCGCCGTCGAGCTGGCCGGGAACGCCGACCTCCTCGTGTGCGAGGCCACCTTCCTGTCCGGGGACCAGGACCTGGCCCGCGACTACGGCCACATGACCGCGGCCCAGGCCGCCTGGCTCGCCCGGGAGGCCGGGGCCCGCCGGCTGGTGCTCACCCACTTCTCGCAGCGCTACGCCGACAACGCGCGGCACGCAGCCGAGGCCGCCGAGATCTTCCCCGACGTCGTCGCCGTCAACGACCTCGACGTCGTCCCCGTCCCGGCCCGAGCCGGCTGAGGCACACAGCCGACAGCCACGCCCACGGCGCCGTGTGCGGGATTCCCGGCGGGGTACGCACTGGGCATGGGCGCAAGGGACGACCGGCGCAGAGGGGTCGGCGTCGTGCTGGTGGTGCTCGTGGCGTTGGCCGGGTTCGCGGTGTGGTGGATCAATCGGGAACCGTCCCCGCCCGGGAACGTGCTGCTGGTCGGCGACTCGTTGTTCTTCCAGTCGGCCGACGAGCTCACCAACATGGTCGAGTCCGACGGCTGGACGGTCGACGTCCAGGCCGGCATCGGCGCCGGCATCGAAGGAGGCGGCCTGCTGCCCACCGAGTGGGTCACCTACCTCAAGCCGATCGTCGAGAAGGAGGACCCGGAGGTCGTCGTCATCGAGCTGGGCACCAACGGGTGCGGCCCCTCCTGCGAGGGGATCCGCCGGGAGATCGACCAGGTGCTCGGCACGGTCAAGGACGCCGACCTCGTCATCTGGCTCACGGTGCGCACGGCCCCGGGCCGCGGCGTCGCCCAGGCCATCAACCGGGAGATCGCGGCCGCCCAGGACCGCTGGGACAACCTCGAGGTCGGCCCGATGGACAAGTGGTTCACCAACCGCCGTGACCTCCTCAACCCCGACGGTGTGCACCTCAACCCCGCCGGCCAACGCCACCTGGCCCAAAATGTCCTCGAGATCCTCCGCGACCACACCGATCGGTTGTGAAGCGACTGACGTCAGCGGGTGATCCAGGTGCCTTGGGTGGGGGTCCAGTGGATGGTGGCGTTCTGGAACGTCTGGTGGACGCCGTTGCCGTCGGGTTCGGGGGTCTCGTCGCTGGTGGGATAGCCGAGGGCGGCTTCGCGGCCGTTGGCCGCGAACGCGTCGTGGATGGCGCCGTGCACGAGGTGCGCCCACGTGGTCGGTGACCACAGGAACACCCCGCCCTGCACGTACTGGTACCGGCCCCTGCTCCCGTTCGGCGCGGAGGCGGCGTCGGCCTCGTCCATGGTCGGGAACCCCCAGTTCCCCTCGGAGCCCAGGTCCCGGTACCGGGCGAGGATCGCCCCGTGCATCGACCATGCCCCCACGTCGAGATGCCAGATCACCATCCCGTAGTGGAACTCCTGGAACCGCCCGCCCCGCTGTGCGTCCAGCTCGGGGAGCTTGGGCGGGCCGACGTCCGAGGTGACGCCGCCCATCGCCCGCCACTTGTCGCCGATCGCCCCGTACGGCTCGTTGCAATCGACGATCTCCGCGCCGCTGTTGTCCCGGGCCTCGTCGTTGCCCCACCGGGACAGGAACAGAGCGGACACCCACTGGTTCGCCGGGCCGTCGTCCAGATCGGTGCGCAGCCACCAGTGGTTCGCACCGGCGCCGTCCCGCACCTCCGGTCCCCACGACCGGCAGAACACGTAGTTCGTCCCCGCCCGCAGGGTGCCGGTGCGGGTCCCACCGGGTGCGTCGAAGCCGGGGGCGTCGGCGTAGGTGTCGACCAGGACGCGGCTCGAAGCTCCGCCCGGGCAGTTCGTGCTGGTCCGGACGAGCGGGTTCTCCGGGTCCATGATCAGCGGGCCCTCGCCCTGCAGGACCGGGTTGACGATGTTGCCGTTGTCGGCGTCGGACCGGCCCGGGGCGTAGAGCTGCTCGTAGTGCAGGTGGTAGTCGGGCGAGCCGACGTTGCCCATGACCCCCACCGGGTCGCCCCGCATGACCGTCGTGCCCACCGGCACGTGCGAGCTCATGTGCATGTAGGTGGTGAACCAGCCGTCGCCGTGGCGGATCTCGATGCCGCCGGGCGAGAAGGCCTGGTGCACGTAGCCGTCGGCCGACGCCCGATGGTGGCGCCGGTCGGCTGGCCGACGACCCGCATGTCGATCTTCTTGTCGTCCGGGTCGTGCCCGTAGTACGTGCGCAGGTCGACGGTTGCACCGCAGTCGAAGGGCAGCCGGAAGTCGGGCCGGTTAGGCAGTGGGTCGGCGGCGACGGCCACGACGGGTCGGGCGGCAGCAGTTGCGTTCTAGTGGCTGCTGCTTATATAAGTGACTTATGAAACAAGACCTGTTCGAGAGCATCGGCGCAGTGCGGCGCGAGGTGCGGGACGGCGAGCGCGAGGGGAAGCCGACCCGGGCCGTGGTGGCCGAGCGCACCTACGACACCACCATTGACGACATGTGGGACGCCATCACCAACCCCGAGCGCATCCCCCGGTGGTTCCTGCCGATCGAGGGCGACCTGCGGCTCGGCGGCCGCTACCAGATCGAGGGCAACGCCGGCGGCGAGGTGACGGCCTGCGACCCGCCGACCCACATCGCCGTGACCTGGGAGTTCGGGGGCCAGCTCAGCTGGGTCGACGTGCTGCTGAGCGAGAACCCGGCCGGCGGCACGCGCCTCCGGCTGGAGCACGTGGCCCCGGTCGACCCCCACTGGGACCAGTTCGGCCCGGGCGCCGTCGGCATCGGCTGGGACCTCACGCTCCTGGGGCTGGGCGAGCACCTCCTGACCGGCGAGCCGGTCAAGGCGGACGACAAGGCGCTCGCCGGCCCGGAGTGGGTGGAGGTCATGACCCGCAGCAACGCTTCCTGGTGCGAGGCCGACATCGCCGGAGGCACGCCCGAGGAGGTCGCCCGGGCCGCGGCCGAGCGGACCATCGCCGCCTACACGGGCCAGGGCGAGACGCCGAGCGACGACGGGAGCCCGGCGGAGGGCTGATGCACGCCTTCGACGTGCTGGGAGACCCGATCCGGCGCCGCGTCCTCGAGCTGCTCACGGACGGCGAGCGCACCGCGGGCGCCATCACCGACGTGGTCCGTGACGAGTTCGGGATCTCCCAGCCCGCCGTCTCCCAACACCTCGGAGTGCTGCGCACCAGCGGGTTCGTCCACGTCCGGGTCGACGGGCCCCGGCGGCTCTACTCGCTCGACCCCACCCCGCTGCAGGAGGTCGACGCGTGGCTCGACCGCTTCCGTCGCTTCTGGGACCACCACCTCGACGCCCTGGCCACCGAGATCGCCCGCGGCAAGCGCGACCGCCGCCGGCGCAGCTGACGCCGCACCTTCTAAGGGGGATCAAAGGCGAGGGTGTGAATGTGCGGGGATGACCTGGCGGGCTGGAGCAGTCATTGGCGGGGCGACGGCGGCCGTCGTTGCCGGAGCGGTGGTCATGGCGGTGTCCGGGGGTGGCGGAGGGGACGACGACGTCGCCGCAACCGTCGGGAGCAAGCGGGGAACCTCCTCCTCCACCGCCACCACCGTGCCGGAACCCGACCCGCTGTGCGTCGCCCACCAGACGCTGGAGGATGCGATCAGCGCTCTCGGAACGGTGGACAGCCCCGCCGACCGTGAGGCCTTCGTCCGAGCCGAGCTGGCCTTCTACTCCGACGCTGCGGGACGCGAACCCGAGCCGGATGCGACTGCCTTCCGGATGTTCGCTCAGTACTTCGACGCGCTGCGGGTCTTCTTCGAGGCCCGCGGCTGGCAGAACGCCACCCTGAACGATCTCGCCGAGATGCCGCGGCCGCCAACCGGCGATTCGGGCCCCCGGACGAACCAGATCCTCGCCGACCGGTGCGGCGTCTCCGCGCCCACCGACACGCCCGTGGGGGCGACCCCGTGAAGATCGACGTCGACGCCTTCGTCGCGTACGAGGCGGCCGGGTTCTCGGCCAAGGCCGCGGCCTACCACCAGCACTTCGGCGACCTCACCGGGCAGTTCGCCGATGCCCTGCTCGACGCGGCAGCGATCGGTGAGGGCTCGCGGGTCCTGGACGTGGGCAGCGGGCCCGGCCAGGTCGCCGGGACGGCCGCGGCGCGAGGAGCCGAAGTGGTCGGGGTCGACGTGTCGCCGGGCATGGTCGAGCTGGCACAAAGGCTGCACCCGGACGTCGAGTTCCACGTCGGTGACGCCCATCGGCTCCCCCACGCGGACCGGTCGTTCGACGCCGTCGTGGCCAACCTCGTGATGCCCCATCTCGCCGACCACCCCCGCGGCGTCGCCGAGATGTGCCGCGTGCTGGCCGACGGTGGCCGCCTCGCCCTGTCGACCTGGGACGCTCCCGCCCGATCGCCGTTCCCCGGCCTGCTGTTCCTGGCCGTGCAAGAGGCCGCCGCGCCTCCGGTCGACGGCATACCGCCAGGTCCGTCGTTCTACGGCTACGCCGACGACGACGCGTTCGCCCTGCTGCTCGCCGACGCCGGATTGGTCGACGTCGCCGTGGAAGACGCCCGCTTCACGTGTCGGGCGCCCTCGGCGGACGCGCTCTGGGAGTCGTTGCTCGAAGGCACGGTTCGGGCGTCCGCCCTGGTCCACGGTCAGACCGACGACGTGCGGCAGCGGATCCGCCACGCCTTCGACCGGCACGTCGTGGCCTACACCACCGACGACGGCCTGGAGCTCCCGATCGTCCTCAAGATCTGCTCCGGTCGCCGACCCTCCGGCTAGCCGCCAATCTGGAGGGGTGGGCGAACCCCGGCGGGTGCTCGAACACAAGATCAGGGCCCCGGCGACGGTGGGCGCCATCGCCCGCCCGGAGCTGGTCGCCCACTGCCTCGCGCGCCAGGCCGCGGTGCTCAGCGCACCCGCCGGGCACGGCAAGACCTACCTGGCCGCCCAGGTCGCCGCGGCGAGCGGCAGACCGGCGGCGTGGTTCAGCGCCGACGAGCTCGACCAGGACGCACTCGGACTGGTCGAACAGCTCCTCGCAGCGTTGGCGCGGGCATGGCCCGAGGTCGCCAGCCCCTCGATGGCTCTGACCGACGACGTCGCCGCCCTCCCCCTGCTGGCCGCGACGCTCGAGACCCTGGCCGGGCCGGGCTGCCTGGTGCTCGACAACGCCAACCTCGTCGGCCGAACCGTGCTGGACGACGTCGTCGATTCGGTGCTCGCGGCGCTGCCCCCCTCCTGTCACCTCGTGCTGTGCACGCGCGAGGCGGTGACACCGGCGATCCTCCGAGCCGAGGGAGCCCACCGGGCGGTGATCGTCAGCGCCGGCGAGCTGGCCTTCACGGTCGACGAGTGCGCCGCGCTGGGCGGTGGCGACGACCGCGACGCGCTCGAGCGGCACCGCCGCACAGGCGGGTGGCCGCTTGCGGTGGCGCTCGGGAGCGGCACCGCCGCGACCACGGCCCGCCCCGAGACCCTGGCCGAGCTGGCGCTCGCCGACCTGCCGGTCTCCCTCCGGGCTCACCTCACGGCGTTGGCCCGACTGCCGTACCTCCCGGCCGAGGTGCTCGTCGGGTCAGGCATCGAGGTTGCCGACGACTTCGCCGAGGCCCATCCCGCGCTGTTCGAACGGCTCGACGACGACCGGGTCGCGGTGCGCGGCTGGCTGCGCCTCGCGCTCGGCGGCGAGGCGGTCGACGACGTGGTGGCCACCGAGGTCGCCGACCGACTGCGAGAGCGGGGCGAGGACGAGCTGGCCGCGCACCTCCTCTTGGCAACTGACCGAACCGCTGACGCCGTCAGGCTGATCGCCGAGCTGGCCCGGGCCGCAGCTCGGGCTGGGCGCTGGGGTCGGGTGCGCGCCCTGGTCGACCGGATCCCAGAAGCCTCACGGTCGCTCGAGCTCGAGATCCTCGCGGCGCGCTCGGCGGGTGTGCTCGGCGCCCCGGACGAGCCGGCGCTCGTCGACCTCGTGGCGCGCACCGAGGGCCTCGATCCGAGCCTTGCCCTGCGGGCCCGGGAAGCCCTCGCCGACCACTACCGGATGGAAGGTGACGTGCGGTTCCTCGCCGTGTGCGAGGCGGCTCTCGGCGACGTGCTCGGTGCGGTCGATCCCGACGCCGAGCTGCTGGACCGATGGCCGCACACCGACCTCGTCTCGGAGGACGCAGCCGCCGCTGCCGCCGAGATGTTGCGCATCTACGGCCTCGGCATGCTCGTCGCAGCCGACCGCTGGACCATCGAACGAGGCCGCCGGCTCGTCACGGCCTCCTTCACGGTGGCCCGCCGGCTCGGCCGCAGCGTCGTCTCGCCCCAAGCCTGGTTCCTCTACGTCGAGGCGCTGATCTACCTGCGACCCGCCGCCGAAGTGGTGCCCCGCGTGGCCGCCGCCACCCGCCACCTGCAGGAGCTCGGCCACGGCGACGCCGCCATTCGCCTCGCCGAGCTGGCGGTGCTCGAGTACGGCATGGGCGACCTCGTCGCGGCCGCCCGCACAGTGGAGATCGGCCTGGAGTGGACCGATCGCACCGGGTACTCGATCGCGCGGCCGCCGTTGCGGGCCGTCGCCGCCGCCCTCGATGTCGCCCGGGGCGGCGACCTGCGGGACGGCGCGGCCCGGTACGACGATGCGCTCGTCGAGATGGCGTCCCAGCCGCGCCTGGCCTTCTACGTGCCGGCGTACGCCGCCGAATTCGGCATCCTGCTGGTGGCGCGGGGCGCGACCGACGCGGCACGGCGCTACCTCTCGCAAGCCGAAGAGCCCACGCCGAACCTGGTGGGTCACCTCTGGACCCTGCGCAGCCGCCGCCTGCGAGGCCTGCTCGACATGGCGGACGGCCGTCGCGCCGAGGGTCGAGCCGTTCTGGAGGCGCTGCGTGAGGAGGCCGCCGAGCAGGGTCGCGTCGCGCTCGTCGAGCTGCTCGACCGCGACCTCGCTCTTGCCCCGCCCCAGCCGTCGGCACCGGCCGGCGCGCCGTCCGTCGTGACCGTCCGGGTGCTGGGGCCCCAGTTGAGCGCCACCGTCGACGGCGAACCCGTCACCGCGCTGCGGGGCTATCCGGCGAAGCTGCTCGCCCTGCTCGTGGCGTCCGAGGGCATGCTGACGGTGGACGCCGCGATCGAGGGGTTGTGGCCCGACGCCGACCTCGCGGTTGGCCGCAACCGCCTGCACGGGATCCTCCTGCGGCTGCGGCGCACCCTCGGCCTCCCGGCGGGCGGTCCGATCACCTGTGCCGACGACCTCGTGCGGCTGGAGCGCGACGGCCCGGTCGTCGTCGACAGCTGGGAGCTCGCCCGCGCGCCGGCGTGGCAGGCAGCCGCGGGCTACGGCGCCGGCGTGCTCACCCACCAGTTCTCCTACGACGACGTGATCGAGGCCTATCGCCGATCGACACGGGCCGCGTTCCTACGCACGGCAGCGGGGCTGCTGGCCAGCCCGGAGACCGCGCCCGAACCGGACGCGGCCGTCGCCCTCGCCCGCCAGGTCGGGCAGGTGGCACCTGATGACGAAGCGCTGTGCCTCCTTGCGGTCGACGTGCTCGTGAGCGACGGCCGCACCGTCGAGGCCCGCGAGCTCATCCGGTCCACGGAGCAGGCGCTCGACGGGCTCGGGATCGACCCGACCGGGTTCATCACCGCCGCCCGACGGGTCGCGACCGACGGCTGAGGAAGTCGAGGAACCCCGCGGCGACCTCGGCGGGCCGCTGCAGCATCAGGAAGTGGCCGGTATCGGCGAGTCGGAGCTGCTCGGCGTCCGGGAACCAGGTCTGCACGAGGTCGCTGGCCTCGACGAACCGGGGTGCCGAATCGGTGCCCCGGACGTTGAGGATCGGTGTGGTGACCCGGGCCGCGTCGGCCGGACCGAAGCGCCAGCCGCCGATGGCGGGCATCTCCGACTGGAAGAACATGTCGGCCCGTTCGATCGCGAGGTCGGTTCCGCCCGGCAGCCGCTGTTCCAGCACGGTGCGGTAGCCGTCGCCGCACACGAGGCGGAGGAACAGGTCGACGGCCCGCTCCCGATCGCCGTCGCGGTAGGCGGCGAACACCGGGCCGAGCGCGGCAGTGGCGTCCGGCGAAGCGGAGACGCCCCGGGCGGCCGGTTCGAGCAGCATCAGCGTGGCCACCCCGCCGGAGTGGTCGAGGGCCAGCTGCAAGGCGACGATCGAGCCGTAGGAGTGGCCGACGACGTGGGCCCGATCCCACCCCAGGTGCTCCAGCAACGCCGCGCAGGTGGCCGCGTCCGCCGCGACCGTGAGCGGCGCGAACCCTCCGGCGGGGAGCTGGGGCGGCTTCCGGTGGTAGTGCAGCGTGGTCAGCCCGGGCAGCTCGTCGATGAGCGGCCCGTACCACTCGACGAAGGGGCTGGCGTGCACGAAGACCACCGGCGTGCCGCTGCCGTCGCCCCGCACCTGGTAGCTGACCTCGGTCCCGTCGATCCGAATCCGTTCCACCCCGGGAACGTCGCACCGACCACTTCGATCTCCCTTAGAGCTCTCCACACCTCCAGGTCGCCGGTGGCCGGGGATCGGGCGTCGATCGACACCGGGAGTAGGCTTTCGGTGTGGCGACGCGTCAGAAACTGACCCGGGAGCAAGCTGCTCGACAGGCCGGCTTGGACGCCTCGTACGAGGCCGCTCAGCGAAGTCTCCAGGACCGCCGGTTCGTGGCTTCGCTGCGCCGCCGCCTCGCGGAGCTCGACACCCGGCGCAGGACACCCCCGGTCACCAAGATGGAGTTCCTGGAGCAGACCGCGCTTCCGCACTAGTGGCGCTTCGCAACACCAGGCCCTACTACGAGTGGGTCGACCGCGAGCTGCCATCCCTCCAGGCGAAACAGATCGCCCGATCGTTCATCGCCGACATCGCCGATCAACCCTGGCTAGCTCCCAGCGTCCCGATCGTCGAGCTGTCCCTCCAGCCGCAGTACGAGGTCAGGTCCGCGCTCCTCGCCGGAGGAGGCGAGAGCCCGATCCAGGTCTGGTACCGCCACGAGTACGCCACCGGCGACGTCGACCTCATCGAAGTCACGTCGCTGTCCTTGCCTTGAGCGCTCACCTGACGGGAACTCGGAGCCCGTCGCGTCCCACGACTGTGGGGCCGTCGAACCCGCCGGCTCGCACCTCGTCCAGGTAGGCCTGCTCATCGTCGGCCGAGGCCGGCGCAGGGAGCAGGTGGGTGAGCACCAGGGTGCGGGGGCGCAGCTCGGCGGCGAGCCCGCCGACCTGCTGCGCACCGGCGTTCCACTCCAGCAGCCGAGATGACACCCGGCTCGACAGGAGGGCCTCGTGGACCAGCACGTCGGCGCCTCGACCGAGAGCACGCATGCCGTCGCACACGGCGGTGTCACCGCTCACCGCGACCCGGGAACCGTCGTGCATGACCAGGTAGCCGACCGCAGGCTCGACCGGGTGATGATCGACGAGGACGCTCGCCAGCTCCCATCCCGCGGCACTGAAGACGGGGCGCACGTCGTCGGTCGGGTCGAAGGCGTGCGCCTCGATCGTCGGCCGCCCGCCTCCGGCCGCCTGGGCGTAGAAGGCCTGGTCGTCGTAGGGGTCGAGACAGCGCTCCACGAAGCGGGCCGCGGGGCCGCGTGGCACGACGACCGGCAGTGGGGTGGTCGCCCCGGCCGTCCACCGCGTGGTCGCGAAGGTCGCCAGATCGCTGACGTGGTCCGAGTGGTGGTGGGTGATCGCCACGGCGACCACCGACGTGAGGTCGAGGCCGGCATCGATCGCCCGCTGCGTGGCCGCTCGCCCGCAGTCGACCAGCACCCAGCTCTCGCCCGCGACCACCGCCAACGCCGCGCCACCCCGTCCGGGATCGGGGTTCGGGGTGCCGCTCCCGAGGACGACCACGTGCTCCACCTTCGGAGCCTCGCACACCCCGGCCCACCGACCGGCTACTCGCTGGTGGGCGACGACCGGGGCGCGAAGCACGTGTTGAGGATCCGGGTGTTGTAGAGCGCCTCCCGGACGGTCGATCCCTCGTGCGGTCCTTCCCGCTCGGTGAGGTGCCCGACCTCGTGGAGGATCGTGACCGCTCGCAGGAGGTCGCCCGAAAGCGGGAGCGGGGTCTCGGGCCGGGCGGACAGGTCGGTGAAGTCGCCGAGGCCGGCGAGGCGCAGGGTCAAGGACTTGCCAAGGTCCGCGAACCGCGGGTGGATGCGGATCGTCGAGCTCCGCCCGACGTCGGTGACCGAGGCCACGGCGTCGGGGAACCGGCCCGGCGGCGGCTCGAAGCTGGTCGTGGCGGTGGCGAGGACCTCGCGGGCCGTGAAGGTGAAGTTGTCCGGGTTCCCCGGCACGGGGTTCAGAAGCAGGTTGCACTCGTCACGTCGGAGCGCGACCTTCGCCGCGTCGACCGCCCGGTCGATCATGGCCCGGATCTCAGGCGGCGCTGCCGCCCCCGAGGCTGGTGGGAACGACCCGAGCAGGGCGGAACCGACGCTGAGCGCGACCACCGCGACGAGAGCCCCGAACGCCCGCCGGACGCCCGCGCGATGACGAGGTCCTCGGCACAGCATGCGGCTGTTCCGTCACGAGGCCCCCACGCGGATGGGAGGTGGTCAAGACTGGGCCGGCGGGCGGATCAGCAGCGGGGTTCGGTGCGCACCCTGCCGACGACGAGCCAGGCGGCGACGACGAGCCAGACGAGCGCGAGGGCGGCGAGCAGACCGCCGGTGTAGTTGCGGGGGAAGAGCGAAGGGTTGTGGGGGTCGTCGCCGAAGCCGCGGACGATGGGCCAGGCCACCGCGACGAGGACAGCGGTGGCGAAGAGCCCGGCCCGCACCGGCGGCCACGCCCGCCGCGGGATCACGCGGCGGGCGAGCCAGGCGACGGCGAGGGCGGCGGGGATCACCACGAAGTCGTCGAGGATGCCGAGGCCGACCACCCACGTGGCGAGCTCCCTCGGGGAGGTGTCATCGGCGTCGACGAGGGCGCCGCCGATGCCGTACGCGATGATCGGCAGCCCGAGCACCAGCCCGATGATCAGCCCCGTGCGCGAGGTCGTCTCTTCGGTCTCGTCCATCACGTCACCGTCAGCTTCGAGACCCACTTGGTCTGGAGGACGCCGGGGCGGTTGGGGCCGACGAGCCGGACGGGGTAGCCGTGGTCGAGGTGCAGCGGCTCGCCGTTGAGCTCCAGGGCCAGCAGTGTGTCCGGGTCGGTGCGATGGTCGTGGTTGAGGGTCGAGGCCCGGTAGCGGCCCGAGGGCTGCAGTGACTCGACGAGCACCTCCGTGCCATCGGCCGCGCCGGCGTGGTCGAGCAGATCGCGGACCCGGACGCCCCGCCAGTGGGCCGACTGGCTCCAGCCCTCGACGCAGGCGATCGGCAGCTCGGCCTCGTGCTGGGGCAGGGCGCGGAGGTCGTCGACGCTGAGACGCAGAGGCCGGTCGACGTTGCCGACGACCTGCAGCCGGTAGTCGGGGCGGCGGGCGAGGTCGGTGACCTTGGCGGAGTAGGCCGTCTTGTTGATGGGGAGGCCCTGGGGGCCCTGGCCGGGTCGGCGCTGGGCCAGGACCGACACCGGGCTGAGCCAGGCCACCGTGCCGCCGATGGTCGCGACCACCAGGCCCACCGAGGTCGCGGCCACCGTGCCGAGGAAGGCCCGACGGTTCGGGTTCGTCGGCTCGGCTACGGGCGGGCGGGTACGAACGACGTCCCAAGTGGCGGCAGATTTCGCGCCGACGTGGACGACCAGGGCGCCGATCGTCACCCACGCCACCCAGAAGTGCGCCCGGGGGAAGAAGAAGCTCCACGGGTACCAGCGGGCGACGTTGGCGATGCCGGAGAAGAGCATGAAGGCCCCGCCGGCGACGAGGGGTAGCAGCGCCAGCCGCTCGACGGCGTTGAGGACCGAGGACGCCGGTGGCCAGACGAAGAGCTTGGGGTGGACCGTCCAGATCTTGGCCAGCAGCAGCGGGATCGCCGCGGTGCCGCTGGCGACGTGGACCGCCTGGGTGATGCGGTAGAGGCCGGCGGGTCGGGCCGGGTAGGTGAACCAGGTGGGCGGTTCCTGCGCCAGGTGCGACCAGAGCCCGGTGGCGAAGCAGAGCCCGAACGTGACTCCGAGCGCGATCCCGAGCCATGCCGCCGTCCGGGTCTCGTGCAGGTCGCTGTCGTAGCGGCGTCGCACGCCGTCGCTCGCTGCCCGACCGATGCTGCTCATCGCCTTGCCCCCGCTCCCGCTCCGGGCTTCGTCGCCCAGGCGAACCACCGGGCGGCGTGGGAGGTCGGAGTGGGGTCGGCGATCAAGCCGGCGGTGTGGGCGAGGTGGGCGAAGTCGTCGAGGCCCACCTGGGCCCACGGGAACCAGCGGCCGGTGCCCCGAGGCGACTCGACCCGGACCCGCAGCCGCTGGGACGAGGTGCCGGGCGGCTCGACCTCGGCGACCAGGCGGCCGCCGGGCCGGAGCAGCTCGGCGCATCGGCTGAGCAGGGTGGCGGGGTCGCCGCCGATGCCGACGTTGCCGTCGAGCAGGACCACGCTCCCCCACGAGCCCTCGCCGGGCAGCGGGTCGAACACCGAGCGCTGCACCACGGGGGCACGGCGCCGGAGGGCACGGGCGATGGCCTCGGGGCTGGGGTCGACGCCGAGCGCGAGCCGGCCGGCGTCGGCGAGCGCGGCGACGATCCTTCCGGGCCCGCACCCGACGTCGAGCACCGGGTCCGGGAGCGCGGCGAGGATCGCCTCCTCGACGGCGTCGGCCGGCTCGTGCCACCGCTCGACCGCGAGCCGGATGACCTCGCCCCGATCGCCGACGAGCGCCGCCGTCACCGGGCGGACTCCTCGCGGGCGGTGGGGCCTCGGTCACCGAACACAACCGTCGTCGCACCGCCTCCAGCCGGCCGGGCGACGCAACCCTCCCCGGCAGCGACGAGGGCCGTCACCGGGCAGACTCCTCGTGGGCGGCGGGGCCTCGGTCACCGAACACAACCGTCGTCGCACCGCCTCCAGCCGGCCGGGCGACGCAACCATCCCCGGCGGCGACGAGGGCCGTCACCGGGCGGACTCCTCGTGGGCGGCGGGGCAGGCCTTGGTCACCGAACACAACCGTCGTCGCACCGCCTCCAGCCGGCCGGGCGACGCAACCATCCCCGGC
>Ga0075430_100001147_pt1 | contig 21131 bp, 17 predicted proteins | sample RhiMetdeltSRZDD4_FD_75294 | JGI IMG/M metagenome (GOLD analysis project Ga0075430, IMG submission 75294) | Populus rhizosphere microbial communities from Tennessee, USA - Rhizosphere MetaG P. deltoides SRZDD4 | ecosystem: Host-associated > Plants > Roots > Rhizosphere > Soil | place: USA... | reverse complement strand
CATACTCGTACTGGTCGGCGCGGCGTTCCTGGTCGCGCTGAGCGTGAGCGTCGGCGCGGGATGAGGTGCGGGGCGGGATGCGGGTAGTCATCGCCGGGTCGAGCGGGCTCGTCGGCACCGCGCTGCGGCGCTCCTACCAGCGCGACGGCCACCAGGTGGTCCGGCTCGTGCACCGCGAGCCCGCCGAGCCCGAAGAGGTGCGCTGGACGGCGACCGCCGAGGCCGACCCGGGCCTGCTCGACGGTGCGGACGTCGTGGTGAACCTGGCCGGCGCCGGCATCGGGGACCGGCGCTGGAGCCGGCGCTACCAGATGCTCATCATGCGCAGCCGGGTGGAGACCACGCAGGCGCTGGCGGCGCTGGCGGCCAAGGCCGCCAAGCCCCCGGCGAAGCTGCTCTCCGCGTCCGGGATCCGGTACTACGGCATCGACCGGGGCGACGAGGTGCTGACCGAGGCGAGCGAGCCGGGGTCGACCGGCCTGCTCACCGTCACCGCACAGCTTTGGGAGGCGGCGACCAGGTCAGCGGGGCGCGCTGGCGTCGCGGTGTGCCACCTACGGCTCGGGCTGGTGCTCTCCCGGCACGGCGGGGTCGTGCCGGTGCTCCTACCGTACTTCCGCGCGGGGCTCGGGGCGTCCCTCGGCTCGGGCCGGGAGTTCTGGAGCTACGTGTCGCTGACCGACACGGTGCGGGCCATCCGCTTCCTGGCGGATCGCCCGGACACGCGCGGTCCCTACAACATCACGGCTCCTGACCCCGTACGGAGCAAGCAGTTCGCGGACTCACTGGCGCACGCGGTCGGCCGGCGGGCGCTGCTGCGCATGCCGGCACCGGCGATCCGGGTCATGAAGGGCCGGATAGCGGGCGAGGTCCTGGGCAGCCTGCGGGTGATCCCGGCGCGGCTGGCCGAGGCGGGGTTCCGGTTCCACCACCCGGACGTGGGCTCCGCCCTGCACGACGCTCTCCAGGGCGACTGACCACGCCGTCAAGCGGTGGCTACGGTGGGAGGGCCAGGCGCGGCCGCGAGGCCGGCAGCCGCCGCGGCAGCAGCGGCGCACCCGCCCCGAGCGTCACCGGCGCCACCGAGAGGACGACCTGGTCCAGCAGCCCCGTGGCCGGCGAAGGACCCGACCAGCTCACCACCGCCCACCAGCCAGACGTTCCTAACCCTGCGCCGCGTCGACCATCGCCGCGTGGACCGGCCGGACGTCGCCGCTGGCGAACGTCAGCGCCACCGTCATCGCCGCGCGGTGCCGGCTCCGGCGGGGTAGCGTCCCATGCGGTCCCGGCATGGGCCGGTACGAACGGCGATTGGCCAGGTGTGGAAGTCATCATGGCGGTAGGGCGTGTGCTCAGCGGTCGTTACCAGATCGAGGAGCTGCTGGGCAGCGGCGGGATGGCCACGGTATGGCGAGGTCGGGACCTGCGGCTGGCCCGGTCCGTGGCGATCAAGGAGCTGCCCGGCCCCTGGCTTGCGGACCGAGCTGTCATGGAACGGTTCGACCGCGAGGCGCGTACGGCGGCGCGGCTGGCGCACCCCAACATCGTCGCGGTGCATGACGTCGGTGTCGACGGCAGCAGCCGGTACCTGGTCATGGAGCTCATCGAGGGCCCGACCGTGGCCGCGATGCTGGCCGACGGGCCGCTGCCGGTCGCCCAGACGGTCGCCATCGCCGTGCAGGTCTGCGACGGGCTGGCCGCGGCGCATGAGGCCGGCATCATCCACCGGGACATCAAGTCGGCCAACCTGATGCTCGCCCCGGCCGGCGTCGTGAAGATCTGCGACTTCGGGATCGCCCGGGCACTGAAGGGCGCCACGGACACCAGCCTGACCGGGGCCGCGTTCGCGATGGGCAGCAGCAAGTACATGGCCCCGGAACAGGCGTACGGCGACCACGTCGACGCCCGAGCCGACCTGTACGCGCTCGGCTGCACGATGTACGCGATGCTCACCGGGGACACGCCGTTCTCTGGGGAGAACGCGATGGCAGTGCTTCACCAGCACCTCACCCAGCCACCGGCGCCGCTGCACGAGCACCGCGCCGACGTGCCGCGAGTGCTGGAGGATCTGGTGGCGCAGCTGCTGGCGAAGGACCCTGCGGCCCGTCCCGCCGACGCCGCCGAGGTCAAGGCCCGGCTGCTGGCCCTGTCGCACGACCCGGCGCCAGCGGCGATGGCGGCCGAGGCGACGGTGGCGCTGCCGGGCGCGGCGACGCTGTTGCCACGCCCGGCAGCGCCTGCCCCGCCCGCCCCGCCCGGCGGGGCATACCAGGCCATCGCGAACCGCCCGTCCAGCGCACCCACGCGCCACCGTTGGCGCCGGGCTGCCGCCATTGCCGCGGTGGCGGTGGGGGTGGGGGCTGCGCTGGCGGCGATCCTGGTCGCCGCGCTGGTCGACTCGCGGTCGGAGCCCGGCGGGGTGGCGGGACCACCGGTCACCTCCGCTGCTGTTCTGGACACCCCGACCGCCGGGCCGGTGCCCGCCTCCCCGACGGCACAGACCGCTACCCGGTCACCGGCTCCCGTCCAGTCCAGAAGGTCGACGCAGCCGGGCGGTGTCGCGCAGCCGAGCAGCAGCCAGACCCCGCCGGCTGACCCGGTCGTCGCCCTGCGCCTATCCATCCAGCAGCAGGTCGAGACCGGGAACCTCAACCCGGACATGGCCAGCGACCTCTACCGGAAGGCCGACGAGATCGCGCGGGAGACCAACGCCGGCGACACGGAGGAGGCGACGAAGAAGGTCAATGAGCTCCGGGACAAGCTCGACCGGCTGCTCAGCGAGGGCAAGCTGAGCGCCAGCGGGTACGACGTCCTGAGCCGGGACCTCGACCGGGTTGCCGCGACCCTGCCCTGACCGAGTCGGCTACGGCTTCAGCAGGCCCTTGGCGGTGGCGAGGGCGTACGCGCTGAGCAGGTACATGTCGTCGATCTCGCCGCCGTCCATCATCCGGCTGAGCTCCGCGAGCGGGACCAGGCGTACCTCGTCGATCCCCTCCTCGGCCGCGCCCGCCGTCCGCACCAGCCCGTCCGCTGACCCGGCCGGCAGCGACGCCAGGTAGATCTCGTCGAAGTCGGCGTCGGTGCAGACCCGGCCGAGCAGGCGTACGTCGTCGACGCGTACCCCGGTCTCCTCCAGCAGCTCCTCGCGCGCGGTGGTCGCACCGTCGCCGTCCTGCTTGGCGAAGCCGCGCGGGATCTCCCAGTGCCACTGCCGGCTGCCGTGCCGGAAGTGCCGCACCAGCAGCACCCGCCCGTCGGCGAGCAGCGGCAGCACCGCCGCGTTGGTCCCCGGGTCGGCGCCCATGAAGCGCACGTAGGCCCCGCGCCGACCGCCGGGGAAGCGCACCGCGTCGCGGACCACGATGAGGTACGGATCCTCGTACGCGACGCCGACGTCGCCGTACTCCTCGGGTCGTCCCCGCTCGCGCAGGGCCGCGGCAGCCTCGTCGGAGACGTGGTCCTGGTCGGCACGGTCGAAGAGGATCTCGTACGCCCCGCCGTCCGGGTTGTGGAACAGGTGCGGGCGCTGGGCCCGCAGCTCCTCGTAGCGGGCGAGCTTCGCCGACCGTCGGGTAACGCTCATGACTCCTCCTCGCTCGCCACCGATGTCGCGCTCGCCCATGATGGGCCTGCCGCTAGCGCTGCTGTTGGTTCTCCTTGCGGTGCTGTATGTCGCCGTCGAGCTGACCATCGGGCTGATCCGGTCACTATGGTGGCTCCGCGACCCAGGAGGAGGACCGTGGCCGCGTTTGCACTGGTCAAGGGCTGATTGTCGGGCTGTGGCGCCCGGAGCCCTGCGACCGCTCTGCCAACCCCAAAGCTTCGCCTGCGCCGAGCGAGAAGCTCAGCGACAACGCACCCGAGCGGACGTTAGACACGCTAGCTGATCCACGGTAGGTTCGAACGCATGATCGTATCCGCGCACGACGTGGCCGTAGCGCTGCGTGGGCGGCTACCCGGACTCGGCCAGAAGAAGTTGCACAAACTGCTCTACTACTGCCAGGGGCATCATCTAGCGACCTTCGGGGAGCCATTGTTCAGTGAGAACATCGTCGCCTGGGACATGGGCCCCGTCGTCGCCACGCTTTGGCGGGAGGAGCGCCGCAAGATGCCCCCGCCACAGCCACACGAGCTTGGTGAGGCGGAGCTAAATACGATCGGCTACGTTGTTAGTCGGTACGGCAAGATGAACGCGAATGATCTCGAACGGCTCTCGCACACCGAGGAGCCATGGATCACCGGGGACGAGCGCCGCAAGCGGGGCGAGCCCGACCGGATTGAGCTGGAGTGGATCCGGACGTTCTTCGCCCGGGCAGACACCGACGAAGATGAGGATGCTACCGCCAGCGACGAGGTGGTTGCGGCGTGGCTCGCAGCGACCGAGCCGCCCGCGACTCTCCCTCCAGCCAAGCCCGACACCCGAGAGGCACTGCTGGCCAGGCTAACCGGTGCCTAAGCGCGACGCCGGCTGGAACCTTGCCGGCTTTGAGGAACACCTCGAGCGTTGGATCCAGCAGGAATCCCCATCAGAGGATGTGCGGTTCGCAGTAGCGAGCTGGTTGCTGTCGCGGATCGAGGATCCCTACCACGGCATGCGGCGCGAACCTGAAGGCCATCCGAACTTGTGGTTCGGGATGGTCCCAGGGACCCTGCAGGGTCACGAGGCCGTGTACTGCTCGTATCTCATCTTCGAGCGAACCGGCACCGTCCGCTGCAATAGCGTGACAACGTTGAGCTGGCCTGCGTAACGCCTTGCAGTAGGTCTCGGCTCGGTAGGCTGATCACACATTAGGGGCAGCGCCAAGGGACCAGACGGCCGGCTGCGCGGCGCAGGATAAGGCCATGGAAATGACCGCGGACCAGGCCCGGGCGCTGCGGATGGCCAGCCTGCTGCTGCGCTCTGACGCCGGTGACCGGCCGACCACCGTAGCCGGTGTGGTCAGCTGGTTCGGCGCGATGCAGGCGCAGGATCTCAACAGCGTGCTGTGGTCCCTGGGCATCCGGCTGCCAGGCAGCACCGAGGCGGACGTGCAGGCCGCGCTTGAGCGGCGGGAGGCACTGCGGACCTGGCCGATGCGCGGGACCGTGCACCTGGTGCCGGCCCGGGACGCGCGCTGGATGGTCGAGGTGCTGGGCGCGCGGGCGCTGGCAGCTACCACCACCCGGCGGGCCGCCCTCGGGCTGGACGTCGCAGCAGCCGAGCGCGCCGTGGACGTACTCGGGAAGGCGCTGTCCGGTGGCGGGCGGCTGACCCGGGCCCAGTGCCTGCGGGTGCTCAACGAGGCCGGGATCGACACCAGCGGGCAGCGCGGCTACCACCTGCTGTGGTACGCCAGCCAGCGCGGCGTCACCTGCATCGCACCGAACATCGGCAGCGAGCAGACCTTCGTGCTGCTGGACGAGTGGGTGCCGGATCCGCGCCGGCCGGACCGGGACGAGGCGCTGGGCATCATCGCCGGGCGGTACTTCCGCAGCCACGGTCCGGCCACCCGGGACGACCTCGCCCGGTGGGTCGGGATGACCGTTACCGACGCCAGGCGCGGCATCGCCGTCGCCGGCGACGCGCTGGAGAGGGTCACTGTGGAGGGGCGGGAGATGCTGGTCGGCGCCGGAGCTTCGGTCCCGGGCGGGAGGTACGGCGACGTGGTCGCGCTGCCAGGGTTCGACGAGTACCTGCTCGGGTTCAAGGACCGCTCGCTGTTCCTCGCCGACGAGCACAGGCAGGCCATTTGTCCGGGTGGCAACGGCGTGTTCCAGCCGACGATCGCGCAGGCCGGAAGAGTCGTCGCGACCTGGAGGCGCGCCCCTGGCAAGAACCGCGCCGCGGTACAGGTCAAGGCGCTCACCAGGATCACGACCACCGGGCGGCGCGAGGTCGAGCGGGCGCTGGAGCCGTACGCCCGGTTTGTTGGCGGTCCGCTGGTGGTGGCCTTCGGCTAGGCTGGGCGATTGGGGATTCTCGATCAGTAACGGGGAGGGTGGGATGGACTGGCGGGATCGGTTCCGGGCGCCACAGTTCTTCGACGCCAAGCTGGCCGGCGAGCGCCCCGCGCGTGGGCTGGTCGTCGGCAGCCAGGACGGCGTCAGCGACCAGCTTTTCGCCTGGGACGTGCCGGGTAGGCAGCTGGCCGCGCTGACCGACGCCAAGCTCGGCGTGATCCAGGGGTGGATCGACCCGACCGGGACGTACGTCTACTACCTGCGCGACGAGGACGGCAGCGAGCTCGGGCACCTGGTGCGGGTGCCGTTCGAGGGCGGTGGCCCGGCACAGGACATCACCCCGAAGCTCGCGCCCTACACCCTGCGCGGAGTCGGCTTCGGCGGGTCGCGCATGGCGTTCAACCCGGTCAACAGCGAGGGGTTCGCGCTGTACGTCCTCGATGTCCAGCCTGAGCTGGGCGAGCCGCGGCTGCTGTTCCGGGACAGCTGGGAGGCCTGGGGCGCGCTGCTGTCTGCCGATGCTGACCTGGCTGCCTGCTGGTCCACCGCGCGGGCGCGCGGGCTGCGGCGGTACACCTTGTTGGTCTTTGACACGGCGACCGGCGACCAGGTGGCAGAGCTGGACGATGGCCGGGAGGCCAAGGTGGTCGGGATCCGGTTCTCGCCGGTGCCGGGCGACGGCCGGGTGCTGGCCAGCACCAACCGCACCGGGTTCGTCCGCCCGGTGGTCTGGGATCCCCGCACCGGCGAGCGGCACGACCCGGACCTGCCTGACCTCTCCGGAGACGTGGTGCCGGTCGACTGGTCGCCGGACGGCGAGCGGATCCTGCTCTGCCAGCTCGCCGGCCCGCAGCAGCTGCACACCTATGACCTGGCCGAGCACACGGTGACCAAGCTCGACCACCCGAACGGGTCCTACGTGATCGAGATCTTCGGCGGGGTGGAGTACGACGCCAGCGGGGACATCGTCGGCGTCCGCAACGTGGCCGAGACCCCGTCCGAGGTGGTCCGGCTGGACGGGCGCACCGGACGGCAGCGCGCGGTGCTGCTGGAGCCGGGCGCGGCGCCACGCGGCCGGCCGTGGCGCTCGGTCTGGGTCCGGTCCGGCGACACCCCGGTGCACTCCTGGCTGTCCACTCCGGACGGTCCAGGTCCGTTCCCCACCATCGTGGATGCGCATGGCGGGCCACACTTCGCCGCCTATGAGGGCTACGACCCGATGGCGCAGGCGTGGCTGGACCACGGGTATGCCTGGATGAGCGTGAACTTCCGCGGCTCCACGGGCTTCGGCCGGGCGTTCGCCGAGCAGATCTGGGGCGACCTGGGCCGGTGGGAGCTGGCCGACCTGGCCGCGGCCCGGGAGTGGCTGGTGGCGGAGGGCATCGCGATCCCGGAGCAGGTCTTCCTGACCGGCGGCTCCTACGGCGGGTACCTGACGCTGCTCGGGCTGGGCCGCCAGCCGCGGCTGTGGGCGGGCGGGATGGCGCTGGCCGCGGATGCCGACATGGCCGTGTGCTACGAGGACGCGTCGGACGCCTTGAAGAGTGCGGTGGCCGGGTGGATGAAGGGCACACCGCAGGAGCGGCCGGAGGCCTACCGCATCTCGTCGCCGATCACCTACGCCGCCGACGTCAGCGCCCCGGTCCTGGCCATCCAGGCCCGCAACGACACCCGGGTGCCACCCCGGCAGATGGAGAACTACGAACGGCGCATGCGCGAGCTGGGCAAGGACATCGAGGTGGTATGGCTGGAGGGCGGGCACACGTCGTTCGGGCCGGAGGTGTTCCTGCGCTCCACCGAGCTGATGCTCGCCTTCGCCGAGCGGGTCCGGAACAAGACCTAGATTTCGTACGCCTACGACGGCACCTCGCCCGGCAGGATCGACCGCGACCCGCACTGTTATCATAATTATAGTTATGATAACTGCACTCATGTGGAGCGGTCAGTGGCGACGATCAAGCGGCCGAAGGAGATGTTCGACCGGTCCCGCGAGTGGGCGGCGTTGAGCGCCTTTGTCACCGATCCCACTGCCGGCGCGATGCTGGGCGTGGTGTCCGGCCGGCGCCGACAGGGGAAGACCTTCCTGCTCCGGGCGCTATGCCAGGCGACGGGCGGGTTCTACTTCGCCGCGGACGAGGCCACTGACGGAGAGTCATTGCGTCGGGTCGGCGCCGTCCTCGCGGAGTACCTCGACGCGCCGGCGCCGTTCATCTTCGCCGACTGGCGTCAGGCGGTCGACGCGCTGCTGGCGATCGGCCGGGACCGGGAGCTGCCGGTGGTCATCGACGAGTTCCCGTACCTCGCCAAGGCCAACCCGGGGCTGCCGTCGATCATTCAGAATGCACTCGCACCGCTGCGCGGCGAACGGGATAACAGCCGCGCCCGGCTACTGCTGTGCGGCTCGGCCATGTCGTTCATGGGCCGGCTGCTCGCCGGGAACGCGCCGCTGCGCGGCCGGGCCGGGCTGGAGCTGGTCGTGCCGACGCTGGACCCCCAGTCGGCCGCCGAGTTCTGGGGCATCGATGACCCGGTCACCGCGGTGAAGGTCAACGCGATCGTTGGCGGCACCCCCGCCTACCGCCGCGAGCTCGCCCGCGAAGACACCCCCGCCAGCCCCGAGGACTTCAACCCCTGGGTCCTGCGGACGGTGCTTTCCCCCGCCAGTCCACTGTTCCGTGAAGCTCGCTACCTGCTCGCCGAAGAGCCCGATCTCCGTGACGCCGGGCTGTATCACTCGGTACTGGCGGCGATCGCGGCAGGCAACAGCCACCGCGGCGGCGTCGCCACCTACCTCGGACGCAAGTCCGGCGACCTCGCGCATCCGCTCACTGTGCTGGAAGACTGCGGCCTCATCATCCGCGAACCCGACATGTTCAAGGACAACCGGACCAGCTTCCGCATCGCCGAACCCCTCGTCACGTTCTACCACGCGGTGATGCGACCAATCTGGTCCGACCTGGAACACACCCGCGACGCCACCCACCTGTGGCGACGCAGCCAACGCCGATTCGTCGGAAACGTGCTCGGCCCTCACTTCGAGCACCTTTGCCGCCACTGGACCCGATACCTGACGCCCGAGGACCTATTCGGCAACCATCCCAACCGAGTCGGCGCCGGCACCGTCAACGACCCCGCCAACAGGACCAGTCACGAGGTCGACGTCGTCGCGTATGGCCTCGACGACGACGACCGCACCCCACTCATCGCCATCGGCGAAGCCAAATGGGGCGACACCATGGGCATCGGCCACCTCGACCGGCTCCGCCGCATCCGCGCACTGCTTACCGCCCAAGGCCGCCACGGCGCCGACACCGCGAAACTGGTCTGCTTCAGCGGTTCCAGATTCACCGACGAACTCACCGCCGCAGCCACCCCCGACAGCGGCATCGTCCTCATCGGACCCGACAGGCTGTACCAACGGCCGTGACCCACGAGTGCCACCCGACCGTCGCGACTGCTCGCGCAGGCCACGGCCAGGCGTTCGCCGAGCAGATCTGGGGCGACCTGGGCCGGTGGGAGCTGGCCGACCTGGCCGCGGACGCCGACATGGCCGTGTGCTACGAGACGCGTCGGACGCCTTGAAGAGTGCGGTGGCCGGGTGGATGAGGGCACGGCCGGAGGCGTTCCTGCGCTCCACCGAGCTGATGCTCGCCTTCGCTGAGCGGGTCCGGAACAAGACCTAGATCGGCACCGCCTCGGACTGTCGGGGCCGCGCCATCGTCCGTTCCAGGCTCAGCACGACCGGCACCGCGAGCACGCTCAGCGCCAGCAGGAAGATCCATGGCCAGACCGGGCCTTGAGCGAACAGTGATGTCAACAGCCACGGCGCCAGCGCCCCGCCGACCGTCCAGGACATCTGGAACACCGCCAGGTAGCGCCCGCGGGCGTGCTCCGGGGCGAGGGCCACGCTCAGCTCGCTCGTCGGTGGGACGGCCGCGATCTCGGCGACCGTGTAGAGGAAGATCCCCGCGAACAGGCCGGCCACCACGAGCCAGCCCGGGGCCCCGTGCAGCAGCGCGAACACCCCGAAGGCGGCGGCGTTGAGCAGGCAGCTCACGGCGATCACCCGGGTCGGCCGGTACCGCTCGATAAACACGGTCGCCACCGTCTGGGTGGTGATGACCATCCCCGTGTTCACGACGATCAGCGCACCGACGTACCAGGTGTCCTGGTGCAGCCCATCGGTGACCGCGATGGCGAGCAGCACGCCCAGCATCACCGCGGCGAACACGATGGCGACGTTGACCGCGACCAGGCGCATGTACGCCCCGTCGCGCAGTACGGCGAGGTAGCTGACCGGGGCCGTGGGCGCGCCCGCGGCACTGGCCGCAGCTGCCTTGCCGGTCGCGGGCGCGTTGCCGGTCGCGGGCCCGGCTGCCTTGCCGGCCACGGGCACGACTGGAGGCGGAGACGGACGCCGCGGCGACCACGTCCCGATCAGCCACAGCGCGATGACGAAGCTGAGTGCGTTGGCGACCACGATCCCACGCAGGCCGTCCTCACCACCGACGCCGACCGCCGCCGCGCCGAGGGCACCCCCCAGGCCCACACCGATGTTGCGCAGCACCCGCACGAACCCGAACCATCGGGTCCGCTCCTCCGGCTCCACGGCCGCCAGGACGACGAGGGCGCTGCTCGAGACCGAGTACACCGACGAGCCGATGTGCGTCAGCGCCGTGACCAGGATGACCTGCCAGCTCGCGTGGGCTACGAGGAACCCCAGGAAGCCCACGGCGGAGATGGCCATTCCGGTCACCCCGACGGCCCGCGCACCGAACCGGTCCAGCAGTGGACCGGCGAGCATCGGCGCCGGCAGGGTCAGCAGCCGCGCGATCGTCATCGCCGCACCCACCTGGGGCAGCGAAAGCGACGTCGTCTCGGCGAAGTAGACGATCGGGAACGCGAACATCAGGCCGTATCCGAGGCTGTCGATCGCGTTGGCCACGACGAACGGCCCGCTACCGGCGATCGTCGGAAGACCGAGCCGGCGGAGCAGGCGCGGCCCCCGGCCGGCGTGGTTCACGGTCACGACAGCGCCTCCTTGGTCGCGCCCTCGCGGCCCTCGCTCCGCTCGGTGCACTCGGTCACGACAGCGCCTCCTTGGTCGCGCCCTCGCGGCCCTCGCTCCGCTCGGTGCACTCGGTCACGGCTCGGACGCCTGGCTCGCGCGTCACGATGGTGATCTTCGCAGCCAGCTCCTCCACGGCCTGCACCGCGGCCCCGGTGTCCGCGCCCACCGCCAGCACCTGGCCGACCCGGTCGAAGTTGTCCGCGGCAGCCGGCACGGTGCCACCGACCGCCACGTCGACGTCCAGCCCCAGCAGCTCCGGGCGGCCCTGCACGTCCTCGATGCCGTGCACGGCGACCACCTCGCCCGCCGGGGGGAACAGGAAGCGGGTCGCCGCGGCCCGCGTCGCCACCGGGCGCCCGGCAAGCGCCGGCACCAGCCCGAACGGCCAGGCCACCGAGTACAGCTCAAGGTCGATACCGCACGCGGCCTCGACCAGATCCATGATCCGCCCGCCTGGGGACCGGTCGTGCGACTCGATCAGCCGCGGACCCTGGGCGGACAGCCGCACCTCGGTATGCGCCAGCCCCTGGCGCAGGCCGACCGCGTCGAGGAACCCGGTGACGTGGTCCACCACGGCCGCCTCGTCTGCCGCGGCCAGCCGGGCGGGCACCGCATGTCCGGCCTCCACGAAGCCCGCCGTCAGCTTCTCGGTGACCGCGACGGCGACGTGCCGCCCGTCGAAGCTCATGGTCTCCACGCTGTACTCCGGGCCGTCGACGAGCTCCTCCATGACGAAGCGGTCGAGCGGGAAGATCTGCGCCAGCGGCAGGTCGGCACGGCGGCGCAGCTCGTCGATCCGGCGGGCCACCTCCTCGGCCTCCTCAGGACCGTCGACCCGCAGGACGCCCCGGCCGCCCGTCGCGTCGACCGGCTTGACCACGAACGGGTAACCATGGTCGGCACCGAACTCGCGCAGGCTCGCCGCGTCCTCGTACAGCCGCGCGGCCACCGCGCCAGGTCCCGACCCGGCCAGGTGCTGCCGCATCGCCCACTTGTCACGGAAGAGGCGGGCGACCTCCGGCCGGGTGCCGGGCAGCCCGAGCAGCTCGTTGATCTGCGCCACCGGCACCATCGCCTGCTCGGCGAGGGACACCACGCGGGTGAAGCCGTAGACCTCGTGGGCGGCGACCGCGAACGGCCGCAGCACCGACCAGTCGGTGTAGTCGACCAGCAGGGTGGCATGGGCCAGCTCGGCCTGCCCCGGCCGCAGCAGCGCGGGAACCTGGAAGAAGACCACGCGCAGCCCAAGGTCCAACGCCTTGCGTACCGTCTGGGGCCGGCCGCCTAGCACCAACAACGTGTCCACTGTGGTCAGATTTCCCTCTCGGTCGGGTAGCCCTGCCGGACCCAGTACTCGACTCCGCCGATCATCTCCTTCACCCGCAGGCCGGCCGCTGCGAGCCGGGCCGCGGCGCGGGTCCCCGCATTGCAGGCCGGGCCCCAGCCGTACGTGACGTAGACGGCATCCGGGTCGAGCACCGCCACGGCCTCGGGCGTCAGGTCCTGATGCGGCAGGCATCGCGCGCCAGGCAGGTGCCCAGCGTCGTACGCCTCGCGGCGGCGCGCGTCGAGCAGGACGAGCCCGCCCACCCTAGCCGTCAGGTCGGCGTGTACGTCGAACGGGTCTGTCTCGCAGCGCAGCCGCGTGCTGAAGAAGGCCGCGGCCACCTCCGGCGACGCCGGTGGGGCACCGAGCACCCGGCTGTCCACATCGGTACGCATCATGCCTCCTACCGGCCGGACAGCAGCTCGCGCACTGGCGGCCCGTCCGGCGAGTGCCGCGTCTGGATGACCGCCTTGTGCGGGTCGCCAGCCAGGATCGCCCCGATGAGGTCGCCGGTGGAACCGACCGGCCCGGTGGAACCAGCCGGGCCCGTGGGACCGGCCGAGCCGGCCGAGCCGGTGGAGCCGGCCGAGCCGGTGGAGCCGGTGGAGCCGGCCGGGCCGGTGGAGCAGCCGGGCCGGCTGGCCGCACGGGGGCCCTCCGGTGTCCGGCTGTGCGGGTTGGCGTACAACGTCCGCAGGTACCGCAGCGACAGTCCGCTCATCCGCTCCAGCTCCCGGACCAGGCTCGTCTCACCGTCCCCGGCCGGCTCGGCGGCGCTGACCAGCAAGCCGTGGATGTCGTCGGTCCGGCCGGCCAGGTCGGGCCACTCGCTCGCCAGGTACTGCGGCAGCCCCTCGGCCTTGCCCACGAACGGTGCGAAGACCAGGCAGACGAGCTGCTCCTCGGTGAGCCCGAACGCGTCGCGGGCGTAGCCGTCCATCACCTCGCGCATGTGGCGCACGGCGTCGTTGCCGGCGTACCGCTCGTGCATGGCGGACACCAGCCGCTCCGGAAACTCCTTGCGGCGCATCAGCGCAACGCCGAAGTCCACGTACTCGGCCACGCCTTCGGCGTACGAGCGGCCGTAGACCCGCTCGCACTTCAGCCCGCGCAGGTGCGCCATCAGACCGGGGTTGCCGCAGTCAGACTCGGTGAAGCTGAACGCCAGGTCGTCGAACTCGAACCCGAGGAACCCGGTGAGCAGGTTCCAATGCGAGCCGGAGTCGTAGTGCGTGTCGTCGTAGACGGAGAAGAACCGCAGGTCACTGTGGACATCCGCGGCCACGCGGCGGTCGGCGAGCAGGTCCGCGGAGCCCTCGCCGTAGATGTCGCGGAAGTACGCCGTGGCGATGGCGTCCGCAGTGGCGAGGAACCCGCCGAACCCCGTGCCCCGCTCTGGCGCGCCGGACCCGAGCCGGCGGGCCAGGCGGCGGGTCCACAGCAGGTACGCGCGCTGCTCCTCGTGCGAGTCCCCGGTGACGATCAGGTCCACGCCCCCACCGAACGAGGCGGCCAGCCCGAACGCGTTCACCATGCTCAGGTTGCACGCGTTGCAGAAGGTGGGCCGCGCGTCGCCGCCGGTGTGGTGCCCGGTCATGAGGATGTCCAGGCGGTTGCGCGCCACCACGTCAGCGCATGGCGGCGCGTCCACCTGGAACGGGCGCAGGCGCTGCCCGTCGACGAGCAGCAGCTCGCAGTCTGGGTCGTCGAGCAGCCGCAGCGCCCGGTACGCACGGTCGATGTTGGCCAGCACCGCATGCGGCATGCCCGCGTGCCGGTTGGTCACCACCCGCATCCGGAAGGTCGAGCCGTGGACCTGGCACAGCCGCAGCTGGACCGCGCGGACAAAGGCCAGCATGAACGAGCTGTCCTTGCCGCCGCCGTAGGCCACCAGAACCCGGTTACGGCCGAGGTCGACCTGGTCGGGCAGGGCGGCGTGCAGCCGTGCCGCGCAGCGGCGCACGCCGTCGCGGTCGGCCTCGGAGAGCACCGCCGTCAGCTGCGCGAGGACGTACGCGCGATGACGCTGCACGTCGCCGGGCGTGCTCGCCTCCCAGTCGGGTGTCACGATCGGTCCTCCAGGCTCGTGGCGGGGTCCTCCGTGTAATGGATCGGCGTGTAGTTGGCGAGCCGCTTGAAGTCCCGGTAGAGCTGGTCGTAGTCCTTGTTCCAGACCAGGAACGTGCCACCGTTGGCGATGAGCGAGTCGGTGCGCACGACGGTCTCCCCCAGCCGCACCTTCCAGGTCATCTCGTACTCGCTGTCGATGTCGGGCTCGACCAGCCGGCGCACCACGCCGTGCAGCTTGGGGACCACCCCGTCGAAGCAGTAGACCTGCTCGTCGTCGTACGGCCGGCTCTCGATGCCCGCCTCGATGCGCAGCGTCTCGTTGACGAACGCGACCGCGTAGTTGCGCTGCATCGCCGCGAGTCCGGCCATGCCCTTGAACCGGGCGGCCACCTCCAGGAAGACCAGCTCGCCGCCTGCGGTGCAGAACAGCTCCAGGTGGGATGCGCCGTCGGGCCAGCCGAGCGCGTCCATGGCCTGTTCCGCGAAGCGGACCATGCGCGGCACGCGGGGATCGGTGTCGATCAGGTTGATGTCTGCGTTGACCCGACCGGCCTGCACGTCCGTGGAGTTGACCAGGTACTCCGTCACACCGCCGAACAGCGTGCGGCGGCCCTGGGACAGCAGGTTGACGCTGTACATCGTGCCGTCGATGTGCTCCTCGTACTCGTATGGGCGGCCGAAGTCGCCGGGCAGCGCGGCGAAGTCGGTGGCCGAGTGCACCTTGCGCACCCCGTCGCCGCCGGCCGAGTCGACCGGCTTGAGAACGAACGACGGCCCGACCTCGGCGGCGATGTGCTCGTAGTACGCCGCCGGGTCCCGCGCGAAACGGGCCGGGTCGTAGCGCCCGTACCTCGGCACCCGGATGCCGCGGGCCACCAGCCGGTCCTTCATCAGGCACTTGTCGCGGAACGGCAGGATCTCCTCGTGGCCCGGCCCGCACAGCCCGAACTGCGTCCGCAGCCCGGCGGCGACCAGCATGTTCTGCTCGTCGTAGCAGTGCAGCGACACGGTCTGGCGCGGCACCTCGCTCAGCAGGCCGGCCAGCACCCCGGCGGCCGCCTCCTGGTCGACCAGCGAGGCGAGCATCGGCGAGGGGTCCGGCACGGCACAGGGCACCAGGTGGATCCGGTCGAAGTACCGCCGCTGCGGCCCGGTCAGGTTCTCCGCGTCCTGCGGGGTGAAGACGCCGACGAAGCGCACCTGGTCGGGCTCCACCAACAGGTCGTGGCGGAACACCAGGAACCCCCGCGTGGACACGATGACCGCTGTTCTCATTCCGACCCCGTCTCCGTCCGGCTACTGCTCGTCAAGCCACGACTCGATCAGGAACCGCCCGATCGAGTCCTGACGCCACATGCGGCGCCTGGCTGCCCGCTCGCGCAGCTCCGCGCGGGTGAACCAGCGCACCTCTTCGATCTCGTCCCGGTCGACCGCGACGGTGTCGGCCACCGCCTGCGCGCGGAAGCCGACCATCAGGCCCGCCGGAAAAGGCCACGCCTGCGACCCCTGGTAGGTCACCGCGCCCACCCGGACGCCGACCTCCTCGGCGACCTCGCGGCGCACGGTGTCCTCAAGGCTCTCCCCGACCTCCACGAAGCCGGCCAGCGTCGAGTACGCCCCCTCCGGCGCTCCCCGGTGCCGGGCCATCAGGCAGCGCGCGGGCGGACCCGGCGACTCGACCAGCACGATCACCGCCGGCTCGATCCGTGGGAAGAGCAGGCGACCGCACCCGTCCCCGCGGCACCCGCGGACATGGCCGCCGTCGCGGCTGTCGGTGGTGGACCCGCACCCGACGCAGTACCGCTGGTTGCGGTGCCAGTAGAGCAGCCCCCGCGCGTAGGCGAGCACGGCGGCCGCCTTGCCGTCGATGGCTCCGGCGAGCTGCCGGACGTCCACAGTGGCCGCCGCACCGGCCAGCTCTACCGCGCGCTGCCGGGGCGACGAGGACAGGTCCGCGGCGAACACCGGCGCCCCGGCGTCCAGCCCGAGGAACACGCACTCGTCGGCGGCCGCGAGCACGGCAGCGGCGTCCGGCGCGGGCAGCACCACCGGTTCGGCGGGTTCGCCGCGCACCAGGCAGTCGGTCTGCCACATGGGCACCACGGTGGCGTCGGCGCGGCGCAGCGCCGCCTCGACCAGCGCCGGGTCGCGGCGCAGCGCGCCGCCCCGGTCCAGCCAGCCGCCCGAGTAGGCCAGCGCGGTGTGGGTGGGTGGGTCATCGACCAACGTCATGCCTGACCGCCGTCCTCGGCTGCTGGTATCCGGTGCCGGTGGCCTCGGCGAGCACGCCCGACACGATGTCCAGGCCGCGGCGCAGGTGCTCCCGGCTGATCGTCAGCGGCGGCAGGAGCTTGAGGACCTCACCCCGGCGCCCGCACGCCTCGACGAGCAGGCCACGCTCGAAGCACAGGGCCGACAGCTTGGCCGCGGTGATCGCCGGGACACCGGTGGTGTCGATGCCCCAGATCAGGCCCGCGCCGCGCGCCACCGCACCGAACCGGCCCGTCACGTGCTGGTCCAGGTAGTCGGCGACCAGTTCGCCCTTTGCCCGTACGTCGGCCGCCAGCGCATCATCGGCCCAGAACTCTTCGATCACCGCGGTGGCCGCGACGAACGCCAGCTGGTTGCCGCGGAACGTGCCGTTGTGCTGGCCCGGCTGCCACACGTCCAGCTCGGGCTTGATCAGCAGCAGCGCCATGGGCAGGCCGTAGCCGCTGATCGACTTGGAGAGTGTGACCAGGTCAGGCCGTACGCCGGCACGCTCGAACGAGAAGAACGTGCCGGTACGGCCACAGCCGACCTGGATGTCGTCGACTACGAGCACGATGCTGTGCCGGTCGCACAGCTCCCGCAGGCCGCGCAGGAACTGCGGCGGCGCCACGTAGACGCCGCCCTCGGCCTGCACCGTCTCCAGCAGCACCGCGGCGGGTTTCTCCGGGCCGGCGCAGGGGTCCTCGACCAGGCGCCGCAGGAGGTCCAGGCTGTCGAACCCGCCCATCGGCGAGTCCGGGAACGGCACGTGCGTGGTTGCCGCGAATGATGGATAGAGGCCCTGCTTGACCGCGTACGAGCCGCTCTGTGCCAGCGAGCCGCTGCTCATGCCGTGGAAGGCGCCGCCGAACGAGACGACGTTGGTGCGCCCGGTGACCAGCCGCGCCAGCTTCAGCGCGGCCTCCACCGCGTTGGTCCCCGACGGGCTGCAGAACTGCACCCGGTAGTCCAGGCCGCGGGGGTCGAGGACGTGCCGGCGGAACGCGTCCAGGAAGTCGACCTTGGCGCTCGTGGCCAGGTCCAGACCGTGCATCAGGCCGTCGCCCTGGAGGTATGCCAGCAGCCGGAGCTTGGTTGGTTCCGGGTTGTGCCCGTAGTTGAGTGCTCCGGCGCCGGAGAAGAAGTCCAGGTACCCGTGCCCATCCTGAGTGAACAGCCAGTCGCCCTTTGCCGTGGCGAACACCGCGGGAAACGCGCGCGAGTAGGACCGCACCGTGGACTCGCAGGTCCCCAGGATCGTCTCGCACGCGTCGGTGGAGCGCCGGGCCGGTGCGGCACCGGGCGGCGGGCCACCCGACGGACGGGACGGCGCCACCGCGCCGATGTCCGAGCGGTAGCGCATCCCCGCGAAGGTCACGGTGCCGACCCGGTCGTACGCGGCCCGGCGAGCCTCGGCGAGCGTGCGGCCCGCCCCCACGACGTGCAGCACCCGCCCCCGGCAGGTGACCGGCGTGCCATCGGCAGCGCGCCGCAGGCCGCCGTAGAACAACCTGCTCGCGGCGCCACCCGTGCCCCCGGCGCCATCCGCGCCACCTGCGACATCGCTGGCGCCGTCCGCGCCGCCCGCGGTATCGCCGACGCCATCCGCGATATCGTCGGCACCGTCCGCGTCGCCAGGACCGGCCAGGCCACGGACGCGCTGGCCAGCGGCGAAGGGGCCGAACGGCCAGCCGGGCAGCGCCGCCGGGTCCGCCGGGTCCAGGCAGCCCTGGGTGAGCGCCACCGAACACCGCACGAGGTCGTCCGTGACGAGGCGCTGCCGGCTCACCTCACCGGCCAGGACGGCGCGGCACAGGGCGGTGAGGTCGCTGTGCACGCCGGGCAGGACGACCTCCGCCTCGGAGTCGCCGAACCGGGCGTTGATCTCCATGACACGCAGGCCGTCAGCCGTACGCATGGCGCCGAGGTAGACAAAGCCGGTGAAGTCAAGCCCATCGGCGCGCAGCCCGCGCACCAGCGGGTCGAGCAGCACCGAGCGGATCTCCTCGCGCAGGGCCGGGCTCTCGTCCGGATGCGGTGCCGCCGACCCCATGCCGTCGCAGTGCTTTCCGGCGTCGTTGTCGGTCGCCCACTTGAAGTCCACCGCGGTCGGGAACATCAGGTAGCCGCAACGGTCGAGCAGCGCGAAGACCGATATCTCCGGCCCGTACAGCCGCTCCTCCACCACGACCGAGAATGCCTCGCCGTCGGCGCGGGCGAACGCGGCCAGGACAGCCAGAGCCTCCTCGGCGGTGTCGCACACCACCGAGCCGTCGCCGTCCGCGGTGAGCCGGTCAGTCTTGACCACGCAGGGGCCGTTGCGCGTCCGCACGTACGCGCTGGCCTCGTCGGGGTCGCGGAAGCTCCGGTAGGCCGCGGTGGGGATGCCGTGGTCGCGGCAGAACCGCTTGCCCCGCTCCTTGCTCGCCTCCAGCTGCGCCGCCGCGCGGGTCGGCCCGATCACGCGGTGCCCCCGGGCACGCAGCGCGTCGACGTAGCCGATGCTCAGCGCGTCGATGTTGGACACGACCGTGAAGTCGACCGGGTGCGAGGAGAGGAAGGCCAGCGCCGTGTCGGGGTCCGTCAGCGAGACCGAGCCGACCGGCACGATCCGGTCGTGCTCGATGACGTCGCACCCGGGTCCGTAGTAGACGGTCACCCCGGCATCGGTACGGGTGAACAGGTCGCAGATGGCGTGGCCGCGCCCGGTGCCATCGACGAGGAGCACTGATGTGCGGGGCGCCGCACCGGAGCCGTTGGCGCTCATGAGGCGACGCCCTGAAGCCTCTCCTGCCTTCCCCGCCTCCCGCGCGCGCCGTCCGCCCGAGGCTGGGCGACCGGGGCCACCCCCTGCCGAGCAGCCGCCACCCGCGCGGCGAGCTCGGCCGTCGCCGGGACGGCCACGCTGCCACCGGCGTGCAGATGGTCGACCAGCGATCCCCACACGTCGGTGTACCGGTCCGACCCGGCGGAGATGTCGGCGCTGCGCACGTACGCCGAGTTGGCCCAGTCGCAGCTGGGCCGCACGTGGTGCAGGTCGTGCTGCACCGTGTCACCGACCAGGACGAACAGCCGGTACGGGGAGTGCACCAGCACGATCCGCAACCACCACAAGGCCCATGTCGATGCCCGCCGCAGCGCGCCGGCGCCGGTCGTGTCGGGCACCGGCTCACCGCACAGCCGGCCGAAGGTCAGCAGGTCGCGCTGGCGCTTGGTGAGCCTCTCGGCGTTGTCGAAGATCCACCACCGGTGCTCGGTCATGGTGTAGAGGTACGTCGCGCCCTGGAACATCACCGACACCGGCACCACCCACAGCAGCAGCCACTGCACCCACAGGCCGGTCAGCGCCAGGAACGTGCCGGTCAGGGCGAGGAAGGCCAGCGACATCGCCAGCCGGTAGGCGGGCACGTTGCCCACGAAGTTGGACCTGATCCGGCCGGAGAAGAACCCCCAGTGGTGGCGCGGTGACAGCAATGCCCGCCACAGGTAGCGGCGGAACTCCGCGCGGGACATGCCGGGCCGCATGCCGGTGCTGAGCAGGTAGACGGTGTCAGCGTCCTTCATGGAGCACGGATACTGGTGGTGCAGCAGGTGCTCCTTGCGGTTGTCGTCGTACGGCATGCGCCACAGCACGGTCGTGACGAGCTCGCCGATCATCCGGTTGCCGCGCGCGCTGCGCACGAACATCTGGTGCAGCGTCTGGTGCACGACGACCACGTCGAGCCGGCGCATGCCGCCCGAGGTGAGCAGCCACGACAGCACCAGCAGCGGCACCGACCAGGCGGTGAAGGAGCTGGTCGCGAACGCGCCAAGGGCAATGCCCCCAGCTATCTGCACGATGCCGAGGGCCCCTGCCTTCGCCGGGCTCCACGGGATGAGCTGCCGGTCGCCTTCCAGCGGCACGCCGGTAACCCAGGTCAGGTACGGCTGGACGAGACGCGGCAGGCTACGCATGGTCTCACGCGGTTGCATGGGTCTCCCTGCTGACTCGTGTCTCCTGCGGACTCGTTCTCCCTGCGGACTGGTTTCTCTACTGGCTCATCTCCCAGCTGGCTCGAGCGGAGCCACCTGTGCCGGATGCTTGTGACAGCGGCCAGGGTGCTCAGCGCTGGGACGCCGGGTCGGGTGCGGCGCCACCGAAGAGGATGTCGTTGGTCTCGTGGCTCATTGGTCGTTCCAGGTCGGCCGTGTTGGCCCAGGTCATGTTGACGATCGTGCGGCGGCCCGCGCCCCGGATCGGGTGGACGCGGTGCATGGTGGTGTCGGTCTTGATGAGGTACGCGTCACCGGCCTCGAACGCGTAGGAGTGCACCTGGCTGGCGAGCAGGGCGCCGTAGACGTCCGGGTTCTGCTTGTCCCAGGAGGTGTGCGGCACGGCTTGGACGAAGCCGCCGTCGCGGTAGTGCGGCGCCTCCAGGATGAGCACGAACCCGTAGGTGTAGTCGTCCCAGTGCCAGCCGTGGGTGTCACCGG
>Ga0075430_100001145_pt1 | contig 21146 bp, 20 predicted proteins | sample RhiMetdeltSRZDD4_FD_75294 | JGI IMG/M metagenome (GOLD analysis project Ga0075430, IMG submission 75294) | Populus rhizosphere microbial communities from Tennessee, USA - Rhizosphere MetaG P. deltoides SRZDD4 | ecosystem: Host-associated > Plants > Roots > Rhizosphere > Soil | place: USA... | reverse complement strand
TCTGATCTTGTTCTGGGTGGGGTTCTTGGCGTTGTTCCGGGGGTTCTCCCAGATCTTTTTGGCCTTCACCGCCCGCCACGCCGGACAGGAGGCCGCCACCGAACTCGGCGACACCAGCCCCCGCTGACAAGGACGCCATAGAACGCCAGCCGGCCGAGGTTGCGGCTCAAGGGTGGGCGATGCTCAACAGGACGATCACCGCGCCGACCGTGACCAGGAGCGCGCTCCATCGTCCCCTGGCTTCACGGATGGCTTCCAGCGAGCCGAAGATCGTCGCGGTGAGCACGATCAGGAGCACGACCCGTAACCGCGGATCACGTCCGAGGTGATGGCCGTCTCCAGAGCGATCACCGACTGGAAGTACTGAACGGGGACGTCCACGGTCACCTCCCCGGGGCCGAGCGATGCTCAAGGCGTCGTGCGTCAGCTGGTGCACCAGTCATGGTTGGCCTGCGGCGGCCCGCTGGTCGTCGACCCAGGCGCCCAGCAGGCCGCGGTAGTGGGCGACGAACTGCTCGTGCTCGTGCGGCGGGAAGGCCCGCTGGATGGTGGCGACCAGGTGGTCGTCGAACTCGGGGCTCTCGATGTAGTCGGCCATGCACTCCTCGGCATGGGCGAGGTGGGTGTCGCAGAACTCGGCGAAGCGGTCGGCCTCGTAGTAGTCGTCGACCAGGCCCCGGTAGGCGGCCAACTTCTCCTCCCATGACCGGCCGGGGTCGTCGGCGACCTCGTACCAGCGGGCCATCTCGGTGTCCAGGCGCATCGCCCGGCCCGTGACCACGCAGTACAGGCTCCACTTGGCCAGGGCCGTGATCGCCCACGGGAAGTAGTAGTGCAGCGAGATGATGGCCATGTCGGGGGTGGCGTTGGCGAAGTCGATCGGGTAGCACCGGCCGTCGCGGACGATCACCTCGAAGCTGTTGAACTCCCAGCGGAAGAACGCCCCCACCGAGAGGCCGAAGGTGACGATCTGGTGCCCCAGCTCCCGGGTGAGGAAGCCGTGGTCGACCTGGTAGCGCAGGTGCAGCGGCCTGGTCGGGTCGTAGTGGGTGACCATCGTCTGGGGGCCGATGGCCAGGCCCCGGGTGAAGACGTCGTAGCCCTCGACCCCGGCCTGGACGTGCATCAGCTCCCGACCCGAGGCGTCGTAGGCCGCCTGCAGCTCGAACGGGTCGGCGATCCGGTAGACGTTGACCCAGCCGCCGCCGTGGAACGGCTTCATGTACATCGGGTAGCCGACCTGCTCCCCCACCGCGTGCAGGTCGAAGGCCCGGTTGTAGCGCGAGGCGGTGGGGGCGAAGCGCTCGTTCTCGGGCGGGACCTTGTGGGGCAGCAGCCAGGTCGCGGGCACGTCGAAGCCCAGCCGGATGGCGGCGCAGTAGCCGGCGTGCTTCTCCATCGCCTGGAAGGTGAAGGGGTTGTTGAGCAGGTAGGCCCGGTCCATCAGGGCGATCTTCTTGAGCCACTCCCGGGGGTGGTCGTACCAGTAGGCCAGGCGGTCGATGACCAGGGCGTGGCGGACCGGCTGGCGCAGGTCGAAGGGCTCGATGGTGACCCGCTCGGTGGCCACCTCGTGGGTCTCGCCGTGGTGCTCGATGCGGGGGGCCAGGCGGGCCAGGTACTGCTCGAAGGCGGTCGGCCAGTCGTCCTCGGTTCCGAGCAGCAGGCCGATCAGGTGGGTGGCCAAGGCGCGCCTCCGTTCCGGGGGTCGAGAACCTGAGGTCCACGGTGTCGTCGTAGGCGAGGATTGTCCTCGACGGCGAGGGAGGAAGGCGAGGAGCCGATGGAGTTCTTGAGGTCCGCCTGGGTGAACGATGCCTGGCCGGGTGCGCGGCCTCCCGAGAGCGAGGTCCGTGGGCTCAGACGAACCGCGGCAGGTGGTGGGCGAGCTGGGCCCGCCACGAGGGCCAGTCGTGGGGGACGTCGTGGCCCCACAGGTCGGTCTCGTGGGGGATGCCCTTCTCCCCCAGCAGGCGGTCGAAGGCCCTGGTCGACTCGAGGGCTCCGGTGGTGTCCTCCCACTGGCCCTGGCCGCAGACGAGCAGCAGCGACAGGCGGCCCCGCAGCCACTCGAGGTGGTCGCCGTGGAGGTTGGCCACGTAGTCCATCGGGTTGTTGAAGTAGACGGCGTCGCCGCGCTCGCCCCAGCCCAGCCGGCCGGCGTCGTACACCCCGCTCTGGCAGATGCCAAGGGGGAACAGGTCGGCCCGGCGGAGGGCGAAGTTGGCCGCGTGGAAGGCCCCGAAGCTGGCCCCGGTGACCATGATGTCCAGCGGGCCCTGGCAGTCGTCGTAGATGAAGGGGACCACCTGGTTGAGGACCCAGTCCTCGAACTTGCCGTGCTGGACGGCCCGGTCCTCCAGGGGCAGGTCGGGGTCGCACCAGCTGGCCGCGTCGTAGCTGTCGACCGAGTAGACCTTGACCCGGCCGGCCTCGATCAGGTCGGCGATGGCGTCGATCATGCCGCGGTCCTCGTAGTCGGAGCAGCGGCCCTGCTCGGACTGGAAGGCGAGCAGGGGGCGCCCGTGGTGGCCGTAGGCGAGCAGCCCGCCCTCGGCCCCGATCGCGGGCGACCACAACCCCACGTAGTCGCGTCTCACCACAGCTCCTGGAGCAGTCCGACCAGCCAGGGGTCAAAGGTATCGCGCCAGGCCACCCAGTTGTGGGCGTCGCGGTGCTCGTGGAGGGCGACCTGCCAGCCCCGGGCGGCCAGGGCGTCGCGCACGACCCGGTTGCCGGGCAGGTTCTCCTCGACCGTGCCGCAGGTCAGGGCGGCCGAGGCCGGCTCGGCCGGGCCGGTCCCGGCGGCCAGGTCGTCGACAAAGCGGGTGATGCGCCGGAACCGGGGGAAGCCGCGCTCGTGGTCGTCGGCCAGCGGCCGGAAGAAGCTGCCCGACTGGAGGAACAGGCCGCCGAAGCTGGCCGGGGCGGTGCTGGCCGCGGCCAGGACGGCCAGGGCGCCCAGGCTGGCCCCCATCCCGGCCAGCCAGCGGCGCCCTGGCGGGGTCGGGGCCAGCGCCTGGAGGGCGGGCAGGACCTCGCTGACCAGGGCCCGGGACCAGGCCGGGGAGGCCGAGTAGTGCTCGTTGCGGTCGACGGGCGCGAGCAGGGCGGCCCGCATGGGCGGCAGGCGGCCGTCGGCGGTGGCCGCGGTCAGGAAGTCGAGCAGGGCGGCATAGCTGGCGTACTCGGGGCCGTCGTGCACGACCAGCATGGGCAGGGGCTGGGCGCGCCGGCGGCGGCCGCCGGGGCTGCGCCACAGCTCGACCGGGATCCGGGCCCCCAGCACCCGGCTGGGCACGGCCAGGCCGGTGGTGGGCGGGGTGGCCGGCCGGCCGGTCCGGGCCAGCCAGGCCGGGGGCCGGTAGCCGGGGAACTCGATCACCGACTTGTCCCCGAACGGCCCCTGGGCCCGCCGCGGGTTGGCCGGGTCGGGCAGCAGGACCGGGCCGGCGCCCGGGTAGCGCAGCTGCAGCTGGTACTCCATCCGGTCCACGGCCGGCCGCGGGAAGTCCAGCTCCCAGCGGCCCGACCCCTCGGCCCTGGCGAACGCCGGCCCGACCCGGGGCCGCTGCACCTCCTGGGAGAGCCGCACCTCCTGGAGGGTGGCGTCCGGGTCGGGCACGCGGAAGATCACCCGCGCCGCCCCGACCTCCGGGCCGGCGCCGGCCGTCGCGGGCTGGGTCATCTGCGGAGCATAGCGCCGGGGTCGTCGGGGCTCGTGGCCGGTGCACACCGCCCGCGACGCCTGTGAGATTCGTTGTCTTTGCCGGTTCGGGCTGGCAAGATACCAACCAGCCGGGCCGCGAACCAGGGGAAGGTGGGCCCGTGGCAGAGGCGGTCCTGCTCATCTCCAGCGATTCGTTCCTCGGGGCGGGCCTCGAGGCCGTGGCCCCTGGCCGCGTCGAGGTGGCGCGCCTCGACCCGGCGCGGCGGCCGGTGGCCTGGCCGGCCGGGGCGGCGGCCACGGTGGTCCTTGACGTCAGCGCCCGCCAGCTTGAGGCCTTTCACCTCTGGGTCCGGCGCCACCACACCGGTCCGATGGTGGTGGTGCTGAAGCCCGGCGAGCGCTGCCCCGTCCTGCCCCCGGACCCGGACCTGGTGGTCCTCGGCCGCCCGTTCCGCCTGGTCGACCTGGTCACGATCCTCGAGCACCCCCCGGCCTCGGCCGACCCCGAGGTGCCGACCGCCGCCGCCTCGGACCCGGACCCGGCCCCCCGCCCCGGCCGCCGGGTCGTGGTCCCGGTGCTGCTCGGCCTGGCCGTCCTGCTCGTCCTGGCCGCCGTCCTCGTCGGCGCCAGCCTCAACCTGCACGGTTGACAGACCTCCCCAGCCTGCGCCGGGTCCAGCGGGCCGAGACGGCGGGCGCCCTGCTGGCCAGTCGCCGGCCCCAGGAGCGCCACACCTTCGCGCAGGCGCCGACCCCCTCGGGGGCCTCGCCGCCCAAGCGTCGGGCCTCATCAATCAGGGCGTCGGCGACCCCGGCCAGGACGAGCACGTCGTCGGCGGGGCGGTCCGCCGCTCGGGGACGTGCCGTGTCCCCTGTGGTGGAGACGCAAGTCCCGTTACCCCGACAGGGGAGGCCGACCCGACTGTCTCATGGTGAGCCGATCGCCAGCAAGCTGGGAGCGTTGTGGCGTAAGGGTTTCAGACGCGCCAGCGTGGGTCGAGACGGCGGTTAGCGTCGAACCGCCCACCCGTGCTCCCCGTCGGCCGGACACGGATCTCGACCAGGGCGGCCCCCAGCACCGCCCGCTTGCGTTCCAGCGGCCACTGGGCCCAGGCGGCGGCCAGCTCCCCCGCGGCCTTGGGCACCCCAGCCAACGCGCCCGCGTCGGCCAGGCGGTCCAGCTGCCGACGGGCCGCGGCGATCCGGGCTTGGAGGCGCCCGCGGACCTTCAGGAACTCGCGGTGGTCCAGGGTGCGCTCCACGAACCGGGCCTGGGCGGCTTCCTCCAGGGCCCCCTCATCAGCCTCGAGGCGGCCCAGGATCTCGGCGGCGTTGGCGTCGCCGGTGGACCGCAGCGCCTCCACCAGATCCGGGCCGGCCAAGGCGCCCAGGACCAGCTCGGTCACGGCAGCGTCGGCGGGGTCGGCGAGGATGGCGACCTTGCCGCAGCCCGGCAAGCCGGGGCCGCTGCGGCACACGTACCGGTCGCCGCGGGGCTGGGGGTGGCTGGACAGCCGGCTGGAGCAGACATCGCACACCAGCAGCCCGGTCAACAGATGCGTCGGGGGTCGGCCGCGGCCCTGGCGGGCCAGGACGCTGACGAGCAGCTCGTGGGTGGCGACGTCCAGGATCGGCTCCCACTGGCCGGGGGCGACCCGCTGGCCGCGGTGGACCCGGAGCGCGGCCAACCGGGCGCTGGTGAGCGTGCGGCGCAGGTTGTGCGGGTACCAGTCGTGCCCGCCGGTCGTGCGGATCCCGCGGCGGTTGAGGTCGGCGGCCAGGGACCGGAGGCTCTCGCCGCGCAGAACCCGCTGGGCCAGCTCCCGGACGATCTCGGCTTCGGTGGGGTCGGTGTGGAGCTGGTCGGGCTGGTAGCCGAAGGGGCGCCGCCCGGACCGGTGCAGCTCGCCCTTGGCGGCCTTGTCGTCGTTCTTGGCGCGGACCCGCAGGGCGATGCCGTGGGACTCCATCCGGGCCATGCCGACCAACATGGAGACGACGAACTCGCCGGCTGGGGTGGTGGTGTCGAACTGCTCATGCACCGACGCGAGGGTGGCGCCGCGGCGGTCGAGGATCTGATGGAGGCGGCCGAAATCAGCGTGGTTGCGGGCCAGGCGATCCAGCCGCCAGCAGATCACCCCGTCGGCGTGGCCGGTGTCGAGGTCGTCGAGGAGCTGCTCGAACGCGGGCCGGCGGACCTTCCCGGTGTAGGCGGACAGGTCCCGGTCGCTGTAGACGCGGGTGATCTCCCAGTGGTTGCGGGCAGCGAGCTGGCGGCAGTCGCGCTCCTGGATCTTCGTGCTCGTGCTCGCCCGGTCGGGGTCGTCGCTGATCCTGGTGTAGATCGCCATCCGGAGCGGCATCGGTCGCACCTCCTGTGGGGCAGAATATGCCCTTGAAGGGATGGCCGTCGGGTTCGGCTCCCAGAACCTGGTCCGCGACTTCGTCTCCGGCATCTTCATGCTCATGGAGGACCAGTACGGCGTCGGGGACGTGGTCGACGCCGGCCCGGCCACCGGCACCGTCGAAGGGGTCGGGCTGCGCACCACCCGGCTGCGCGACGTCAACGGCACCCTGTGGCACATCCCCAACAAGGTCCTCACCGCCGACGACGGCCAGGGGAAGCCGGCGGCCTAGCAACTCCTACCGGGGGGCGGCCGTCCTCTATAGTCGGGAGCGTGACTGTCCAGGCGCTGGGCGCGACGGAAGCAGGTGGAGCCATGGCCAACCCCGATGTGTTCACCATGGTCCTCGCCGGGGGCGAGGGGAAGCGGCTGGCCCCGCTGACCGCCGACCGGGCCAAGCCGGCGGTGCCGTTCGGGGGGGACTACCGGCTGGTCGACTTCGTGCTGTCGAACCTGGTCAACGGCGGCTACACCCGGATCGCGGTGCTGACCCAGTACAAGAGCCACAGCCTCGACCGGCACGTGACCACCACCTGGCGGCTGTCGCCGCTGCTGGGCGGCTACGTGACCCCGGTCCCGGCGCAGATGCGCCGGGGGCCGCGCTGGTTCGCCGGCTCGGCCGACGCCATCTTCCAGAGCCTCAACCTGGTCCACGACGAGCGGCCCGAGTACGTGATCGTGTTCGGGGCCGACCATGTCTACCGGATGGACCCGCGCCAGATGGTCGCCCAGCACGTCGACTCCGGGGCCGGGGTGACGGTGGCCGGGATCCGGGTGCCGATCGGCGACGCCAACCAGTTCGGGGTCATCGAGACCGCCCCCGACGGCCGGCGCATCAGCGCCTTCCGGGAGAAGCCGAGCGACCCACGGGGCCTGCCCGACGCCCCCGACCAGGTGTTCGCGTCCATGGGCAACTACGTGTTCCGCGCCGACACCCTCATCGAGGCGGTGTCGCTGGACGCCAGGGACGAGGACTCCAACCACGACCTGGGCGGCAACATCATCCCCATGCTGGTCGACCGGGGCGACGCCGAGGTGTACGACTTCGCCGACAACGACGTGCCCGGCAGCACCGACCGCGACCGCGGCTACTGGCGCGACGTCGGCACCCTCGACGCCTACTACGAGGCCCACATGGACCTGATCTCGGTCCACCCGGTGTTCAACCTCTACAACCGCAAGTGGCCGATCCTGACCTGGCACCAGCCGCTGCCCCCGGCCAAATTCGTGTTCGAGGAAGGCGCCGGGCGGACCGGGCACGCGCTGGACTCGATGGTCTCGGCCGGGGTGGTGGTGTCGGGCGGCACGGTGCGGCGCTCGATCCTGTCCCCGGGGACCCGGGTCCACTCCGGGGCCCTGGTCGAGGGGTCGGTGCTGATGCACGACGCCGACATCGGCCCGGGCGCGGTGGTCCGCAACGCCATCATCGACAAGAACGTGGCCGTGCCCGAGGGCGCCCAGATCGGCGTCGACCTGGACCGGGACCGCGAGCGGTTCGTGGTCTCCGAGGGCGGCGTGGTCGTCATCGGGAAGGGTCAGAAGATCGACGCCTGAGCGCGGCGTCCGGCTGCGGCTGCTCCTCCGGCCGGCCGGTCGTCGGGGTGGCGACCCGGCGGGCCAGCTCGTCCCAGAGGCCGCGGTCCTCGCCCAGCTCCTCGCGGGTCATGTGGGTCAGGGCCGGGGGGGGTGGCGGCCAGGGCGGCGGCCAGGGGCTCGGGGCCGAAGGCGTCGACGGCACCGGCCAGGCCCGGTCGGGGCCGAAGCGCACGGCCAGGCTGACCAGCAGCTCGACCAGGTCGGCCTGGCGCAGCCGCTCGGGGGCGACCGCGGTGGCGTGGTCGAAGTCGACCAGCCAGGGCCGCCGGTCCTCGTCCACCAGCACGCTGTGCCGGCCCAGGTCGCCGTGGGCGATGCCGGCCTGGTGGAGGCGGGCCACCTCCTCCCAGGCGGCGTCGAGGGTGGCGTCGTCGACCGCCGCCGGTTCGAGCTCCTCGAGGGAGTGGCCGGGGATCATCCGCTGCACCAGCAGCCCCGAGCCGTTGCCGTAGGGCCCGGCCAGCACCACCCGGACCTTGATCGCCTTGGCCAGCAGCCACACCCCGATGCCGGTGATGGCCAGGTTGGCGGCCAGCCAGGACCGCCGGGTGGCCGCCACCACCGCCGCCGCCACCCCGACGGCGAGCACGTTGCCGGCCTGCATGACCACCAAGAACGCCGGGAACAGGGCGCCGGGGAGGTCGTTGGCCAGCCGGAACACGTCGGTCTCGAGCGTCCCGACGTCGTGGGGGCGGACCGTGGCCGTGCAGGCGAGCAGGATGGCCAGCCCGGCCACCAGCCGCAGGGCGTCGCCGGGGTGGCGGGGCAGCGTCAGAGCTTGCTCACGACGCCGGCTCCGGGGGCGGGTCCAGGGGGACCTCGCCGTCGGTGAAGTCGCTGAGCGTCTGGCGCAGGGCGTCCCTGGTCACGAAGCCGAGGGCCAGGCTGACCTCGCCCAGCGGGCGGGCCTGCTCGTCGCTGCGGAAGTCGAGCCGGTAGGTGACGCAGCCGCCGGGGAACAGGTAGTAGATCGCGCCCTGGTAGCGCCGGCCCGGGTCGATGGAGATGACCTCCTGGTAGCGGCGGGTGCCCGGGTGGTCCGAGGGCACCCTGGTGACCCGGCCGAAGGTGCAGAACCGCTCCAGCACCACCCGGACGGCGTTCGTGCCGACCCGGTCGGAGTCGAGGGTGAACCGCACCCGGCCGTTGCGCACGAAGATGTCGCGCACGCTCCAGCCGGCCGGCAGCAGCTCGACGCAGGGGAGCTGGCTGGCCGTGGGCACCGCCTGGGCCATGAGGATGACCAGGGCCGTCCCCTGGCGCCCCTGGTACCGGCAGGCGGGCACGCGGACCTGGGAGAGCTCGGTGCTGGCCGGCCGGACGCACCCGGTGGCCAGCAGGCAGACCACCGCCGCCAGCAGCAGGCGCCTCACAGCAGCCCCGCCGACTCGAAGCTGCTCAGCGCCGTGAGCAGGGCCAGCAGGACCAGCATGGCGACCCCGATCATCAGCCCGACCCGGCGGATGCTCCAGCGCTGGATGGCGATCGGGCGCGGCCACTCGGGCAGCAGCCGCAGGAACTCCTTGTGCAGGTCGCGGCCCTCGTCGCGCATGGCCTTGCGCAGCTGGGAGGGCATGGTGATGCCGCTGGTGGCGGCGAAGGCCTCGGCGATCTCGTCGTCGTTGAACTGGAGCCGGGCCCGCCGGTAGACCTGCTCTGGGCTGCAGCGGGTGGCCAGGACCAGCAGCATGTTGGCCAGGTCGACGGCCTGGCGCCAGGGGCTGGGGCGGACCTCGGCGAAGAACACGTCGATCAGGTGGACCCGGCCGTCGCGGACCAGCAGGTTGGCCGGCTTGATGTCGCGGTGGGCCAGGCCGGCGTCCCACAGGCGGCGGATGATGCGCAGCCCGTCGTCGATGATCCGGTCGTCGACCTGGTCGAGGTCGCCGAGCTCCTGGGCGTCGGTGATGAACTCGGTGACCACCAGGTACTCGCGCTCGGGGGTGATCTCCACGATCCCGAACGGCTCGGGGCTGCGCACCCCGGCCCCGTGCATCAGCCGCAGGGCGTAGTCCTCCTGCTGGACCAGCCGGCGGACGGTGTTGAACGGCTTCTCGTCCTCCAGCCGTCCGTACAGCAGGGTCCGGCCCAGCTTGTACCAGCGGTCCGAGCGCAGGTGGCTGCCGGCGTACAGCTTGGCGAACAGCCAGGTCTCGGGGTCGCCCTTGACCGTGACCCGCAGCGGGGTCGAGCCGGCCGAACCCGAGAGCCCGAACGGCTTGATCTCCGCCACCTGGAGCCCCAGCTGGTCCTCGAGGGCCTGGTGGATGGCCTGGCCGCGGCGGCCGCCCACGTCCAGGTGGGCGGAGCTGCCGCGGTGGTAGGTGACCGGGAACACCTCGTTGGGGGTGACCATGCGGAAGGCCACCAGGGGGACGGTGACCCCGACGATGGCGGCGATGACCACGTCGCTGGGCGAGTTCACGGCCAGGTACACCAGCGAGAACGACAGGGCCGTGACCAGCACGGCGATGACCGGCTTGCCGGCCCGGCGCAGCCCCCCGGCCGGGGCCAGCGAGTAGAGCATGCCCATCAGGGTCGCGGTCAGGGCGGCCACCGGGCGCGAGGGGTTGGCGTAGCCGCTCCAGTCGCCGAGGATCTCGACCCCGAGGGGGCGGGGCCACACGAACAGGTAGGCGAGGACGCCGGTGAAGGCGGTCACGGCCAGGGTGGCGCCGAGGAACACGAACAGGTGCCGGAAGCGGCGCAGGGCGACCAGCGCCACCACCGTCGCCCAGAACAGGACCCGGATCGTCCAGCGCGAGCCGAGCGCGTGGACCGTCTGCATGAGGCCGGTGAGCAGGGTGGTGCGCGTGCCGGCGACCCAGTTGACCACCGCGTGGTCGGCCTCCAGCACCCAGACGGCCGTGCGCTGGTTGGACACGACCCCCGCCCACAGCAGCAGCACGGCCGCGGCCGCGATCAGCCACACCTGCCCGCTGCGGTTCAGGGTCCGCGGCAGCGGCGGGGCCTCCCCCGACGGTCGCCGGCGCTGGCCCGCCCGCGACACCCGCTGGGGCCGGCTGACCACCGCCGGCTCGCCGACGTCGAGCGGCGGCCGACCTGCCGTCGGTTCCATGGAGACGAGGGTAACCTGAGGAAACACCTTGCAACAGGAAAGATGACCATGCTCGGGATCGGCCTGCGGCCGATGATCAACAGACTCCGACCGGCGAGCGTGCCGGTCGGACTGATCCTGCTCGCCGTGGTCCTGCTGGTCGCCGGGTGCGAGCGGGGCCAGGCGCCGCCGGCGCCGGAGGACCCGCGGCGGCCGACCATCCAGCTCGCCTCCTTCGACTTCCCCGAGAGCGAGCTCCTCGCCCAGCTGTACGGCCAGGCCCTGGCCCGGCACGGCTTCCCGGTCGAGCAGGTGGTCCAGCTGGGCGCCCGCGAGGTGGTCGAGCCCGCCCTCGAGCAGGGCAAGGTGGACATGGTGCCCGAGTACCTTGGGTCGGCGCTCAACTTCCTCAACGACCGCGACCGGGTCGCCACCGCCGACCCCGCCCTGACCCATGCCCGGCTCGAGCAGGCCTTCGCGCCCCGGGGGGTCAGCGTGCTCGCCTACGCCCCGGCCCAGGACCGCAACGGCTTCGTGGTCGCCGGCGATACGGCCCGCCGCCACGGCCTCGAGAAGCTCAGCGACCTGACCCCCATGGCCAGCAGGCTGACGTTCGGGGGACCGCCCGAATGCGCCCAGCGGGTCCTGTGCCTCAGGGGCCTCGAGGAGGTCTACAAGCTCCAGTTCAAGCGGTTCGAGGCGATGCCCACGCGGACGGTGACGGCCGACGCGTTGGGGACCGGCGAGATCGACGTCGGCATGATCGACACCACCGACCCCAACATGGCCAGGCCCGACCTGGTCCAGCTGGCCGACGACAAGCGGCTGCAGCCGGCCGACAACGTGGTCCCGGTGGTCCGCCGCGAGGTCCTGGACGCCTACGGCCCGCCGCTGGTGCGGCTCCTCAACGCGATCAGCGCCCAGCTCACCACGCCCGAGCTGATCAAGCTCAACCTCCAGGTCTACCAGGGCCGGCCGGCCGCCGACACCGCCTCGGGCTGGCTGCGGACCCACACCATCATCTAGAACGCCGGGCGCCGGCGATCGAGGTCTCGAACGGGGGCCGCAGCACCCCGGCGTCGGTGACGAAGGCGGTGATCAGGGCTGCCGGGGTGACGTCGAAGGCCGGGTTCCAGACGGCGGCTGCCTCGGGGGCCACCCGGGCGCCGGCGAGGGTGGCGACCTCGGCCGCCGGGCGCTGCTCGATCTCGATGCCGGCGCCGTCGGCGGTCTCGGGGTCGAAGGACGACAGCGGCCCGACCACGTAGAAGGGGATGTGGTTGGCGGCGGCCAGCACGGCCAGGCTGTAGGTGCCGACCTTGTTGGCGGTGTCGCCGTTGCGGGCCACCCGGTCGCAGCCGACCAGCACGGCGTCGACCAGGCCGCCGGCCATGGCCGCGCCGGCGGCGGTGTCGGCCACCACGGTGACCGGGATGCCGGCCGAGACCAGCTCCCAGGCGGTGAGGCGGGCGCCCTGGAGCAGCGGCCGGGTCTCGGAGGCGAGCACCTGGACCGGCTCCCCGGCCGCCGCCTTGGCGTAGACGACCCCCAGGGCGGTGCCCAGCCCGGCGGTGGCCAGCCGCCCGGTGTTGCAGTGGGTGAGCAGCCGGTGCCGGGAGGCCAGCTCGGTCCGCCCGGCCGCGGCCATGCGCACGCACGCCGCCCGGTCCTCCTCCAGCACCCGTAGGGCTTCCTCGAGGGCCAGCCGGCGCAGCTCGGCGGCGTCGGCGGCCCCGGCCGCGGCGGCCGCCACCCGCCGCACCGCCCAGCCCAGGTTGACCGCGGTGGGTCGGGCGCCCGCGAGGGCGTCGGCGGCCCGCCGCAGGTCGGCCCGGGCGGCGGCCAGCCCTTCGGGGCCCGGGCGGGGCGGGCCGGCCTCGGCGAGCCCGAGCACCACCCCGAACGCGCCCGCGACCCCGATGGCCGGCGCCCCGCGCACGGCCAGCCGGCGCAGGGCGTCCACCACCTCGGCGACGGTCGTCGGCCGGAGCACGACCAGCCGCCCGGGCAGCAGCGTCTGGTCGACGATCTCCAGCCGGCCGTCCCGCCAGTCGACGGCGCTGCGTAGCAGGTCAAGGTCCATGCGGCGATGCTACCGCCCGGGCTCGCGCCGCTGCGGCCGTGGTGGGATCATGCCTGCAACCACCAGTTGCCCCCGGCTGGGAGGGACACGGTTGACCATGCCCGTGCGGTCGAGTTGGGCCCGATTGCTGCTGGCCGCGGTGGCCGTGCTCGCGGTGGCCTGCTCCCAACGGGGCGCCTCCCTGCCCAGCTCGCCCGGCACCACCGTGGGGACGACGGCCGCCGGGGCGCTGCCCGACGGCTGCGCCGGCTCGGCCCCCTCTCCCACCAGCGCCCCGGTGGCGTTCGTGGCCGGCCGCCGGGCCTGGGCGACCACCGCCGACGGCCGCCGCGTGTGGTGCCTGTTCGAGGTGCACCGGCCGGGCCCGTTCCTGTGGGGGCCGCGGGGCGACCGGGTGGTGTTGGACGGGCTGGAGGTGCGCGGGGTCGGGGCCCCGGTGTGGCGGCCGCCCCGCGGCATCGAGACGGTGTCGCTGACCTGGCTGGGGGCCAGCGGCAACGCCCTCGCCTTCGTCACCCCGGGCCGCCTCAACCTGGCCTCGGCCGCCCTCGGCTCGATCGACCTGCGCGAGCTCACCCCGTTCCGGGGCGGCTCCACCTACCAGGCGGTGGCCAACCACCCGTCCGGGCAGGGGCTGGCCTTCGTGATCCGGCGCGACGGCGCCTCCGAGATCTGGATGACCAGCAACACCGGCGGCGACGAGGCCCGGCTGGTCGACCCGACCCGGGCCCAGCTGGGGCCGCTGGCCTTCTCGGCCAGCGGCAAGGCCCTCTACTACGGCAGCCGGCGCCCCGACGGCACCCGCACCCTGGAGGTCTTCTCGCTGGCCGAGCGCCGGAGCCTGGCCCCGGCCTGGACGGGCAAACGCGACATCCTGGCCATCGTCGGCCGGCGCGACCCGGCCGCGACCCAGCTCGCCATCGACACCGGCAACGGCTGCGGCGACCGCCGGGCCGACCTGTCGGCGCTGGACGGCGGGCCGGGCCGGCCCCTGCTGCCCGCGGCGACCCGGCCGACCAGCGCCGTCGGCTGGCTCGACACCCGCCGGGTCCTGGTGGTCGAGGGCGGCTGCGAGGGGCCGTTCGACCTGTGGCTGGTGGACGTGACCGGCAGCGGGCCGCAGCCGGTGGCCCGCGGGATCGACCGGGCGGCGGTGCGCTGGCCCGAGCCCCGGCCGCTCCCGGCCCCGCCCGACCTGGCCGCGCTCGCCCGGACGGGCGGGTAGGGAAATCCCCCCGGCGAGGGAGGCCGCCCGGCCCGTGCTGGGGCATCCTGACGCCATGACGGATCGTCGGACGAGGGGTCCGGGGGGCTCAAGCCCAGCCCCCCGGGGGACCGGGGGACCGGGGGGCGCGAGCCCAGCCCCCCGGCCGGTGCGCTGGCTGCGGGCTCGGCCACTGGCCGCCGACGCGCTGCTGGCCGCCCTGCTGGCCGCGTTCTCGCTGGTCGCGCTGTGGTACGGCAACCGCGACTGCAGCGGCGGCTGCCAGCCGGGAGGCGGCGCCGCGGTCGCCCTGGTGCTGGCCCAGACGCTGCCGCTGACCTGGCGCCGCCGCCACCCGCTGACCGTCAGCCTGGTCACCGGCCTGGCCACCGCCGCCTACGGGCTCGCCCCCTATCCCGACCTGGCCATGCCGATCCCGATCGGCGGCGTGGTCGGCCTGTACTCGGTGGCCGCCTGGGGGGGCCGGCGGGCCGCCCTGGGCTCCGGCGCGGTCGCGGCCGTGGCGGTGGTGGTCACCCTGAGCCTGCCCCGGACCGACGCCGACCTGGTCGACGCCGCCTTCGTCGCGCTCGCCCTGGCCGGGGCCTGGCTGCTGGGCGACCGGGCCCGGGTGCAACGCGTCCTGGCCGCCGAGCTCCAGGAGCGGGCGGCGCGGCTGGAGCTTGAGCGGGCCGACGAGGCCCGCCGGGCGGTCGCCTCCGAGCGGGCCCGCATCGCCCGCGAGCTGCACGACGTGGTCGCCCACCACGTCAGCATGATGGTCGTCCAGGCCGAGGCCGGCCCGGTGGCGGTGGAGCGCGACCCGGCCCGGGCGGCCGGCGCCTTCGAGGCGATCGCCGCCACCGGCCGTCAGGCCCTGGTCGAGATGCGCCGGCTGCTCGGCATGCTGCGCGGCGACGAGGAGCAGCCCCCCAGCCTCGCCCCCCAGCCGGGCCTGGCCGAGGTGCCGTCCCTGGTCGAGCAGGTCGGCCGGGCCGGCCTCCAGGTCGAGCTGGTGGTCGAAGGCACCGAGGCGGCGTTGCCGCCAGGGGTCGACCTGTCCGCCTACCGGATCGTCCAGGAGGCGCTGACGAACGCGGTCAAGCACGGCGGCTCGGGCCGGGCCCGGGTCCTGGTCCGCTACGGCGCCGATGACCTGCAGCTGCAGATCCGCGACGAGGGCGGGACGACCGGCGGGAACGGGTCACCGGTCGAGGGCCGGCCCGAGGCCGGGCCGGGCCGCGGCCTGCTGGGCATGCGCGAGCGGGTCAACCTGTTCGGGGGCGAGCTGGACGCCGGGCCCGGCCCCGACGGCGGGTTCACCGTCGAGGCCCGCCTGCCGATCGGGACGGCGGGCCGGTGACCGACCCCATCCGGGTCCTGGTGGTCGACGACCAGGGGCTGGTGCGGGCCGGGTTCCGGATGATCCTGGAGGCCCAGCCGGGCATCGAGGTGGTCGGCGAGGCCGCCGACGGCCTGGACGCGGTCGAGGCGGCCAGGCGGCTGCGGCCCGACGTGGTCCTGATGGACATCCGCATGCCCCGGCTGGACGGCCTGGAGGCGACCCGCCGGCTGGCCGGCCCCGGGGTCGCCGACCCGGTCCGGGTGCTCATCCTGACCACCTTCGACCTCGACGAGTACGTGTTCGAGGCCCTGCGCGCCGGGGCCAGCGGGTTCCTGCTCAAGGACCTGCCCCGCGAGGACCTGGTCGCGGCCGTTCGGGTGGTCGCGGCCGGCGAGGCGCTGCTCGCCCCCAGCGTCACCCGCCGGCTGATCGAGGAGTTCGCCCGCCGCCCGGCCGGGACCGAGCCCGACCCGGCCGCCCTGGCCTCCCTCACCGCCCGCGAGCGGGAGGCCCTGGAGCTGATGGCCCGGGGCATGTCCAACGCCGAGATGGCCACGTCCCTGTACGTCAGCGAGCACACCGTCAAGACCCACGTCGGCAACGTGCTGGCCAAGCTCGGCCTGCGCGACCGCATCCAGGCGGTGATCCTGGCCTACGAGGTCGGCCTGGTGCAGCCCGGGCGGGGCTGAGCCGTCACTCCGAGGCCGGGCCGGTGAAGCCGGGCGGCCGCTTGTCGCGGAACGCCGCCACCCCCTCGCGCACGTCCGGGCCGCCGAAGCCCAGGAACTCCAGCGCCAGGGAGGTGTCGAAGGTCGGGCCGGCCATGCGCAGCCAGTTGTTGAGGGCGTACTTGGTCCAGCGGATGGCGCTCTGGGAGCCGCCGGCCAGCCGCACGGCCACGTCCAGGGCGACCTGGTGCAGCTCGGCGTCGTCCACGCAGCGCGACACCAGCCCGATCCGCTCGGCCTCCTCCCCCGACACCGGCTCGCACAGCAGCAGGTGGTACTTGCTCTTCGCCATGCCGCACAGCAGCGGCCAGACGATGGCCGCGTGGTCGCCGGCGGCCACCCCCAGGCGGGTGTGGCCGTCGATGATCCGGGCCGAGCGGGCCGCGATCGAGATGTCGGCCAGCAGGCCGATGACCAGCCCGGCCCCGACCGCCGGGCCGGCCATGGCCGAGACCACCGGCTTGGAGCAGTTGAGCAGGTTGTAGACCAGGTCGTGGGCCTCGCGGAGGACGCGGATGCGGACCTCGAAGTCGTCGGCCATGTCGGCGACCAGCTCCATGTCGCCGCCGGCCGAGAACGCCTCCCCGGCCCCGCGGACCACCACCGCGCGCACCTCGGGGTCGCGGTCGATCTCGGTCCAGATGCCGGCCAGGTCGCGGTGCATCTGGTGGCCGGCCGCGTTCAGCCGTCCGGGGGCGGACATCACCACCCGCAGGACCCCATCGGCGGGCCGTTCCAGCTCCAGGCTCGGGTAGGCGGCGTAGCGGTCGGGCATCGGTGCTCCTCGGGTCGTCGGCGGGACGGGGCCATGGTGGCAGCCCGGTCCCGTGAACGGCTTGTTACCGGCCGGTCACAACTTGGCCCCGGCCCTGGACGCGCCGGCCGGGCGACCCGATACTCGCGGTGAAGACATCGGACACGCTGGCAGGGATGACCAGCGCGCTGGCAGAGATGACCAGCGGAGCGGCCAGGAGGTCGCCGGTATGAGCACATGGGGCGTCAGCGGTCCCCGGTTCCTTCTCCTGTACCTGGTGTTGTTCGCCGTCACGGTGCTGGGCGTGGTCCTGGCCAGGCGGCGCGCGCTGGCCTCGGACGGGGCGGCCGTCCCGGCCCCCCTCGACCCCTATGAGGCCGCCGAGCTCAACGGCGGCGACGACCTGGTCGTCATCACCGCCGCGTCCAACCTGCTCCGCGGCGGCAGCCTGGTCAGCACCGGCCGCCGGCGCGGCCAGCCGGCGCGGCTGGCCACCGGGCCCGCCCCGGGTCCCGCCGCCCACCCGGTCGAGTGGGCCGTCTACCAGGAGGTCGCGGCCAGGCCCAACCGGCGGCTCAAGGACCTGCGGGCCGGGCTGGAGCAGGGGTCGGCGCTGGCCGCGCCGCGCGAGCGGCTGCGCCTGCGTGGGCTGGCCCCGACCCCCGAGCAGCGGGCCAGGTGCCGGGCCGCCGCCCTGTGGTTCCTGCCCCTGCTGGCCCTGGGCGCGGCCCGGGTGGTCGCCGGGTCGGCCAACGGGCGGCCGGTCGGCTTCCTGGTCGTGTTCCTGCTCGTCACCGTGGTGGTGGCGGCCGCCCTGGCCGGGCGGGTCCCCAACGCCACCGAGCTGGGCCGGCGCACCCTGCGGGCGCTGCGGGCCGAGCACCCCCGGCCGGGCTCCGGGGCCTCCCCGGCCCAGCTGAGCATGGCCACGGCCCTGTTCGGGGCCGGGGTCCTGTGGGCGGCCGACACCGACATCGCCATGATGCTGCGGGTCCCGCGCGAGCAAGGGTTCTCCGCCGGGTTCGGCGGAGACGGCGGCGGCGACGGTGGTGGTGGCTGCGGGGGCGGCGGGTGCGGCGGGGGCGGGTGCGGCGGATGAGCCTGACCGGGGTGGGGATCGGCTGGCGGGAGGAGCTGGCCGGGTTCGTGGCCCGGCGCGAGCGGCTGGGATTCGTCGAGGTGGTGGCCGAGAGCCTGGCCGCCGACGGGCCGCTGCCGGCCGGGCTGGAGGCGCCGCGCCGCCGCGGGGTCCCGGTCGTCCCCCACGGGGTCAGGCTGTCGCTGGGCTCTGCCGGCGAGCCCGACCCGGGCCGGGTCGGGCACCTGGCCCGGCTGGCCGAGCGGCTGGGGGCGCCGCTGGTCAGCGAGCACGTGGCCTTCGTCCGGGGCGGCGGGCTGGAGGCCGGCCACCTGCTGCCGGTGCCCCGGACCCGCGACGCCCTGGACGTGCTGGCCGCCAACGTGCGCCTGGCCCAGGCCGAGCTGGGGGTGCCCCTGGCCCTGGAGCACGTGGCCGCCCTGCTCGAGTGGCCGGCCCCCGAGCTGGACGAGGCAGCCTTCCTGACCGAGCTGCTGGAGCGCACCGGCGCGCTGCTGCTGCTGGACGTGGCCAACCTGTACGCCAACGCCCGCAACCACGGCGGCGACCCGCTCGTCCTCCTGGACCGCCTGCCCCTGGAGCGGATCGCGTACGTGCACGTGGCCGGCGGGGTCGAGCGTGACGGCCTGTACCACGACACCCACGCCCACCCGACCCCGCCCGGCGTCCTCGACCTGGTCGCCGAGGTGTGCGCCCGGCGCGACCCGCCCGGCGTCATGCTCGAGCGCGACGACGACTACCCGCCGGAGCCGGAGCTGGCCGCCGAGCTGGACGCGATCGCCGCCGCCACCCGCGCCGGCGTGTCCCGCAAGTGAGCCGCGAGCGGCTGGCGGCCGAGCAGGCGGCCCTGGTCAGGGCGCTGGTCGGCGGCGGCCCGGTGCCCGGCGGGTTCGACCCGGAGCGGGTCAGGGCGACCTCGACCGCGCTGGCCCGCAAGCGCGCCCGCGAGGTCGCCCGGGCCTGGCCGGTGCTGGCCGCCGAGCTGGGCGACGACTTCACCGGCCGCTTCCTCGCCTTCGCCGCCGGCCGGCCCCCGCCGGCCCGTGGGGGCGCGCTGGCCGACGGCGTCGCCTTCGCCCGCGCCCTGGCCCGCCAGGGCCGCCTGCCCGGCGACGCCCGGGTCGAGGCCCTGGCGGCCGCCGCCCGCCTCTCCCGCAGCCCGGCCCGCCTGGCCGCCACCCTGGCCGGGCCACCCCGCCGCCTGGTCATCGTCATCCGCGCCCCGGGCCTCGGCGACCGCTGGCTCTGGCTTCCCCTCCCATGAGGGAAACGGCCGCAGAACCGCCTAGCCTTCGGGGGGCGCGGAGGACAGCTCCAGCAGGGTGAAGCTCAGGGGCGGCTCCGGCCGGACGCTGTGGCAGGTGAGCGGCCGGGGGGCGGCGTCCCGGGTGACGCGCACCACCACCCGCAGGCGGCCGCCGCCGGCCCGGCGGAACCGGACCGCGTCGACCCCGCCCTCGAGCCGGTCGCGGCCGTCCAGCACCAGGTCGTCGACGCCGGCCAGGCCGGCCCGGCGGCGCGCGAACCACTCGGCGGCCTGGACGACCGGGGGGTCGACACAGCAGCCGCGCCAGTGGTCGAGGTCGAGGGTGCCCTTGCGGTGCAGGCCGATCACCCGCTCGGCGTCGCCGGGCCCGACCCGGCCGAAGTAGTGGCCGTCGGGCAGGCAGACCAGGTTGCCGGCGAACCGGTCGCCGCCGACGTGCGAGCTCTCCCAGACCAGGTCGCCGTGGCTGGCCCGCAGGGCCAGGGCCAGCGGCCGCCCGTAGGTGGCGCAGCAGCGGTCGTGGCGGCCGTTGGTGCAGGCCAGGTAGACGGGCTCGGTGGCCTCCTCGCCGAAGCCGGGCCGCCCGCCGGCCACCACCTGGGCCATGTCCAGCTCCAGCAGCTCGGCCGGGTCGTCCAGACGCCGCCGCTCCAGCCAGCGGTCGCGCCGGCTGGTGTGGGCCACGAAGCAGGCTGACGTCTGGTGGTCCCCCGGACCCCCCCGGTCCACCGGGGGACCACCCCGGCCCGGCCGGCGGATCAGCAGCAGCCGCAGGCCGGCGGCGGACGCCTTGCGGTGCAGGGCCCGGGCCAGGTCGCGGTCCAGGCGGCTCTCGGTGACCGCCTCCACGCCCCACGGCCCCGGCTGCTCCAGCAGCACCCAGCCCCGGACCACCGAGGCGGTGCCGTGCAGCGGCTCCTCCAGAGCCCGCGACAGGGTCGCGCAGGGAAGCGCCTCAGCCAACGGCCGTCGGCTGCAGCAGCCCCTCCCGGACCAGCCGGCGGACCAGCACCAGCCGGCTCGGCCCGTCCAGGTGGCCGGCCAGGTCGGCCGGGGTGAGGCGGTCGGCCTCCAGGACCTGGCGCAGGGCCGGCTCCAGGCTGGCCGGCATGGTCAGGGTGCGGTCGCCCAGCAGCAGCTCCAGCCGGTCGCCGGTCACCCGCGGCCGGCAGCTGGCCCCGGGACGGCGCTCCAGCACGGTGGCGTCGTCCAGCTCGTCCAGGGTGAGGAGCTGGCCCAGCTGGCCCCGGAGCGACGGCGGCCGGGCCGACCAGAAGCGGCGGGCGGCCCCGTCGGCGACCCGGGTCAGGTCGACCTTGTCGAGGAAGGCGCGCAGCTCGGCCACGCGCTCGGTCAGGCTGGCCTCGAGCGCGACCGGGTCGGAGGCGAACCCGACCGGCAGGCTCTCCCGGAACCAGGCCTCCTCGGTGGCCAGCTCGACCACCTCGCGCAGCAGGTCGTTCCAGTTGCGGGTGAGCATGCCGACGGTCAGGTGCAGCGACGCCGTCTCGGCCGTGCGGGCCGCGTGCCGGAACCCGCGGGGCACGTACAGGCAGTCGCCGGGGGCCAGCTCGGCCGAGACCCGGGGCTCCTCGGTGGGGGCTTGCGCCCCGGCGGGCAGCTGCTTCTGGTGGCCGAGCGGGAACGGCACGGCCGCGTCCCAGACCTGCCACAGCTTGCGGCCGTGGACCTGGAGGACGAAGACGTCGTGGGTGTCGTGGTGGACCCCCAGGCCGCGCGAGGCCGGCGGGGTCAGGTAGGCGTTGACCTGGACCGGGTGGGTGAGGAACAGCTCCAGGTCACGCGAGAAGGCGGTCAGGGGCGCCCAGTAGCGCTGCAGGCTCTGGAGCACGATGGTGGCCCCGCCGTGGAACTGGTCGAACACCCGGCCGGGGTCGGCCAGGTCCGACAGCGGCACCGAGCCCATCCGGCCCGAC
>Ga0075430_100001143_pt1 | contig 21170 bp, 20 predicted proteins | sample RhiMetdeltSRZDD4_FD_75294 | JGI IMG/M metagenome (GOLD analysis project Ga0075430, IMG submission 75294) | Populus rhizosphere microbial communities from Tennessee, USA - Rhizosphere MetaG P. deltoides SRZDD4 | ecosystem: Host-associated > Plants > Roots > Rhizosphere > Soil | place: USA... | reverse complement strand
CACCGCGTGGAGTGCGACATCCACCGGACTGGAGCCGGGTCCAGCTGCGGCAGAACCGGTGTCGGCCGTGCCCAGCGGGTCGTCGATCGCCGACCGGCTCAGCTCCGCGAACACGGCAACCAACTGCTCGATCGCGGGATCGGGGCGGACGCCCAGAGCTGCGGCGTCCGTCCGGACCTGGCCGAGGGCACTAGCCAATGTGGACAGCCGGGTGGTCACGCCGACGCTCATCTCGTGGACCTGGGTCAGCACGGTGATGATGTCGGCGGATTCCTGGTCCAACCGCTTGGACAGCGTCGCCAGGCTCACCTTCTCGGCCGGTGCGTTCCCGGCCGGTGCGGGGAAGCCAGGCTCCACCGGGGCGCCGTCGGTGCCGAGCCCCACCACGTCGCCGCGCAGCATCCGGGTCAGCTCGACCAGCTTCGTATGGCCGGGGCGGTCCCGGCGGTCGCGCAGCCGCCGTGCGCTCTGCAGCGTGCTGTTGAGAAGGTGGTAGTACGCCCCGAGCAGGCGCATCCGCTGTTCCAGCTCGCGCCACACGTCACGGGTGCGGCCACAGACCGAGTGCTCACTCAGGTACCGATGCCCCGGATGGCCCTCCACCGCGGTCATCAACGTCTCGGCGAACCGGCCGACATCAGCCTCCAGCTGGGCGATGGCCCGGTCTGCCTCCTCGCGCGTCATCACCGACTCGGGTCGGGGCGCGACACTCATCGGTATTCCGCTATCCGTGGCCGAGCTCCGGCGACCGTCCCGCAGATCAGCAGCAGGGTCAGCACCACAACGGCGGCGTCGGAACCGGCCAGGTTACCTTCGGCGGCGGTGGTCTCACGGGCGAACCTGTCGTCGCGCTGGCCGATTCCGTCGTTCAGTGCCGTGTCGAGCCGGGCGAACACGGCGGGTACGTCGTCCTCTCCGGCGCCGGTCGCACGCTTGACAGCCGCTGGGTAGTCGCCCTTGTCGTCGTCATCGCGTAGCTGCTTATGCGTGTCCTGCCAGGCCTGCAGAGACTGCCGCATGCCCTCGCTGGCAGCCCGGCCGGCCCCGTCTGGCGCGTCTGCGCTGGCCCGCGCGAGCAGCTCGTCGAGGTGCCTTGTCTTCTCCTGGAAGGTTTTCTCGAACCCCTGCCCGCTGCCTCGTGCAATGAGTGTCAGCGCCTCGTCGGTGCGCGCCTGTAAGGCCACGATGCGGGCCTCGGCGAGCAGTTGGGTCTGTGCTGAGCCGTAGCGGCGACCGGCGTCGAGATGGTTGCCCATCGCAATCGTGGCCACGCCGACCCATGCCACCAGGCCTAGCGCCGCGACGGTGGCCAGCGCCAGGCCGATGTTGACCAGGCGCTTGGTCCGTCGGCTGAGGTAGAGCTGGGCGGCGACCAGCGCGATGAGGGTGGCTCCCGCCAGCCCGAGACAGGCCCACGGAACCGCCGCCGCTCGGTCCTGCGCGGCGGCCAGCCGCCGCTTCTCCGACTCGTAGAGCCGCTGCGCGGCCGGCAGCAGCGTGTCGCGCATCAGGCCGGACGCCTCCCGCAGGTACGCCGCGCCCAGTGGGAACCCCTGCCGGTTGATTGCCCGCGCGGTCTCCACCAGGCCCGTGTAGACAGGTAGCGCCGTGCTGAGTAAGGCCAGCTCGGCCGTTGCGGCGCCGCTGCCGACGGCGTTACCCGACGCCACGACGACTGCGTTGGCCGCCTGGGCAATGCTCGCCTGGTATCTGTTGCGTAGCTCCGCCGGCTCAGCGCCGCCGGTGAGGAACGCGGTCGCTGCGGCCGCGTCCGCCTCTGACAGCGACCGGTAGATGTCCAGTGCGGATGCGCCGAGCGGGCTGCTGCGTACGGTCATGTCGTGGACGAGGTCGGCCCGCTGCCGCAGCGCCGCCCAACCCACCAGCCCCGACGCGAGACCCAGCAGGACGAGCACGACGACGATCACCGACAGCCGGCCGGGCGTCGTCCGCGCCCGGTCGGCCAGCCGGCGGACCTGCCCCCGACGAGCCGGCGGCGCCCCGGCCACCCCGGCGACTTCGGTAACAGTCATCGACCAGCCCTCCTTGGTGTCGACTCAACGGGGCCGAAACTGGGAACCGAGGGTTGGCATTCGCCGCACTGCGGAATGCGAGCCGTTATTGTGACCCAGACTATATGTGTATATCGACGGCACTTTCAGTCACCTTTCGGCGGGCTGTCCGCCTGGGGTGGGGCGGTGACCTCGGCGAAGAAGGGGTCGCCCGGCGTGGTGCCGGCCTCCGGCCCCCGGGTGCGGAGCCGGGTGTTGCCGACCAGCGGGTCATGGACATAGCGACCGGACCACATCAGCGCGGTGGGCTGCCGGGAAACGAAAGACGCGGCCAGACCGCGCTCGCTCAGCACCCGTACCCCGGTGTTGACGCCGAGCTCCGGGACGACACCCACCGCCGCGGTCGCGGCCAGCTCCACCGTCGCCTCGGCGCCCGCGCGCCCGGAGACCAGGACCAGCACCGGCCCGGCCACGCCCACCTCGGTCACGACGGTCCAGCCGCGGTCCCAGGTGCCTTCCTGGTACGCGGCCAGCACCTGCTCCGCGACCGCCGCGAGGTCCACGATCTGCCGCGCCCGGACGTCCCGGGCCCGTACCACGAACGCGCCCTGGCGGCTGAAGCGGTAGTGCAGCGTGGCGCCGGCGGTCGTCACCGGCGCGGGCAGCGGGCCGCCCTGCGCGGCCACGGTGGTGGAGACCTCGGTGCCGTGTGCGGAGTGGTAGTCGTAGTCGACCGGAGTGCCTTTCGGCCCCACCCGGTAGGCGATGCCCGCCCCGGCCAGGGTGGTGACCGGCGCCCAGCCGTCGGCGCTGAGCAGCCCGACGTCGCCGAGCTGGATGGGGGTGCCGGGCAGCCAGACCGGCAGGCGCGCGAAGGCGCCCCGGAACTCGTGCCAGTAGCTGCGGGGTACCGATCTCATGAGCGGCCCCGGGCGTTCATGGGTGACCTCCGGTGGGTGTGGGTCTCGGTCGGGTGACCGGCAGCATGCGCAGGTCGGCGTTGCCGTAGAGGCAGTACAGGATCCCCAGCGGGTTAGCGTGCCGGAGCAGCAGGAACCGGCGGGCCTCGAACAACGCGGCGCCAAGGGTGCCACCGCCCAGCAGGTGCGCGTAGACGCGCTGGGAGAAGCCGGCGGCCAGCTGGTCGGGGACGCTGGCCACCGTGCCGATCAGGGCCAGGTTGCGGTTCTTGTCGAACGGGGTGAGCAGGCCCGTCCCGCACTGGGAGTCGAGGGCGGCGCTGTCGCACGCGTTGACGAACACCACCGGCATCTGCGCGTCGTCGTCTGCCCACGGCGCCGCCAGCACGAGCTCGTTGAGCAGCTGCCGAACCGACACCCTGGTCGAGTTGCCGTCCTCGTCGGCCAGGTGGAAGGCGTACTCGTCGGGGCGTGGCGACAGCGTGTCGCAGTGGCAGGCGAAGTGGACGACATGGTCGGCGAGGTCGGTGGGTCGGCCCCCGTCGTCGAGGGTGGGATCGCGCAGCTGCTGCCCGATCGACGGCGTCGGGCAGCTTCCGTCCGGGTACGGTCCACGCAGCCGGATGGGGCCCGCGTGCGCGCGGAGAAAGCCCAGCTCGGCCTGGGCGCCGTCGTACCTGGCGTGGTAGAAGAAGCGCACGCCAAGGCCCCGGCTGGTGTCGAGGATCGTGCGCAGCGGCACTCTCTTCGGCAGGCGCCGCTCGACCAAGGCGGCGAAGCCGCCGAACGGCCGGCAGGCGGCATCGAGGTCGGCTACGGTGGCAGCCGACGGGATGTGCCGATGCTCGAACACCGGCAGCAGCTCCCACGGTAGGTGCTCGTTGAGGCGGCCGTAGGACTGGATCTGCAACGGCCGTCGTCTCGGCCCACCCTGCCAGGTCGGACAAGCACGCCGGAAGCACTCGACGAGACGGTCCAGGTCACTGACGGACTCGAGGACCTGGCTCAGGAAGACGCGGCCCGCCTCGGCGAGCTCGGCCAGCGCCGCCACCGCCAGCTCCGGGGTGCAGGGCAGCGCGTCGCCGACGAGCTGGCGGAAGCGTACGAGATTCTGGACGAACTGGGAGTGCAACGTACGTATGGCAACCTCGCCGGCAGTGCCCAACGTCACCGGGTCAGTGCCGAGACGTGGCCCGGACAGCGTCAACGCCCGGCCCTGGTCCGTCGTGCGGATCCGCAGGTCGGGCGCTGACGGGGTCGGTCCGTTCATGACACTGCCTGCAGCTCGATGGGGACGGCCTGCACCAGCCGTCCGGAGGAGAACAGGGTCACCAGAAGGTCGTAGCGCCCGGGTCGCGGCACCGTGATGTCGGTCGAGCTCACCCCGAGGTCCTCGTCGCTCGCCAGGTCGAGAGAGTGGTGCGGCTCGGCCACGTCGATGAACGGGGCGTCGATGTCAATCTCGATCTCGACCCGGGGCGCCGCGCGCCCCCGGACGTCGAGGAACTCCGTAGCAACGGCGCTGGGGTTCTCCCAGTCCTCCCGCGGGCCGTGCCGTCCGGGCGCCATCGCGTCCAGCCCGACGACCAGCGCCACCTGCAGCCGCGAGCGGCGCCCGGCCGGGATGCGCCACCGCCGTTCGTCCCGGTCGTCAACCGGCTCCGCACCCTGCAGGGTCACCTCGACGACACCGCGGAACGTCACTGGCGTCGGCGGGACTAGGACGTCCTTGACCGCGTCCTCGACCCGGTCGAGCACGTCGGTGCCGACATCGCGGTGCCGGTAGGCCACGTCGAGAGGTACACCAATGGCCCATGCCTCGCTGAGCCTGCGGTTGAACGCCCGCTCCTCGGCGGGGCTGTCCGGCAGCGGCAGGTGTAGCGCGGCGAGCAGGTCGAACCGGTGCAGGTCGAACGCGACGCGCATGGCCTGGCCGTACCTGGTGGCGTTGCGCACGGCGGCCCGGTACGCGACCACGGTGACCACGGCAGGGGCGGGCAGCAGGAGCAGGGCCGAGCGCGGCCATACGAACAGGGCGGCGACGGCCGCAAGCGTCACTGCCGCGGCGGTGGAGGTGCTCCGGAGAGCGAGCTCGAACGCCATCCGCCGCTGCTCGACCTGTCGGCGCACCTGGTCGCTGAGCAGCGGGTCCAACCGTGGCCAGGCCGTGGCCAGGTCAAAGCCGTAGACCCGGTCGATGGTGCCGCGCGAGCCGGCCAGCGCGGCAGGCAGCCGGCTGGGCCAGACCAGGCGGAACGCGCGCGCGCCAGCCAACCCCGGGAGGTGGCCGGACAGCAGCCGCTCCAGCAGCCACCGCAGCCACAGCACCACGGTCACCGCCACGACCAGCACGACCACCCCGGCCGCCAGGTCGCGCGGCGGTCGGTCGGTCACCCAGTCGCGGGGCCGACCGCCGACCGGTTCACCGGCAGCCGCGAGGAGCGCAAGCGCGAGAAAAGCAGCGCCAACCAGCACCGGCACGAGCTCGACGAGCAGGAGACGACGGATCCGGAACGTGGTAGGGATCCCTTCCATACCTGCTCAGCCTCGTCTCCGCGGACCAACCAACACCGGCACAACCGGCCCGGGTCCGGCCGCGGCAGGAGGTCTACGGCGTACCACGCCGCGTCATTGGGCGTGACGGCCGTCGACTGATGCTGGTCAGGTGGCCCGGCGACCGAACAGGCATCGCCACCGCATAGAGCGAGGTCTGTTCGGGACCATCATTGTGGCAGCCTCGGGCGAGGCGACCCGTGCCCTGTCGGGAACTGGACAGGGCAGGCCGTGAACAGGCCATACGGGAGTTTGCCCGGTAAGTCGTGCGTAGAAGCTCACGATGGGCACCGGAGGTCTTCAGCCCGGTGTACGGAGTGCCGTCCATGGCGCGCTTCCTGCGGCTTTAGCTACCCGCAGGTCAGTTGGTCCAGTCCTGCCAGCTCAGGCCTTTGACCCGGCCAAACTCGGCGGTGTTGGCGGTGACGACTGTCAGCCCGCGCCGGAGCGCCTGGCCAGCGATCAACAGGTCGTAAGCGCCGATCGGATTCCCGCTCTTTTCTAGGGCCGCGCGCACCTGGCCGGCGGTCCGGGCGTCTTCGTCGTCGAAGTCCAGCAGGTCCAGATCTCCAGAAAGCAGTATCCGCAGCCGTTCGGTGTTTTCCGGCACCTGGCTGCTCTTCGCTACGCCATACCACAGTTCGAACAAGACGACGGATGAGAGTGCCAGGTAGTCTCCTGACGCTTCGGCCTCCCGGTACCGTTCCCGCGCTTTGGCTGGTTTGTTCCGCAGCAGCGCGACCACGGCGTTGGTGTCGAGGAGGTAGCTCACCCGAAGATTTCCTCGCCGACGGGCGCGGGCGGCTGGTTCCTGCCGTCATCGAACAACGGCACATCCGCGAAGCGGTCAAGCTCGGCGAACCACGCGTCGATGTCGGAAGCGATCGGCTCCAGCAGCACGCCATCTCCCATGTGGCGGACGCGTACCCGGTCGCCGGGCAGCCGGAACTCCTTGGGCAGTCGTACGGCCTGGCTTCTGCCGTGCGTGAAGAGCCTCGCGATCGCAGTCTCCCCCATGACGCCCCCTCGGTTGGTAGCTATCAAGAGTGTACATCAAGTTGTCTGATCGGCTGTGGTCGCTGCGGGCCGCCAGCTCGTGTGCCCACCCGTATGGCCGGTGCCAACCGCGTCGGCCGGGCCGTTGGGCCCTTCGGGCGGTTTTCGAGCCTGCTTCCGCTGATCAGGGGGGTGCTGCTCGATCTTCATCAGCCGCCGCTGGCTCGGCTGGAGGAGCCGGCACGAGCGCGGCTGATCGGCCCGGACGGCTCCGAGATGGACATTCCCGACGAGCTGTACCGAGTCCTTCGGGACGTGGTGACCGCCTTGTCGCAGAGCATGGCCATCTCAGTCGCGCCACACAACACCATGCTCACCACGCAGGAGGCCGCCGACCTGCTCAACATCTCCCGGCCAACCCTTGTCCGGCTGCTCACTGATGGAGAGATTCCGTACACGATGCGCGGCAGGCATCGGCGGGTCATGCTCCGCGACATCCTTGACTACCGTGACCGCACACGCCGTGAACGGCGCCAGACGCTCGACCAGATGGTCACCGACGCCGAGGACGACGGCCTCTACGACATGACCGCCAAGCCCAAGCGCTCGCTGCCGCAGTACGCGCCAACGCCGAGGTCATCGTCACCTTCAACGTCCGAGACTTCCCCGAGCCGGCGCTCAAGCCGTACGACATCCTCGCCGTCCACCCGGACGACTTCCTCCTCGACCAGCTCGACCTCTACCCCGGCCTCACCGTCGATGTCCTCGAGCAACAGGCGTCCTCCTACCGACGCGAGCCCACTTCTATCGCGGGACTGCTGCCCCTGCTCGAACGCACCGGCCTACCGCAGTTCACCGCCGAGGTACGCCGCCACGTCAGGTAGGACGCGGGCCCGCGAACAGCACAGCACGCGTCCAGTTTCGTAAGGCTGCGTCAACCCCGGCCGGCGCCACTCGACACTCGCAGAAGCGAAAGGAGTGTTGTGATGGCGAAGCTAGACCCTGGTGCAAAGTTCGTGTCCGCGCGCAGCCCGGTCACCCTGGCCCGGCTGTCCGAGCAGTCAGTGTTCAACGTCGCCCAGCCGGTCGACGAGGTGGCAACCGCGACGGTCTTCGTACAGTTCACCGGCGACGTGTCCACCATCGAGCGGGCCGGCATGCGCGTCCACAGCGTCGCCGGTGACGTGGCCACCGGCGAGGTCCGCGTGGACCAGCTCGAGGCCCTTGCCCAGCTGGACTCGGTGCAACGCGTCGAGCTGTCCCGCGTCCTGCACCACGAGATGGACCTCGGCCTGCCGGAGGCGGGCGTGCCGGCCGTACACGTTGGTCCGCCGGGCCTGCGCGGCGCCGGAGTGATTATTGGCATCGTCGACTCGGGCATCGACTATCTCCACTCGGCGTTCCGCCGCGACGACGGCACCTCCCGCATCCTGGCCATCTGGGACCAGGGGACGGAGCCGCAGGGGGCCGAGACCAGCCCGGCCGGGTTCAGCTACGGCGTCGAGTACCGCAAGCCGGCGATCGACGAGGCCATCGCCTCGGACAAGCCGTTCGACGTGGTGCGCCACCGGGACCAGGCGATCCGCGATGTCGGCTGCCACGGTACCCATGTCGCGGGCATCGCCGCGGGGGACGGCCTGGCCGCCGGCCCGGCCCGTACGGACCGGGTGTTCTCGGGTGTGGCGCCGGCCGCGGACATTGTCGTGGTCGCGAACACCCGCGGGCGGGCAGCTGGCGAGCTGGGCCTCGGCGACTCGGCCGCCTCGCTCGACGCGGTCCGCTACATCTTCCGCCTGGCCAACGAGCTGGGACGCCCGGCCGTGGTCAACCAGAGCCAGGGGGACAACATCGGCCCGCACGACGGCAGCAGCTCCTTCGAGCGCGGCCTCGACAACCTGCTCGGCGGTCCGGGCCGGGTCATGGTGAAGTCGGCCGGCAACGAAGGCGCCCGCAAGCGCCACGCGGGCGGCCGGCTCACCACGGGCGAGTCGCAGGTCGTGACCTTCACCGTGCCGCCACGGCGCCAGGCCGACATCGTCGTCGACATCTGGTACCCAGGCATCGACCGCTTCTCCGTGAGCGTCGCACCGCCGACCGGTGACCCGCTGCCGGGCATGGCGCACGGGCAGACCACAGAACACCGCCTGACCACCGGCGCCGGCGACCGGGTCTTCATCGACTCCAATGTGGACGACGGCAACCTCGACAACCGCATCTTCATCGTCATCTCCCCGGCCGACGAGGACGACGCCGTGGTGGAGGACGGGACGTGGTCACTGACCCTGACCGGCGACTCCGTCGCATCGGGCCGGTGGGACGCGTGGATCCAGCGCGGGGACCCCAGCCCGCGGTTCCAGCCGCCGTTCGAGGACCCTTCCCGCACGATCTCCATTCCCGGTACGGGGCACGAGGTCATCACCGCGGCCTCGTACGCGAACCGGGGAGGTGCTCCGGGTGCCCTGTCGGCGTTCTCCAGCCGGGGCCCGACGCGCGACGGCCGGCCGGCTCCCACGGTGGCGGCGCCGGGCGAGTTCGTCATGTCGGCACAGCCGTCCCTGTTCAAGAACGCCTACGGTCTCATGTCGGGCACGTCGATGGCGTCGCCGGTGGTCGCCGGCATCGTCGCGCTCCTGCTCCAGAAGCAGCCGACCCTGACCCAGGCCCAGGCCAGCGAGGCGCTCGCCACCACGGCACGGTCGGACAGCGCCACCGGCGCCACACCGAACAACACGGCGGGCGCGGGGAAGGTCAACGCCGCGGCGGCGGTGCAGGCCGTACCGGAGCCGTGAACGGGAACGCCGGCGGGTAGGGAAAAACGCCGGCGGGTAGGACGAGGCCGGGTAGGGAGCGGCCGGCGGGTAGGGGAGGGGCATGCCACGCTCAAGGAAGTTCGACGCGCCGCTGCGTAGCCTCCTCGCCCGGCTGGGCGAGGAGCGCGGCGGGCGCGGGGGCCGCGACACGGTGGTCGACGTCCTCGTCCGGGGCCGGGCCGACTTCACCCCGGAGCAGGTCGGCGAGCTGGCGCGGCACGGTGCCGAGGTCCGCACGGTCGCCGGTGACGTGCTGAGCGCCGGCGTTCCCCTCGCCGCACTGGACGAGCTGGCCGGCCGCGACTACGTCGTCTCGGTCGCGCTGGCCGCTGCGCTCTTCCCGGAGCGCGGCGCGCGCGGTGGGCCCGTACCCGATGAAAGTGGGTGAGGTTCGCGGGGGAGCCGCTCCAGCCGGTCGCGGACCCCGGCGGCGTCGGGGTGGCCGAGCTCGCTGAAGATGCGTACGGCGTGCCGCCACTGCTGGCGTGCGCCGGCCGCATCGGCGGCGGCGAGGAGCGCGTCGCCGAGGTTCGCCCGCGACTCCGCCTCGTGGTAGCGGTCGCCGATGTCCTGGAGCAGCTCGACGGCTCGCCGGTAGCAGCTGATCGCCTCGTCATGGTGACCGAGCCGGTGGTGGGCGTACCCGAGGCTGTCCCAGGTGCCCGCCTCGCCGGCGCGGTCGTCGAGCTGCCGGAACAGGTCGTGGGCCTGCCGGCAGTAGGTGAGGGCGGCCTGGTGGTCGTCGAGCCGGGCCAGCAGCCAGCCCACCGAGTTGAGCGCGCGTGCCTGCCCGGACTCGTGGCCGCTGCGCCGGTGCAGGTCGAGCGCCTGGTGGGCGTGGTGGAGCGCCGCGCGGTAACGGCCCTGCCGCTCGAGCGCCCAGGCGAGGTCCAGATGGGTGTACGCCTGGCCGGCGTGGTCGCCACGTACCGTGAACAGGTCCAGGGCCTGGCTGAGGTTGGCGTGCGCGTGCTGGTACTGGCCGAGCCGGTACTGGGCCAGCGCAAGGCCCCGGTGGGCGTAGGCCCGGCCGTCCGGGTCTGACACCCGCCGGGCGGACTCGACAGCTGCCTGCTGGGTGGCGGCCCAGTCATGCCAGTGGCCGTTGCGGTCGAGGAACGTGGTCAGCGTCCACGCCAGCTGCCACGCGTGGCGGTCGAAGCCGGCGGCTGCGGCGAGCCGTACCAGGGAAAGGAGCACCGGACGCTCGGCGGTGAGCCAGGCGGAGGCCTGCGCCCCGTCGCCGAGTGGCTGTGCGGCGGCGCCGGGCTGGGGCGCGTCGATGGTGATCGGGTGCCGGTGCCGGCTGAGCAGCATGGCCGCGCCGTGCGCGGTGTGCAGGTAGTGGTCGAGCATCCGGTGCCGGGCGGCCCGCCGTTCGTCACCGCCATCGGCGGGGGCCAGCTCGACGGCGTACGCCCGGAGCAGGTCGTGGAACCGGTAGCGCCCCGGGATGTGCTCGGCGACCAGGTGGGTCCGGGCCAGCTCGGCGAGCGTGCGACGGACCTCCCGCGGGGAGCTGCCGGCCAGGCTCGCCGCAGCGGGTGCGGCGAGGTCCGGGCCGGGATGCAGCCCGAACAGCCGGAACAGCCGGGCGGCCTCCGGGCTCAGCTGCAGGTAGGACCAGGAGAGGACCGCGCGGACGTCGGTGGTCAGGTCGGCGCTGTCGAAGACGTCCAGGCTGTCCCGGGCCGCGCCCAGCTCACCGGCTACCGCCGCGAGGCCGAACCGGGGGTGGGTGGCGGCGCGCGCCGCAACGACGGCCAGCGCGAGCGGCAGCCGCGCGCAGGAGGCCACGATCTGGTCTACCGCCGCTGGCTCAGCGGCCGCCCGGCCGGCCCCGATCCGGCCCGCGATGAGGTCGCGCGACTCTTCGACGGACATAAGATCCAAGACCATCGGGTACGCGCCCTCCGCCGCGACCAGGCCGGAGAGCTCGTTACGGCTGGTCACCACCGTGAGGCAACCCGCCGTCCCGGGCAGCAGCGGGCGCACCTGGTCGGCGTCGCGCGCGTTGTCCAGCACGACGAGCACGCGCCTGCCGGCGAGGACACTGCGGTAGAGCGCCACCTGCGCATCGAGGCCGGCCGGGATCTGGTGCGGTGGCACGCTGAACGCGTCGAGCAATGCTCGTACCGCCTGGGCCGGGGCGACCGGCGACCCGGTCGGGTCGAAGCCCCGCAGGTTGACGTATACCTGCCCGTCGGGGAACCGGCCGGCCACCCGGTGCGCCCAGTGCACAGCCAACGCGGTCTTGCCTACGCCGGCCGTGCCGGAGACCACCACGACGGACGCGGTGGCCGCGCCGTCGCCGGCCTCGGCGGTGCCCCCGCTGGTGCGGAGCAGCGCGTCGAGCTGGGCAAGCTCATGACCGCGACCGGTAAAGCCCGCCACGTCGGTGACGAGCTGCCGAGGCGGGACCGAAGCGCGGGGGTCGGTCCCGCGGGGGCCGGGCTGGTGGGGCATGGGCCCGTCGGGCGCGCTCTCGGCCGTGCTGGCCGCCAGCCAGAGCCGGTGGAACAGTTCCGTGTCGCCGCCGAGGCTCTCCACGATCAGCTCCAGCAGGCCCCAGCGCGGCACCCGCGGTTCGGAGAACGCCGCCGACACCGTGGTATGGCTGCACCCGACATCCTTGGCGATGACCCGCAGGCTCGGCCAGCCGGCACGGTGGTGCAGCGCGTGCAGCGCATCGAAGAGAGCGCGGACCGGCCCTTCCGGCACCGGCGGCCTGGGTAGCGCCGCCACGCAAACCTCCCCTGACACGGGCTCAACCGGCACTGTGGTGGTCCAGGAACGTACGCCTGACCCCCGGCCAACGGTCCCAGCGCGGCCTGGTGGTGTAAAGCGGATACCCGTCATCCGGAGCTGGGCTGGCCGCGGATAGCGCTGGCCAGTTCCGTCCAGATCAGTAAACCAGCCGGCGGTGCCGCCAATACTGATGGCCGGCCGGTAGGCAGAAGCTCGGCCGAGTATTCCGAGAAAGGGTCGGCAGATGGGCGCGACGACTGTTTTGGAACGGCCTGACGGTAGCACGTTCCAGGTCACCGCCGGTGAGTCGGACACCGGCGGGCCAAGGACCCGTTACCTGGTCTTCGGCGTGCCCGACACCAACGACTCGGTCCGGCTTGACTGGGATGGCGACGCCGACCTCGCCACCGGCGGTCCCGTCCCCGTGTCGTTGCGGGTCGGCACGCTACCGGCGCAACCGGGTGTGCTCGCCGACCACACGGTCACTGTTCATGGCACGCCCGGCGAGCCAACGTTCGGACCGAATGTCGAGGCGATCCTAAAAGTATTGGCTGAAGCCTATCTAGAGCTTGTCACTGCGCACCCGGAAACGGTCGAGGAAATCGAGGGGAAGATCCCGAAGTGGCACTGGGCCGGCAAGATCGGTAAGGGTGGTGGTGCCGACCTCGACGGCAAGATCGGGAAAGGGCTGAGCCCCGACGTGACCGGCCTCGACCCCGAGCGCGTGGCGCCAGGCGGCGAGGTCGGGGCGGAGCTGGGCACCGTTGTCGCGCAGTACGCCGCAGCCGGGTCCAGCATCGGCGTGCTCATCAGCGGCACGCCGGCCGGTGCCGCCGTGGGCGCGGCGATCGGCGCCGCGGCCGGTGTGGCCGCCTACCTGACTGGCGTTCCGCAGCTGAGAGCTGATTCTGGACACACGGCCGGGTGAATGCCCAGGCCAGAGAGTTGCGACTGATCCCAGACGGCGAAAACCCCTGGACACACGATCAACTTCAGACGCCTTGCAGGGCAACAAAAGTAGGCGTATCTTCTGGACACGTGAAGCCGAAACCGCAGGTAGAGGCCATGTTGTGGGCCTGGGGCGGCGAGGATTCCTCGGATTAGATCATGGTCTTTGAATCATGATCATCTGAGTCTCTAGGCCGTAAGGCGCTGACCAGCGGCGGAGCGCCGCCACTAGACACACGCGAAATCCAGCGTCGATCGTCTATTTCGCCAGCTGGATGGCCGATTTCCGTGTCCAGACCCACCACTCAGCTGCGGAACGCCAGCCTGACCGAATAACGCCTGGCACCTTAGAAGGGATCGATCTCTATGGAAGGACGTACCAAGGTCATCGCGGCCCTGCTCGGCCTGCTCACCGCCGTGGTCGTGCTGCTCGGTTCGCTCACCAACCAGGGCTGGCTCCCGTCACCTATCAAGGAGCCGGTGCAGGAGATGGTGCCCGGCGCGCAGCCGGGCGAGCCGGCGCGCGACGCGCAGCCGGACCCGCTACAGGTGCCGGCCGACCGCAAGGAGGCTGGCTCCGCCCAGCGTCCTGGCAGCCGCGTCAGCCCGACCGGTGGCGCCTACGGCCCGGACACGTGCGTCCAGGGTTATGTGTGGCGCGAGGCGGTGCCGGGTGACCATGTGTGTGTGACGCCGCAGACGCGGGACCAGACGTGGGAGGACAACGGGCTCGCGGACAGCCGCCGGAGCCCGACCGGTGGCGACTACGGCCCCGACACGTGCATCCAGGGTTACGTATGGCGTGAGGCGGTGGCGGACGACCATGTGTGCGTGACGCCGGAGACCCGCGCTCAGGCGCAGGCGGACAACCAGCTCGCGAGCAGCCGCGTCGACAGGTGACGCTCGTCAAGCCTGCCCCGCCTTGTGCGGGCCTCAGATGTTCGCCGAGTCGGCCGGCACATCGTCCGGCAGCGTGGGCGCGCCGGCGGGTGAGCCCACGCTCGGGCAGGAGACGCCCACGGTGTAGGCGGTCATTGACAGCGATCCGTAGGCGTAACCGTCGACCAGCACGTCGGGCCGGGTTTCGGTGGCGCCGGCCAGGCCAGCGAGGTAGAGCAACGGGATGAAGTGGTCCGGCGTCGGCACGGCCAGGCCGAAGTCGCGGTGACCGTCCAGCCGGACCGCCTCGGTCGGCTCGTCCAGCATCACCGCCTTGGCGGCCTCGTCGAACCGCTGCGCCCAGTCGAAGCCCTCGTCAAGCATCCGGGGGTTGACACCGCGCAGGTTGTGCACGACGTTGCCGCTGGCCACGATGAGCACGCCGCGTTCGCGCAGTGGCGCGAGCCTGGCACCGAGCTGCAGATGGAAGTCCATGGGGCGGAACGCGTTGATGCTCAGCTGCACGACCGGGATGTCCGCCGCGGGGAACGCATGGGTGAGCACCGACCAGGTGCCGTGGTCGATGCCCCAGGAGTCCAGGTCGGCGCCGACCCAGGTGGGGTGCACGACATCGCTGGCCTCCTCGGCCAGCTCCGGTAGGCCTGGCGCGGGGTACTGCACGTCGAACAGCGCCGGGGGGAAGCCGTAGAAGTCGTGGATCGTCCGCGGCAGGGGCATCGCGGTCACCGCCGTGGCACCGATGTACCAGTGCGCCGACACCACGAGGATCGCCCGGGGCCGTGGCACCGACTGCCCAAAGGCGCGCCACGCCGAGGTGTACCGGCATCCTCCCAGGAGTCCGTCCGCCTTGCCCAGCAAACTGTTCGCACCCCACCGCAGGCGCGCGGACGCGGCGCAGCTACGTAACGGGATGGCCTTGAGCTAGCGCCGGTACCGGCAGCGACAGGGCCTGGAGGGGGTCACCGGGCAGGCCGAGGTGGTCGCGGGCGAGCTGGTCGCCAACGCGCTGCGCCACGCCTCCAGGAAGGCGTTCGCCTGGTCCAGGCCGGCGCTGCGTTCGCGCAGCTCGTCGTTGGTCGTCTGCAGCTCGTCGTTGGTCGAGTGCAGCTCCTCGTTCATCGTCTCCAGCTCCTCGCGCGCCTGGGTGGTCCGGCGCTCGACCTGCGCCTGCTCGATGTACCGGCGTAGCTCGACCGGCCGGTACGACAGCTGGAGGTCATGGAACGGCCGCCCGATGTCCTTGGCGGAGACGTCGAACAGGTTCTCGGCCGCCCGGTTCGCCAGCGCCACCAGGCCAACGGCAGTAACCACTACCTGCGCCACCGGGTTCTCCAGGAACGCCTCGTTGCGCAGCCGGTCGAGGCCGGTCAGCGCCGTGCGCGGTGGCGGCTCCGGGGTAGCCGGCAGGAGCTCGGCCGGTGACGCCTGTGACGGGGGGCAGCTTGCGGAACATCCTGCGTCTGAGGTCGATCGGTACGAAGAGGTTGGCGTGGCTGAGCGTCTCCGCGCTGGCCAGCTGCTCCACGGACATCTCCGCGCTGGCCAGCTGCTCCGCGGGGTCCCGCCGGCCGCCGCCGGCACCTGCGCCAGCTCCATCACCATCTGGGCGACCGCCGGTCCCAGCTGCGCGGCCGGGCACACCCGGGAGGTCGGGACGTGCTCGATCACGCTGCGCGGCATCGAGTCGTGCAGCGCGTCCTCCGGGTGCTGGACCAGCAGCCGCCCGCCCAGCCGGACGACGACGTCGGCGCTGGCCGTACCGTCGTCCGGGGCACCGGACAGCACCACCGCGATCGTGCGTGGGCCGGCCGCCCTGGCCGCCGACCGAACAGCGGGTCCACCGCCGGGCGGCGGCCGTTCTCCGGCGCCCCCGCGTCAGCTCGACCCGGTTGTCCATGACCAGCAGGTGATGGTCGGCCGGGGCCACGTAGATGCGGCCTGCCTGCACCAGCTCGCCGTCCCGCGCCGCCTTGGCCGGCAGCGGTCCGGCCCGGTCCAGGATGCGCGGCAGGGCGCTCGGCGCATCCCGCGGGATGTGCAGCACCATGAGGACCGCAGCCGGCAGGTCACCGGGCAGGCCGGCCACCATGGCCCGAAGCGCCTCCACGCCGCCCGCGGACGCGCCCACGACGACAAGGGCCTTCGGCTGTTGGCGGCTCAACGACTCCGTCTGTGCGCCCGGCAGGATTCGAACCTGCGACCTTAGGATTAGAAGTCCTCTGCTCTATCCACTGAGCTACGAGCGCATCCGGCTGTCTCGAAGGCTACCGCCCGCACACCCTGTCCGACCGGCTTGAAGGGGGATCGTACGCGCGCTGGCCAGCCGCTAGGTTGCTAGGCGTGCCCGTGACGCGGACGGCGTTCCTACCGCTCCTGGTATCGGTCGAGGACGACCGCTACCCGGACGAGCTACCTCTGGACGAGTTCCTCGGCAACCTAGGCGTGGCGTACACCGCCGGTCCGCCGTACGGTGAGCGCCTGATGACCTGGACGGACCTGGACCGGTTCGGCCTGTCGCACCGGGCGCTGCGCCACCAGGCGGTGGCCAACCTGGACGCGATGCTGGGCCGGGTCCGCCTCCACGGCCAGCCGCCCGCGCTGATGCTCTCCTTCGACGGGCTGGAGTCGAGCGTGCTGCTCGCCGACGAGTTCTGGGACGGCCTGGAGGGGTCGGTCCCGGGCGACCTGGTCGTGGGCGTGCCGGCGCGGGACGTGGTCATCGTGACCGGGTCGGAGTCGCGGCCCGGGCTGGAGAAGGCCCGGCGAGCAGTCGACCGGGTGTTCTTCGCCGGTGATGAGCACCTGCTCACCCGGCACCTGCTGGTGCGCCGGCGGGGCCTGTGGGACGTGTTCCGCCCGGCCCGGCCACGTATGCGCCCAGCCACCGGTCCACCTCGCTGAACAGCTCCTGCCGGACCGGCGCGGGCGAGAGCGTCAGGTCGTGCAGCCCGCCCTCGATGGTCACGATCGTCACGTGCCGGCCCAGCGCCGGCGCCCACCTGGCCATGTGGGCCACGTCCAGCACTGCGTCGGCGCGCATGGCCGCGTCGGTCCATCTCCGACCGCGGCAGGTTGCTGCGGACCTGGCCACCAGGATGGGTACGGGGATCGAAAGGCCGGCGCGCAGGAGCCGGTGGCCGTGGCGGATGGCGTGCAGCCAGCCGGCCCGGATGGGGAAGCCGGGGACCGGCTTCCAGGCGAGGTCGAAGCTCCACTCGCCGTGGTGGTCGGCGTGCAGGCTCTGGCCGTACGCGAGGGAGACCCCCAGCGGAACCACCCGGTAGGGGGACGCGCGGCCCAGCCCGTTGGTGAGCAGCGCCGCGACCGGGCGCCGGACCAGCCAGGGCGCCCTGAAGTCGAAGAACGGGCTGTTGAGGAACAGCGCGTCGACGAGCCCGGCCGCCCGCCGCTCGTGCGCCCACAGGGCGACGAGCAGGCCGCCGGTCGAGTGGCCGTTGACCAGCAGCGTGTCGTGCCCGTCTACGTCGCGGACGAGGCGGGCGGCCTCGTCGAGCTCGGGGGCGTACTCGAGCGGGTGGCGCAGGAAGTTCGGCGTCTGGTGCGGCAGCCAGCTGCGACCGCACTTGCGCAGGTCGAGGGCGTAGAAGTCCCAGCCTCGTGCGACGTAGAAGTCGGCCAGGTGGGTCTGGAAGAAGTAGTCGTTGAAGCCGTGGACGTAGAGCACGGCGCGCCGGGTCGGCGTGCCGGCCCGCCGCCGGACCAGCGTGGCGACCACCGGGCCCTCGTCGTCGCTGTCGAGCTCGATGGTGTGCCGTTCGTACGGCGCACCCAGCACATCCATCTCCACGCCCCGGACGCTACCTGGATGGTCCATATCAGACACGTGGCCTCGAGGGAAGCTCGTCCACAGCCCCGCTCCCCGTCCACAGAACTGTCGATCTTGGTGGTGGTGGCCTGGTGGCTCGTCCACGCTGGTCCCCGAGCCGGCTCGGGCTGATCTTCCTAAATGGACACAGTGGAGAGATGATGTTCGACACCTACCTCACGATCGTGGGCAACGTGCTCACCGCGCCGCAGTGGCGGCGCACCACACAGACCAACGCGCTCGTGGCGAACTTCAAGGTGGCCTCGACGTCCCGCCGGTTCGACCGGGAGGCCAACAGGTGGACCGACGGCAACAGCGTGCGGGTGCGGGTCAACTGCTGGCGCCGGCTGGCCGAGGGCGTGGCCTCGTCGCTGATGGTCGGCGACCCGGTGGTCGTCGTGGGCCGCCTCTACACCAGGGAGTGGACCGACGAGCACGAGCAGCGCCGCCTGATGTACGAGATGGAGGCGGTCGCGGTCGGGCACGACCTGGCGCGCGGCCGGGGCAAGTTCTACCGCACCCGCCCCAACACCTCGACGAGCATGGTCGAGGGCGGCGAGGCGGAGGCGCGGGTGAACGGCGAGCCCACCGAGCAGGTGCGCAACGACGAGGCCCCGGCGACGTACGGGGCCGGGCTCCCGCACGACCCCGACGACTTCGACGCGCTGTCCGCAAGCGCCTTGGCGTACGACCCGCTCGGGGCACTGGGGTACGCCCCGGCGCTGGGCTCGACCGCATCGGGGGATGGTGAGCTGTATGCGCGTGAGGGTGTCGTCGCGGGTGACCGGGACGGCGCGGGGCCGGACGGGGAGCAGGCAGCCGGGGGACGCACGGATGAGGACGCTTATGACGATGTCGGGCTCGGCGTCGTGCCGGTCGGGCCGTCGGGCGGCGGTGAGGAGCCGGCCCGCCCGGAGGGCTCCGACGGCGTCGACGCCCGGCGGGGGCGGCGGAGGGTGAGGACGCCCGTCCCGGTGTGACGGGGCGGGGCGACAGCCGGGGAGGCGTCCACCCTCCCGAGCCTCCCCGGCTCCGCCACCCATCGATATACTTCACGACATGCGGGCGGACGTGATCGTCGTTGGCCTGGGCAGCATGGGCGCCGCAACGGCGTACCACCTGGCCCGGCGTGGGGCTTCAGTGCTTGGCCTGGACCGCCTCACGCCACCCCACGACCAGGGGTCCCACGGGGGCGGGTCCCGGATCATCCGGATGGCCTACGCCGAAGGCGCGGCCTACGTCCCGTTGCTGCGGCGGGCCTACGACCTGTGGGGCGAGCTGGAACGCGAGACCGGCGAGACGCTGCTGACCACCACGGGAGGGCTGATGCTCGGGCCGGCCGGGGGCACCACGGTCGGCGGTGCGCTCGCCTCGGCCCGCGAGCACCAGCTCGACCACGAGCTGCTCGACGCGGCCGCGGTGCGCCGGCGGTTCCCCGCGTTCACGCCGACCGACGACGAGGCAGGGCTCTACGAGGAGGCCGCCGGGCTGCTCCGGCCGGAGGCCGCGGTCCAGGCGTACCTGCGGCTGGCCGAGGCGGCCGGTGCCCAGCTGCGGTACGGCGTCCCGGTCACCGGGTGGCGGGCGACCGCGGACGGGGTGGTGGTGAGCACCGGCGACGGCGAGCTGGCCGCGGCGCGCCTGGTGGTCAGCGCTGGCGGCTGGGCGCCCCAGCTGCTCCCCGATGTCGCTGCCGCGGTCCAGGTGGAGCGGCGCGTGCAGCACTACTTCCGCTCGCCGGGTCCGGCCTACCACCCCGACCGCTTCCCGGTGTGGGTGTGGGAGTACGCACCCGGCGCCGCAGCTTACGGCCTGCCGGCCGTTGACGGCGGAGGGTTCACCGATGCGGTGAAGGCAGCGCACCACCAGGTCTACGACCCGGTCGACCCGGACCTCGGGGCGGCGCCGGGCGAGCCGGCCGAGGGGGAGACGGTGCGCGAGTGGCTGCGCAACCGGCTGCCGGAGCTGGCAGCGGCCCCCTGGCTGGGTGGGAAGCAGTGCCTCTACTCGCTCACCCCGGACGAGCACTTCATCGTCGGCCGGCATCCGGCCCACGAGCAGGTCGCCGTGGCCGCTGGCTTCTCCGGGCACGGGTTCAAGTTCGCCCCGGTCATCGGGGAGATCCTGACCGACCTCGCGCTGACCGGCGCCACCGCGCACCCGATCGGGCTGTTCGCGCCCGACCGGTTCGCCCGGGCGGCCGACGACCTCGTCACAAGCCTGCCGCCCCGATCGTGACCAGCCCGAGGTAGCCGTCGCCCTCGGCCGACAGCGTGAGCATCGGCCCGCCCCGCGCGATGCGGTCGGTGTCGTTCGGCACCGGCGTGCACGCCCCGACCCGTTGTACGCGCACGGCCAGCCGCAGCGGCACCCCGGCCCGGTCCTCGCGGATGTCGCTCCTGATCGCGTCGGCGTCGAAGTAGTACGGTCCCTCGGTCTGCTCAGCCGTCACCGCGCACGAGCCGGCCCGGTCGAACAGCTCCCGCAGAGCCGGTGACGAGGAGGTCTGCGGCGACACCGTGGCGGGCGTCCCAGCCGTTGTCGGCACTACCGCGGTCGGCGTGGCCCCAGGGCCGCTGTCTTTTGCGCAGGCCTGTGCGGGTCACCGGCTGGCGGCGGCTAGCGTTGCCGGTCGTGGTGGCGACCGAGACCTACGCCGACCTGGCGCGTGCCATCCTGGCTGCCCCGCCGCGCCTGGGCGGTGGCGCCCGCCGCGGTGGCGCCCGCCTTGGCGGGGTTCGCCTAGGCGGCGTTCGCCTTGGCGGGGTTCGCCTAGGCGGCGGTGGCATCCGGCTGGTGGCGGTGGACGGTCCGAGCGGCGCGGGCAAGACGTTCTTCGCGGAGCGCCTGGCGGTAGCGCTGTCCGCGGCGGCCGGCGCGCAGGTGCCGGTCGTGCACACCGACGACCTGCTTGACGGCTGGGCCGACCAGCTCACGTTCTGGCCCCGGGTCGAGGAGCAGGTGCTCGCCCCGCTGCGCGCCGGCCAGCCGGGCCGCTACCGCCGGTACGACTGGTCGGCCGGGCGCTTCGACCCCCGCTGGTGGACGGTTGCGCCGGCGGCCGCCGTACTCATGGAGGGGTTCTCCGCGGCCCGCGCCGAGATCCGGCCGGAGCTGACCCTCGCGGTCTTCGTGACCGCACCCGCGGACCTGCGGCTGGCCCGGGCGCTCGCCCGCGACGGCGAGGGCATCCGGGCCGACCTGGAGCGGTGGCGCCGGGTGGAGGACCGGCACTTCGCCGCGGACCGGACCGAGGACGCCGCCGACCTGATGGTCTCCGGCACTGTCGAGACGCCAGGGGGATACCTGCCGCTACGGCGATGGCAAGGGCACGGGCGTCACGGTGGTTCCGGACCGGCGGGATGGCAACGCGGTGGTTCGGCCGGGCCGGCGGGCTAGCATCGCGGGCATGACCATGGCTGTCACCGAGACCGACCTGCGGGCGGCGATCGAGCGG
>Ga0075430_100001139_pt1 | contig 21210 bp, 16 predicted proteins | sample RhiMetdeltSRZDD4_FD_75294 | JGI IMG/M metagenome (GOLD analysis project Ga0075430, IMG submission 75294) | Populus rhizosphere microbial communities from Tennessee, USA - Rhizosphere MetaG P. deltoides SRZDD4 | ecosystem: Host-associated > Plants > Roots > Rhizosphere > Soil | place: USA... | reverse complement strand
CGAGCGCGGCGCGGCGGCGAACGCGGGAATCCTGATCCTTCACCAGCACGGTCAAATCCGGCGACGACGACGGCGGCGGCGTAATGATGAGGGGCGGCCGCCCGCGCTTCTTCTCCTCAGGTGCCGGCGCGGGAGGTGGCGGTTCGGGCAGCCGGAGCAGACGCTGATCCTCCAGCTGAAACACCCACGCCATTTTCTGTTCGTAGCTGACGACAGGCGCCTTCGGCGGAGGAGGGACCGTCTTGCACGCGACCATCAGGAAAAAGGCGGGCAGTGCTACTGCGCCGCAGGCAAGCGAGAGCCATCGAGAAACTCGAGTCATCCGGGTGTTCACCCCTGTTGCTGGTTCACGCGCGCAGCTCGGCGCGTTCCTGCGTCGCCGCGGCCACGCGATCGGACACGATGTGCACGCCGATTCCGGCACCACCGGGGACCGCGATGGTGCCATCCGGGGCGACGGTGATCTCAGGATCGATCAGATCCGGCGCGAAATATCTCCGGCTCGCGGCGACGTCACCCGGCAACGAAAAGTTCGGCAGCGTCGACAGGTGAATGTTGTGGGCCCGCCCGATCCCGCTCTCGAGCATGCCGCCGTGCCAGACCGGAATTTCGTGCCTGGCAGCCAGATCGTGCAAGCGAATCGACTCGCGATGCCCGCCGACCCGGCCCGGCTTGATGTTGATGATCCGGCAGGCGCCTGCCTCGATCGCGTCCTGGGCGGCGTGCACCGTGTGGATCGATTCGTCCAGGCAGATGGCTGTCTGCAGCCGCTGCTGCAATCGCGCGTGGTCCCTGATGTCGTCGTAGTCGAGCGGCTGCTCGATCATCATCAGCCCGAACGCATCGAGCTCGGCCAGATGGTCCGCATCTTTCAGGGAATAGGCCGCGTTGGCGTCGACCATCAGCGGAATGTCGCCGAACCGCTGACGCACGCGTCCGGCGGCCTCGACGTCCCATCCGGGCTTGACCTTGATTTTGATACGCCGGTAGCCGGCGGCGAGCTCAATCTCGACACGCTCGAGCAGCTCGTCGAAGGTGTCCTGGATGCCGATGGACACGCCGGACTCGATCCGGTCGCGGGTGCCGCCCAGCAGCTTCGCCAGCGGCACGTTCTGCTGCCTCGCATACAGATCCCAGGCTGCCATTTCCAGCGCCGCCTTGGCCATGTTGTGGCCGCGAATCACGGCGAGCGCGTCGAACACCTCGCTGGGATGTGTGAAGGTACGGCCGAGCACGAGCGGCGCGATGAAGTCATGCAGGATGTGCCATGACGTGCGCGTCGTTTCGGAACTGTAGTACGGATGGTCGTCCGCGACACACTCTCCCATGCCGGTCGCACCGTCGCCATCGATCGTGACCAGCACGAACGCCCGGTCGTGAATCCGTCCAAAACTCGTTTCGAAATACCGGACCAGTGGCAGGCGGAGCAGACGCAGCTCCATACGCTCGATTCGCACGGGACAATGCTATCGCAATCAGACGGGCCACACGCCGGGTGAATACAGGGCGCGCTGCACGGGACTGCTATACTTCGCACCTTGGACTTCCGCTACATCGCCATCGAGGGACCAGCGGGGGTCGGCAAGTCGCTGCTCGCGGATCGGCTGGGCGCACGGCTCGACGCGACGGTCGTGCTGGACGACACCGACAACCCGTTTCTCGCCGACTTCCATGCAGGTCGGCCGGGGGCGGCGTTTCAGACGCAGCTGTTCTACACGCTCCAGCGTCATCGGCAGCAGACATCGCTCCGGCAGTCGGATCTCTTCAGCCAGCTGACGATCTGCGACTACCTCTTCGAGCGCGACAAGATCTACGCGTATCTGAATCTCGACGACAACGAGCTCTTTATCTATCAGCGCCTGTACGAGCTGCTGACACCGGACCTCCCCTCGCCCGATCTCGTGATCTACCTGCAGACGCCGACCGACGTGCTGCGCAAGCGCCAGCGCGAGCGCGCCCGCACGCAGGAAGATGCCCCGCCGGTCGACGACCGTTACGTCAAGGAGATCAACGAGGCGTACACCCACTTCTTCTTTCACTACAGCGCCACGCCCCTCCTGGTGATCGAAACTTCACAGTTTGACCTGACGTGGGGCGAAGATGCGCTGGCCGATCTCGAGCGCCAGATCAGGACGATGGGCAAGGGGACCAGGTATTACGTACCACGGAAGTGACCTATAATTCTGGTTGAATGGCCTGGTTCAAGAAGGTCCGAAAGCCCATCGAGCCCCCTGACAAGCAGAGTCGAGTGCCCGAGGGCATGTGGGTCAAGTGTCCTTCCTGCGGCCAAATCATCTACAACAAGGACCTGGTCGTCAGCCTGAGCGTCTGCACCAAGTGCGGCCATCACTTCCGGCTGTCGGCGAGCGACCGTCTCAAGAGCCTCTTCGACGGCGAGTGGGAAGAGCACGATCGCGGCCTCACCTCCACGGACCCGCTGCGGTTCACTGACACCAAACCGTATCGGAAGCGACTCGAGAGCAGCATTGCGGCAACCGGCCTGAAAGATGCGGTCATCACCGCTTCAGGGGATATCGCCGGCATCCACACGTATGTCGCGGCGATGGAGTACGGGTTCATCGGCGGCAGCATGGGCGTGGTCGTCGGCGAGAAGATCACGCGCGCGATCGAGCGGGCGATCGACGGCCGTGCGCCGGTGATCATCGTGTCGTGCTCGGGTGGCGCGCGGATGATGGAGGGGACGCTCTCGCTGATGCAGATGGCGAAGATCAGCGGCGCGCTCGCCCGGCTGGACCGCGCGCGGCTTCCCTACGTGTCCGTGCTGACCGACCCGACGACCGGCGGCGTCACCGCCAGTTTCGCCATGCTCGGCGACCTCAACATCGCCGAACCGAAGGCGCTCATCGGCTTTGCCGGTCCGCGCGTCATCGAGCAGACGATCCGCCAGAAGCTCCCTGAAGGCTTCCAGCGCAGCGAGTTCCTGCTCGAACACGGCATGCTCGACATGGTGCTCGATCGCCGCGAGATGAAGGACGTCATCGCCCGGTTCCTCAGATTCGGCGCCCCGCCGAAGCGCGAGGCCGTTCCCGTCGACCAACCCGTCCTCGCCGAATCCACGACGCTGTAGGTGGACCCCCTAGATTTCCTGCTCGGCCTCGAACGTCTCGGAATGAAGTTCGGCCTCGAGAACATGACGAGGCTGTGCGCCGCGCTCGGCAATCCGGAACGGTCGTTCAAGTCGGTCATCATCGCGGGCACCAACGGCAAGGGATCGGTTTCGGCGATGGTCAGTGCCTCGTTGCGCGCAGCCGGACATCGGACGGGGCGATACACGTCTCCGCACCTGGAACGGCTCGAGGAGCGATTCGTGATCGACGAGGAGGAGGTCACGACGGAAAGCCTCAGATCGGCAGCCACCGTGGTGCAGGCGGCGGTCGAGACGCTCATGTCGTCGGGCAGCCTCGAGACCCACCCGACCTTCTTCGAGTGCGCGACCGCCATCGCGTTCGAGCTGTTCCGCCGTGCAGAAATCGAAATTGCCGTGCTCGAGGTCGGGCTCGGCGGCCGGCTCGATGCCACAAACGTCGTCATGCCGCTGGCCGCGGCGATCACCTCGATCGGGCTCGATCACGAGGCGCAGCTCGGCGGAACCCTGGCGTCGGTGGCACGCGAGAAGGCGGGGGTCATCAAGTCGGGGATTCCCGTCGTGTGCGGACCATTGCCGCCGGAGGCGGACCGCGTGATTGAGGACACGTGCCGTGAGCGCAACGCGCGGATGATCCGCACGATCGATCGCGTGACGGCCAGTGTCGATTTGAGCGATCGCAGCACCGTCGTCACCCTCGACACACCGCATCACCGGCTCGAACGGGTGACCCTCGCCCTGAACGGGCGTCATCAGGTGCTCAACGCGGCGACGTCGGTCACGCTGCTCGAAGAACTGGACGCGATGGGAATCGAGGTGGATGGCGGCGCGATCGTGGCCGGGCTGAGAACTCCGAAGTGGCCGGGACGCCTGGAACGGTTTCGATGGGGCACATCAGAGGTGCTGCTCGATGCCGCCCACAACCCCGCCGGTACGGCAGCGCTTGCGGCCCATCTTCGGGAGATCGGCTGGTCCGATGCGACGCTGGTCTTCGGCGCGATGCGCGACAAGGATCTCGGGGGAATGCTGGCGCCGCTCGGCCCCGTAGTCCAACGTCTGATTTGCACCACTGCTCCAGGCGCTCGTGCCGCGTCAGCGTCTGAGCTGGCCAACGTCGCGCGCGCGATTCCTGGCTGCCCCGCGCCACTCGCGATCGATGTGCCGGAGGAAGCTCTACGCCTCGCATGTGCTGATGCGGCTCACGTTGTGGTCACCGGCTCCATCTTTCTCATCGGCCCCCTGCGTGGTATTCTCCGTTGATTCCGGCGGAGTGCCTGCCTTCGGAATCGTGAAAACAAAAGCCTGGGAGCAGACCCGGCCGTACTCGATTGCCGGTCGTCCCAGGCGTATGTGCATGCCTCGAGTACTCACAGCCGTCCTTCTCTTCAGCTTCGCGGCAACAGCCTCGCCAGCTCGTGCGCAGTCGGCCCAATCGACGATGATTGGCGGCTGCCGGGTGGCGGAGCTTTCGAGCGTCGAACAACAATCCGACAAGGTGAAAACGCCGGAGGGCGTCGAAGAGAACGTGTCGACGGCCATTCGTTCGGTCCGCGTCGACTGTGACGGCATGCAGTTCTTTGCAGAACGCATGCAGCTCTTTCACGATCGCGGGCGGGTCGTCGCCAGCGGCAACGTGCTGTTCATTTCGGGCGGCCACCGGATCTCGGCCGATCGCATGGACTTCGACACGAAGACGCGGACCGGATCGTTTTTCGAGGCGCACGGGGTCGTGTCGCTCGGGGATCGTGGCGACCGGAGCCTGTTCGGCACGCAGGAGCCGGACGCCACGTTCTGGGGCAAAGAGGTCCAGAAGCTCGGGCCGGAAAAATACCGCATCATCGACGGCGGATTCACGACGTGCGCCCAGCCGACACCGCGCTGGGACGTCGCCTCAGGCAGCGTGACGCTGAACCTCGACGACTATGCGCTGCTCGTGAACTCGGTGTTCCGGGTGAAGGGTGTCCCGATCCTCTACCTGCCGGTTTTCTACTATCCGATTCAGGAAGACGATCGGGCGACGGGGTTCCTGATTCCAACCTACGGCACCTCGACGGTTCGCGGCCAGACCCTCAGCAACGCATTCTTCTGGGCCATGGGCCGGAGCCACGACGCGACGTTTCTGCACGACTGGTTCTCGAAGACCGGGCAGGGGTACGGCGGCGAATACCGGTACGAGCTCGGCGGCGGGTCGCAGGGGAATACCCGTGTCTATGTGATCAACGAGAAAGAAACGACGTTCGTGGATAGTGCGGGGCAGGAGGGAACGCAGCCCGCCAAGCAGTCGTACCAGGTCACGGGCGGCCTGACGCAGGCGCTCGGCGGTGGCTTCCGTGCCCGCGCCAACGCCGACTACTTCTCCGACATCGTCACCCAGCAGCGCTATCAGCAGAACATCTACCAGGCGACGAACAGCCGGCGCGGATTCGGCGGCAACATCACCGGCAACTGGGCCGGATACGTGTTGAGCGGAACGCTCGATCGTACGGACTATTTCTACCCGGACAACACGGTGACGACGCAAGGGGGTCTGCCGCGGATCACGGTGAGCCGCGGCGAGAAACCGATCGGGCGTTCGCGCTTGTATTTCGGCGCCAACGGGGAATACGTGACGTTCCTGCGCAGCACGGAACGCGACGATGTGACCACGAACGATCAGGGCTTGACGCGACTGGATTTCAATCCGACAGTGCGGATTCCTTTCACGCGATGGCCGTTCCTCACGGCGAACTCGGCCGTCGCCTGGCGCGGAACGTACTGGACCGAGAGCAAGAATCCACTGACGAACCTGAACGTGCCCGAAGGAATCGGCCGGCAGTACTTCGACTTCTCCACGCGCATCACCGGTCCGGTGTTCCACAGGATCTTCGATCGTCCCGGCGGCGACTACGCCGAGAAGTTCAAGCACATCGTCGAGCCGACACTTTCCCTTCAGCGGACCACCGCGATCGACGAGTTCAACCGGATCGTCCAGCTCGAAGGCAGCGACTATGCCGTCGGGAACGTGACGCGCGTCAGCTACGGTCTGAACAACCGGCTGTATGCGAAGAAGGGTCTCTCGCGCGAGATCCTCAGCCTGATCCTGGGACAGACCTATTACACGGACCCGACTGCCGCGCAGTTCGATCAGAACTACCAGAGCAGCTTCAGCGGCGTGCGTGCGTCGAAGTTCTCTCCGATGTCGGTGCTCGTGCGCACGTCGCCCACCGATCGGATCCAGGGAGAGTTCAGGACGGAGTACGACTTCTTCGTCGACGCATTCAGGACGTACGCGGCGACCGGCAGCGTGAATGGCTCGAAGGTCCAGGTGTCCGCTGGCTGGAGCCGCCGGCGCTTCATTCCCAACCTGCAGGGTTTCAACGATCCCAATCTGGCCAACCACTATCTGAACGCTTCGGCGTCGGTGCGCGGCGCGGGCAACAGGCTTGGCGCGCAGTACGCCTTCAACTACGATCTCCGTTTGGACACGTTCCTCCAGCAGCGGTTCATGGCGTATTACAATGCGCAGTGCTGCGGCATCTCCGTGGAGTATCAGAACTTCAACTTCAATAACGGGTTCGCCGGCGTTCAGGTGCCGGAAGACCGCCGCTTCAACATTTCCTTCACGCTCGCGGGCATCGGCAGTTTCTCGAATGCGCTCGGTGCATTCGGGGGCCAGCAGGGTCGCTGATGAAAGGCCTCATACTGAGCGGCGGTCGCGGCACGCGCCTGCGGCCGCTGACTTACACGAGCGCCAAGCAACTCGTTCCGGTCGCCAATAAGCCGGTGCTCTTCTACGGCATCGAGGCGATGGCCGAGGCCGGCATACGGTCAGTCGGCATCGTCGTCGGGGACACCCAGGCGGAGATTCGGGCGGCGGTCGGCGACGGGTCGCGCTGGGGCCTGCGTGTCGAATACATCGAACAGCACGCCCCGCTCGGGCTCGCGCACGCCGTCCTCATCAGCGAGCAGTTCATCGGCGGCGAGCCGTTCGTCGTCTACCTGGGCGACAACCTGCTGATGCGCGGCATTTCGGGACTCACGAAGGAATTCAGCCGGGAGCGGCCGGCCGCGCAGATTCTCCTGGCCCGCGTGCCTGATCCGCAGATGTTCGGCGTCGCCGAGTTGTCTGACGGGCGGGTGGTCAGGCTGGTCGAAAAGCCGCAGGAGCCCCGGAGCGACCTGGCCCTCGTCGGCGTGTACATGTTCTCGCCAGACGTTTTCGATTCGGTGAAGCGAATCACGCCGAGTTTCCGCAACGAGCTCGAGATTACGGACGCGATCCAGGACTTGATCGACCGAGGGCTCGAAGTCCGGCCGCACATCGTGGACGGGTGGTGGAAGGACACGGGGAAGCTGGAGGACATGCTCGAGGCGAACCGGCTGGTCCTCGACACGTTCGAACGCCGTGTCGACGGTTGCGTGGATGCCGAATCGCGGATCGAAGGGAAGGTCGTCGTCGAAGCCGGCGCAGTGATCGAGCAGTCGGTCGTGCGTGGCCCTGCGATCATCGGCGCGCGTGCGAAGATCGTCCACGCCTATGTTGGTCCGTTCACGTCCATCATGAACGACGTCGAGATTCGCGAGTCGGAGATCGAGCACAGCATCGTGCTCGAGGGGAGCTCGGTGAGCAACCTGGCGAACCGCGTAGTAGACAGCCTGATTGGCAAGAACGTCCGGATTTTTCGCGAGAAGATGAAACCGAGCGCCTACCGGTTCATGCTCGGCGACAACTCGGAAGTGGGGATCCGATGGTGACGCCTGCGCCGACGGCATTTGCAGCGGCCGTTCGTGACCCGATCGCGGGGGTCAAGGTCAAGACCCTGCGCTGCATCCCGGACGAACGGGGCTGGCTGATGGAGATCATGCGCGCCGACGAGACGGACTTCTATTCGAAGTTCGGTCAGGTCTATGTGTCGGCGACCTATCCGGGCGTCGTCAAAGCCTGGCACTACCACCGCGTGCAGACCGACAACTTCGTCTGCATTTCCGGGATGGTCAAACTCGTGCTCGTGGACACGCGCAACGATTCCCCCACGAAGGGCACGATCAACGAGTTCTTCCTCGGATCGCAGAACCCGCTGCTCGTGCAGGTGCCTAACCTCGTTTATCACGGCTGGAAGTGCATCAGTCCGGACACGGCGATGGTCGTCAACGTGCCTACCGAGCCGTACAACTACGCGGAGCCTGACGAATACCGATTGGAACCGCACGGGACGCTGCCGTACGACTGGGCCAGGAAAGATGGTTAACGTCCTCGTCACCGGCGGAGCCGGGTTCATCGGCTCGAACTACGTCCGGCACGCGCTGAGCGTCCACCAGGACTGGCGCATCACGACGCTCGACAAGCTGACATACGCAGGGCGTCTCGAGAATCTGAAGGGTGTGCTCGACCACCCGCGTCACGACTTCGTCAAGGGTGACGTCGCGGATCCGTCAGTTGCGGGCCAGCTCGTCGTCTCGGCCGACATCGTCGTGCATTTCGCCGCGGAGACGCATGTCGATCGCTCGATCCTGAGCGCCGGCGATTTCATCACTACGGATGTCTTTGGTACGTTCGTTCTCCTGGAGGCCGCGCGTCAGCATCCAGGACTGCGGCGGTTCGTCCAGATCTCTACCGACGAGGTGTACGGCAGCGTCGCCGAAGGATCGAGCCGGGAAGGCGACGAGCTTCGGCCGCGAAATCCGTACGCCGCGAGCAAGGCCGGCGCGGATCGGCTGGCCTTCAGCTACTGGGCAACCTACAACGTCCCCGTCGTCATCACGCGCGCGTCGAACAACTACGGCCCGAATCAGTTCCCCGAGAAAGTGATTCCGCTGTTCGTGACGAATGCACTTCACGACATTCCGGTGCCGCTGTACGGGGACGGTCTCAACGAGCGGGACTGGCTGCACGTCTCGGATCATTGCCGCGCGCTCGACGTCGTCATCGACCGCGGCGTGTCAGGCGAGGTCTACAACATCGGCGGCAGCAACCACGTCAGAAACGCTGACCTCACCCGCCGCATCCTCCAGCTGCTCGGCAAGCCGGAGTCACTGATCCGTCACGTCCAGGACCGGCCTGGTCACGACCGCCGTTATTCGCTGGACACCACCAAGATTCAGGCGCTCGGCTGGAAGGCAAAGGTCCCGTTTGACCAGGGCCTGGCTGATACGGTCGATTGGTACCGGCAGAACGAATGGTGGTGGCGCCCCATCAAACAGGACGACCCCGCGTTCAAGGCCTATTACGAGACGCAGTACGGCGGACGAGGCTGAGCGGGCAGGGCGTGGCTGGCGCGGCTCTCGTAACGGGCGGAACCGGCTTCGCAGGCAGCCACCTCGTCGAGCACCTGCTCGAGCACGAATCATCCACTGGCTCAGGTGCGCCCGGCATCCGGATTGACGCCTGGTCCAATCCCGGCGGTCTTGCACCCTCGTCCAGCGATCCTCGTGTGCGGTGGCATGCCGTGAACCTGCTGGATCGCGAGGCGGTCCATTCGACGATCGCGGCGCTCGCACCGTCCACGATCTATCACTGTGCCGGCGTCGCAGACGTCAACGCGTCGCGGGCGCGACCGGAAAAAGCTCTTCACGTCAACGCTCTGGGAACCCTTCACCTCCTGGATGCGGTGTGGAAGGCGGGTCTCGACTGCCCCGTTCTCGTCACCGGCTCGGCGCTCATCTACCGGCCGTCGACCGATGCGATCTCGGAAGACGCACCGCTCGGGCCCACCAACCCCTACGGCGTCAGCAAGCTGGCTCAGGAAATGGTCGCCACCCAGGATCGCCGGCGGCGGACGATGGTGGTGCGGCCATTCAACCACGCCGGCCCGCGACAGTCGCCGGCATACGTGACGTCGAGCTTTGCCAGCCAGATCGCCGAGATCGAGGCGGGCAAGCGTGAACCGATCCTGTCTGTGGGCAACCTGGACGCTGCGCGCGACATCACCGACGTCAGGGACGTCGTCCGCGCGTACCAAATGATCGCGGAACGCGGGGAGCCAGGACGCCCGTATAACGTGTGCAGCGGACGTGCCTACCGAGTCGGAGATCTGCTCGACCGGCTCCTGGAGATGGCGCGCGTCAGCGTGCGCGTCACTGTCGACCCCGCCCGTTTGCGTCCGTCGGACAATCCGATCGTCCTCGGTGATCGATCGAGAGTCACCAACGAAATCGGATGGGAGCCCGTAATTCCCATTGAGCGTACGCTTGCCGACCTGCTCGACTACTGGCGTGCCCGCACCGCCCGCGCGTGACGCATGACCGCGAGAACGGAATACGCCCGTCAGCTCGTTCACATGGCGATGGGCGGTTTCGCGCTCGCGCTCCGCTACCTGACGTGGTGGCAGGCGGCGCTGCTGGCTGGCGGAGCCATCGCGTTCAACCTGTTCGTGCTGCCGCGCGTCGGCGGCACATACCTGTACCGATCATCTGAATTCGCGCGCGGCTTCCCGGCTGGAATCCTGCTCTACCCCATCTCGGTCCTGATGTTGATCCTCGTCTTCCCTTCTCGTCTCGATATCGCGGCGGCGGCGTGGGCAATCCTCGCTGTCGGGGACGGCATGTCGACGATCGTGGGCCGCGCGGCTGGTGGCCGGCCGATCCCCTGGAACCGAGAGAAGACATGGGCAGGATCGATCGCGTTCGTGGTGTTTGGAAGCATTGCCGGCGTCGCGCTCGCCTGGTGGTGCCGTATCGCCGTCAACCCAGCACCCTCGATGTGGTTCTGGCTCGCGGCGCCGATCGCAGCCGCTCTATGCGCAGCGGCCGCCGAGACCATTCCGGTGCGGCTCGACGACAACGTCTCGGTTCCGGTCGCAGCGGCGGCGGTCCTGTGGATGGCCTCGTACATCACCGAGGATGCGGTACGGGCAGCGATCGGGCCGCTCGCCGCCCGCCTGCCATTCGCGCTCGGACTCAACATCGTCGTCGCGCTGGCCGGTTACCGGGGGCGAACGGTGTCGCAATCCGGGGCGATATGCGGCGCGATCATCGGCGCGATCATATTCGCGTCAACCGGCTGGCGCGGCTGGACGCTCCTGCTCGCCACGTTTCTCGCAGCAGCGACCACGTCGCGGCTCGGGATACGCCGAAAGACGCTCCTCGGGATCGCCGAAGAGCGCGGTGGCCGCCGCGGCGCCGGAAACGCCATCGCGAACACCGGCGTCGCCGCAGCTGCCGCCATCATCGCGCTGCTGAGCCCCGCGACGCCGACAGCTCTTGTCGCGTTCGTGGCGGCTCTGACCGCCGGCGGCAGCGATACCGTCGCCAGCGAAATCGGCAAGGCGTGGGGGCGTCAGGCGTATCTCGTCCCGACATTCCGCGATGTGCCGCCAGGCACCTCCGGTGCCGTATCCCTCGAGGGCACAGCGGCTGGCTTGATTGGCGCGTTTGTGCTGGGATCGATCGCGGTCCTGCTGCAACTGATTCAACCGAATGCTCTCGTCCCGATCGTGCTGGCGGCGACCATCGGCGCCTTCGCCGAGAGCGCGCTGGGCGCGACGCTGGAGGCACCAGGAATCTTGAACAACGACCTGCTGAATTTTCTGAACACGGCCATCGCCGCGCTGCTCGCCATCTGGCTCACCGGACTTCTGGCATGAAGCGCTTGCGGCTCTGGCTGGAGCTCTCCCGTCCGTTCACGCTGGTCGCGCCTGCCCTCGGATTCGTCTCGGGTGCGGTGACGGCCTGGGGCGCACCACCGCGCAACCCTGTCGACACATGGCTCTTCCTGTACCCCGCCGTCGGCGCGCTGATGGCGGCCGTGCTCAATGCCGGCAACAACGCGCTGAATCAGATCTACGACCTCGAGATCGACCGCATCAACAAGCCAAAACGCCCGCTGACGAGCGGACGAATGGGGATGCGCGAAGCCTGGGTGTTCACGTGGGTCACCTACGCGATCGCGCTCGTGCTGGCCTGGTCTGTCGCTCCGGGCGGCCGTCATGAGTGCTTCTGGCTCGTGGTCGCGGCGACGATCGCGACATTCGTTTACTCATGTCCGCCGTTCAGAACGAAGCAGCGTGGCATCTGGGCGAACGTCACCATCGCCATCCCTCGCGGCGTGCTGCTGAAGGTTGCCGGCTGGTCGTCGGTCAAGACGATCGTCGGCGTCGAGCCCTGGTTCATCGGCGCGATTTTCGGTCTCTTCCTGCTCGGCGCGTCCACCACGAAAGATTTTGCCGACATGGAAGGCGATGCGCGCGGCGGGTGCCGCACCCTGCCGATCCTCTACGGCGTCAAACGCGCCGCGTGGATGATCTCGCCGTCATTCGTCCTGCCGTTCATGCTGATATCGGTCGGCGCGTTCAGTCACATCCTCACGGGCAACTTCGTCCTGCTTCAGCTGCTCGCGGTCATCATGACCGTCTACGGCCTCTACGTCTGCTACCTGATGCTGCGGCGTCCCGAGGACCTCGCCGTCGAAGAGAACCATGTGTCCTGGGCGCACATGTATCGAATGATGTTCGTCGCCCAAGTCGGCTTCGCGCTCGCGTATTTGCTCTGAGGGGTCAGGTCTTGAATCCGCACATTTTTCACGTGTGCGGGGTCAGGTCTCCTGTCGCTGGGACCTGACCCTGATTGCGTGAAAAATGTGCGGATTCAAGACCTGACCCCTTGACAGCCGCTCCCATCAGGAGGATTATCGAGCGAAGAAAAGACGAATCTAGTACGGAAATGGCCGAATTCCCCCTACTCTTCGACCTGGGATCGAAACCACCGACAACCAGGACGCTCGCGCTCAGGATCCGTGACGACGGCGAGGACGCCGCGCTCGAGCAGGCGCAACGGCGCGCGGACGCGGCGCGCTATCAGGAAGTGACTTGCCGGTCCGCGCTCAATCCCGTCAAGGGCATGCCCTTCAAGTGGACGCTGAACCCGTATCGCGGCTGCACGCACGCCTGCCACTACTGCTTCGCGCGCCGGTATCAGACGCAATTCGAGCTGGGGCCTGGCGATCACTTCTCGTCGGTCATCTTCGTGAAAACGAATCTTCCGGAAGTGTTGATCCGCGAGCTCGACAAGCCGTCGTGGACGCGCGAGGAAGTGGCCGTCGGCACCGCGACCGACCCGTACCAGCCAATCGAAGGTCACTACAAGCTGACCCGCCGCTCGCTGCAGGCGTTCATCGCCGCGCGAACACCAATCGGTCTGGTCACGAAAGGACCGATGGTGGTCCGTGACGCTGAGCTGCTGGCCGAACTTGGGGAGAAAGCGGGCTGCACGGTGTGTATCAGCGTGCCAACGGTTGACGAAAGTGCATGGGCCGCTCTCGAACCCGGCACGGCCCACCCGCTTCAGCGTCTGCGCGCCGTCAGAGAGCTTCGCAAGGCGGGTGTCAGGGCTGGCGTGCTGATGGCACCGATCGTTCCGGGATTCACGACACAACCTGCCAGGCTCGAAGCCACGATCCGGGCCATCGCTGAACACGACGCGGCGTTCGTCGGCAGCAACGTGCTGCACTTGAAGGGCGGCACCAAGGATCACTTCCTCGGCTTTCTCACCGCCGAATTCCCGGACCTGCTGGAAGGGTACCGGCGGATGTATCCAGGCTCGTACGCGCCTCCTGCGTACGCCGCCACTGTTCGGTCGCTGCTCAAGGATTTGCGGAAGAAATACCGCGTCGGCGAAAACCGATACGGCGAGGAGTCTGGCCGCGACGACGCCGAACGCGACATCGTCACCGATCACTCGGAGGCCGTTCAGTCGGAGAAGGAAGACGAAAGCTGCGCCGCTTCCGCAGGCGAGCAGCGCAGCTTCGAGTGGGCGCTCAGGCCGTCGCCGCGAGCGCGCTGAAGCGGGCCGAGCCGTTGGAGACTTCGACCTCGACCTCGACCTGGCCGTCCTTGACGTCGGCGTGAAACGCCGTGCCTTCCGTCCAGCGCTGACTGATCGGCAGCTTGATACGATCCTCGATCGCGCGCTTCAGGAAGCGCGCACCGTAGGCCAGGCTGTACCCGTCCTGCACGATCTGCTCGATCGCGGCCGGGGTCACCGTCAGCGACCGGTTGCTGCGCGCCAGCGCGCGCTGGATTCTCACGATCTGGTGACCGCTGATCTCGCGAACTTCGTCCTTCGACAACGGCCGGAACAGGACGACTTCGTCGATGCGGTTGCGGAATTCTGGCGTGAACCGGCGCTCGAGCTCGCGCATGATCTCGCCCTGGATCTGTTCGACGCCCACCTGCTGCGAGAGGAATCCCAGTGGATTGGTGAGCTTGCGGAAATACTCCGAGCCGATGTTCGACGTCATGATCACGATGGCGTCGCTCAAGTAGACGCGCTTGCCGCGGCCGTCCGTGATCCAGCCTTCGTCGAATGCCTGCAGGAACAGGTTCAGCATGCTCGGACTGGCTTTCTCGACCTCGTCGAGGAGCACGACCGAATACGGATTGTCCTTGAGCTGATTGGTGAGCACGCCGCCGCGCTCCGATCCGACGATCCCGCGCGGCATGCCGATCAGTTTGTCGACCGCGACCGCGCCATCCTGGTACTCGGACATGTCGACGCGAATCATCTTCTTCTCGTCGCCGAACAGGAACTCGGCCACCGACTTGGCCAGCTCGGTCTTGCCGACTCCGGTCGGGCCGAGAAAGAGCAGCACGCCATCGGGCCGATCGAACCCGTCCTTGAGCGGCCCCTTGTTCAGCACGAGCCGCCGCGACACGGCCGAAATGGCCTTCTTTTGCCCGACCACGCGCGTGCCGAGACGCATCTCGATGTCCTTGAAACGATCGGTCACCTCGCGGAAGACCATGTCCTCCGGGATCTGCGCCACCTTGGAGATGACGTTGACGACATCCGCGCCGGTCACTTCCCACCGCCGTCCGATCTCCGCCTTCACCGACGCGGTATCGAGCCAGCCGATGACTTTGTCCGGCAGCTGCAGATGCCGCATGTACCGCGGCGACATCTCGAGCGCGGTTTCGATCGCCTCGTCCGAAATCCGGACGGAGTAGTTCCGCTCGAGCCGTGGACGCAGGTTGTAGAGGATGCTCCGCGTCTCGTCGATCGACGGCTCGCCGACATACACGGTGCGGAATCGCCGCGCCAGCGCTTCGTCTTCCTGCACGAATTCCTTGTACTCGCTCGAGGTCGTGGCGCCGATGATGCGGACCTCGCCGCGGGCGAGCACAGACTTGAACACGTTGGCAGCGTCGGACGGCGCGCCGAGCGCCGAACCGGCGCCGATCATCGTGTGCACTTCGTCGATGAACAGGATCAGGTTGGGCCGTTCCTTGATCTCGCGGATCACGTTCTGGATGCGATCTTCGAACATGCCGCGCAGCATCGTCCCGGCAACCATGGTGTTCATCTGCAGATTGACGATCTGGCAGTCGCGGAGACGAACCGGCACCTTCTCGGGTTCGAACTCGATGCGCCGCGCCAGCCCTTCGGCGATCGCCGTCTTGCCCACGCCAGGCTCGCCGAGCAGCAGCACGGAGTTCGCACGTTCCCGATGGCACAGGACCTCGAGCACCTGGTTCATCTCCCAGTCGCGTCCGAAGACCGGCGGAATGCGGTCCTGTCGCGCGAGCTGATTCAGGTTGGTCGCAAAGTGCTTGAGGAACGGCGGAAGCTCGAAACGCTTCTTCAGGCGCTCCTCGCGCTGTTCGTGGTCGCGCATCCTCGTTGCCAGGCGCGACACGATCGCTTCCGGTTCGATCCCATGCCGGCGGATGATTGAAACCGGGATGCCCTGTGTCTCCTCGAAGATGGCCGAGAACAGATCGGTCGCTTCGATGGTGTGCCTGCCCGACCGGCTCGCGTGGAGCAGCGCCAGCTTGAAAAGGAGTTTCGTCGACGGTGCGATGCGCAGGTCGCGGCCGGGGGAAGCCGGCAGCAACCGCAAGTGCTCCTCGAGCGCCAGCACAATCTCGTGCGGGTTGAGCCCGAGATCTCGCATGACCTGTCCGAACATGTCCCATTCGACCTGTGCGAATGCCAGACAGACGTGCTCGTTGGTCAGCAGGGCCTGTTCGCGACGGCGGGCGTCCTCCGTTGCGCGATCGACGACGCGCTCGGCTGACTCAGCCATCTTGTTCTGCGGGATATCGAAGTCGTCCACGGCCGCCTCCACCCTACTCGCTGCGCGTAGTGTCCGGCTTGACGCCGGCCACTGCTGCCGACGGTCCCTACCCGGCTGTTGTCAGCGAGCCACACCCGTTGAAACAGCAAATACAGGGCCAGCGTCAGGGCGCGCTGGGCGCGCCGGGCAATCATCTGAAAAGGAAGGAGAAACCGGACGAGGGATGACACGGCATGGCCGGCACCCGCTCGCGGGCGAGCGCTCAGCGGGGTTCCAGACCACACACCTGTGGTGACGTGGACTTCTTTCTGCGGTTACCGTGGCCCTTCGAGCAGCGCCCGAATCCGGGCCTCGGTCGGGGGATGTGTGCTGAAGAGCGACATCAGCCCCTGCCCCGAGAACGGCTTCACGATAAACATGTGGGCCGTCGCCGGGTTGGCGTCCATGGGCACGCGCTTGGACGCCGCGTCGATCTTACGAAGCGCGTCGGCAAGCCCGTACGGCGTTCCCGCGATGCTTGCGCCGCCAGCGTCCGCCGCGAATTCGCGCGACCTCGAAATCGCCGCCTGGATCAATCCTGCTGCGAGCGGCGCCAGGAAGATCATCGCGATCAACGCGATCGGGTTGCTGCCGCCCTCGCGATCGTCCCGGCCGCCGCCAAACATCCCGGCATACATGGCCATGCGCGCAACCATCATGATCGCGGCTGCGATCGTGGCGGCCACGGAACTGATCAGGATGTCGCGATGCTTCACGTGGGCGAGCTCGTGAGCGATCACGCCCTCGAGCTCGTGCTCCGTGAGGACTTGCATGATCCCTTGCGTCGCCGCCACCGCCGCGTGGTTCGGATTACGACCGGTTGCAAACGCATTCGGAGACGGGTCAGGGATGATGTACACCTTCGGCATCGGCAGGCCGCCGCGCTGCGCGAGCCGCTCGGTCAGCCGGTAGAGCGGATGCTCAGGTCCCACCTGCTGCGCGCGATACATGCGCAGGACAATCTTGTCCGAAAACCAGTACGAGCCGAGATTCATCACCGCCGCGAAGATGAACGCGATGACGATGCCGTTCTGGCCTCCGAGCAAGTCACCGATCAAAAGCAGCATGCCGCTCAGCAGGCCAAGCAGCAGCGCCGTTTTCAATCCGTTAGGCATGTGTCTATTCTACCTCGCCGAGGTGACCCAGGAGCGCGCCGATGAACGCGGCGCGCCACGTCAGATCCTCGACTTCGACGTGCTCGTGCAGCGCGTGGGCACCATCGCCGCGCGGGCCGAGTCCATCTAAAGTAGGAACACCTAGCGCGGCCGTGAAATTCCCGTCCGACCCTCCGCCGGTCCCACCTTCACCCAGCTCACGACCGAGCGTGGCCGCCACGGCCCGCGCCTGTTCGTACAGCCGCACAACGTGTGCGGATCGTTCGAGGGGTGGCCGTTCGACCCCACCGTGGATCTCGAGCTGCGTGCCGCTCAGCCGCGGCTTCAGCGCCCTGAACGCCAGTTCAACCTGAGCCGCATCAGCCATCGTCGGCACTCTGACGTCGACGGACGCTTCTGCCCGCTCGGCCACGACGTTGGTCCGCGAACCGCCGGAAATGACGCCGACGTTGACGCTGATCCCGCGCGACAAGTCCTGCAATTGTGTGATTTCGGCGATCTGTAACGCCAGCTCGTGAATCGCGCTGGCGCCCTTGCCGGGATCGATGCCGGCGTGCGCCGAGATGCCGTGAACGGTCAGCCGGAAATCGCCGCACCCCTTGCGGCTCGTTTTCGCCGCGCCTCCGGGAAGTGAGGGCTCGAGCACGAGCACCGCGTCACTCTTCCGCGCTTCCGCTTCGATGATCGGCCGCGACGTCGCGCTGCCGATTTCCTCGTCCGTGTTCCAGATCATTACGATCCGCGGCGCCGTCGTCGGGCGATGCATGAGAACCGCGCGTACCGCCAGCATTCCGATCGAGAGACCGGACTTCATGTCGAAGATGCCTGGACCATGGAGCCGGCCATCCTCCTCGCGCAACGGCATCCGTTCGAGCTGACCGAGCGGCCACACGGTATCGAAGTGCCCGAGGAGCATGACCTGACGCCGTCCGCTGCCGAACTCGGCGCGCAAGTGATCGCCTCGCTCCGCCTGGGCGAATCGCTCGACTCGCCCGCCGATTGCTTCGAGCCGGGCGGCAATCTCTCGTCCGCACCGGTCGACTGCAGCCTTGTCGGTGCTCGGCGACTCGAGACGGACGAGCGTCTCGATCGTGTCGCGGAGCCAGCGCTCTTCATCGCGGCACCATGTCAGCAGATCGGCGTTTTCGCTTTTCACGAGCTTCACTCGGCGTCTCCTGCGCGCCGTTTGCGCGCGTATAATAGACAAATGCCGCTGAGGATCCGATCCGTGCTGGCGATCGCGGCCGTGGTTTCGCTCGGCGTGACGTCGACGTCCGCACAGACGCCGGTGCCATTTCCCAAGCCGGGGCAACCACAGAAGCCTGCGCCGCAGGCGCCGCCGGGAACACCCGAGCGTCCAGGATCACCGGCGGCTCCTACCGCGGCGAATCAGCCGACCGAAGCGATGCTCGGCATGCCGATCTATCCAGGCGCCGATTTCATTGCGTCGTTCGACGCCGGCCGCGGCCAGCGCTATTACCTCTTCGGCACGAACGCGACTTTTGCCGAAATCGTGAACTATTACAAGACCACGCTCAAACAGCGCGGTGAGCTGGTGTACGAAGAGCCTCCGGTTCACATGTTCGACGTCGGACGGTTTCGCGAGGAGGCGATGGCCTTTCCGCCGGGCGTGTCGGTCAAGGACTACACGTGGGGCGGGTCAGCGGGGTATCTGAATCCGAAACGATCGGCACAGCCGGAGCGCTACAAAACGATTATTCAGATCGTTCCGGCGCCTGGGGGCGCGGCGGGACGCTGATTCGGACAAGGCACGAGGCTGATTCCAGCACGCCCGACCTAAAGGTCGGGCCTACGGCTCTCGCAGATAGATCGTGCTTCCTTTGTCGCGGAATTCCTGCGACTTTTCCTTCATTCCCGCTTCGGCCTCCGCCATGTTGCGGACCTGCTGCGTCAGTTCCATCGAGCAGAACTTCGGGCCGCACATCGAGCAGAAGTGCGCGAGCTTGGCGCCCTCGGCTGGAAGCGTTGCGTCGTGGAACGCGCGGGCGGTGACCGGGTCCAGCGACAGATTGAACTGATCCTCCCAGCGGAACTCGAACCGTGCCTTTGACAGCGCGTCGTCCCACGCCTGCGCGCGCGGGTGGCCCTTGGCGATGTCGGCGGCGTGCGCCGCGATCTTGTAGGCGATCACGCCGGCTTTGACGTCGTTGCGATCCGGCAGCCCGAGATGTTCCTTGGGCGTGACGTAACAGAGCATCGCGGTTCCCTGCCAGCCAATCATCGCCGCGCCAATTGCCGACGTAATGTGGTCGTATCCCGGCGCGATGTCGGTGGTCAGCGGCCCCAGCGTGTAGAACGGCGCTTCGTCGCACCACTCCAGCTGCTTGTCCATGTTCTCGCGAATGAGGTGCATCGGCACGTGTCCGGGACCTTCATTCATCACCTGCACGTCGTATTCCCAGGCGATCCGCGTGAGCTCGCCCTGCGTCCTCAGCTCGGCGAACTGCGCCTCGTCGTTGGCATCGGCAATCGAGCCGGGCCTCAGCCCGTCGCCGAGCGAGAACGACACGTCATAGGCGCGCATGATCTCGCAGATCTCGCGGAAGTGTGTGTAGGTGAAGTTCTCCTGGTGATGCGCCAGACACCACTTCGCGATGATCGAGCCGCCGCGCGACACGATCCCGGTGACGCGCCGGGCGGTCATCGGGATGTAGCGCAGGAGCACGCCAGCGTGCACGGTGAAATAATCCACGCCCTGCTCGGCCTGCTCGATGAGGGTGTCGCGATAGGTCTCCCACGTCAGATCCTCTGGCCGGCCGCCGACTTTTTCGAGCGCCTGATAGATCGGAACGGTGCCGATCGGTACGGCCGCGTTGCGGAGAATCCACTCGCGAGTCTCGTGAATATCACGGCCGGTCGAAAGGTCCATCACCGTGTCGGCGCCCCAGAGGGTGGACCAGCGGAGTTTCTCGACCTCTTCCTCGATGGACGACGTGACGGCGGAGTTGCCGATGTTCGCGTTGATCTTCACCGCGAAGTTACGCCCGATGATCATCGGCTCGAGCTCGGGGTGATTGATGTTCGCGGGAATGATCGCCCGTCCGCGCGCGACTTCGGCGCGGACGAAATCGGGTTCGAAGCCTTCCCGGATGGCGATGAACTCCATCTCGCGCGTGATCACGCCCCGGCGTGCGAAGTGAAGTTGCGTGACACCGCCGTGACCACGAACGCTAGACTGCGTGCGCCTGGTGAGCGCCGCTGACATCGCCGTTGCGGTTGCCCGTGCCGTGACGGGCAACGATCGGGGGCCCTCTTCGATCCCGCCGCGCGCCAGGATCCAGTCGAGACGATGAGGGGGCAGGCCGTCGCGAACATCGAACCCGTGCGGTCCACTCGTGTCGTACACGCGCAGAGGTGCCTCGCCGGCGCCGAGCGCAATCTCGCGAAATGGCACGCGCACGCCGCGATCCTCGACGTAGACCTTGCACGAGTTCGGAAAGGCTGACGTGAAGTCCGAGGACTGGAGCGGAAGGAGGCTGGTGGTAGTACCCATGGGAGAACTATATCAAGCTGTGAGGGCGACGGAGGGAACGGGGGGAACGGAACGAGCTTCAAAAACGGAGAAACGGCAGCAACGGAGACGGGATTCGGTTCTCCGGCCGATGTCGGCCCGGCCGATGGCCGGGCCGGGCCATCGACCGACACCCGGAGGACCCAAGCTGTCAAAAGACGGCCCAGGACGGCTTGGGTCCTCCGGGCGTCGGTCGATCGCTCGCCGCGCGTTGCGCGGCGACATCGGCTCCCCGCGAATCGACCCAGATCCCAGATCATGGTCCCCGTTACTCCGTGTCTCCGTTTTTGAAGCTCGTTCCGTGTCCTCCGTCCACTCCGTAGCCTCGTACGCGAGCTCGAATCAGGATCGGTTCTGCTGTTCGGCGCAGGCGCGTGCGAAAACCACGACGAACACCGTTTCCCAACCTGCGTTGTAGCCCTCGCGCGCG